>MHCFR00700__coassemble_714_pt1 | contig 22120 bp, 18 predicted proteins | sample MHCFR00700__metabat2_low_PE_034 | metagenome-assembled genome bin MHCFR00700 | reverse complement strand
AGTATCAGAAGCAGTAACTTCTGGAATTTCGCATATATTTCCCGGTTTTCTGTCTTTATCGGATGTAATGGGCAGTATGTGGCATCTTTTTACTGATTTTATTCATACGGTCTGTAGACGATCAGAGGCATATTTCAATCAGTATAGAGAGAATACAGACCTTTGTGAAAAGGCCAGCCAGAGCACTGCAGTAGATTATCTCGTTACACAGGAAATGAAGAAATATCTTTCGCTTATTTCCCGCTCAAAAGAAAATGCGGCACTGTTTAGAGATTCAGATACATATCCCATCATGGATTTGCGAACCAAAGATGATATCAGACAGTTGGTCCGGTTGGAGGAAATATATCAGTACCATTTTGGTGTAATATATAAAAGCCCATATAATACGCTTCTTGTCGATCCGATCAGGCGGGGAGATACGGTATTTCCTTATGAAAGAATATACCCCTCGTCAAATAAGGACGGGGTAGTTATGATCACAGTATACCAGAGTAATTATGTATTGTTAAAACAGTTCAGACATGCTCCGAGGGCGGTTCAGTATAGTTTCCCAAGAGGATTTGCTGAGCCTGAATATACATCGGAAGAAAACGCAAAGCGGGAACTAGAGGAAGAAATCGGCGCTGTCGTGACCAAAACACCGATGTTGATTGGACGGGTGATCTCGGACAGTGGCCTGACATCAGGAAAAGTATTTGTGTATTATATTGAAATTGACAGTTATACACCGCCTGCATCAGAACATGAAGGGATAAAAGAAATTATAGAGATCCCATGTGCAGAGATGGATCATTGGATCGGAGAAGGCAATACAGATGACGGATTTACTTTAAGCGCGTATGCTTTATATAAATGCCGTTCAGGACTGTAATATGGACTAATATTATTTCTGCCTTTAAATTGAGAAAAAGAAGCAATAGATATATATCGAAATAACAGAGCTCGCTCTGTTTTCTTGAAACCGACAGATGCATGTGGTACAATGGTCTGGTAGAAAAAACAGGAGAGTAGCACAAAATGAGTGAAAAAGCATCTATTTCCAGACAGCAGCAGAAATCACGTGAGACAAAAGAGAAGATATTCCAGGCGGCGAAACGGATTCTGCAGAAAAAAGGCTACGAGGAATTGTCTATCAAGAACATCTGTGAGGAGGCGGGAGTCTCCAACGGCAGTTTTTATCATCACTTCAAGACAAAAGATGATCTGCTGTCTTACTATATCGAGGATCAGCCGAAGATCGATCCGGATCTTCTGGAACTGCCGGACAGTGTGGCCGGCGTGAAAGAGGGGATCATCCAGGTGTATATGAATTATGTGAAATACTGCCGGGAGCTGGGCGTCGAGTTTGTGTCGGAATACTATGATACGAAAAACCAGGCCCTCAATGCGGCAATCCGTATGGAGCGTCCTTATCCCATCGTGACAGTTCAGAATTATGTGGAAAAAGCAGAGCAGGCGGGAATTGTGAGTCTGAATGTGGGCATTGAAGAATTTACGACGGATATCAGGATGATTGTGATCGGAAACGTTTTTGAGTGGTGTGTAAAGCACGGCGAGGCCGATTTTGAGGGAAACATGGCCAGATCGCTTGGAAAATATCTGGATGCAACACTTTGCAGGGGGTAAGATCAGCAGAAATGGAATATCATTTTATTGTAAATCCCAAAGCCCGCTCAGGCATGGGCGAGATGATATGGAGAATGATCGAACCGGAACTTAAGAAAAGGCGTGTGAGTTATTGCTGTTACATGACAAAGAGCAGAGACCATGCGCGGAAGATTGCCGGAGAGATCACGGCGGACGGACAGGAGTACAGGATCGTGGTCCTGGGCGGGGATGGTACGGTGAACGAGGTGGTCAACGGGATCAGAGAGCCCGGGAAAGTGACTCTCGGATACATTCCCATCGGATCCAGTAACGATTTTGCACGCGGACTGAGAATACCGAAAGAGCCGGAAAAAGCCCTGGATATTATACTTGCCCCTCAGAACATCATACATATGGATGTAGGGATGCTGACTGCGGCAGGGCGACAGAGGCGCTTTGCTGTGAGTGCGGGGGTCGGATTTGACGCTGCGGTATGCCATGAAGTGTGTGTCTCTAAGTGGAAAATATTATTGAACCGCATTGGGCTGGGCAAACTGAGTTATGCGGTGGTGGCTCTGGACCGGCTGAAGAAAGACCGGCCGGTGGAAATGACAGTAACATTTACGGACGGTACGGTCCGGACGTTTGAGAGAGCATATTTCGCGGCATTTATGAACCTTCCCTATGAGGGCGGCGGCTTTAAGTTCTGCCCGAAAGCTTCCCCGACTGACGGAGAACTGGATGTCATCATCGTACACGGCCTCCCTGTGGTGAAGATCCTGTGCCTGCTGCCGCTGGCATTTTGGGGAAAGCATACAGGATTTAAAGGGGTTACGATCGTAAAATGTAAAGAGATACAGGTCAGGACAGAGAAACCGCTCCCACTGCATACGGACGGAGAACCGGGATTTCAGAGGAAAGAAGTCAAAGCTTCACTTATGATAGAAAGACTGAAAGTGATCACAGGATAAAGTTCGGTCTGTTACAGCTTTTACCTGTCTTTAATTTCGAAAGATTTACTAAATGTTTTGTGAAGACGGTTGTTGACGTTTTTAAATCGTGCTATAATCGATGCGATTGAGAGAATATAATAAAAGTGACCGGGGAAGTAAAAACAGGCAAAACCGTATTTAAAGGGGCATCATTATGAAGCTGAGAAACAGATTTGCAGGACTGGTTAAGAAATATAAGCATGCATGGGTGTTTTTATATATCTTTATCTACATGCCATGGTTTATGTTTCTTGAGAAACATGTGACTACGCATTACCATGTGATCCAGATCCGGCTGGATGAGCATATCCCGTTCATCGAATATTTTATTATTCCGTATCTGATGTGGTTTGTATTTATCGTCGCGGCGTTTTTGTATTTTTTCTTTACAGATGTGCCGGGATTTTACAGGCTGGCTAAATTTATGTTTACGGGGATGACCGTATTTCTTATCATATGTACTATTTTCCCGAATGGACAGGATCTGCGGCCTGTTGTCTTTGAGCGGGATAATATTTTTGTGGATATGGTGAGGACTCTTTATCGTGCAGATACGTGTACGAATGTATTCCCGAGCCTTCATGTATTTAATTCGTTGAGCGTATGTATAGCGGTGGGGGAGAGTGAAACCCTCAGAAAGCACAAAGGAGTCTGTATCGGGACATATATCCTGGCAGGACTGATCATTCTCGCTACCATGTTCCTGAAACAGCATTCCGTGCTGGATGTGATAGGAGCAGGTGTGATGGCATACGTACTTTACCAGTTTGTGTATGCGCCGCAGAAACGCAGTGTGCCGAAGTACGCGCGTCAAAAACGGCCGGTGCTTTAACACTAAAAGAAATCGATACTGGCGTTTCTGCCGGTAATAAGTAATAGAATCAGGAGGAAGAAGAATGAAGAAGATCATGCTTACCGGAGACCGCCCTACGGGGAAACTCCACGTGGGACATTACGTGGGATCGCTGAGGCGCCGGGTAGAGCTTCAGAATACAGGAGATTTTGATGATATATTTATCATGATAGCAGATGCACAGGCGCTGACGGACAATGCAGATAATCCGGAGAAAGTGCGCCAGAATATTATCGAGGTGGCGCTGGATTATCTGGCGTGCGGATTAGACCCGGAGAAATCCACTCTGCTGATCCAGTCACAGATCCCGGAGTTGTGCGAGCTGTCATTTTATTATATGAATCTGGTGACAGTGTCAAGACTGCAGCGCAATCCTACAGTAAAATCAGAGATCCAGATGCGTAACTTCGAGGCAAGCATCCCGGTCGGATTCTTCACCTATCCGATCAGTCAGGCAGCGGATATCACGGCGTTTAAGGCAACGGTCGTGCCCGTAGGAGAGGATCAGATGCCGATGCTGGAGCAGACAAAAGAGATCGTGCACAAGTTTAACTCCGTCTATGGAGAGACTCTTGTGGAACCGAAGATTCTTCTTCCGGATAATGAAGCGTGTATGCGTCTTCCGGGAATCGATGGGAAAGCGAAGATGAGCAAGTCGCTTGGAAACTGCATTTATCTGTCAGAAGAACCGGAAGATATCAAGAAGAAAGTATTCAGTATGTTTACAGATCCGACCCATATCCGTATCGAGGACCCGGGGAAATTGGAAGGCAATACAGTGTTTACGTATCTGGATGCTTTCTGCAGACCGGAATATTTCCCGGAGTTCCTTCCGGAGTATAATGATCTTGATGAGCTCAAGGAGCACTACAAGAGGGGCGGCCTCGGCGATATGAAGGTGAAACGCTTCCTGAATAATGTTCTCCAGTCTGAGCTGGAGCCGATCCGCAAACGCAGGAAAGAGTGGCAGAAGGATATCCCTGCTGTATATGAGATACTCAGAAAGGGAAGCGAAAAAGCAGAGAAGGTTGCTGCGGATACACTGAAAGATGTGAAGGCTGCGATGAGGATCAATTACTTTGATGATGAGGAACTGATCAAGATGCAGTCGGCGAAATATACGGAAGAATAAAAATCCGACAGAAAATATACAGGATTTTATCAGGCAGGGCAGATCGCCCTGCCTGTTTTCGTAATATGCCTGGTAAGCGACCGCCGTGCTTGCACGAGCGGATAAGGCAAAAGAATTCTACGAAAAACAAAAAGAGCACTTCGTTAAGAAATGCTCTTTTCTACGTGCGATAGAAGATTCGAACTCCCGACCTTCTGGTCCGTAGCCAGACGCTCTATCCAGCTGAGCTAATCGCACATTTGATATATGCTGTTTCGTTCACAGCAGAAATTATTATAGTATAGTTTTTAATATATGTCAACAATTTTTGTGAAAAAATTATTTGAACCTTGGGGCAAAGTTTATTTCGGCAATTCTCCAGATGTTGATCGTATTCGGTGTATCCTGCGCGGCCTGCACTGGGGAGATCTGGTATCGCTGGCGTTTCTGATGTTCCTTTCATGGACGCTCATTATTATGACCGGATTTCTTGCAGTGATCCTTGCAAGGACCATCCTTATCAGGTCGAGATTTGCGGGACTGTTGGCGGAGAAAAAGCTGAGTGTGTAAATGAACGCTGTGGATTGCGCTGTCAATAAAAATAAATGCTGTGGTGTTATCCGGACAGAATGTGACACATATCCGCAGGTAGCGGTGCGGTGAATTCCATGCTTTCTCCTGTTATGGGGTGTGTAAAGGACAGGCGGTATGAGTGCAGCGCCTGCCTGGTGATATATTCCATATCAGGGTTATACAGATAATCACCGACAAGAGGATGCCCGATATATTTCATATGAACACGGATCTGATGGGTGCGGCCCGTCTCCAGGATAAGGGAGACGAGGCTGTGCCCGTTTTTTTCTTCTGCGACGCGATAGTGGGTGACTGCGTGCTCCCCTTTTTCAAAATCAATTTTCCGCTCGATAAGGGAACTTCCGGTCCTTCCGATGGGAGCATCTATGGTCCCCTTCGGGGGATTAAGTGTTCCACGGACAACGGCGAGGTATTCCCGCGTGATCTCGTGCCGCACACCCATGCCGGAGAGTATACTGGAACTTACCATATGCTTGGCAATCACAGTCAGTCCGGAAGTGTCACGGTCCAGCCGGTTCGTACACCGGAAGATAAAAGGCTTTCCCTGCTCCTGATAGTAGTACATAAGAGCGTTGGCAAGAGAGTTTTCATAGTTGTTGAGCGACGGGTGGACGGGCATGCCGGCGGGTTTGTTTACTACAATAATGTCCGCATCCTCATAGACAATATCAAGTGGAAGCTTTACCGGCGGAATGTTCGGGGAAGATTCCGTTTCCTGAATATGGACGGTCAGGATATCGCCGTCTTTCAAGGAAGTCCGCATATACGACCAGACGCCGTTAAGGAGAATACTTTCATGCATTTTCTTAAGCTGCGTCAGATTCTGGTATGAATAGCCGAGGCGGCGCAGGTACTGCTCGATGCGCAGGCCGGCGGAAGTGTTGTTAATGGCATAAGTGATGATTCGTTCCATGAAGAAACTCCTGTCTTTTGAAGTATGGTAAAGTCTGGCATCAGTAAATTATATGATGCTATGGATATTTTGGCGAAAACATGTGGAGATGTCAACACACTTTACTTTTTTCTTTTTGCGGAACGTGGTAGAATGAGATGAAAAACGACAGAGAGGATAATTGATACATGGACATTAATCAGAAACTGACAGAAGAACTTGGTGTAAAACGCTGGCAGGTTGATGCTGCGGTGAAACTGATCGATGAGGGCAATACGATCCCTTTTATTTCAAGATATAGAAAGGAAGTCACCGGATCATTAAACGACGAGCAGTTGAGAAAGCTGCATGAGCGTCTGGTATATCTGCGAAATCTGGAGGAGAAGAAAGAACAGGTCATCTCCAGCATTGAAGAGCAGGGAAAAATGACAGAGGAGCTGAGACGGCAGATCCTGGCGGCGGAGACTCAGGTGACAGTGGAAGACTTGTACCGCCCGTATCGCCCGAAGAGAAGAACCCGGGCAACGATCGCGAAGGAAAAAGGGCTGGAACCACTGGCGGCTTTTATCATGCTGCAGAATGCAAAAGAACCGCTGGAAAATACGGCGCAGCAGTATGTTTCAGAAGAAAAGGATGTTAAGAGCGCGGCGGACGCGATCGCAGGGGCGAAAGATATCATTGCTGAATCTATTTCAGATAATGCGGATTACAGAAGCTGGATCCGGAAGACTACAATGAAAAAAGGAAAGGTCACTTCCACTGCGAAAGACTCTGAGGCAGAATCTGTGTATGAGATGTACTATGAATTTGAGGAGCCTGTGCCAAAGCTCGCCGGACACAGGATACTTGCGCTGAACAGGGGAGAGAAAGAAAAATTCCTGACAGTGAAAGTGGAAGCTCCGGAAGATGATATCCTGCGATATCTGGAGAAAAAGACGATACATAAGGACAATCCCTATACGGCGCCTGTGCTTAAGGAGACAGTGGAGGACAGCTATCATCGTCTGATCGCTCCGGCGATCGAGCGTGAGATCCGGAACGAGCTGACGGAGAAGGCGGAGGACGGTGCGATCGAAGTGTTCGGCAAGAACCTGCACCAGCTCCTTATGCAGCCGCCAATTGCCGGAAAAGTCGTGCTCGGCTGGGACCCTGCATTCCGCACGGGATGCAAGCTGGCGGTAGTGGACCCGACGGGAAAAGTGATCGGGACCACGGTCATTTATCCGACCGCGCCGACGACGCCACAGAAGATCAAAGCCAGCAAGGATCTGCTCAAGAAGATCATACCGAAATATCATATTTCGCTTATCTCTCTGGGAAACGGGACCGCATCGAGAGAGTCGGAGCAGTTTATTGTGGAGCTGCTCAAAGAGATCCCGGAGGAAAAGGTGCAGTATGTGATCGTAAATGAGGCAGGAGCGTCCGTGTATTCCGCGAGCAAGCTGGCAAGCGAGGAATTCCCGAATTTTGATGTGGGACAGAGAAGTGCGGCTTCGATTGCGCGTAGACTTCAGGATCCCCTGGCTGAGCTGGTGAAAATTGACCCCAAATCAATCGGAGTGGGCCAGTACCAGCATGACATGAACCAGAAGAAGCTGGGAGAGTCCTTGAGCGGCGTGGTAGAAGACTGCGTAAATAAAGTCGGAGTGGACCTGAATACCGCGTCTGCACCATTGCTTTCCTACATTTCCGGAATCAGCAGTACGATCGCGAAAAACATCGTGATGTACCGCGAAGAGAACGGACGATTTACAGACCGCAGAGAGCTTCTGAAAGTGCCGAAACTGGGACCGAAAGCATACGAACAGTGCGCCGGATTTATGAGGATACAGGGAGGAAAGAACCCGCTTGACATGACAGGTGTGCATCCGGAGTCTTATGATGCTGCGGAGAAGCTGCTTAAGAAGCAGGGATTTACTCCGGAAGATGTTGCCGGACATCATCTGAACGGACTGTCACTTACGGTCAAAGATTATAAAAAGCTTGCTGAAGAACTGGGAATCGGGGAAATTACGCTTCAGGATATTGTAAAAGAGCTGGAGAAGCCGGCTCGCGATCCGCGCGATGAAATGCCGAAACCGATCTTGCGCACAGACGTTCTCGAGATGAAAGATTTAAAAGAAGGCATGGTTCTTAAAGGGACGGTGAGAAATGTTATCGACTTTGGTGTTTTTGTCGATATCGGAGTCCATCAGGACGGTCTTGTGCATATTTCCCAGATCACGGACAGGTATATCAAACATCCGCTGGAGGTCGTGAGCGTAGGCGACATCGTGGATGTGAAAGTGATGAGCGTGGATCTGAAGAAGAAACGGATCCAGCTTACAATGCGGGGAATTTAGAGTAACAGTTCAGCCATGGCGCGGGCTGAACTGTTATAATTTGGCCGTCTGATTTTACAGTCACCCTTGACTTTTGTAAAAATAGTTGTTATATTACAAATAGAACAATGGGGTGGTTACAATGTCAGAGAAAAGGGATTACTATGAAGTGCTCGGGGTCAGCAGAAATGCGGACGATGCACAGATTAAAAAGGCTTATCGAAAACTTGCGAAAAAATATCACCCGGATACCAATGCGGGCGATGCAAATGCAGAACAGAAGTTTAAAGAGGTTACAGAGGCTTATACGGTCCTGAGTGATAAAGAAAAGAGAAAATTGTACGATCAGTTTGGCCATGCGGCGTTTGACCAGACGGCAGGCGCGGGAGCCGGGAATGGCGGTCCGGGCGGCGGATTCTGGAGGACATACGGCGGTCCGCAGGGCGGCTACCAGGAATATCATTTCGAAGGCGGCAATATGGATGATATCTTCGGTGATATTTTTGGTGATATCTTTAATCACGGAACCGGACGGACGTCTTACAGCGGTACATCGGGAGCAGGCTCTTCGCAGGGAAGTGCCCGGAGTGGTGCTTACGGATCTCAGAGCGGATTTGGAGGATTTAGAGGATTCGGCGGCTTTAACAGCGGTGACTTCCGGCAGAAAGGCAGCGATGTGAGGGCAGAAGTGACGGTGGGATTTGACGAAGCGGCGTTTGGCTGCGACAAAGTGATCCGTCTGCAGGATCCCTCGAATCCGAATGGATCTGTCCAGTCACTTCAGGTGCATATCCCTGCGGGGATCGATACCGGAAAGTCGGTCAGACTGAGAGGTAAAGGCATGCCGGGGATAAATGGTGGTGAAGCGGGCGATCTTCTGCTCAAAGTGACGGTTGCAGGAAAACCGGGGTATGAGAGGAAAGGCATGGACGTGTACACTACTGTGCGGGTTCCATTTATAACGGCGGTACTGGGCGGTGAAACGGTGGTCCGGACGCTGTACGGTGATGTTATCTGTAAGATTAAAGAAGGCACACAGTCGGGATCCAAGATCCGGCTGAGAGGAAAAGGAATTGTCTCGATGAAAGATTCGTCAGTACACGGCGACCAGTATGTGACTGTGGAAGTGGATGTCCCCCGGCACTTAAGTCCGGCAGCAAAACAGAAGTTAAAAGAATTTGAAGCAGCGTGCACAGGGGCGGCCAGGACTGCATAAGGCACCGGATGTATAATAACAGGGTATGCAGGACAGAAAAATAAATTCTGATCTGTATACCTTTTTTGTTTTACGTGATGCGCCCGGGATACTTTTCCGGCTTCCCTTGCACTTGTGATATGGATTTGTTATGATTAACAGGTAGACTAAACAGACTGTGTATCGGTAAAAAGACATGGTCGGAAAGAGAGAAGACATATTATGAAGATAGGTATCGGGAATGATCATTCTGCACTGGAACTGAAGGCTGAGATTATAGAGTTCCTGAAAGAAAAAGGACATGAAGTCGTTGATTATGGAACTAATTCGACGGAGAGCTGTGATTATCCGGTCTATGGGGAAAAGGTCGCGCGGGCAGTGGCAGCAGGCGAGGTAGAACAGGGAATCCTGATCTGCGGTACAGGACTTGGTATTTCTCTTGCGGCAAATAAAGTAAAGGGAATCCGTGCGGCAGTCTGCAGTGAACCGTTTACGGCAAAGATGGCAAGAGCCCATAATAACTGTAATATTCTTGCGTTCGGTGCAAGAGTCGTAGGGGCAGAGCTGGCCAAGATGATGGTGGAAACATGGCTGGATACAGAGTTCGAAGGCGGACGTCATCAGCGCCGGGTAGACATGATCACTGCGATCGAAGAAAAAGAAGCATAGAAGCAGATACATCACAAGAAAGGGATAAGCGATGCATACGTATCATCTGACACAATGGGTCCTGTTCTTCTTTATCTATAGTTTTATCGGATGGATATGGGAGAGCTGTTATGTATCAGCGAGGAAACGCCAATGGGTGAACCGCGGTTTCCTGCACGGACCGATGCTGCCGATCTATGGTTCGGGCGCTCTTGTAATTCTGATCAGTACGATCGGAGTGAGAGAGGATCCATGGCTTATTTTCCTTTTTGGAATGCTTGCGGCAACAGTGCTGGAATACATTACCGGTGCTGTGATGGAGCGCCTCTTTCATGTCAGATACTGGGACTACAGCAGACAGAAACTGAATCTGAAGGGATATATCTGTGTGAGTTCATCTCTCTGCTGGGGCATATTTTCCGTGCTGCTGGTGCGACTGGTGCACATACCTGTCGAGCGGGCAGTTCTGGATATCCCCCTGTTTATTACAGACGGAGCTGCACTTGTACTCACTGTGGTCATGTCGGTGGACCTGACACAGTCGTTCAACGAGGCTATGGATCTGAAGAAGGTGCTGGTACAGCTTGAAGAGAGCAAAGAGCAGATCAGGGAAATGCAGGAAAAACTCAAGAATGCTTCTGAAGAGATTCTGGCTGATTATAAACGACGTTCGGATGAACTGTTGAAGGATTATAGACAGCGCATGAATACACTTGTGGAAGATTACAGGGGGCGTTCGGACAAGCTTGTGGCAGACTATAGAGCACGAATGGCGGAACTGTCGGAGCAGAAACGCTCACGTAGAGATGCATATCTGGAGTGGGTCGACATGAAACGGGCCCAGAAGCGTCTGCAGCTTGAAGAGTTGGCAGAGCGGGTGGAGACTCTTTTGAAAGAGGAAATCCCATCGAGAACAGGCTCTTTGATCAGTGAAGAGAGGCGAGGTGATCTCAGAAAACTCAGAGACAGCATCGCAGGTGAATTCGCTAGGATGAGTTCACGAACAGATAAGACTTATCTGCATATTGCAAGCCAGCTGAAGAGAAATCCGACCGCAGCGTCGAAAAAGTTTGCCAAGGCCCTTGAGGAATTGAAAAATACACTGGAGAATATAAAATGACTTCTGTAACACAGAGTCGGCAGGAAAGGAACGAGACATATGACAAAAAAGCAGCGTGCTTTGGAAGTGATCGAAAGGTTGAAAAAGGAATACCCGGATGCAGGCTGTACACTGGATTACGATCAGGCGTGGAAACTTCTGGTCAGTGTGCGTCTTGCTGCCCAGTGCACGGATGCCCGTGTGAATGTAGTGGTGGAGGGACTGTATGAAAAGTATCCCGATGTAAACGCGCTGGCGGACGCGGATGTAAATGATATCGAGGAAATCGTGCGTCCCTGCGGGCTGGGCAGAAGTAAAGCAAGAGATATCAGCGCATGTATGCAGATGATCCGTGACGAATACGGCGGAAAGGTGCCGGATGATTTTGATGAACTTATGAAACTTCCGGGAGTCGGGCGAAAGAGTGCAAATCTGATCATGGGCGATGTATTCGGGAAACCTGCGATCGTGACAGATACCCACTGTATCCGTCTTGTTAACCGGATCGGACTGGTAGACGGAATTAAGGAACCGAAAAAGGTCGAGATGGCGCTCTGGAAGATCATTCCTCCGGAAGAGGGTAGCGACTTCTGCCATCGGCTTGTCTATCATGGCAGGGATGTATGTACGGCGAGAACAAAGCCGCACTGCGACAAATGCTGTCTGGCGGATATCTGTAAAAAGACCGGAGTCTGAAGATGAACCGGTGCCAGAATGTTCACGTGGTCCCGGCAGCAGGAAAAACGAATAAAAAAATAAATTTTCTCGAAATATAAGAAAGATGAGGAGGCAGACATGAAAAGTATTAAACTGAGAGATAATTTTTACTGGACAGGCATTATTGACGATCAGCTCCGTGTATTTGACATTATCATGTACACGGAGTTTGGAACAACTTATAATTCTTACGTAATGAAAGCCGGAGATAAGACAATACTTTTCGAGACGGCAAAGGCTAAGTTTTTTGACCAATATCTCGAGAAGCTTCAGGAAGTGACTGATGTACACAAGATTGATTATCTTGTTGTCAGCCATACAGAGCCGGATCACGCCGGAAGTGTGGAAAAACTTCTTGATTACAGTCCCCAGATGAAGGTCATAGCGACAGGCTGTGCTCTGGGATTTTTGAAGGAAATCGTAAATCGTGATTTTGTCGGGATTCCGGCAAGAGACGAGGAGAAAATGGTGATCGGGAACCGGACTCTTAAGTTTATGTTCGTGCCAAATCTGCACTGGCCGGATACGATGTATACATTTATCGAGGAGGAGCAGATACTGGTCACCTGCGATTCTTTCGGTTCTCACTATTGCCTGCCGGAAGTGGTTTCAACAGAGATCAAGAACGAAGAAGACTATCAGAAAGCCCTGAAATATTATTATGACTGTATTATAGGACCGTTTAAGCCGTTTATGCTCAAAGCCCTTGACCGGGTGGAGAATATGGATATATCTATGGTTTGTACAGGACACGGGCCGGTGCTTGTGGGAGACCGTATCAAGGCTGTGATGAAACAGTACAGAGAATGGTCAACAGTTGTAAATCCGAACCCGAAAAAGACGGTCATCATACCATATGTGAGTGCCTACGGCTATACAAAGATGCTTGCAGAAAAGATTGCTGAGGGCGTAAAAGACAGCGGTGATATTGATGTGCGTTCTTATGATATGGTTGAGGCTGATGCAGCAAAAGTAAATGAAGAACTGCTGTTTGCGGACGGTATCCTTCTTGGAACTCCTACGATCGTGGGCGAAGCGTTAAAACCGATCTGGGATCTGACGCTGGGGATGTTCCCGGCGACGCATGGTGGAAAATATGCAGGTGCATTCGGCAGTTACGGATGGAGCGGTGAGGGTGTTCCGAATATCACAGAGAGACTGAAACAGTTGAAAATGAAAGTGTCCGAAGGATTCCGGGTGCGCTTCAAGCCGTCAGATGCAGATCTGGTGAGTGCATATGAGTACGGTTATCAGTTTGGCTGCGTGGTTCAGAATAAAGAGCCGGTGAAACCGAAGAAGAAAGGTTCCAGAAGCCTTGTAAAATGCCTTGTCTGCGGTGAGATATTTGATGCATCACTGGAAATCTGTCCGGTATGCGGTGTCGGAAAAGAAAACTTTGTATCAGTAGATGTGGAAGATACCGGCTATACGAACGATACACAGGAATACTATGTGATCCTCGGAAACGGGGCAGCAGGATTCAATGCGGCGAAAGCAATCCGTGAGCGGGATAAGACCGGCTCTGTTGTTATGATCTCCAATGAACCTTATCCGTCCTACAACCGGCCGATGCTGACAAAATCCATCGTTGCAGGGTTAAGTGCCGGGCAGATTGCCATAGAAGGACCGGAGTGGTATGAGGAGAACCGGATATATCAGATGCTCGGCAAACAGGTAACGTCTGTTGATATGGACGCAAAAGAAGTCCTTCTGGACAGCGGTGAAAAAGTCAGGTTTACCCGTCTGATCTATGCGCTGGGAAGCGAATGTTTCATCCCGCCGATGGAGGGACACGCTCTTCCGGAAGTAGTGGCGATCCGCAGATTAAGCGATGTAGAAAAAGTAGAGAGCCTTATGCAGACGGCAAAAAATGCTGTAGTGATAGGCGGCGGTGTGCTGGGGCTGGAAGCGGCATGGGAACTGAAAAAGGCAGGACTTAATGTGACTGTCCTGGAGGTGGCTCCGGTCCTCATGGGCCGTCAGCTCGATAATGGCTCTGCAGAAATCCTCAAGGAGATCGCAGCAAAACATGATCTGACGATCCGTACAGGTGTGTCTGTGTCTGCGATCGAAGGAGAAGATCATGTAAGCGGCGTCCGTATCGGAGGAGGCGAGACAATACCGGCAGATATTGTCATCGTGTCCGCGGGAGTCAGGGCGAAGACAGATCTGGCACAGTCCATCGGTCTGGAAATCGGACGCGCCGTGAAAGTGGACAGTCATATGATGACGAACGTACCCGGAGTTTATGCATGTGGCGACTGTGCGGAATATGAAGGCGCAAACTATGCAATCTGGCCGGAAGCGTCAGAACAGGGAAGGATTGCCGGGGCAAATGCCGCAGGTGAGGGACTGGAATATGAGCCGGTGGAAGCAGCGCTTACGTTCCATGGAATGAATACGGCACTCTTCGCTGCAGGTGACAACGGCAAGAATCCGAACCTGCTGTACAAGACGGTAGAGTTCAGGGATATGGGCAAAGGTCAGTATCGCAAATATTATTTCCTCAACAACAGACTGTCCGGGGTGATTCTGATGGGAGATCTCAGCGAGATGGCTCGTATGACAGAGGCGCTTAAAAAGCATGCCCTGTATAAAGATGTGATACAGTAACATATGGTTCTAACAGTTCAGTCCGCGCCATTCGTAAAACCGCACTTCGTGCTTACTGCGGCTATCGCCGCTGTTTTACTCATTAACAGGCGCTCAGCCCGTGGAACGGCCCGCTCGAAAAATCATGCGAGCATGATTTTCTCTCCCGGTCAGTTCCACGGCTGAACTGTCACGAAAAAAATTTAAAAAAGTTCTTGCATTTTATGAAATTATATGATAAGATACCGATTGTGTCAGAGATGACGCGGGTGTAGTTCAATGGTAGAACACCAGCCTTCCAAGCTGGATACGTGAGTTCGATTCTCATCACCCGCTTTATTTTTTTGAAAATCTGAAAAATACCGGGCAGTCAGGAAAGCTGCCCGGTATTTTTGCGCCATATTTCAGGCGTTTTTATTTGCCAATGCCTATAATCTTGTTCCGGCTTTCAACATACGGAACATCCGCTTTGCTGCCCCGAGGTACAGCTCGTCCGCACGATCCAGCGCTTCTTCAAGCGGCATGATTCCGTTTACGGTGGTAAGGATTGATTCAATGCCGTAGTCAAAAATATCTTCAGCGCCTTTTCCCATACTTCCTACAATAGCTACGGCAGGAATATTATGCTTTTTACAGCGCATCCCTACGCCTTGCATGACTTTCCCGAAGGCAGACTGCCAGTCTGTGGCTCCCTCGCCGGTCACTACAAGAGAAACACCATCGAGTTTCCGGTCGAAATCAACGAGGTCAAGCACGGTTTCGATGCCGGACTTCAGTTTCCCGTCCAGAAATACCATGAGCGCTGCCCCAAGGCCGCCGGCTGCTCCGGCGCCCGCAACTTCATCCATATTAATCCCGAACTGTCTGCGGATGACATCTCTGTAATTTTGCATTCCCTTTTCAAGTTCGTCGAGTATCTCCGGGGTTCCGCCTTTTTGCTTTCCGAAAGTGTACGTAGCGCCGTTTTCTCCGCACAATGGATTTGTGACATCGCACATCACAGTAAAAGAAGCATCTTTTACGAGCGGGTGGATACCGGTTGTGTCGATCGTCCTTACGTTTATGAGATCTTGACCACATCCGGCAAGTTCATTTCCATCTTTATCTAAGAATCTGATGCCCAGAGCATGCATACAGCCCATTCCTCCGTCATTGGTGGCTGAGCCGCCGATCGCTATAGAGATGTCGAGACAGCCTTTTGTCAGGGCATCGACGATCATTTCTCCGGTGCCATAAGAAGACGTACGGCGAGGATCACGGAGTGAGTCGGGAACAAGAGGAAGTCCTGAGGCGGAGGCCATTTCCATAATGGCTCTCCGATCGTCCAGTATTCCGTAGTAACTTTCAGTAATTTCCCCCAGTGGTCCGTGTACGGACAGGGAGACTTTTTCTCCGCTGACAGCCGATAAAACTGCATCTGTCGTCCCTTCACCGCCGTCAGCAACTTCTACAGATGTACACTCACATGTAGGAAAGACTTCTCTTGCGGCCTGGGAGAGAAGTTCTGCCGTTCTCCGGGAAGAAAGTGTACCTTTAAAAGAATCGGATGCAAATAAGAATTTCATATGGATTTCACCTCTTTATAAATACCTTTATATAGATATTCTATCTTGGAGTAAATTTTATTTCATGGTTTCCCTGCACAAAAAGAACGGCTTTTTTTGTGTTCCCGGGACAAATACGACAGGATCAATGCGTGATGAGGCATCTGTTTTTACTGTTTTTCGGACTCTGAGTCAGCAGATTTTTTAAGGTAGTAGTAAAGAAATGTCATAAAATATTTATCCCGCGGCGCTGCCTGGGGATTTATGCCCAGCAGTCCACGCAGCTTATTGTACTGATATGTAAATGTATTTTTGTGCATGTAAGATTTCTTTGCGGCAGCGACAATATTAAAATCACAGTCGATCAGACAGCCGACAATTTCCAGATAACGGCTGCGGACGTCATCAGGTATATAGCTGGCATATATGCCATAAATCTGTTGCAGCTTGCGGAAAGGAATGCTCTGGGCCATATATTCACCGATATGATCGTGGAAATAGACAATACGCCCAGGGACATGTATGTGCTTTTCCAGCCATTTGCAATGTATGTAGGAGGCATGATACTGAACTGGGCTGCTCTGGAGTGTACCGACATAAAAAGAGCATACGCTGCTTTCAGATGAAAGGTGGTCTTTGATCCACTGCAGATATTCTCCGGATAAAAGCATCTGATCTTTTATAGTGGATGAAGCAGATAGTTGTAGCATACCGGATGGGACGGACTTGAAGAGCAATATATATTTTTCATCTGGCAGCAACAGGATATCTTCTGTTTGGTGCAGAGGACAGCTTTTCATAAGAAAAATTACTGCCTCTCTGTCAGATCCGGCGGTATGACACAGGATGGCCGTCCGGGGAATATCCGAACGGTATCCTAGCTCCTGCAGGAGTTCCCGCAGTCTATCGGGAGAAGGAGATTCATCAGAGCAGATCATTTCCAGCAGGCGTTCTTCTTTTGTCTGACGGCGCAAGATACGTATTTTCTGATTTTCGTAACGGATCATCGTCTCAATAGACATTTTAATGATAAGAGCAATGGGATGGATTTTCCCAGGATCACCCGTAACACCGACAACACCTTCACGTTTGCCGTCAATCTCGATCGCCATATTGATCCCGCGGCTGACGCCCGGATAGTCGCTGTCAGAAGTCACAGTAATGATATCATCTTTTCCGTGCAAAATCTGCCAGGCGGGCTCGTGATAGGTGCCGATGCGGTCTGGATTTCGGCTGGCAATGATGATGCCCTCTTTGTTCATAATATTTACATTGTAATCTGTATACTTCGTGATTTGTTCGATCAGTTTTTCAGCAAGGGATACTTCGAGCATAGCGTCCTCCATTAATGTATTTATATTCTGATTATAGGTCAGTGAGGTGGAGATAGCAAGGGACAGGGATATCAGAGACAATCCGAATTGTTGAAGTGTTATATCTTCAGATTGTATCCTTTTTTTTGCTGTGCTATACTGTAAGAAATCAATCAGGAAAGTCAGGAGATAGATATGAGATTTAATATTACAGACAATGTGATCGTAAGGGCTCTGAATAAGATATGCGATATGGTCTGCCTCAATGTTTTGTGGCTGATCTGCTGCATACCGGTCGTAACGATCGGAGCAGCTACGACAGCATTGTACACGGTCATGTTAAAGATGGTGAAAAATGAAGAAGGATATATTTTCAGGGGCTTCTTCAAGGCATTTAAGTCCAACTTCAAGCAGAGTACGATCATATGGATCATTTTACTTCTGCTGGGGATCGTCTGCTGGATTGATTTCAGGGTAGCAGGGGTGATATCCGGGACGGCGGGAATTGTTTTGAGGAGTATATTCCTTTTAGTGGGGTTTGTCCTGTTTTCAGTCATGATCTATGTTTTCCCACTGACCGCCCGTTATGAAAATACCATACGTGCTACATTCCGCAATGCAGTGATCCTTACAGTGGGAAAGCTTCCGTATACGATTCTGATGATCGCAGTGACAGTGGGGGCAGTGATTGTGTCTCTGTGGAATACGGCGACTCTGATGTTTGCGTTACCGCTATGGTTCCTGATCGGAGGATCGCTGATCGCATGGATCAATTCCTACATATTGCGGAGAGTATTCCTTGTATTTGAAGATAATGAGAATGGTACAGACAATGACAATATGGAGAAAAAGGAGTAAGATATGAACTTTCTTGAGGAACGAATTGTAAAAGACGGTGTAGTAAAAGAGGGAAATGTATTGAAGGTGGACAGTTTTCTGAACCATCAAATGGATATTAAACTGCTGGATCAGATGGGAGCTGAGTTCAAGCGCAGATTTGCAGACAAGCCGATCAACAAAATACTGACGATAGAAGCTTCGGGTATCGGAATTGCGTGTGTAGCTGCACAACATTTTAATGTTCCTGTCGTATTTGCAAAGAAATCACAGAGTATTAATCTGGATGGCGATATGTATGTTGCGGAAGTTGAGTCGTTTACACATAAATGTATCAATCATGTGATCGTTGCGCAGAAGTTCCTGAATCCGGAGGATCATGTGCTGATCATCGATGACTTCCTCGCGAACGGATGTGCTCTTCAGGGACTGATCCAGATCGTCCAGTCTTCAGGGGCCACTGTAGAAGGAATCGGAATCGCGATCGAAAAAGGTTTCCAGTCCGGAGGACGCATCATCCGTAACCTTGGTTTCCAGCTCGAGTCACTGGCAATCGTTGATGGAATGAATGCAGAGACCGGAGAGATCCAGTTCCGTGACCAGTCAAAACCAGAACTGAATGGTACGGAAAAAGCAGAGGATGAAATCTGCAGAAGCTCAACGCTTGACTGAATTCGGATTGCCGGGGAGGCAGTCACTCCGGCAACCCTGAAAGTCATAGAAACCGGTTGAAAAGGGCGCGTAGTCGAAAAAGATCTGGATTTCAATTCCAGAAATCCGTTCTGTCCTCAAGTCCGATATCTTCAGACCTGAACACGGGGTTTTTCCCTTCTTTTTTCTGTTTCATATAGTCTTTCATACACTGGACAGCCGGACCGCCAAGTCTGATGATGACGGGCAGGTTGATCAGTGCAAGGAAGCCCATGATAACGTCAGCCGTACTCCAGGCCACGCTGAATTCTATCATTGACCCGCCGAATACAACGAGTGTTGCGATGGCGCGAAGTCCGATGAGGAGCGCCTTGTCCGGCTTTTTATCACACAGATAGCCAAGTCCCATTTCCGCGTAGAAGAAGTTGCCGATCAGTGTTGTAAATGCGAACAGGAACAGTGCGATCGTGATAAATGTAATCCCGGCCTCTCCCAAAGAGGCCTCTGCGGCAGCCTGAACCCAAGGCATTCCTTTCAGTTCATCACTCGGGGCAATTCCGGAGCAGAGAAGCAGGAATGATGTTGCCGAGCAGATGACGATCGTATCGATAAATACGGAGAGCATCTGTACCAGTCCCTGTTTGACAGGATGAGACACGGAAGCGCTGGCGGCCGCATTCGGGGCGGAGCCGACACCCGCTTCGTTAGAGAACAGCCCCCGTTTGATTCCCTGCATTACACAGGAACCGGTGAATCCGCCGAAGATAGCCTGAAGGTCGAATGCATTTGAGAAAATATCAGCGAACATACGCGGGATCAGTTCAAAGTGTGTGACAACGACAAAGAGCGCCAGAGCAAGGTAGAAAATTCCCATCGCCGGAACAAGGAATCCTGTGATCTTCGAAATCTGTCTGCTGCCTCCGCAGATACAAATACAGAAGATCACTGCCAGAATCCCGCCGACCACTGCCGGCGTCCATGATTCGTCAAAGAAGCTGTATGCCCGGAATGTATCAACGATATTAAAAGATGCGACAAGATTGAAGCCGACCATATAGGTGAGGATGAGAAATACCGCGAACAGTGTGCCGAGCCAGCGTTTTTTCAGGACTGCCTGGATATAGTAAGCAGGACCACCGTAGCAGGTGCCGTCCCCGGCCTTTCTCTTATAAATCTGTGCCAGTGTACTCTCGATAAAAGCTGATGCGCTTCCGAGTAGGGCGGTGACCCACATCCAGAATACGGCTCCCGGACCGCCCAGACAGATAGCAGTGGAGATGCCGGCAATATTTCCGGTGCCGACGCGTGAGGCGGTGGATACCATCAGAGCCTGAAATGATGAGAGTCCGTTCTCGTCCTCTTTCGGTTCCATGACGACGCGGATGGATTCCCGCAGCATGCGGAACTGTACAAAACGCGTCCTGATCGAAAAATAGATGCCTGTACCAAGGAGCAGGATGATCAGAATATAGCTGTACAAAAGATCGCTCAGTGTATTGATGATTTGTGCAAACAATATAAGTTCCTCTCTTTCCTTTTCTTTTTGTGCCGGATATTCATTATATAGAATATACGCAGTCTTGACAAGAGTACATCTGAACGGAAAATGAGATTCGGAGGTGTGGAACCTTTGATATCCGGACAAAAGAAATCTGGTGAGAACACTTTTCAAATCCGGTGATTTCTGCTAATATAGTGATGCAGATTATAAAAGCGGGCTGCCGAGTCCTGGTCTGCCGCAATGGGGCGGAAGGTCAGGACCATCCCGCTTTTTTGTGATTCTGATGTACAGATTGGCGCTGAAATAGTAAAACAGTGTCAGATAATAAGGAAAGGAAGAGAATAATGCCAAGATTAAATGAGAATTATCTGAATGTACAGGACAGCTATCTCTTTGCGGAGATTGCACGCAGAGTAAAAGTATATGAAGAAGATCATCCCGACAAAGCGGGAAATATTATCCGCCTCGGGATTGGAGATGTGACACGTCCGCTCACAAAGAGTGCATTAGAGGCACTTCATAAAGCGGTAGACGAGCAGGCTGTATCCGAGACATTTAAAGGATACGGGCCGGAGCAGGGATATGATTTCGTGCGCAAGGCTGTTGCAGATTATTATGCAAGAAACGGAGTGGAAGTTGACGCGGACGATGTGTTCATCTCTGACGGTGCAAAGAGCGATACGGGAAATATTACAGAGCTTTTTGCAAAGGACAATGTGATCCTCGTGCCGGACCCGGTATATCCGGTTTATGTAGATACAAACACAATGGACGGAAAGCAGATCATCTATATGAACGGAACAGAGGAGAATGATTTCCTTCCAATGCCGGATGATAACGTAAAGGCAGATATCATCTATCTGTGCTCCCCGAACAATCCGACCGGAGCATGCTATAATAAAGAGCAGTTAAAAGCATGGGTAGATTATGCGCTTGCAAATGAGGCTGTGATCCTTTTTGACTCTGCCTATGAAGCGTTTGTATCCGAACCGGAACTGCCGCGCAGCATCTATGCGGTAGAGGGCGCGGAGAAATGTGCGATCGAGTTCTGCTCATTGTCCAAGACAGCCGGATTTACAGGAACACGTTTCTCCTATACAGTTGTACCGAAAGAGTTGGTGTTTGCCACTTCTGACGGAAAAGAACTGAGTCTGCATGACATGTGGAACAGAAGACAGTCTACGAAGTTCAACGGAACACCGTATATCATCCAGTATGCGGCTGCACAGGTGTTCACAGAGCAGGGGATGAACGAGTGCATGGAGAATATTTCTTATTATATGGAAAATGCCCGCGTGATCGCAGAGACTCTCCGGAAGAAGAATATTCCGTTTACAGGCGGAGTAAACTCTCCTTATATCTGGTTCAAGTGCCCGAACGGAATGGAGTCATGGGAGCTCTTCGATTATCTGCTTGAAAATATCCAGGTAGTCGGAACACCGGGAGCAGGATTCGGAGTGAACGGAAAGAATCATTTCCGTCTGACCTCATTCGGCACCCATGAGAAGACGAAGGAAGCCATGGAAAGATTTGACAAGCTGTTCTAAAAAATCTGATATAAGAATATGACGGATGTTCGTGAGCATATGGATTGAGCGTATGCGGGACGGCGGATACTCCGCGCTGGAGCGCCGCCACCTGCGGCGCTTGGCCCACGCCGCCGTAAATCA
>MHCFR00700__coassemble_703_pt1 | contig 22803 bp, 17 predicted proteins | sample MHCFR00700__metabat2_low_PE_034 | metagenome-assembled genome bin MHCFR00700 | reverse complement strand
ATAGAGGAGAGACTGCCTGTTCTCACTGTCGTTTACAACCTTAAGCGTCACATCCTCGGCTGTCATCCTCGCCAGAGCCTGTGATACTTTATCCTCATCACCTTTATTCTTCACCGTGTACTTCATATATGTATAAGGTACGGAATAGTCTGTTTTTGCATACGACACCTGATTTGCTTTCGTGGAAAGTGTATCCCCGGTACGCGTATTGGCGAGCTTTGCGATAGCTCCGATGTCCCCGGCAAAAAGTTCCGATACCTCCGAAGGTTTGTTTCCGCACATCGTGTAAAGCTTGCCAGGTTTTTCTTCGGCATCTGTATCTGCATTGTAAAGCACATCATCGCCCTTGAGCACTCCCGAGCATACCTTGATAAAAGAATATTTTCCGATGAACGGATCTACCATTGTCTTAAATACATAAGCTGTCTTTGCCTTTGAGAAATCATAGTTTGCTTCAAAGATATCGTTTGTAGTCCTGTTGATACCCGCGCATGTTCTCTTGTCCGGACTCGGGAAGAAACGGACGATATCTGACAGCAGGTTGGCAACGCCCTGCGCCTGGACATTAGAACCCATCGCCACCGGAACAATATCGCCTTCCATAACCTCTGTACGCATGGCTGCGCGGATCTCCTCGATGGAGAATTCCTCACCGTTGAAATAGCGCTCCATGAATTCCTCACTCGTCTCAGCTACAGCTTCCATGAGAGAATCTCTCAGGATCTCAAGATTCGGTTTACAGTAATCCGGGATCTCGCACTCTTCTCTCTGTCCGATTCCTGTATAGCGGCGTCCTGCATTCTTTATGACATTGATATATCCGACAAGTTTCTCATTCTCACGGATCGGCTGGAAATGCGGAGCAATCTTCTTGCCGTAGCGGGCAGTCAGGTCTTCTACAACCTGACGGAAGCTTGCGTCATCAACATCCATCTCTGTCACATATACCATTCTCGGAAGATTATATTTATCGCACAGTTCCCATGCCTTCTCTGTGCCGACCTGTACTCCGGCTTTTCCGGATACCACGATAACAGCTGCATCTGCTGCGCTGACTGCTTCTTCGACTTCACCGACAAAATCAAAATATCCCGGTGTATCGAGGATATTGATCTTCGCTTTCTCCCACTCGATCGGGATCAGGCTTGTGCTGATCGAAAAACCACGTTTCTGCTCCTCTTTATCAAAGTCGCTGACCGTACTGGCATCTGATACTTTACCCATGCGGTTCGTTGCTCCCGATACGTAAAGCATTGCCTCGACAAGACTTGTCTTTCCGCTTCCGCCGTGTCCAAGCAATACCACGTTTCTTATTTCGTCCGTTCTGTAAACCTTCATGCTGCTGCCTCCTTGTATGTAGTTATTCTGCCTGCTATATTTTCATTTACGCAGGCACATCATGGATATATTGTACTAAAATTACGCTCTGATTACAACTATTTTATTCATTTTTCACATATATTATTTATCGTTTACTTTTACGATGTAAAGTGCTAAGATATCTCTGTGAACGTGGGACCGTCTCTTTACTCCCCACTACTATTTATGAAAGGAATACAGCTTATCATGGCTTCTACCAAAATCGGATTTATCGGACTCGGGCTGATCGGCGGCTCTGTTGCCAAAGCCTTGCGGAAATATTACCCTGACTACGAGATCATCGCATTCGATAAGAACAGGGAGACACTGGCTCTTGCCGTTCAGGACGATATCATACATACCGCATGTTCTTCGATCGATGACAATTTCAGAGACTGCAGCTACATTTTTCTGTGCGCACCCGTGTCGTGCAATACAGCCTATCTGTCACAATTAAAGGATCTTATAAATCCTGACTGTATCTTAACAGATGTAGGAAGCGTAAAAACTTCCATTCACGAAGAGATCACGGCTCTGGGTATGGAAGAAAACTTTATCGGAGGACATCCGATGGCAGGCTCTGAAAAAAGCGGATTTGCCAACTCCAAGGCACATCTTATCGAAAATGCCTATTATATCCTGACACCCACACAAAAAGTATCCGAAGAAAAGACAGCTGCTTACCGGGATCTCATCGCTTCACTGAAAGCGATCCCCATCATGCTGGATTATCAGGAACATGATCATATTACCGGAACGATCAGCCATCTGCCGCATATCATTGCATCAACACTTGTAAACTATGTGCGTGACACTGACACAAAAGATGAACTGATGAAAGCGCTGGCGGCAGGCGGATTCAAGGACATCACCAGGATCGCATCCTCTTCTCCGGTCATGTGGCAGCAGATCTGCCTGAAAAACCGTTCAAACATCTCCAGTATCCTGGGTGGATATATCGATGTACTTGAACACGCAAAGGCAATGGTGGACAACGGAAATGAAACCGGACTTTACTCGCTGTTTGAGACCTCCAGAGACTACAGGGATTCCATGCCGAACAGCTCTGCAGGACCGATCAAAAAGCAGTTTGCCTTCTACTGCGATATCATCGATGAGGCCGGCGGAATTGCGACGATCGCAACCATACTTGCCACCAACAATATCAATATTAAAAATATCGGCATTGTGCACAACAGGGAATTTGAAGAAGGCGCACTTAAGATCGAATTTTACGACGAGGCTTCTTCCGCCAAAGCAGCCCGCCTTTTACAGAAATATCATTATATTGTCTATGAAACCTGACAGAAAGGATAAATCATATGGAATTATGCAGCATTACGGGATTAAAAGGAAAGATTTCCGTGCCCGGAGATAAATCCATCTCACACCGGTGTGTGATGTTCGGATCTATTGCCAAAGGGACAACAGAGATACACAATTTCTTAGAGGGCGCGGACTGTCTTGCAACGATACGATGTTTCCGCACACTTGGCATCGGGATAGAGGAGAAAGATTCCACTATCCTTGTACACGGCAAAGGACTCCGTGGTCTGTCTGCACCGACAGATATCCTGGATGTAGGAAACAGCGGCACTACCACCCGGCTTCTGTCCGGTATCCTTGCCGGACAGCCTTTTGAATCGAAATTATCCGGAGATGAATCACTGAATTCACGTCCTATGAAGCGCATCATCGATCCTCTGACCCGGATGGGAGCAAATATATCTAGCATCCTGAGAAACGGATGTGCGCCTCTGTACATTACCCCGGGAAGTCTTCACGGTATCCATTACGACTCACCTGTTGCATCTGCCCAGGTAAAATCCTGCATCCTGCTCGCCGGACTGTACGCAGACGGGGAGACTTCCGTTACCGAGCCATCCCTTTCCAGGAACCATACTGAACTGATGTTGAAAGAATTCGGTGCAGATATCCGCTCCACACATGAGCTGGGAAGCACAAAGGCAACCGCTTTCATCACTCCCTGCAAGGAGCTTTATGGTCAGAAGATCACTGTTCCCGGTGACATTTCTTCCGCTGCATACTTCATCGCAGCAGGATTGATCGTACCGGATTCCGAGATCCTCATTGAAAATGTGGGTATCAACCCGACCCGCGCCGGTATCCTGAAAGTATGCGAAGATATGGGAGGGGACATCACTCTTCTCAACGAGCGTATCGAAGGGGGAGAAAAGATCGCCGATATCCTTGTCCGCACGAGCAGACTCCATGGCATCACGATCCAGGGCGATATTATCCCGACGCTCATCGACGAAATCCCGGTCATCGCTGTCATGGCAGCCGTCGCAGAAGGTACGACTATCATCAAAGATGCGGCTGAGTTGAAAGTGAAAGAGACAGACCGGATCGAGACCGTCTGCGACAACCTGAAAGCAATGGGATGTAATGTGACACCGACCTCAGACGGCATGATCATTACCGGCGGGAAGCTCAAAGGCGCGTCTATCCATACACTGCTCGACCACCGCATCGCAATGGCATTCAGCATCGCGGCTCTGGTGGCTGAGGGAAATACGAAGATACTGGACAGCAAATGTGTGGATGTGTCGTATCCGACATTCTATGATACCTTTGAGGAGTTGCTGTAAATTCATGTTTGCCGGAGAGACATCTTATGATAAATCGTCCGAAAATCAATCGGATACAGTGTGTCGTGATAACGTATTCGTATATGGCGGGAGAATGATTCCGGCTCCGGTTACAGGACGTAAGACAAAGTAACAAATCCGTGCTACAGCTAAAAGCAATCAATAAAATGAATAAACTCGCATGCGCTCAGACATATTCATTTTATTGATTAACGCTGTATCACGGATTTGAACTTTGACTAACATCCTTTCACAGTCACCGGCCTCATTCTCCCGCCATACACGAAAGTTCCATCAAGACTGGCTGTATCCGACTGATTTTCTGCGTTCATCCGATTGGAAGTGTCCCCCGATAATCACGAAACTTACAGAAAACTGGTCGAAAGGGTGGGATTTATCGACTTTGTTCCCTATTTCAACCGGTTTTGTGTCAGGTTAAATAGTTCACCCCGTTCTTTTGTCTTTCACATTTGTTGGAATGACTGCCGAATACGATGAAGCAGAAAACGGAGGGGAGATGAGGCGAAGCCGAGTTCTTCATTTTCAGGCTTTGGTTTTAATCAGCTTTCTGATCCTTTAGTTTTTCCGAATTACGGAGCGGAGCCTGAAGCACATGCCGGTCATCTCGAAAAAGTATTTCCGCGCCTCATCTCCGTCCGTTTTCGGACACTATACGCAACGGCATTCAGTCCGTCAAATACAGAATTTAGATTCCGGCATCCACCGCCGCTCTTTCGATCGCCAGTCCTTTTGTATACCTCTCCATGAACTTCTCATATCCTTCCACATCTTCCGGCACCGGATCCATTCCTGAGCCTTCTGCATCGTGGAATACATTGTTATTGAGGTAGTCTGTCAGGCTCTCGCCGTCTTCCTTGCGTACAAGATAATCTGCCAGCAGTGCGATTCCCCATGCACCGCCTTCTCCTGCAGTCTCCATAACATATACAGGAGTATCGATCGCTCCGGCAAGAATCCTCTGGCCTACGCCTTTTGTCTTAAACAGACCGCCATGCCCCATCATTCGGTCAAGTCTGACATCCTCTTTCTTGAGCAGGATATCCATTCCTGTTTTCAGGGCGCCGAGGGATGTGTACAGATTCACTCTCATAAAGTTTGCCAGGTTGAATTTGCTCTCAGGGGAGCGCACGAAGAGAGGACGCCCCTCGTCAAATCCTGTGATATGCTCACCTGAGAAATAATTGTATGCGAGCAGGCCGCCGCAGTCAGCATCGCCCTCAAGTGCTTTATTATAAAGTGTCCCGAACAGCTTGTTCATATCAGCATCGATACCAAAGCTTTCTGCAAATTCTTTGAACAGTCCCACCCATGCATTCAGATCGGATGTGCAGTTATTGCAGTGGACCATAGCTACAAGATCCCCGGCTGGTGTTGTCACAAGATCGATTTCCTCATACGGTTTTGTCAGGTCTTTCTCAAGGACTGCCATCGCAAATACACTTGTTCCGGCAGACACATTTCCTGTTCTTACGGCAACACTGTTTGTCGCCGTCATTCCGGTCCCTGCATCTCCCTCAGGCGGACACATCGGGATGCCTGCCGCCAGATTTCCGGAAGGATCAAGAAGCTTCGCGCCCTCTGCTGTCAGACTTCCTGCATCTTCGCCTGCAAGGAGTACTTTCGGAAGAAGCTCGCGGATCTTCCACGGGAAGCCCTTGTCTGCCACCAGCTCGTCAAACTGATCCAGCATTCTGCTGTCGTAATCTTTTGCCTCGATATTGATCGGGAACATACCGGCTGCATCGCCGCTTCCGATCACTTTCTGTCCGGTCAGCTGCCAGTGAATGTATCCGGAAAGCGTGGTAAAGAAACGTACTCTGCTGACATGTTCCTCCCCGTTTAAGATTGCCTGATACAGGTGAGCGATACTCCAGCGCTGCGGGATATGATATGAGAAAAGTTCGGACAGCTTCTCCGACGCCTCTCCTGTGATCGTATTCCGCCATGTGCGGAACGGTACAAGAAGGTCATCATTCTCGTCAAACGCCAGATAGCCGTGCATCATGGCACTGACTCCGGCTGCCGCCAGGCTGGTAATAGTAACTCCGTATTCCTCCTGAACATTTTTTACGAGATCCTGATAGCTGCCCTGAAGCCCTTTCCATACTTCATCAATGTCATACGTCCAGATATGGTCCACATACTGATTCTCCCAGTCATAGCTTCCGGAAGCAACCGGCGATTTGTCCACATCGATGAGAACTGCCTTGATCCTTGTTGATCCCAGCTCGATTCCGAGCACTGCCTGTCCGGCGCTTATCATCTCTCTGATCTCTTCTTTGCTTCGCATTTGCGCACTCCTCCTTTTATTCGTTATTCTTTTGTATAGCAATCAGCAGGCGCCCTTTCACGCGCCTGCTGACCTGTGTCCTACAGCATTGTCTTACGCAGTTCTTCTCCACTCTTCGCACTTAAATATGCGGGCGCGATATCAAAGACTGTCCTGCATCCGCTCTGGCCTTCCTGCGATAACCGGTATGCCGCACGGGCATAGGCGATCAGGACCGAAGATGTAAACTCCGGATTAGAATCCAGTTTCAGGCTGTATTCGATCAGGTGGCTGTTCTCACCGCTCCATCCGGTCTTTCCGCTCCTTAATACAAATCCGCCATGGGGGATGCCGCTGTGGTCTCTCTTTAACTCTTCTTCACTGATAAAATGTACTGTCGTGTCATAATCCGAAAAATAATTCGGCATAGTCTTGATCTCTTCCTCGACTTTCGCCGCATCTGCTCCTTCTTCAAGGACAACGAAACACTCTCTCGTGTGTTTCTGTCTTGTCGTAAGCTCAGGATTTTCACCATTTCTGACGGCCTCAAGCGCTGCGTCTACAGGGATCGTATACTGCTTCGCATCTTTGACTCCCTCGATCCTGCGGACTGCATCGGAATGTCCCTGGCTCACGCCCTTTCCCCAGAATGTATAGTCTTTCCCGTCCGGGAGGATAGCATTTGCATACAGTCTGTTGAGCGAGAACATTCCCGGATCCCAGCCGACTGAGATAATTCCGACTTTATTTCCTTCTTTTGCAGCCGCATCTACATTCGCATAATGCTCCGGAATCTTTGCGTGGGTGTCAAAACTGTCAATGACATTGAACATACGCGCATACTCCGGTGTCTGTTTCGGAAGATCCGTAGCACTGCCGCCACAGAGGATCATCACATCAATTTTATCTTTCCATTCTCCGGCTTCATCTGCCCTGCATACCGGTACTCCGTCCGTCAATATTGCTACATCGGAAGGATTTCTCCGGGTAAATACTGCTGCAAGCTCCATGTCCGGGTTCTGTTTTATGGCGCACTCAATACCCCGCCCAAGATTTCCATAACCTAAGATACCTATTTTGATACTCATCTGCCTGCTCCTTTTCTGTTGTTTTATTTAATACTCTGCTGTTATTATACAGGTACAGGAATAAGTTTTCAATGAATACATGCCTATTTTCTGTAGGCGATATCATTCCATCTCAGTTCATTTTTTAGATTACGGATCGTCGTATCTTTATCAATGTAAACAGCCTCAATACCCATAGCTGCCGCCCAGTCTCCCATCTGCTCACTTGTCAGGTCATAGGAGAACGCCGTGTGGTGTGCTCCGCCGCAGAGTATCCATGCTTCCGCGCCCGTCTGCAGGTTCGGCTCCGGTGTCCAGAACGCTGTTGCAACCGGAAGTTTCGGCATCGGCTTCTCCGTCTTCTTACAGTTCACATCATTGATGATCAGACGGAAGCGGTCTCCCAGATCGATCAGGGAAGCTGCCACAGCCGGACCGGTCTTTGCTGTAAATACAAGTCTGGCCGGGTCCTCTCTGTCACCCATGGAGAGCGGCTGCACTTTAATACTGACCGGGCCGTCCGAGATCGTCGGGCACACTTCCAGCATATGTGCCTGAAGTATTCCTTCTTTGCCCGGAACCAGATTGTATGTGTAGTCTTCCATAAAGGAAGTTCCTTTCGCGTCTTTCATGCCCTCTGTCATGATCTTCATGATACGCACCATAGCCGCTGTCTTCCAGTCTCCCTCCGCTCCGAAACCGTAGCCCTTCTGCATAAGTCTCTGGATGGCAAGCCCCGGAAGCTGTTTCAGACTTCCAAGATCGCCGAAATGTGTAACGATGGCCTGATAGTTTTTCTCCTCGAGGAAGCGCTCGAATCCGAGTTCGATCTGTGCCTGTACGGCAACATGGCGGCGGAATTCTTCGGGATCTCTTCCCTCGAGCAGGATATCGTATGTATCATAATATTCATCTGTCAGTGCTTTTACATCGCTCTCGGACACTGACTCTACAGCCTCTGCGATCTCATTGACCGGATAAGCATCCACTTCCCAGCCGAATTTGATCTGTGCCTCAACTTTATCCCCATCTGTTACTGCCACATTTCTCATATTGTCAGCCACTCTCATGACACGCACATGACTGCTCTCGATCACACCTACGGCTGTGCGCATCCATGAGCCGATCTTCTTCTGTACATCTTCGTCAGCCCAGTATCCGACGACCACCTTGCGTTCAATACCCATGCGGGTAAAGATATGGCCGTACTCGCGGCCTCCGTGGGCAGACTGGTTCTCGTTCATGAAATCCATGTCGATCGTGTCATAGGGAATTTCACGGTTAAACTGCGTATGCAGGTGAAGAAGCGGTTTTCTGTACTCCTGAAGACCGAGTATCCATGATTTTGCCGGTGAGAATGTGTGCATCCAGGTAATGACGCCCGCACATGTCTCGTCCATATTTGCCTCGTTAAACGTCCTGCGGATCAGCTCATTTGTGATCAGTGTCGGCTTTAACACGACTTCATAAGGGAGATTCCCGGATTCATTAAGCTTCTCCACGATGATCCTTGAGTGCTCGGCAACATGGGCGAGGCACTCGTCTCCGTAAAGGTCCTGTGACCCTGTGCAGAACCAGAACTTGTACACTTTTCTTTTTAACATTTTTGTTTCCTCCTTATTTTTGGATATTTTTATTTTTCTCCTGGCTGTCCGTAATATGCATTTGCCCCATGTTTTCTATAATAATGCTTATCCTGAAGCTCCTGCGGCGCAGGTTTTACCTCCGGATTGATAAGCTCGCAGCGCGCAGCCATCTTAGCCACTTCCTCTGCTACCACTGCATTATGCACTGCCTCATGCGCATCTTTCCCCCATGTAAACACGCCATGGTTCTTGCAGAGCACAGCAGGGACAGCGATATAGTCTTTTTCCATACGCTCAAATTCATCTGCGATCAGCACACCTGTATTCTTCTCGTATGCTTCCTCGATCTCCTCTTTTGTAAGATTTCTCACACATGGGATCTCGCCATAAATATAATCTGCATGTGTGGTTCCGTAGCAGGGGATGTCCCGTCCCGCCTGTGCCCAGCTTGTGGCCCATGGCGAATGGGTATGCACGACTCCCCCGATCTTCGGGAAGCGGTTGTAGAGCACGACATGAGTCGGTGTATCTGAGGAAGGATTGTATCTTCCCTCCACTTTATTCCCGTCGAGGTCAACAACGACCATATCGTCCGGTGTCAGTTTGTCATACTCCACGCCGCTCGGCTTGATCACGAACAGTCCGCTCTCACGGTCTATCCCGCTCACATTGCCCCATGTAAATGTCACAAGGTTGTGTTTGGGCAAAAGCATGTTCGCCTCATAGACTTCTTTCTTCAGTTGTTCCAGCATAATGATTCTCCTCCTTTATTTATATCTGATGGATGACCTGCACAGAATTGCGCATGATAAGCTGCGGCTCAAATTCTACGGTCTCCATCTCTTCATTCCTGAATATCTTCCATGTCATCCGCTCTGCTGCTGTCCTTCCCAGCTTTTCCACCGGGTTCTCCACTGACGTGAGCGGCACGGGACAAAGTTTTGCAAGTCCTGAATTGTCGATTCCCACAACGGACAAGTCCTCAGGCACACGGTGCCCGGCTTTCCGGAAGATTTCTACGATCTTATATGCAGTCTCATCATTGTAACAGACACAGGCGGTGCAGCCTTTGAGTCGTTTTAAAAACTTTGCGCTCTCCTCTCCCATTGTCCTTAATTCCTCCGAATCGATCCAGATGACCTGATCACCTCTTATCTTTATCTCCTGCTCCATCAGGGCGTCCGTGTAGCCGGCATACCGAAGATGTCCCTGTCCGTCATCCGCTTTAAATATACCTCCGATGCGGGTATGGCCGCACTCTGCAAGATGCTTTGCCGCAAGGTATCCCGCCTTTCTGTCATCCATACTGATATGCGGGATATCCAGTTCCTTGTAATAACTGTTGACAAACAGCACCGGTATTCCCATATTTTCTATTTCCCTGTAAAGCTCCATATTCGGATTGGGCAGGGCACTCTTTACCGTCTCCGCAATAATCCCGTCCACCGACTGGGTATGGATGAATTCTTTAAGCAGCATACGTTCTTTCTCCACAGCGTTATCCGTCATGGCAATCTGAAGAGCACAGCCTTCGCTTGAAAGTACAGATTCAATTCCCTTTATGATCGAAGGAAAGATGTAAGTATCCACATAGGTCAGCATAACAGCGATCCTGATCTCTTTACCGGCGGCGTACCGTCTGGTATTGACAGTCACATAAGTTCCGCTTCCTCTGCGTCCTTCAACAACCCCTTTTTCCGTCAGCTCTTCCATGGCCCGCCGGACAGTCTGGCGGCTTACCCTGAAGCGCTCCATCAGCTCGTTTTCCGAAGGCAGCTTATCGCCGCGGCTCAGAGCGCCGTTCTCAATCTCCGTCTGTACCCAGGAGACAATACGCTCATATTTTTTCTGCATCCATCAGCCCCCTTTCACCTTTTCTTATCCAGCAACTACTTTATGTTCGTATAATACAACATAACAACTTTCAATACAATTCGCAATATAGATAAATATTATAATCATTTTTTGGCATAAAATAAAGAGTTGTATTGTTTTTTCTGTTCAAAACAATACAACTCTTTATTTGCTTTTATTCGTTCCTGATTGCAGCCAGAGGGCTTAATTTCATTGCACGGACTGCCGGGAAGTATCCTGCCGCCATCCCCACGAGCACCGCAAAGCCCATAGATGCAAGCATGAGCCAGACAGGAATATAAGAAATATTACCTTCTGTTCCCCACAGGCTTTCTCCCGAAACAAGAACATTTATGACCCCTGAGATGATAAGGCTTAGGACGTTTCCTGCAACTCCGCCGATAAATCCGATAAAAGCGGCTTCCAGCAGAAAGAGCTGCCGGATATTCTTCAGACTGCACCCGATCACTTTCATAACGCCGATCTCTTTCGTCCGTTCGTAGATGGCCATCATCATCGTGTTGGCGATACCGATCGCAGCAACGAGCAGGGAGACTGCTCCGATCCCCCCGAGCACTGCCTGGACCATGCCAAGCGTCTTCTTCATACCATTGATATACTCCACATTGGTATATACATCATACCCAAGGCTCCGGATCGTCTGTGCCAGCTCCTCTACATTCTCCATATCATCTGCCTGAAGAGACGCTGACGAATATACGAACTGCCTGTAAGGCTTCCCGCCCTGCGTCGTCGGCTGTCCCGGAATCGTACGTCCTCTGAATTCCTTCTGGATATATTCTTTTAATTTATAAATATCACAGAGAACTTTATACGAATTGGCATTGTAGGTATCTGGTCCGCCCGCAATAACGCCGCAGGCACCAAGGACATATTTTTTAGGCGTCCTCACCGTGTTCCCGCTGCCGCTCTCACCGCTGTCGGACGATCCCGCATCTCCTATATCAGGTGTACTCTGAGTCTGGTAGTAACTGTCCTGATCCAGGATCACGAAAAGTTTATCTTTCTGAAGATCGATATCAGGGAGTTCGCCGGTATCCCAGTATCCGCTTCCCGTACCTTTTTCAGTGAAGTCGACAAGTACCATATTCCCGAACACGAGTTCCAGCTCCGGACTGTCCGGATCCGGCAGTCTGCCGCCTGGTTCAAGTTCAAGATTCAAACGCTGCATCGCCTCCGGAGTCATGCCATAAAGCTGAATATATCCCTCATACTTTCCTTTCAGTGCAAGCGCTGAAAAATCGAGTACCGGATCTGCACTTTTTACATGTTCCAGTGTTTTAAGCTCCTTGATAGTTTCATCAGTAATATATTTCTTCGTTTCTTCCTGATCACTCATACCGGTGCTGTAACTGTTCATCATCCCGTCATCAGACTTTCCTGTGACAGTAAGACCCGTCGTACCGCCATCAAGCTCCATCTGTTCATACATAGACTGCTGCAGTCCCAGACCAAGGGAGATCATGACAACGATGGATGCCGTTCCGATCACCACGCCAAGGATCGTCAGGAACGCCCGCAGTTTCCGCCGTTTAAGGCTGCCTGCGCTCATCCTCAGTAAATCGCTCCACCTCATCAAACAACTCCTCCTCTTCCGACGACTGGATCCTTTTCTTTCTTCGTTTCAGCACTACAACTGCCACAACGGCCGCTGCCACAGCGACAACAGCTATGATTGCGATGACAGGGCCGGCCGGGCTTCCTGTCTCCTCTGGTATGTCAGTCATCATCTCCATCTCTGCCGGCTCCATCTCTGCCGTGACCGTCATCGTAAATGGCTGTTCCACCGAATATTCCTTGCCGGAATCATCTTCATAGGTTAAAACAAGTTTACAGTTGGACTCCTCATAGGATTCCGCAACGGCTGTCACGATACTGTCGACCGTCCCCGTAGCTCCCGACTCCAGATTCCCGATAAACTGTTCTTCACCCTCGATCGCATCTCCTTCAAACTTCGCTTTTACATTGTACATTTTTACCCGTCCGAGATTGTACAGACTGCATGTGATATTTGCCTCTTCGTACACTGCTACCGTATCAGGCATGATCTTGATTTCGCTGAATTCAAATCTCGCCTCCTGTGTCACAGGGATGGCAAGGCTGGACTCTCCCTCGAACTGTGTGGCATTACTATCCTCGTATTTCATCGTCATCGTAATGCTGTACGGTTTCTGGATCAGATCAGCCCGGCTGTTCAGATCGATGGAAATGTCCTTTGTTCCGTCCGCCGGTATCCCTTCCAGATAGATCGAACTGGAACCCGAAACCGGCAGAAATGCCGGCGCTTCTGCAGCTTCATCCGTCCCGGATGCAGGTGCCTGCAGATCAAAAAGCATGTTTTTGACCGCTGTCTTTTTGGATGTATTTTTCAGGTGGATCACCAGCTTAAAATTGCTTCCCGCTTTCACCGTCCCCGGATCCGTATCAAATCCTGTAACAATGACACGGGGTACAGATCCGTCACCGGAACCTGAAGATCCCCCTCCTGTCGGAACAGGGTCGCTGTTGTATATGCCGCCGTCATAGACGTCTCCGCCGGATGAAGGCACGCTGCCGTCTGCACCACCGCTGTTGGTCTGGTCTTTACCGGTATTTCCACCGTCACCTTTATCTGTCGGTCCGCCGGACTGTGAACCGCCCTCTCCTTTATCGGTGTTTTCACTGCCGGATGTGTTTTTCTTTGCCTCTGTCTTCACAAAAACATACCGGTCTGTTTCGTATAATTTTTCCCCATCATCATATGTAAGCCTGAATGTCAGTTTATAAGATTTTCCTGTCACATCAGATCTCACGGTCAGTTTATCATCACCGCCGCCCCACGTAGCTGTCATCTTCGAACCAGACGGAATTGTCCCGAGACTCTGTTCGTAATTCAGCTGTTCCATATCAAAAGGCCACTCGTCCGTGCTGGATATCACCGGCGCGATCGTGACATTCTGCGCGTCCATATTCCCTTTGTTCAGTACATTGATCTTGAGCTCCGCCTTTTCCCCGGCTTTGTAGACAGGCGTCTTCTGCTCATCGCCCACACTCAATGTGATCTGATTTAATACTTTTGTCCCCTGTGTTCCCTCTTCCTCTGCGCGGGCGCCCATCGGCATGAGCATACATATAGCAAAAATCATGCACAGCAGCATCGCCCCCGCTCTTTTTAATTGTTTCATACCCTTTCTCCTCCATCGCATATTTCAGGTGTGTTCACGTCAATCTTTACAATTTTTCCATCAATAATATGGAATACTCTGTCCGCATATTCCGCCAGGTGGTCATCATGTGTCACCATCACAAGCGTCTTACCCTGCTCCTGCACAACTTTCCGCATGAGCCGCATCACATCTTCCGATGTGTGGGAATCCAGATTTCCAGTCGGTTCATCAGCAAAAATGATCGCCGGATCTGCTACAAGAGCCCTTGCAACACCTACTCTCTGCTGCTGGCCTCCTGACATCTGGTTCGGCATGTGTTTCTTGTGCCTGCTCAATCCCACCAGGTTCAGCATCCTGTCTGCTTTTTTCAGCCTCGACTTTGGCGCTTCTCCGCGGAACATAAGTGGCAGGGCGACATTTTCCAGTGCATTCATCGTTCCGATGAGATGAAAAGACTGAAAAATAAAACCGACATTTTCCCTGCGGAACCGTACAAGGTCATCTTCTCCCATCTTCTCTATATGGCTTCCGTTTATAACAACTTCGCCCTTTGTAGGCCGCTCAAGTCCTGCCAGCATGTTGAGAAGTGTTGATTTCCCGGATCCGCTGGTGCCGACGATCGCACAGAACTCGCCCCTGTGTATCTCGAAGCTCACTCCGTCCAGGGCCCGGACGGCGGAATCTCCCACGCGGTACAATTTGTAGAGGTTTTTTACAGTGATCGCTTCTATCGCATTCTCCCCCTCTCCTTTGCATAATTTCTTTTGATTTTAAGGGATGAATTGGAATATTTTAGAAAGAATATTATGAAGTTTTTCTTAAGACTTCCAAACAGCAGCGGAGGGAATTTCCTTTTATCGGAAATTCCCTCCGCTGCTGTTAATTATATGAAGTTTCTGCTCGATAGAAATACTTAAATCCTTGCCACGCCGCTCTTTCTTGCCGCCTCAGCTGTCGCTTTTGCAACAGCATCTTTTACACGCGGATCAAATGCTGCCGGAAGGATATAATCCGGATTCAGCTCTTCGTCGCTTACCAGACCTGCGATAGCATATGCTGCTGCAACTTTCATCTCATCATTGATATCGGATGCGCGCACATCGAGAGCTCCACGGAAGATTCCCGGGAAGCACAGTACGTTGTTTACCTGGTTCGGGAAATCGCTTCTTCCGGTGGATACGACTGCTGCTCCTGCCGCTTTCGCCTCATCCGGGAAGATTTCCGGCGTCGGATTCGCGCATGCAAAGATGATCGGATCTTTTGCCATGCTGCGCACCATATCCTGTGTCAGTGTACCCGGTGCGGATACTCCGATAAATACATCTGCGCCCTTGATCACCTCTGCCAGAGTACCTTTCTCATGGTTGAAGTTCGTGATCTTTGCCATTTCCTCTTTGATCGGATTCAGATAATCTCTTCCTTCGTAAATTGCTCCATGACGGTCTGTCATGATAACGTTCTTAAGTCCCATGGACATAAGCAGTCTGATGATAGCGATACCTGCCGCACCTGCACCTGAGGTTACGATCTTGATGTCCTCGATCTTCTTACCTACAAGCTTCAGTGCATTGATCATTCCTGCAAGAGTGATAACTGCAGTACCATGCTGGTCATCATGGAATACCGGAATATCACAGCACTCTTTCAGTCTCTTCTCGATTTCAAAACATCTCGGAGCCGAGATATCCTCCAGATTGATACCTCCGAAGCTCCCTGCAAAAAGGCTTACGGCTTTCACGATCTCATCCACATCATGTGATCTGACACAGAGCGGGATTGCGTCCACGCCGCCGAACTCTTTGAACAGTACACACTTTCCTTCCATAACCGGCATACCTGCCTCCGGTCCGATATCTCCAAGTCCCAGCACTGCTGTTCCGTCTGTGATGACCGCAACTGTATTCCAGCGTCTTGTCAGATCGAAGCTCTTATTGATATCTTTCTGGATCTCCAGACAGGGCTGTGCAACTCCCGGTGTATAAGCAAGGCTCAACGCCTCCTTGGAATCTACCGCCGCACGGCTGGTAACCTCGATCTTTCCTTTCAGTTCATAGTGCATTTTCAATGATTCTTTTGCGTAGTCCATAACTGCCTCCTGATGTTAAAATTTATTTTTGATCTGCCGCCCTGTTTTCAAGGGCACAAATTTACATGCTACAGAATCATTATACTGCTTTTTCACCGGATATACATCAAGTTTTTTAAAAAATACAATATATTCGTGACAATATTGTATTTTTATACATATTTTGCGCATTTTATGCATATTATTCTTTTTATAATTTTCTCTTGCATAATTATAAGTTCTAGTGTATAGTATGATGTAGCTCGCAAGAGCGGTAAAAAGAGTCAAAAGCAGCCGGCCGGTTTCCGGAAGGCAAAATTAATAAAAATACATTCAGGAGGCTATCAGAAATGAGTAAAGAAAAAGTGGTTTTAGCATATTCAGGCGGACTTGACACAACAGCGATCATCCCGTGGCTGAAAGAGACATTCGGTTATGATGTAATCTGCTGCTGCATCGACTGTGGACAGGGAGAAGAACTTGACGGACTTGACGAGAGAGCAAAACTCTCCGGCGCTTCCAAATTATATATTGAAAATATTGTAGACGAATTTGCTGAGGATTTCATCATGCCGTGCGTAAAAGCAGGCGCTGTATATGAAAACGCATATCTGCTGGGAACATCTATGGCGCGTCCGGCCATCGCGAAGAAGCTGGTTGAGATTGCCCGCAAGGAAGGGGCTGTTGCCATCTGCCACGGCGCTACAGGAAAAGGAAACGACCAGATCCGTTTTGAGCTTGGCATTAAGGCTCTTGCTCCGGACATCAAGATCATCGCTCCGTGGCGTATGACAGACCTCTGGACAATGCAGTCCCGTGAAGATGAGATTGAATACTGCAAAGCACACGGTATCGATCTCCCGTTCGACACAAAACACAGCTACAGCCGTGACCGCAACCTGTGGCATATCAGCCATGAGGGTCTTGAGTTGGAAGATCCGTCTGTAGAGCCGAATTATGATGATCTGCTCGTCTTAAGCGTATCTCCAGAAAACGCACCGGATGAACCGGAATATGTGACCATGACATTTGAGGCGGGCGTTCCGAAGACGATCAACGGCAAAGAGATGAAAGTAGCCGACATCATCAAAGAGCTCAATACTCTGGGCGGAAAGCACGGCATCGGTATCATCGACATCGTGGAGAACCGTGTAGTAGGTATGAAATCCCGCGGCGTATACGAGACACCGGGCGGAACGATCCTGATGGCCGCTCATCAGCAGCTGGAAGAGCTGATCCTCGACCGCGCTACATATGAAGTGAAGAAAGAAATGGGCAATAAACTTGCTCAGGTCGTATATGAAGGAAAATGGTTCACACCGCTCTGCGAAGCGATCCGCGCATTTGTAGATGTAACACAGCAGTATGTGACAGGCGAAGTGAAGTTCAAACTGTACAAAGGCAACATCATCAAAGCCGGCGAGACTTCCCCGTACTCCCTGTACAGTGAGTCACTGGCAAGCTTCACAACAGGCGATATGTATGATCACCACGATGCAGACGGATTCATCACACTGTTCGGTCTGCCGCTGAAGGTCCGTGCGATGAAGATGCAGGAGCTGGCGAAAGAGAATCAGAAATAGAACGTTAAGAGAAAAAAGACGGAAACCGGGAACTCCGGAATCCGTCTTTTTCTCTTATATTGCATATCTTATCAGGCATTATATATCTTCCAGCGTAAGCAGAGTCACTTCACCATTCTTTTCCAGTTCTTTTAGTCCGGATGTAAATCCGCCTTTCGAAAAAATATAAAAATGATACTTTCTGCCCTTGCCAAAAACTTCTGCATACTCCTTCAACAAATTCAATTCATCCACACCAACCGGCTCTTTTTTATATTTACACGAACCAATGAGGTATTCATCTTTTTCCACCATCGATCCTACAATATCTATCTGGACCTGTCTGTGGGTTTTTACATCAGTTCCCCACCACTGTCCGATATCTGTAAGAGCCAGCGGCAGATTCTCCGCATAGTGTATCAGATACTGTCGGCACATTGACTCAAAGGTGAGTCCCATATAATCTGAAAATCGACTTTTTACAGCAGTTTCATATATCTGCTTAAAACGACCGCTGCCGATCATTGTAATATTCTGCGGCACAAACCGGTACCAGAACCTGAAGAAATTATCCTTTATTGTGTAAATGGTTCTTTTTCCCGGTTTTTCAGTGACCGGTGTATCTTTCCGGATGATTCCAAGTTCTGTCAGCACCTTCAGATATTTACTGCAAGGTCCTGTTGAAATCTGGGTTTTTGCAGCAATCTCGTTGAGCTTTGAAGCTCCCTCTGCGATAGCCGTAATGATCGAATTATACACTCCCGGCTCTCTTAATTCCTGTTTCAGGAGATTTTCGGGCTCCTCGAACAGATAGCCTGAAGGGTCAAACAGGTTCTCCAGAAGCGCCTCATCCAGATCATCCTGTACTCCGAGTTTATTGATATAGTGCGGCACCCCGCCTGTAATTCCGTAGATCAGAGCGTTGTCCTCCAGACTGAGATTCGGATGAAATGCCGCAGTTTCTCTATATGTCAGCGGCTCAATTTTAAACTGGGCCGTTCTCCTGCCATACAGAGGGCTCTCATATCCCAGAACCTGATATTCCATAAAGCTCATGGATGAGCCGCATAAAATGAGGAAAAGTCTTCCACCCGACCACTGGTGATCGATCAGATGCTGCAGTCTTGAAGAAACAGACGGATCTGACTTGGCAAGATATGGATACTCATCAATAACAAATATCAACCTTTCACCTTTCGCCATACGTCCGATTTCCGCAAAAGCATCATCATATGATCGAAACTCCGGGGCGGAAGTTATAGTCATATCAGGATTTCTGCTCTCGTATATTGCTCGGGATAAGGTCTTCAGATTTTCCGAAGCAGTTGTATCCAGTGCGGAAAAATAAATATTTTTCTTATCTTTGCAAAACTCATTGATCAGCGCAGTCTTTCCCACTCTCCGCCTTCCATATATAACCACACATTCAAATTGCCCGTCCTTATATCGTTTATTCAATTTGGACAGCTCGTTTTCACGACAATAAAACATATCCCGCCTCCAGATTATTCTACTCGTAAGTTAGTATCTTATGAGTAGAATAATTCTTTCAGTGGGATATGTCAAGGCTAACTCTTAAATTTTATCCGCTGTCGTTATCAAAAAACAACGAATTGAGAATCATTAGTGCACTTCTGGCTTATATCTACGCTAATGCCGGATCTTTCTAAAATCCTAAAGTCCGATACCGACTGTTTTAGGCATATGAGCACATCCCTTTAGCATCAAAAGATATACTCATTATAACCTAAAACGAATCCGGGTACAGACTATTTATCATACCCTCGGATCAGCTCCTGAAACTCCTCATTCCCCTGCAGGAATGCATACTCCTTCCCTGTTTTCATCTCTGCCAGCAGCCCCGGCAGTATTTTCTCCGCATAAGTCTCCATCGCTTTGTCAAACTTTCTTCCGAAATTTTCTTTCCCGTATATATGCCAGTAAAACGCAGACTCCGACATGTGCTGGGGCTCTGTCAGCATCCGGAGCGCTTCCCGGATATATCCAATACTTTTTTCTACGTCCTTCTCCTTTAACGCCAGATCCATCGGCAGGAGCAGGGGACTGTACCCCCATTGGTCATACAATAGAGCGGTCTGTTCTCCTGCGGACGCGATCTTTTCCGCCCGTTTCATGTCCCCCTCCTCAAAAGCAATATTCATCAGCATAGACAGCACGATACTGAGATCATTAAGTACATCTGTGAGCTTCCTTTCCAGCAGCACCGCCGCCTCATCATGTTTCTCCTGTGCAAGCAGAAGACGTGCATTGAGGATTCTCTTATCTGCCTGCTGCTTCGGCAGGGAGTCGATCATCTTGCGGGCTTTCTCATACTCCTTCTTCTTTATATATTCACTCGCCAGCATATAAGCAGCAGCATTTTTCACCTGTTCGTCCCCGTTGCATTCGGTTACACGCTCGTACCAGGAATATATCTTCTCTTCATATTTTTCTCTGTCTGTACTCCAGCCGCCGGACATCATCAGTAATCCCTGCACCATGGACGCCATCATATGGATCAGTTTCCCGCAATTCGGATATTCGCGCACCTTCTGCTCCGCTGCGGCAAATGCCGTTTCCAGACCCTGTTCATCCATGATCGCTGCAATCTCGTTGCATATCTCTGCAATCTCATTGTCAGAGAGTTCCTCCCGAAAACAGAGAAGCGTATTGACGTCCGTATTGAGGAGACGCGCCAGCGCGGGCAGTATTGCGATATCAGGATAACTGCTGCCCCTCTCCCACTTGTTGACCGCCGGTGCGGAAACTCCGAGACGCTGTGCCACCTGTTCCTGCGTAAGCCCCAGTTCTTTTCTCTTCCTGCGTATCACTTCACTGACCGGCATATCTGTATCCTCCTTTTTCCTGTTATGCATATTTTATTTTATGAATATTCTTTCTGCCCACATTATAACAGTTTACAGATACGCTTCACAACTGAGCCTTTTTCACAAATATGGGCAAAAAATTAACCGGCAGTCAATATGATTAACTGCCGGCTCAGTCTCTACATCGCCGTATACACCCACAAGTTATTGATCTGGTACTCCAGTCTGCTGTAATCCCACAGCTTCTCGCTGCGTACCCGGCTGTTCGGATCGTTTACCTGGATCTTACCGTCTTCGATCCCGGTCAGCACGATAAAGTGTCCGGTCGTCGTAAAGTCTCCCGGTCTCATACTGCATATGATCGGGTGTCCGTTTTCCAAAGCAGAGAAGACCTCATCCTCGCTCAGTCCCATCTCTTCCCCGTAAATCCCGAACTGCTGTGCGCCGTCTGTCATCAGGGTCCAGCTCGTACCGGAATCTCCCGCATAGTATCCGTTCCCGGCAGAAAACTGAGCCACTTTATAAGGCGTCACAGTATTGTCTCCGGTCAGCCCTGCTGCCACCATGGCGATCGCCGTCGGTCCGCACCCGTTTACAGCGATCATATCGTCCGCATAGAAGGCATATCCCCACCGTTCATCCCACTGCAGGAGCAGCGGGACCTGTCCCTGCACAACTTCACCGACAGTGTCTGCCGGAGCCGTATCTTTCTTTTCGGGATAGTCGAAAACAAAGTCTGCCGTCTCTTCATTATTTTGCAGCAGTTCGATCAGCTGTTCCGGGTACTGGTCTTTATTTGCCATTATTTCCCGCACTTTCGGGTTGACCAGAGCCATCACTGCCAGACTGCTCCGCCCGCTGATCATATTTTTTGCCCACAGGACTGCCATGATCACCGGGATGATAAGCGCGATACAGAATATACTCTTCAGGATCCTGTGCCTTCTTCTCCGCTTTCTCTTTTTGCCGCGCTTCCCCCGCCTGCTGCCTCCTGTATATCGACTTTCCCATTCCTCCGGCATAAGAACATCTCCTCCTTTTCGATGAGGAGATTATATCCAATCTTTCCGGCGAACTTTTGGAAATAATTCTTAATATTCACCGATATAATTTTTAAGAAAAAATTATTCTTCTCTGTCATTCGTAAGATTCAGCCTGTCGAAAATGTAGAACATCAGCCCCATCAGCATGCCAACCACACACGCCAGCACCATTCCCGAGAGCTGGATGCTCCCGAACTGCACAGTGATACCGGACAGACCGACCACAAAAATAACGGAAGTCATAGCCATATTTCTGGATTTATTATAATCCACCTGTGACTCTACCAGAATACGGATACCCGATGTTCCGATCATACCGTACAGTAGGAACGAGATACCACCAATGACAGGTCCCGGGATCGTATTGATCAGTGTGGTCATTTTTCCGATAAAGGAACAGATGATGGACAGCACAGCCGCACCGCCGATCACATATACACTGTAGACCTTTGTCATCGCCATGACACCGATATTCTCTCCGTATGTCGTTGTCGGCACGGAACCGATCAGTCCTGAAAGCATACTTGAAAAGTTATCTGCAAAAAGAGAGCGGTGGAGTCCCGGATCTTTTAAAAGATCTCTTCCCACGATCTTGCTGGTCACGATCTGATGCCCGATGTGCTCCGAGGTGATGACAAGCAGTACCGGTATGATGATCACGATCGCCTCCCACTTAAACTTCGGTGCAGAAAAGTTCGGGAGCGAAAACAGCGGTGCCGCTGCGACCTGTGAAAAATCAACGATACCACAGGCCAGGGCAGCTATATATCCGGCGATAATGGCGATCAGGATCGGGATGACCGATAAGAATCCGCGGAATAAAACAGAGCCGAGCACTGCAACCAGAAGTGTCACGAGAAATACTATCACATTTCTGACATCGATCACTTCATCCGTAAGCCCTGCATTTGATGCCGCTGTCCCTGCAAGTTCCAGCCCGATCAGGGCCACGACGGGTCCCATCGCTGCCGGAGGCAGCACCACATCGATCCAGTCCGAGCCGAATTTATAAATCAGTACGGCAAGTATACACCCGAGGAATCCCACTACGACGAATCCGCCCAGCGCGTATTCATATCCCCATTTTGAGATGACCACACCCGCCGGCGCCAGAAAAGCAAAGCTGGATCCCAGATATGCCGGTGCTCTTCCTTTTGTGATCAGGATAAAAAGAAGTGTACCTATTCCGTTCATAAAAAGTACGACCGCCGGGTTGATCCCGAATACAAACGGCACCAGTACGGATGCACCGAACATTGCAAACATGTGCTGGATGCTCAAAGGCACCAGCATTTTGAATGGTACTTTTTCTTCCACCTGAATGATTCTTTTGTTTTCCATGTAAGTCCTCCTGTTCTCTCATTCTCATC
>MHCFR00700__coassemble_699_pt1 | contig 22936 bp, 18 predicted proteins | sample MHCFR00700__metabat2_low_PE_034 | metagenome-assembled genome bin MHCFR00700 | reverse complement strand
ACCAAAAAGGAGCTATTTTTTACCAAAGCCACAAAGTTTTTTACACTACCAAAAATAAATACGAATTTTACTCAGCCAGCGTCTCCCACATCTCGTAGAGCTCTTCCAGCCTTTTCTCATTCGCCGTGTGTTCTTCTGCAAGCTCCTGGCATTTGACGGAATTGGAGTAGACTTCTTCAAGAGTCATTTCATGATCTATCTGTGCATTCCGGTCTTCCAGGCGGCTGATCTCTTCCTCGGTCTTCTTGAGATCATTTTTTCGTTTGCGTTCTTTTGCCTGCTGCTCTTTCTGTTCCTGCCAGCTGAGCTTGGAACCTGGAGAGGCAGTGCCGGCGGAGTTCTGCAAAGAAGCAGGAGAAGCAGAAGTGTTTCCGCCGGCAGCAGAAGAATCGGGAATACTGCCTGATGCGTAAGCACGGGTGAGTTCTTCTTTTTTCTCCAGATAATAATCGTAATTTCCGATATAGTTTACAAAAGTCTGATTGACCAGTTCAAGGATTCTCGAGGCTGTGCTGTTGATGAAATATCTGTCATGAGAAACATAAAGGACAGTTCCACTGTAGTTGTTGAGAGCTTCCTCCAGTATTTCCTTTGATGCGATGTCCAGATGGTTGGTGGGCTCATCCAGGATCAGAAAGTTCGCTTCGGAAAGCATGAGCTTGGCAAGGGATACACGCCCTTTTTCTCCGCCGCTCAAGGAGCGGATTTCTTTGAATACCTCATCTCCGGTAAACTGAAAGGCAGCCAGCGTATTCCGGATCTGTGTGTTGTTCAGTGTCGGATAGGCATCGGAAATCTCCTCAAATATCGTTTTTTCATCATGGAGCACATGGTGTTCCTGATCATAATACCCGATCTGGACTTTTGCTCCAAGTGTAAAGGAACCGGTATCCGCATTCTGTACCTGGTTTAATATCTTCAGAAGTGTTGTCTTGCCGGTCCCGTTGTCTCCGATCACTGCAACGTGTTCTCCACGCTTGATCTCAAAATTGACATCGCGAAAAAGCACCTGCCCGTCAAACTGCTTCGAAAGGTGTTCTACGGTCAGAACATCATTGCCGCTGACACAGGACGGCTCAAGAGTGAAATGCATCTCTGTATTGACTTCCACCGGTTTTTCTACCGGTTTGATCTTTTCCAGCATCTTCTCACGGCTTTCCGCACGGCGGATGGATTTCTCACGGTTGAAGGATTTCAGTTTGTCGATGACAGCCTGCTGATGTTTGATCTCTCTCTGCTGATTGTAATACTCTTTGAGGCGGGCATCGCGGAGCTGCTGTTTCTTTTCCGAGTAGGCTTTGTAATTACCCATATACATCCGGATTTCACCATTTTCAATCTCTACGACTTTGGTTACTACACGGTTCAGGAAATAGCGGTCATGGGATACGATAAAAACAGCTCCGGGATAGTTGATCAGATAAGTCTCAAGCCATGCGATGGAATTCAGATCAAGGTGGTTGGTGGGCTCGTCCAGAAGCAGGATATCCGGATTAGTGAGCAGCAGTTTTCCCAGCGCTACGCGCGTCTTCTGACCTCCGGAAAGGGTATCAGTCTTTTTACTGAAATCCTCCTCTGCAAACCCAAGACCTTTGAGAACACCGACGATCTCACTTTCGCAGGCATAGCCGTTACGGGCCTCAAATTCGGACTGCAGACGGTTGTATGTATCGAGACGGCTTTCCAGTTCCTCTCCGGAGAGAGATTTTAACTCCAGCTCGATCGAGCGGATCCGCTGTTCCATCTTTATGATGTCAGCTTTTGCAGAACGCACTTCCTCGTAGATCGTACCATCCGGGATCATGTTCTGGTGCTGTGCGAGATAACCGATCGTTTTCCCTTTAGCGAGAATGATATCCCCGCCGTCAAGCGGCTCCTCATTCATGATCATTTTTAATATAGTAGATTTACCGGCACCGTTGATGCCGACCAGGGCAGCTTTTTCTCTTTCTTCTATATGAAAAGAACCCTCATGGACGATCACACGGTCGCCGAAAGATTTTTCAATGTTATGACATGCGAGTATCATTTTGGTACTCCTCCTCTCAGATATCCATTATAACTGAAACGGCTGAAAAATAAAGTAAAAATTGACAGAAGATTATCTATTCTATATAATAAAACAGTATATAATATGGAGCGCATAAAAGAGCAAATCCATCCGTAGCAGGCTGAAGATTGTGACTGGAGGATTGCCATGCGATGGAAGGTGGTAAATTTGGAGTATAGAAAAATATCCCGCGCCGTTATCTCACGGCTGCCGAGATATCACAGGTATCTGGGAGATCTTCTGGAAGAGGGCGTGGAGAGGATCTCATCAAACGATCTGAGTAAAAAGATGCAGGTGACTGCATCGCAGATCCGTCAGGATCTCAATAATTTCGGGGGGTTCGGACAGCAGGGATACGGGTATAATGTAAAATACCTGTATACCGAGATCGGTAAGATCTTAGGACTCGACAAGACACATAATTTTATTATCATAGGAGCGGGAAATCTCGGACAGGCACTTGCAAATTATGCATCTTTTGAGAGAAGCGGATTTATCTTAAAGAGTCTTTTTGATGTAAATCCCAGGCTGGAGGGCATGTCGATCAGGGGAGTGCAGGTCCGTATGATGGATGAACTGGTTGATTTTCTTGCTGATAATGAAATTGAGATCGCAGCTCTTACGATCCCAAAATCAAAAGCGGTCGAAGTAGCTGATATCCTGGTAGAGAACGGGATAAAGGCAATCTGGAATTTTGCACATACAGATCTGACGCTGCCCAAAGATGTAGTAGTTGAGAGCGTTCATCTCTCTGACAGTCTGATGCAGCTCTCTTATAATATCAATCAGCGCAAAGAAGTGCATAAAAAATAAGAAACGGATAATACTCAGACCCCGCAGTTCGCTGCGGGGTATCGCTTCGGATAGGGGAAGAGAATCTTCCCTGTCCGATTGGAAGAACAAGATAAAAGGACCGGTGATCATATATGAGATATCTTCCGAATGGAACACAGATGAGCCAGGCAGACAGTTTTACGATCAAAGTGACAGGAATCCCTTCCCTCGTGCTTATGGAACGGGCTGCACTGAAAACTGTAGAGATGATGCATATGCACGGCATAGACACATCCCGGGCGCTGGTCGTATGCGGCAGCGGCAATAACGGAGGGGACGGTTTTGCCATAGCAAGGCTTTTGACGGAAGAGGGGAAGAATGCCTGTATCCTTTTTGCGGGACGGGAAGATTCGCTGAGTGAAGAGTGCAGGATACAGAAAAAGATTGCCGGGAATCTCGGAATCAGTATTATCACTGAAATCCCGGCAGAAGAATATACTGTTATAATAGATGCCGTGTTTGGTGTCGGGTTAAGCCGCGGGATCAGCGGCAAGTATGCGGATATCATTGCGTGGATGAATAAACAGAACTGCGGTAAAGTTGCAGTTGATATACCTTCCGGCGTCGACTCTGCGACAGGGAAGATACTAGGAACTGCTTTCCGCGCTGATCTCACAGTCGCAATGGCATGTGTAAAAGCGGGATGTGAGATGTATCCAGGCAGGTATTGTGCGGGAGAGACTGTGGCTGTTCCGATCGGAATTGATCCGGAGTTTTTTGCTCCCGATGAAAATGTGTGCATCACATATGACCGCCATGATATCCCGAAACTCTTACCTGAGAGAAAAGCAGATTCACACAAAGGCAGCTATGGCAAAGTACTCATGGTCACAGGAAGCAGCGGAATGGCAGGCGCCGCATATCTCTCCGCAAAAGCTGCATATGCAGTGGGAGCCGGTCTGGTGCAGATATACACGGCGCAGGAGAACCGCGCTATCTTGCAGCAGCTTCTGCCTGAGGCAGTTATTTCTTGCTATCAGGAATATGATGAAGATAAGCTCGCCCGCCTTCTGGACTGGGCGGATGTGGTCTGCATCGGATGCGGACTCGGCACAGGAGAAACTTCGGAACGGATACTCAGAAGTACTTTGAATAAAGTCAGCGTTCCATGCATTGTCGATGCGGACGGACTTAACCTGCTTGCCAGGGAGACGGATCTGCTGGAGAAGATGCATACTCCGGTCATCCTTACCCCTCATATGAAAGAAATGTCCCGCCTGACAGGATATTCCGTCAACGAACTCACAGACAGACGTCTGGAGATCCTCAGAGGATTCACAGAGAAATATCCGGCAGTGTGTGTCTTAAAAGACAGCAGGACATTTGTAAAAGAAAGGGGAAGGCATCCGTTCTTTAATCTCGCCGGCAACAGCGCGATGGCGAAAGCAGGAGCCGGGGATGTCCTTGCCGGAGTGATCACAGGGCTTGCGGCTCAGGGGATGCAGGCATATGAGAGCGCTGCGCTCGGTGTGTATCTCCATGCATGCGGCGGAGATGAGGCAAAAGAGGCAAAGGGCAGTTACAGTGTCCTTGCACGTGATCTGATCGCCGGGATTGAAAAATGTATGGAGAAAAAAGAATAAGATTTATAGGAGAGATACAAAAATGAAACAGTATAATCGTGTATGTGCCGAGATCGATCTCGACGCCATCGCGTATAATATGGAACAGATGAGAAAGCGGATCGGAGGCGATGCGAAACTGATCGCTGTTGTCAAGACAGACGGATACGGGCATGGTGCTGTTCCCATAGCGGAGATGTTTGAAGATTTCCCTTATGTGTGGGGGTATGCAGTAGCATGTCTGGAAGAAGCAGTGGATCTGCGTGAGCACGGCATAAAGAAGCCGGTACTCGTGCTCGGATGCGTATTCCCGGATCAGTATGAAGATATGCTGTGTTATGATATCCGCCCGGCCATATATACGGAAGAAATGGCAGATTTGATTTCTGAGACAGCTGTCAGGCTTGGAAAGACAGCGCATTTGCACATTAAGATTGATACAGGAATGGGAAGGATCGGTTTTCCGGTGTGTGAAGACAGTGCAGACATCATAGAGCGGATCAGCCATCTGCCGAATGTCCGGCTTGAAGGAATGTTTACCCATTTCGCAAAAGCCGACGAAACAGATAAGAGCTATACCATGACGCAGCATGAACGATTTATGTGGATGAAAGAGCAGATTGAGAGGAGAGGTGTGTCAATCCGCTACTTTGACTGTGATAACAGTGCGGGGATCATTGACCTTCCGGATATGAGACATGACCTTGCGAGAGCGGGGATCTCGACTTACGGAATGTATCCTTCTGATGAAGTGAAGAAAGAAGCAGTGGATTTGAAGCCGGCACTGAGACTGGTCAGCCATGTGACTTACGTTAAGGAAGTGGCAGCCGGAACTCCGATCAGTTACGGGGGAACATTTGTTGCGCCTGAGAAAATGAAAGTTGCGACGATACCGGTGGGGTATGGAGACGGATATCCCAGATCACTGTCAAATAAGGGATATGTGCTCATTCATGGAAAGCGTGCACGGATCCTGGGGAGGGTCTGCATGGATCAGTTCATGGTCGATGTGACGGATATCCCGGAGACAAAGTTTATGGATCAGGTTATTCTGGTCGGACAGGACGGCAGTGAGCGTATAACGGTAGAAGATCTGTCTGCGCTGAGCGGAAGGTTCAACTATGAATTCGTCTGCTGTCTCGGAAAGAGGATCCCGAGGGTTTACAAGCGTTTCGGAAAGATGACCGAGTGACAAAATCCGGCATTACAAGGTCTGTAATACCGCATGATCATTGAATACATCCGATGAATAAGGGAATACTGAAGTATGCGACATGCATTTAGTAAGTGAATCGGAGTGTGAAAAAATTGATGATCAGAAGAGGAGATATTTATTACGCTGACTTAAGTCCGGTAGTGGGCTCGGAACAGGGAGGTATCCGTCCGGTCCTTGTAATACAGAACAATGTGGGGAATAAACACAGCCCCACAATCATTTGCGCAGCAATCACCTCTAAGATGAACAAGGCGAAACTGCCGACACATATTGAAATAAGTACAAGAGATTATAAGATCGTAAAGAACTCGGTGATCCTGCTGGAACAGATCAGGACCATCGACAAGCAGAGACTCAAGGAGTATGTGTGTCATATTGACGGAACCATGATGCAGAAAGTGGACCGGGCGATCAGGGTCAGTCTGGAACTCACTACATAGTACGGTTCAAACAGACTTCTTTACAGAATACGAAAAGAATGATAAAATTGTAAAGCGTAATGTGCGTAAAATCGAGACACGCATTTATATACCAGTAAGAAAAGAGGAGAATTTATGTCAGGACATTCAAAATTTGCCAATATTAAGCATAAGAAAGAGAAAAATGATGCAGCGAAAGGTAAGATCTTTACCAAGATCGGACGTGAGCTGGCAGTAGCGGTCAAAGAAGGCGGCGGCCCGGATCCGGCAAATAACAGCAGACTGCGCGATGTGATCGCAAAGGCAAAGTCAAACAACATGCCAAACGACACGATCGAGAGGAATATCAAGAAAGCAGCCGGTGAGGGTTCCGGTGACAACTACGAGCATATTACATATGAAGGTTACGGGCCGAACGGAACAGCGATCATTGTAAAGACACTGACAGACAACAAGAACAGAACAGCATCAAATGTGAGAAACGCATTCACAAAAGGCAGCGGAAATGTCGGAACACCCGGATGTGTGTCATTCATGTTCGATGAGAAAGGACAGATCTTCGTTGCCAAGGAAGACTGCGATATGGACGCAGATGAGCTGATGATGCTTGCTCTGGATGCCGGCGCTGAGGATTTCAACGAGGATGAGGAAAGCTACGAGATCCTTACCGATCCTGATACGTTCAGTGATGTGCGCCTGAAACTTGAAGAAGAAGGCATTGCAATGGCACAGGCCGAGGTGACGATGATCCCGCAGACATACGTGGAGCTCACATCAGAGGAGGACATCAAGAACATCCAGAAGACACTGGATCTTCTCGAAGAGGATGACGACGTACAGGACGTATACCATAACTGGAATGAATAGAGGAATCGATATGGATACAGACAGACTGCTGGAGAAGCTCAGAAAACTATACATTCTGACCTTGGATTATGAATTCCACAAGTCCAGTTATGCAAAGTATATGGATTCTCTCAGATCAAACTATGCAGATCTGCTGCAGGAGGCGGCGGACGTCTGTGACAGAACGGATGACGGGGCAGAACGTATCGCTGCCTGCATTCCGGAATATGTCTGTGGAGAACTGGATCAGATCAGTTCCAAGAGAAAGAGAGACTTAAAAGCCCTTGATCATAAGATGAATATGGTGTCATATTTTGTTCCGCTTATGGGAGAAATCCCCTCTCTTCAGGCAAAAGACCTTACAGAGCGCATGGTAGAGCTGTGGAATGAAAAGATGCCGGAGTATAAGATCGGCCATTCTACCTATGAGAGTATCAAAGGCGGATTTAAGAAAGGGATTTTCTGTTATATTACAACCGCAGTGTGCCGGAGCATGCACAAACCTGACGACTGTTATGAACTTGCTGCATTGAGGGCATACCGTGACGGCTATCTGTCAGAAACAGAGGAAGGGCGCCGTATTGTCAAAGAGTATTATAATATTGCTCCGACCATTGTAAAACGCATCGACAGGGAGGACGGAGCAGATGAAATCTATCAGGGAATCTGGGATGAATATCTGAGTCCGTGTATCCGTCTGATCGAGGAGGATAAGAAGGAAGAGTGCAAAGAGCTGTATGTCACCATGGTGCGCAGTCTCGAAAAGAAATATTTATATTCATAAAATACAGGAGGAAACAGACAGATGAGTGATTACAGGATTGAGACAAAGTGTATACAGTCAGGATATGAACCGGGCAACGGAGAACCAAGAGTGCTTCCGATCTATCAGAGCACCACATTCCGGTATACGAGCAGCGAGCAGATGGGACGTCTGTTTGACCTGGAGGAATCCGGATATTTCTATACAAGACTTCAGAATCCGACCAATGATGCCGTGGCTGCAAAGATCTGCGACCTTGAAGGCGGAGTGGCAGCAATGCTGACTTCCTCCGGTCAGGCGGCAAATTTCTATGCTATCATGAACATTGCCCAGGCCGGCGACCATATCGTATGTGCTTCAGCCCTTTATGGCGGTACATATAATCTCTATGCACATACAATCAAAAAGATGGGCGTAGACGCTACGTTTGTGGACCCGGACTGCACGGAAGAAGAACTGGAAGCAGCGTTCCAGGATAATACGAAAGCCGTATTCGGCGAATCAATCGCAAACCCGGCGCTGGTCGTGCTTGATTTTGAAAAATTTGCTAAAGCTGCCCATGCACACGGGGTACCGTTTATCGTGGACAATACGTTTGCCACACCGATCAACTGCCGTCCGTTTGAATGGGGCGCGGATATTGTTACGCATTCCACTACAAAATATATGGACGGACATGCTGCATGTGTGGGCGGAGCTATCGTAGACAGCGGTAATTTTGACTGGGAAGCTAATGCTGAGAAATTCCCGGGCCTCACTACACCGGATGAGACATATCATGGGATTGTTTACACACAAAAATTTGGAAAAGGAGCATATATCACAAAGGCAACTGCACAGCTGATGCGTGATCTTGGTTCCATCCAGTCACCGCAGAATGCATTCCTTTTGAATATCGGACTTGAGACGCTGCATCTTAGGATGCCCCGCCACTGCGAGAATGCTCTGAAAGTTGCCGAGTATCTGAAGAACCATGAGAAAGTCGCATGGGTAAGCTATCCTTCACTTCCAGGAGACAAGTACTATGATCTCGCGCAGAAATATATGCCGGACGGAACCTGCGGAGTGCTGACATTCGGGTTGAAAGGCGGCAGAGATGCAGCTGTCGAAATGATGGATAAGCTGAAACTGGTTGCAATCGTGACCCATGTAGCTGATGCCAGAAGCTGCGTACTCCACCCGGCAAGCCATACACACCGCCAGATGAACGAGCAGGAACTCCTCGAAGCAGGCGTACAGCCGGATCTGATCCGTTTCAGCGTGGGAATTGAAAATGTAGAGGATATCATTGCCGATGTCGAGCAGGCATTGAAGTAAATTTAAAATGGTATGGATGTATACAATTTGCATCCGTGCCATTTTTTTGTATAATATGACTGTACTTCCTCAATACTAATCTAAGAAAAACGGAAGCTGTCAATAATAGGCAGGAAAAAGAGGAGGTATCTTAAAATGGAAAAAGAGCAGACGCAGGATTCCGCTCAAAAAGAAAGAAACGAAGAAAATACTGAGATCCGGGAGATGGGGACTCTGGATCTCGGCAACGGACATTCAAAACACGGGATACAGCTTTTGACGATCATTGGTGAAATCGAGGGGCACGAAGCAGTCTCAGGGAATACAAAAGCTACAAAATATGAGCATCTCCTGCCCAGACTCGCGGAAGCGGAAGAAGATGATAAGACGGAGGGCGTTCTTGTCCTGCTCAATACACTGGGCGGTGACGTGGAGGCCGGCCTCGCAATCGCAGAGATGATCGCGTCGCTCAGCAAGCCGACGGTTTCTCTTGTACTTGGCGGCAGCCATTCGATCGGCGGTCCGCTTGCAGTCTCAGCGGATTATTCCTTTATTGTCCCCACAGGTACAATGATCGTTCACCCTGTAAGATCTACCGGAATGTTCATAGGCGTGATCCAGAGCTATCGCAATATGGAGAAAACACAGGACCGGATCGCCCGCTTTATTTCATCACATTCAAAGATCACACAGGAGCGCCTTCTGGAACTGATGCTGGACTCTACCCAGCTTGTCAAAGATGTGGGAACGATGCTGGAAGGGGAGGAGGCCGTCCGGGAGGGGCTGATCGATGAAGTCGGCGGTATTAGTGATGCATTCCGGAAACTCCATGAGCTGATCCGGGAGAAGAAAAAATGTGATGACACGCCTTCCAAATGATGATATACTAGATATAGTATGTTTAAATTACTAAGGGGGAATTATATGGCTGCTAAATCGACAAAAGGCCGTAAAAACTCAAAAAGCAGACCAAAGAAAGGACAGCAGAATACAGAACTTCGGGGAGAAATCATCATACTTGCAGCGCTTGCAGTATGCATTCTGCTCGTGCTCAGTAATTTCGGAATCGGAGGAATCGTTGGGGAGGCGGTATCATCCGTATTTTTCGGGCTGTTTGGTTTTATGGCATACCTGCTGCCCTTTATCTTATTTGCAGTGACTGCATTTTTTGTGTCTAATAAAGGCAATGCGCATGCATATATAAAGATCGGTGCTGCGGTGCTGCTGTTTCTGTTTATCACGGCAATCCTTGAACTGATCTTCAACTCATATACTCCGGGTGCCTCTCTGATTTCTTATTATCAGGCTGCCAGTGAGCACAGGAATGCAGGCGGGCTTACAGGAGGATGCCTGATCAGTCTGCTGTGTCCTCTGATCGGCGTGATCGGAACATATGTTGTACTGGTGATCCTTTCTGTGATCTGTCTGATCCTTATTACGGAGAAATCACTTCTGGCCCCCATCGGCCGGCAGAGCCGCAAGGCATATGAAGAAGCAAAAAAGAAGCATCAGGAGACTGCCGTGATCCGTGCAAAAGAAAGAGAAGAGAGGCAGAAGTCTGCCAGACTCCGGCAGGAGAACGATAAGAAACAGGCTGGCAGAAGAAGCGATCATAAAGTATCAGGCGTCTCTTTTGCAACTACACTGGGAGAAGAAGCGGCTGCGGGAAATGGGAAAAGAACCGGCAGGAGAAAGTCGCCTGATGTATATGAACTCATACCGGAGGAAATGCCGGAAAATGAGATCCCTCAATCTTCTGCGGCGGATAGTTTTGTGATCAATCGCGCGGAGCCTCAGGATATTCCTTTTGAAGAAGCACCGGCTGAAACTGAAAAAATAACAAAACGCCGCAGCAAAGCAAAGGAAGCGGCCGAAGTTTCTGCTGAGACAGAGAATGTGGCGGCTGCCGTGGAAAAAGAGCAGGAAAAGGAGCTGCCGGTTTATCACACGCCTCCTCTCAGCCTGTTGAAACATGGTAAGAAGAGCGGCGGCGATTCGGACAGCCATCTCCGCGCCACTGCATTGAAACTCGAGCAGACACTGCAGAACTTCGGCGTCGGAGTCCATGTGACAAATGCAAGCTGCGGTCCGTCTGTTACGCGGTATGAGCTGCAGCCTGACCAGGGGGTCAAAGTGAGCAGGATCGTAGGTCTTGCTGATGATATCAAGCTGAATCTTGCTGTCGCCGATCTTAGGATCGAAGCGCCTATACCCGGTAAAGCGGCAGTCGGCATCGAAGTGCCCAACAAAGAGAATACAGCAGTGATGCTCCGGGATCTTCTGGAATCGAAAGAATTTAAGGTGAGTGCATCACCGATCACGTTTGCAGTAGGCAAAGATATCGCCGGGAAGGTTGTTGTTGCCGATATAGCAAAAATGCCACATCTGCTTGTTGCGGGCGCCACGGGGTCCGGTAAATCAGTGTGTATCAATACTCTGATCATGAGCATTATATATAAAGCGGATCCAGATTCGGTGAAGCTGATCCTTGTGGATCCTAAAGTTGTTGAGTTGAGTGTATATAACGGGATACCGCACCTGATGATCCCTGTCGTAACAGATCCGAAGAAAGCCGCAGGCGCTCTGAACTGGGCTGTAGTTGAAATGGAGAAACGTTATAAACTGTTTGCAGACTATAACGTAAGGGATCTGAAAGGATTCAATGCAAAAGTTGAAAAAGGGGAAACCGGTGAGGAAATAAAGAAGAAACTCCCGCAGATCGTTATCATCATAGACGAGCTTGCAGATCTTATGATGGTGGCCCCGGGAGAAGTAGAAGGAGCCATCTGCCGTTTGGCACAGCTGGCCAGAGCTGCCGGGCTGCATCTCGTTGTTGCGACCCAGAGACCTTCTGTCAATGTCATTACCGGCCTGATCAAGGCAAATATGCCGTCCAGAATTGCGTTTTCAGTAACTTCCGGTGTGGACTCCAGGACGATCATCGATATGAACGGTGCTGAAAAACTGTTGGGCAAAGGTGACATGCTTTTTTATCCGTCAGGTTATCCAAAGCCTGTCCGCGTACAAGGCTCCTTTGTGTCAGACAAAGAGGTTCAGAATGTAGTTGATTATCTGATCAGCAACAATGCAAATACGGATTATAATGACGAGCTGGAAGAACATATGAATATGAATATGCCATCTGCAGGTACTGCAGTTTCCGGCGAGGGCGGAGATGACAAAGATACATATTTTGTCGAAGCAGGAAAGCTCATCATAGATAAGGAAAAGGCATCCATCGGAATGCTGCAGAGGATGTTTAAGATCGGATTTAACCGCGCGGCGAGGATCATGGACCAGCTTGCGGAAGCAGGGGTTGTCGGTCCGGAAGAAGGAACAAAACCGCGTAAAGTGCTGATGACTAAAGAAGAGTTTGAGGAGTATCTCAACAGCAGTCAATAGATTACAGAAGAAAAGAGGAGGAAGCGTCATGAAAACAGATATTGAAATCGCACAGGAAGCGAAACTGGAGCACATCAGAGATGTCGCTGCAACAATAGGGATCCAGGAGGATGACCTGGAATTCTATGGAAAGTATAAAGCAAAACTTTCTGATGATCTGTGGGAGAAGATCAAAGACAACAAGGATGGAAAACTGGTCCTTGTCACAGCTATCAATCCTACACCCGCAGGAGAGGGGAAGACGACAACGACTGTCGGTCTGGGACAGGCGATGGCGAAAATGAATAAAAAAGCGCTGATCGCACTGCGTGAGCCGTCTCTCGGGCCGTGCTTCGGTATTAAAGGCGGAGCAGCCGGAGGCGGATATGCACAGGTTGTACCGATGGATGACCTGAATCTCCATTTTACCGGAGATTTCCATGCGATCACTTCTGCGAACAATCTGCTGGCGGCTATGCTGGACAATCATATTCAGCAGGGCAATGCTTTAAAGATCGATCCAAGACAGGTTGTCTGGAAAAGATGTCTCGATATGAATGACCGCGTACTGCGAAATATCGTAGTTGGTCTTGGCAATAAAACGGACGGCATGGTACGTGAGGACCATTTCGTGATCACAGTTGCTTCTGAGATCATGGCTATCCTCTGTCTGGCTGACAATCTTGCAGATCTCAAGGAACGGCTCGGAAAGATCATCGTTGCATATAATTTTGACGGGGATCCGGTCACCGCTGATGATCTGAAAGCTACAGGTGCTATGACGGCTCTGCTGAAAGACGCGATCAAGCCTAATATCATCCAGACATTAGAGCATACGCCGGCCCTGGTACACGGCGGGCCGTTCGCTAATATTGCACACGGATGCAATAGTGTACGAGCTACCAAAATGGCGCTGAAGCTGAGTGACATCACGATCACGGAGGCGGGATTCGGTGCGGATCTGGGGGCTGAAAAGTTCTTCGACATCAAGTGCCGTATGGCTGGGCTTAAACCTGATGCTGTAGTACTGGTTGCAACTGTCCGCGCTTTGAAGTATAATGGAGGGGTTGCAAAGAGTGATCTGGCGGAAGAAAATCTGGATGCTCTTGCAAAAGGAATCGTAAACCTTGAAAAACATATCGAGAATATTCAGAAATACGGTGTACCTGTGATCGTAACGCTGAACTCTTTTGTTACAGATACAGAAGCGGAAAATGAATATATCCGCAGGTTCTGTGAGGAGAGAGGCTGTGAATTTGCTCTTTCGGAAGTATGGGAGAAAGGCGGAGAAGGCGGTATCGCTCTTGCAGAAAAGGTTCTTGATACGCTGGAAAATAAGAAAAGCCATTTCCATCCACTTTATAGTGACGAATTGTCAATCCGCGAGAAGATCGAGAAAATTGCAAAAGAGATCTACGGTGCTGACGGTGTTGTCTATGAACCGGCAGCACAGAGACAGATTGACCGGATCGAGGCACTTGGCTTCCGTTCATTCCCCGTCTGTATGGCCAAGAATCAGTATTCCCTGTCTGACGATGCGAAGAAGCTTGGCAGACCGAGCGGTTTTGATATCCATATCCGGGAAGTGTATGTAAGTGCCGGAGCCGGCTTTGTTGTTGCTCTTACAGGAGCAGTCATGACTATGCCGGGACTGCCGAAGGTGCCGGCAGCAAACGGAATTGATGTTACAGATGACGGAAAGATCACAGGACTGTTTTAGATAAAGGAGAAGTCAATGTCACAGTTAATTGATGGTAAGCAGATTTCAAAACAGATCAAAGATGAATTAAAGGAAGAAGTTCAAAGACTGAATGCAGCGGGGAAAAATGCCTGCCTGGCAGTTGTGCAGGTCGGAAATGATCCGGCATCTTCAGTTTATGTGAGAAATAAGAAGAAGGCATGTGCTTATATCGGTATCGAGTCGAAGGCATATGAATTGCCGGAAGAAACGACAGAGGATGAGCTTGTATCTCTGGTGAAAGAACTGAACAGCGATGATGAGGTGAATGGTATCCTTGTACAGCTCCCTCTTCCAAAACATATTGATGAAGACAGGATCATCCGGACGATCTCTCCGGACAAAGATGTGGACGGCTTTCACCCTGTAAGTGTAGGGAGACTCTGGATCGGCGAGAAAGGCTTTCTGTCCTGTACGCCTGCCGGGATCATCCAGCTTTTAAAACGTTCAGGAATCACCATCGAAGGAAAAGAATGTGTGATCGTCGGCAGAAGCAATATTGTCGGAAAGCCTATGACGGCGCTTCTGCTGAGAGAAAATGGAACTGTGACTGTGACACATTCCAGGACAAAGAATCTGAAAAAGGTGACAAAACGGGCAGATATCCTGATCGTCGCGATCGGGAAGAAGCAGTTTATCACTTCGGAATATGTAAAAGAAGGCGCAGTAGTCATCGATGTAGGAATGCACAGAGATGAGAATGGTCATCTGTGCGGAGATGTGGATTTTAATGATGTGGAGCCTCATACATCAGCGATAACGCCTGTCCCGGGCGGCGTCGGACCGATGACGATTGCAATGCTCATGAACAACTGTGTGGAAACGATACGTACTCAGGAGGAAAGACCATGAGATGTACCCATTGCGGAGCAATGATCCCGGACGATCAGGTGGTCTGCCCCGAATGCGGGGCTGAAGTACAGATCGTACCGGACTATAATCCTCTGGATGACGTCCTTACCCGAGAAGTAAAAGGTTCGGTAGAGGGGGCTACACGTCAGATCCGGACGGATGACATCAGAAGATACAGAAGAGATGACCTCACGAAAAATATTAATTCTACCAGAGTCCTCAGTCCTGAAGAGCGGGCGAGAATCCGCGATATGAAGCGTGCCGCCGGCCGGAATAAAGAGGGAAGCGGACAGGCCGGCACTACAGGAGACGTACACAGGCAGCGCCATAATACATCCGAAGTGCGCCGCCGGAAACAGCACACGGACGAGCTGAAACGACAGAAACAGAACACATCTGAACTGCGCCGGCTGCGCCAGCAAAAGAGACTTGAAGCAGCAAAGCGCAAAAGGAGAAACCTTCTGATCACCCTGTTCCTGCTTCTGGCGCTCATAGGTGCAGGAATATATCTTGTATATCAGAATTCCTATACCTCGATGGTCAATAAAGGTTATAAGGCAATACAGAGCGGTGATTATGATTCCGCGGAGAACTATTTTAACCGTGCTATCAGAAAAGACAGATCAAGACCTAATGCATATACCGGATATGCAGAGATTTATATTGACCAGGATGATCTGGAGAGTGCAGAGGAGGTATTTCTGTCAGCGATCGAGAAACAGCCTACGAATGAACAATTATATCAGGCAGCTATCGATTTTTATATGGATACAGAGCAGCCGGAGAAAGTATCAGCTCTTCTCGAAGGCTGTGAAGATCAGAACGTCCTGAATGCAGTTTCTGACTATATTTCTTCGGCCCCGACTTTTACACCGGAGGAAGGCACTTACAATGAAGTACAGGAGATCACACTCTCTTCTGAGACTGGAGGAGATATTTACTATACAACAGACGGAACAGATCCGACAGCACAGACCGGAACGAAGTATGAAGAACCTATTCTGCTCCAGGAGGAAGGAGAAATCGAGATTCGCGCAATCGCGTTGAATGCGAACGGAATTCCGAGCACTGTGTCCTCTGCTGTATACACGATTGAGTTCCCGATCGTGAATGCTCCCGCCGTGACACCGTCTACAGGACAATATACAGAGCCGACCCAGATTACGATCACTGTCCCGGAAGGATATACGGCATATTACACAATGGATGGTTCGACACCGGATCCCGAGTCATCTTCAACGGAAAAGTATACGGGTCCTGTAGATATGCCCGAGAATACTCAGACGATCTTCAATGCTATACTTGTAAATGATCAGAACGGTAAAGCTACCGAAGTGACGACAAGGAACTACATTACAACGGATTGACAGGCAAAATAAAAATTTACAGCAAAATATAAAAAGACAGCCGGTTATTGATAAAAATAATTATGTATTTTTACCAATACATGGGTTGTCTTTTTTTGTGGATTGAGTTATAATGACTGTGTTAAAAAAATAACAATACATATTAAAGGAGATGCAGGTTATGAGCAGATTTTGTTTACCGAGAGACATTTACCATGGAAAAGGCTGTCTGGAAGAGCTGAAGAACTTAAAAGGTAAAAAAGCAATCCTTGTAGTGGGCGGAGGCTCCATGAGACGTCAGGGATTTCTTGACAAAGCAGTGAATTACCTGAAAGAAGCTGGAATGGAAGTCGAACTCTTTGAAGGCGTTGAGCCGGATCCGTCTGTTGAGACAGTCATGAAAGGCGCTGAGGCTATGCGCAAGTTCGAGCCTGACTGGATCGTAGCAATGGGCGGCGGGTCACCGATCGATGCAGCGAAAGCTATGTGGGCATTCTATGAGTATCCGGAGACATCATTTGAAGATCTCTGTACACCGTTTAACTTCCCTGAGCTGAGACAGAAAGCAAAATTTGCCGCTATCCCGTCAACATCCGGAACAGCGACAGAAGTTACAGCCTTCTCGGTTATCACAAACTATCAGACAGGCGTAAAATATCCGCTTGCTGACTTTAACATCACACCGGATGTAGCGATCGTTGATCCTGACCTTGTATCCGGGCTTCCGGTAAAACAGGTGGCTTACACGGGTATGGATGCACTGACACATGCGATCGAGGCATATGTATCCACACTGAACGGACCATTTACAGATCCGCTGGCACTTCAGGCAATCGAGATGGTCCTGGATTACCTGCCGGCATCCTACAACTGCAATATGGAAGCGAGAGAGCAGATGCACTACGCACAGTGCCTTGCAGGAATGGCATTCTCAAATGCGCTGCTCGGGATCGTACACTCCATGGCTCACAAGACAGGTGCTGCATTCTCTACAGGACATATACCGCACGGATGTGCAAATGCAATCTACCTTCCGTATGTAATCGCATATAATGCAAAAGACCCGGTAGCTGCAAGCCGCTATGCAGAGATCGCACGCAGGATGGGACTTGACGGGACATCAGAGAAAGCCCTCATCAACAGCCTTCGTGAGAAGATCAATGAGTTTAATGTAAAACTGAATATTCCGAAGACACTGAAAGACTTCGGCATCAACGAAGATGAGTTCAAAGAGAAAGTGGCTCATATCGCTGAACTGGCTGTTGGAGATGCGTGCACAGGATCTAACCCGCGTGCCATCGATCCGGCTACAATGGAGAAGCTGCTTACATGCACATATTATGGAACTGAAGTTGATTTCTAACTAAATTCATGGCATATGTTATCTATATTAGGGCTGCTTATTTTAGCAGCTCTAATATTATGCTCCAAAAAGTTCTGCTGTGTGTTACAATCAAAATATATAATATATATTTTGAAAACAAATGAGGGGGAGGAAATTTTAATGAGAACAGATGAGTATGTGTCATCAAACCTGAAATCTTCAAGTAATTATATAAGCGGAATTGACGGATTAAGAGCGATTGCTGTTTTGGCGGTGATTGCATATCATTTACAGCTTCCTATTGCTAAGGGTGGTCTCCTTGGCGTTACAATATTTTTTGTCATATCTGGCTTTCTGATTACACGTATATTGATTACAGAAATAGAATCTACGGGTACGATTGATCTGAAGAATTTTTGGATTCGACGTATTCGCAGATTGCTCCCTGCGATCCTTACAATGGCTGTAGCATTAATCTTTGTCAGTGCTGTTTTTAACAGAGTTATTTTTACAAAAGCCTGTTCAGATCTGTTATCTGCAGTTTTTTGTTACAATAACTGGTGGCAGATATTTAATAACGTTTCATATTTTGAAAATGCTGGTTCACCTTCACCTTTTACACATTGCTGGTCTTTGGCAATCGAGGCCCAATTTTATCTCATTTATCCCCTGATTCTTTTAATTCTTTCACGATTCAAAGAAAGGAAAAAAATATTCTTATGGGTAACAATTGCTCTGGCTTTTGTTTCTGCAGTTTTGATGTGGGGAATGTTTAACCCTTCACAGGATCCGAGCAGGGTTTATTACGGTACTGATACTAGGGTGTTTTCTCTTTTATTCGGTTCGCTGCTGGCAATGATTACTGTATATATGAATAATATTATCCCAATAATTCCAGTTGTACGGGAGGCGATAGGAGCAGCGGCTCTCATAGGGTTGTTTTGTATGATAGTCATGATTAACGGTTACAGCAGTTTTCTATATAGGGGAGGTCAGATCCTCGCGTCTGTACTTGCCGTTGCCGTTATCTATGCTCTTTTAAATCCTAAAAGTATACTTGGAAAATTACTGAGCCTTCCTTTCTTTAGATGGATTGGCGAACGCTCCTATGGTATTTATCTATGGCACTATCCGATTATTTTATTAATCAGCGGAGGAAAAAGGGCCTCATGGTGGATTATATTAATTGAAATAATACTTACTTTTGTACTTTCAGCGCTGTCTTATCATTTTGTAGAAACACCGATTCGTCATGGTATTATCGGGAAAAGCATAGCTTTTGTAACCAGTCGTCCGAGATCAAAGCGTGAACGGAGAAAGGCAGTTGCACTTTTAAAGAAAATGATGAAGATATCCATGGGAACAGCTGTTATTGCAGTGGCAGCTATTTTATGTATTATTTTTGTACCGCGGGAAAATGCGTTGGATAATATAGATGAACTTGAAAGACAGGCAGCGACCGCAAGTGAACTGGCAAAAGAAAAGGCTGAACAATCTTCTGAAAAAAATAGTGAGTTACAGAACATCAGTTTTGCAGATCTTACAGACGAGGAGCTATTAGAAAAATTACAGCTGCTGCTGATCGGAGATTCTATCGCATTAGATGCGACTGATGACTTTTATACTGTTTTTCCAAATAGTATCAGTGATGCGGCTGTAAGCCGTTATACAACAGAAAGTTATGATATTTATGATTCTTATGTAAATGACCAGAATTGGAATGGAGATGGCGTTATTTTTGCACTTGGTGCAAATGGTTTACTTTATGACTCGCTTCCCACACTTCGGGAACGCATGGGAGCGGAAGTCCCTTTATTTATAATTACGGCGAGAGCTCCATACACGTCATGGGAGGAATCGAATAATACAGAGATGCGAGAGTTTGTGAATAATACAGATAATACATACTTGATTGACTGGTATGCTGCAAGTGAAGGTCATCCCGAATATTTTGCAGATGACGAGACACATTTGAATGAAACTGGGGCTAAAGCCTTTGTTGAGTGTATCAGGGAAAATGTACTTGAAACATATCGAAGTATGGAATAAGAATAACTTGCCAATACCTTGATAATAGCGTATTATAGTGAAAGAGTGAATTTTCAAGGAGGAAGACCATGTATCAGATAATGAAAGCTGAAAAGCTGGCCGAAAAGATCTTTCTGATGGATGTACATGCGCCGCGAGTTGCGCAGCACTGTCAGCCCGGTCAGTTTGTTATTGTAAAGATGGACGAAAAAGGTGAACGTATTCCGCTGACAATCTGTGACTATGACAGAGAGGCAGGGACGATCACGATTGTCGTACAGGAAGTCGGAGCATCTACGACAAAGATGGGAAGTTTAAAAGAGGGCGATTATTTCCGTGACTTTACAGGTCCTCTCGGATGTCCGTCTGAATTTGTAAATGAAAGTATCGAATCTCTGAAGAATAAGAAGATGCTCTTTGTTGCAGGCGGTGTCGGCGCTGCCCCGGTATATCCGCAGGTCAAATGGCTGCATGAGCGCGGGATCGAGGCGGACGTCATCGTGGGTGCAAAGACGAAGGACATGCTGATCCTTGAGGACGAGATGAAAGCTGTATCGGGAAATTACTACCCCTGTACGGATGACGGTACATACGGCCATGCCGGTATGGTCACGACTATGGTGGAGGAGCTTGTAAATAAAGGAAACAAATATGATGTCTGTATTGCGATCGGGCCGATGATCATGATGAAGTTTGTCTGCCTCCTGACAAAGAAACTGGAGATTCCGACGATCGTCAGCATGAATCCGATCATGGTAGACGGAACAGGTATGTGCGGAGCATGCCGTCTTCAGGTTGGCGACGAGATTAAATTTGCCTGCGTAGACGGACCGGAATTTGACGGACATCTGGTAGATTTTGATCAGGCGATGAAGAGAAGCCAGACATACAAGACAGCAGAAGGCCGTGCGATGCTGAAACTCCTGGAGGGAGATACTCATCACGGCGGATGCGGACATTGCGGAGGTGACGAATAATGGCAGATGTATTAAAGAAAGTGCCTGTCAGAGAGCAGGATGCGAAGGTACGCGCGACAAATTTTGATGAAGTATGCCTCGGTTATAATAAAGAAGAAGCCATGGAAGAGGCGGCAAGATGCCTGAACTGCAAAAATGCGAAATGCATCGACGGATGTCCGGTCTCTATTGATATCCCCGCATTTATCCATGAGGTAAAAGAAGGAAATATTGAAGAAGCATATAAAGTGATCGGTAAGTCAAGTGCGCTTCCGGCAATCTGCGGACGAGTCTGTCCCCAGGAGTCACAGTGCGAAGGCAAATGTATCCGCGGTATCAAAGGGGAACCGGTATCGATCGGTAAACTGGAGAGATTTGTGGCTGACTATGCACTTGAGAATGATATCAAGCCGGTGGGGGCAGAGACACTGAACGGTCATAAAGTAGCCGTGATCGGTTCCGGTCCGTCCGGACTTACATGTGCGGGCGATCTGGCTAAGAAAGGTTATGACGTGACAGTGTTTGAGGCTCTCCATGAACTGGGCGGCGTTCTTGTATACGGCATTCCGGAGTTCCGTCTCCCGAAAGAGAAAGTCGTGGCAAAAGAGATCGAGAAAGTAAAAGAGCTCGGCGTAAAATTTGAGACGAACGTAGTCATAGGAAAATCCACTACCATTGATCAGCTCATGGAAGACGAGGGATTTGAGGCGGTATTCATCGGTTCGGGAGCAGGTCTTCCGATGTTCATGGGAATCCCGGGCGAGAACTCAAATGGTGTATTCTCTGCAAATGAATACCTGACAAGAAGCAATCTGATGAAAGCATTCGATGATTCCTACGATACACCGATCATCGCAGGAAAGAAAGTGGCAGTTGTGGGCGGCGGTAACGTTGCCATGGACGCGGCAAGGACTGCGCTCAGACTCGGAGCAGACGTACATATAATATACAGAAGAAGCGAAGCAGAGCTTCCGGCCAGAGTAGAAGAGGTTCATCATGCGAAGGAAGAGGGAGTTGTCTTCAACCTGCTGACAAATCCGAAGAAGATCAACGTGGATGAGAACGGAAACATCTCAAGTGTTACCGTGATCAAGATGGAACTTGGCGAGCCTGATGCATCCGGAAGAAGACGCCCGGTGGAAATCCCGGGATCCGAGTATGATATTCAGGTAGATACAGTTATCATGGCTCTCGGAACTTCTCCGAACCCGCTGATCTCTTCCACGACTAAAGGTCTGGAGACAAACCGCAGGAAATGTATCGTTGCCGATGAGGACAACGGACAGACTTCAAAAGAAGGTGTGTTTGCCGGCGGTGATGCAGTAACCGGTGCCGCTACGGTAATCCTCGCTATGGGTGCAGGAAAAGCCGGAGCAAAAGGTATTGATGAATATCTGAAGAGCAAAGAAAACTAAGATTACAGTTTAGAATGATCTGTTGAGAATGTAAAGAAGGTTTCCTGTCCGGGATACGGACGGGAAACCTTTTTTCAGGAAACAGTAGAGGAGAGCGAAACGGGATGACAGAAGAAATCAAAAGCAGACTGTATGAACTGGCGGAAGAAAAGTACAGAGAATTCAATCAGAAACTTTTCCCGGGAGTGGAACATGTATTGGGAGTCCGGCTTCCGTTACTGCGAAAACTGGCCAAGGAGACAGCAAAAGGCGATTTCCGCGCCTATCTTTCTGAAGCACAAAAGAAGATCAGCCGGGACTCGATCCACGAAGAGATCATGGTGCAGGGACTTGTCATCGGATATGCGAAGATGGAGCGGGAAGAGTACCGGAAATATCTTGACGAGTTTGCTCCTAAGATCACAAACTGGTCCGTCTGCGACAGCTGTGTCAGCGGCTTCAAATTCATGCGGACAGATCCGGATTACTGGTTTGAATATCTGAAAACATACAGAGCCAGCAAAGAAGAATTTGAGCTGCGCTTTATGATTGTTGCAATGATGGATCATTTTGTGGATGAGGAGCATATCGACGAGATACTGGCCATCTGTAACGAGCTTTGGCATGACGGATACTATGCAAAGATGGCCGTGGCGTGGACACTTCAGGTATGCTATGTGAAGTTTCCGGAGAAGACAAGACGGCTGCTTGAAAATAACAGCATGGATGACTTTACCCATAATAAAGCAATACAGAAGATACGGGAGTCATACCAGGTGATGCGGGAAGAAAAAGATGAACTGGGGAGGCTGAAGCGGAAGTGAAATTCGTATTTTCCGTACTGGTAAAGTATCCGCCGGGAGACAGGTATTGTTAGCACCCGCTTTCGCTCGGGCCGTAACGCAGCGGTACATAGGAGCGCAAAAGACGC
>MHCFR00700__coassemble_697_pt1 | contig 23003 bp, 17 predicted proteins | sample MHCFR00700__metabat2_low_PE_034 | metagenome-assembled genome bin MHCFR00700 | reverse complement strand
GTATGTGGGCCTGTTTTCCATAATCTGGACTTTCCGGGAAAATATCAACACGTTCTTTGTTTTTATTTCCGACAAATCCCATCACTTTTTCTACCGGTCCCAGAAGACTGACCAATGCTGTAAGGTAATAAACACCATAATCAAAACAGATTCCTCCTCCCGGCTCTCTCATATACCTGTAAACACTGGCAAATAAGTCAAGGTCTCTGTTTCCACTGATCGCAAATGATGTAACCTTTCCAATCATGCCGTTTTGTATCGCCCTGTATGCAGTCTGGAAACGCGAACCCAGAAAAGTATCCGGTGCTGCTCCTAAATATAAATGTTTACTATTTGCAAGATCAGCAAGTTCCCTGACCTCTTCCAGATTCATCGTAATCGGCTTTTCAGTAAATACATGCTTTCCCGCACATAATGCCTGCCTGATCAGTTCATAATGTGTAGGAGCCGGTGTCAGTATTACAATCATCTGTATTGTCTTGTCTTTTAATATGTCATCATATGTTGCTGCTGCAATGCCGTATTTTTTTGCTTTTTCTTTCGCATGTTCTATGTGTAGCGCACAACAGGATACCAGCTCAACCGAAGAATATTTATTCTTTAGGTTGTTCAAGTAAATATCACTGATTGAACCGCAGCCGACAACCGCTGTCCTAATAGCTCCACTCATTTCTTATCTCCTTATTTTTACATCATTGCTCCTTATACCGCAGTGCTTTTTTGTTCATGAACTATTTTAATTATATCCCTCATAAATTATGGGTATCAATCTAAATATGATTATATTTCTATAACAAAACTTTGATGTTATTTTGACTTATAAAAGCATTTTGTTCTTTATTCCAATTCAAATGAAGCCAGCGACGGATTTCCCATACCTTCATACTCAAAATACAGCGCATGAACTCCGTCCGGGATTGAGATATCTGCCGACCATGCCTTCCACTCATCAGAGATATCGATGTCTATACTGCCGAGGCGTTCTCCATCCCATGCTGTCTTTACATAATATTTTCCTGTGGCAAATCCTCTCGTACGGATTGTGATCCTGTGGATTCCCTTACAGTCAAAATACTTAAACCCGGCCGTAGCGCCAGTCTTCATATTGGCAATGTAACCGGCTTCTTCATCCCCGTCTTTTCCGTCCTGAGTGATCTTCGGAAATCTTGCATCCATCCATTCTCCCGGAGCAGCACTGTATGGTTCTTCAGTCGGACAGAACAGATTGCAGGCAATATATGCAGGATACATGCCTTTTCCTTCAAGAGGACCGCCGTTGAGACCGCACGAGGTCATCTCTGCCTGCTCAAAACCGCCTTCACTGTTCATCTTCAGTTTTTCCGCACATCCCTGTCTGCTGAAGCTTGTTCCGTTTGTCTGCCGGTGATAGAAAATGTACCATTCCCCATTGATCTTTGCGATACTTCCGTGATTGTTCCCTCCGTAGAACATCGGCTTTTCTGCGGGCTTATATGTTGAGATATGGGAGTCATTATTGCTGACAAGTACTCCCTTGTAGACAAATCCGCCTGTAGGAGAGTCTGACACCGCATAACAGAGTTCATGGTACACTACAGAAGAATAGATAAAGAAGTATTTGTCCTCAACTTTACGTATGGACGCCGCCTCGAAAAATTCATGTCCTTCAAAAGAGGTTCCTGCCGACGTCATTTTACCCGGAGCCACTACGACCGGATCCTCACTGACTGTCAGCATATCCTCTTTCAGAACTGTCACAGTCGCACCTTTCACTTTATCATCTATTACTGTGCAGAATCCGGTATACAGATACACTTTTCCGTCCTCTTCCAGGACTCCAGGGTCAAACTGAGGCTGATCACCTTCTTTTTCTCCGAGAAGAGTACCATCTGCATAATGTACATATCCGTAGAATTCATACTCGCCTGCAGGGGTATCGCAAACTGCAACTGATACGACTGAGAATCCGCCCATCACATAATAGAGATAGTATCTGCCGTCAGGCCCTTTCACTACATCGGGAGCCTGAAAGATATACTTTCCTTCCGGATTCTTCGGATCCTGATTTCTCCGGTAGATCACGCCCTCATATCTCCATTGTTTAAGATCATCCTCCGGCGCAGACCAGCAGACATAGTCATTCAGGCAGAACGCATATCCGTTAAATCTGTCATGTGAGCCGAATACATACACTCTTCCGTCAAAAACACGGGGTTCCCCGTCCGGAATATATTCCCACGACGGAAGATACGGGTTAAAAACTTGTTTTTTCATTATTGTAGTCCTCCTGATTTTTATTGTAGCAATTTTAGCAGATATAACAGAATACAAATAATACGATTTTGCTTATTTTATACTTATCTTGTCCTTAAACGTTGATTGGGGACAGGGCAAAACGCGATTGGGGACGTAGTAAAACCAAGTTTTACTACGTCCCCAATCAAGATTCAAGGTGTCCCTTTTATAACTTTTTCACAAAAAGTGCCCTGATCGCATTTAGAACTGCGATGATCATAACGCCCACATCTGCGAAAATAGCGAGCCACATATTGGCAATACCGACTGCTCCGAGCACGAGGCAGAGCAGCTTGATTCCGATGGCGAACCAAATATTTTCATACACAATACGGAGGCATTTTCTTGAGATCCGGATAGCCTTGGATATCTTCAGCGGATCATCATCCATCAGCACGATATCTGCCGCCTCGATGGCTGCATCCGATCCCATGGCTCCCATGGCGATACCGATATCCGCACGGGAGAGCACCGGTGCATCATTGATACCGTCTCCCACGAATGCCAGCTTTCCTTTGCCGGTATTCTTTTTCAGAATTTCTTCCACTTCAGACACCTTATCGGACGGAAGAAGTTCCGCATGTACTTCATCAATGCCTAGGTCTGCCGCCACATGTTCGGCTACCTTTCTGGAATCACCGGTGAGCATAACTGTCTTCTCAACGCCTGCTTTCTTCAGCGCCTGTATTGCCTCCTTTGCATGAGGCTTCTCAATATCAGAGATCACAATATGTCCGGCATAGCGCCCGTCTACCGCCATATGGATGATCGTCCCTGCCTGGTGGCAGTCGATCCATTTGACACCAAGTCTGTCCATGAGCTTTGAATTTCCTGCTGCCACATCGATGCCGTCTACTTTCGCTGTCACGCCGTTGCCGCTGATTTCCTGAATATCTGTCACACGGCTCCGGTCAATCTCTTTTCCGTAAGCTCTCTGCAGGCTCTTGCTGATCGGATGAGAAGATGCACTCTCAGCCAGCGCTGCGTATTCCAACAGCTGTTCCCGGTTCATCTCGTTGTGGTGTACCTCGTTTACCTCGAATACACCCTGTGTCAGAGTACCGGTCTTATCAAATACAACACATTTTGTCTGGGACAATGTCTCCAGGTAATTGGACCCTTTTACAAGTACTCCTGCATTGCTGGCTCCTCCGATACCGGCGAAGAAACTCAATGGGATACTTATTACCAGTGCGCACGGACAGCTGATGACGAGGAATGTAAGTGCACGGTAGATCCAAGTGCCCCATTCTGCCGGGATTCCCATACCAAACATCCGCACAAGCGGCGGAAGGATTGCAAGTGCGATGGCACTGTATACCACTGCCGGGGTATAGATCCGTGCAAATTTAGTAATGAAGTCTTCGGATTTCGATTTTCTGGAGCTTGCGTTTTCCACCAGATCCAGAATTTTCGACACCGTGGATTCCCCGAACTCTTTGGTCGTCTTTATCTTCAGCACACCCGTCATATTGATGCATCCGCTGATGATCTCATCGCCCTCCTGTGCATCCCTCGGCAGGCTCTCTCCTGTCAGTGCACTTGCGTTGAGAGTAGACGTTCCTTCTATGACGATACCATCGATAGGAACCTTCTCCCCCGGCTGCACCACGATCACGGAACCGGGCTCTACTTCGTCAGGATCGATCTGTTCCAGTTTCCCGTCCTTTTCAATATTGGCGTAATCGGGACGGATGTCCATCAGGTCACTGATATTTCTGCGGCTTTTGCCAACAGCGTAACTCTGGAACCACTCGCCGATCTGATAGAACAGCATAACCGCTATGGCTTCTACATAATCCCCTGCTTCGTGTTCAGCCACTTCGGTATATATTGCAATTGCGATCGCGCCGATCGTGGCTATCGCCATCAGCAGGCTCTCGTCAAACGGCTGATGATTCTTGATTCCTTTAAATGCTTTGATCAGGATATCATAGCCGATCACAAGATAAGGGATCAGATAGAGGATAAATCTCAACACCCCTTCGAACGGCAGGAAATTGAACCCGATCAGCAGCGCTGCCGAAACCAGGATCCTGATCAGCATTTTTTTCTGTTTTTTATTCATAAATCATTCCTTCTATCATCTTACAGAAAGATCTCACAATCATCTTCCACTTTTTTACAGTTCTTGAGCACTTCCTGCATAACGGATTTTGCATCGTGTCCTTCTTCAAACTCTACGTTCATCTTCAGTGTCATAAAGTTTACGACTGCATCCTTTACCCCTTCTGTATTTTTAGCAGCCTGCTCCATCTTATTCGCACAGTTTGCACAGTCAACGTCAATCTTATAACTCTTTTTCATTTTCTTCTCCTTATATCTGTTTTATCTGGCCGTTATCCGATGCACGATCCTCTGTCGGTTTGTATGTAATGCATCCCGGCTTATAATTAAACAATTATTTAATTGTTGACTATAATGTACTTCTGATCCTATAATAAGTCAAGAGCTGTACAGATATTATTTCTGTTTGGGCGAAATATATTTCTGATTGGAGCAATGACCTATGAAAGAACAGAACCTGCCCCATGACCACGGGCATAATGAAGAGAAAATAAGGAAACATCTTCCGGGCGAAGCAGAGATTGCCGGGGTATCCGAAGCAATGAAGCAGCTGGGCGATCCCAGCCGGCTTCGTATCTTCTGGCTTCTGTGCCACTGTGAGGAATGTGTGGTCAATATCGCTGCCATTGTAAATATGACAAGCCCCGCAGTCTCACATCATCTGAGGATCTTAAAGAGCAGCGGCCTGATCATCAGCCGCCGGGATGGAAAGGAAATGTATTATAAAACCGCAGATACCGAACTTGCGCAGATGCTGCACCATATGATAGAGAAACTGGGAAAGATCACCTGTCCGGAGGAAGACGCATAATATGGAAAAAGAACTGTGTACAATTGCCGAAAAACTAAAGGATGTGCCGGAGGGATACTGTATTAATATCCGGCATCCCCTCGGATCATCTGACATTGTAAAGACAGAATCGTCCAGAGGCGTGCCTGAACGCGCCAGGCTGAAGTCAGAGACTTTCGAGCTGTATCCCGGTATTGAATTGTCTTTCCACTGCTGGCTTGCAGACCAATTCCACATTCGTCACTGCCACGGTGTCTCTGTCCTGTCTATAGACCACTGCCGTGTTGGAAGGATCGGGTGGGAAATGAAAGGAGGATTAAGCCTGTATTTCGGAAACGGGGATCTTTCCTTCCACTATACGGATAAATGTTCCCACTCAAAGATCACACTTCCACTCGGATACTATGAAGGACTTTCTGTCGCCCTGGACCTGCCGGTACTACAGGAGAGCATGCCCGGGCTTCTTGGCGATGCAGGTGTGGACGCCGGAAATCTCTGCCTGAAATTCTGCGGAGACAGAGAGACTGCGGCGCTTCCGGCAAGCAGCCGGATCGAGCATATATTTTCTGAGGTATACGATCTTCCGGAACAGATGAAACTGCCTTACCTGAAGCTGAAATGCCAGGAGCTTCTTATGTTCCTGAACATGGCAGAACCAGCCCGGGAAAACGTGCTTGACGCCCACTACTCCGAACAGGTCAGCCTGATCCGCGAAATCCACGACCGGATGACAGCGCATCCTGAAAAAAGATATACGATCGACGAACTGGCAAGAGAATATCTCATCAACACCGCTGCGCTGAAAAGTATATTTAAATCTGTCTACGGGATGCCTGTTGCCTCATATATGAAACACTACCGCATCATGAAAGCAGCCGGACTGCTGCGGAACAGCAGCGAAAGCATCGCCTCTGTTGCCCGTGCAGTGGGATACGAAAGTCAGAGCAAATTTTCGGCTGCCTTCAAAGACGTCATGAAAATACTGCCTACGGATTACCGCAGACAGTATAACTAGCTTCTTCTTCGATCTCTATTGGATGATACAGGCTGACGGGCACGGGCTGAACTGCTCTTTACATTACGGATCCTCTGACGGCCTGCCCCCTGCTGCATCTGATGTCTTTTTCTCCGGATCATCATCCGGCGTTTTCTTCGTACTGCTGCCCTTCGTCTGAATACGACGATCATGATCAAAATAGACAAGAGCAATATAACAGCACCCGCAGCTGCAATACGCACTGTCATAGATAACGCCGGCGTCCGGGAACTTTTCCCGGTATCCTTTTCCTGCCCTGCGCCAGGATTGCTGAGTTCAAGCCTGGTCGTATATCCGGTCGCCTCTTCCACATATTCCGGAGTCAGCACCACATCCGCGCTCCCCACGTTCTGCCCTTTATAGAAAAACGTAATCCGTCCGGACGCTTCTTTCTCATCTTCAACTGTAATCTCATGATCGAGGGAATCAAACGTCACTCCGTCCGGAAGAAGTACATAAGAATCGCTGTCTGTATAGTACCGTATTTCCTCCGGCATTTTCTCCCCGCTTAAGAGGACTTTAGAAAAATTATTAAATCCATATTCGAACATCGATCTTGTGTCCGCATATACATCGCCGTCATCCTGAAGCACTACCGCCACAAGCTGCAGCGTTCCATTGTCTGCAGTAGTGACAAGAGTCGTTCTGGATTTATCTGTATATCCGGTCTTTCCCCCGGTACAATATTCATAGTAATTACTGTTATCCGGCCACAGCATTTTGTGATGCTGCTGAAATACTCTTTGTTCGTTTACAAGATTTGTCGGTCCGATCGTATAACTCAGCGTCTGCGCGATCGTGCGGAATTCTTCATGCTGATATAACGCGGAAGTGATCAGTGCCATATCATACGCTGTAGTATAATGCTGGTCATCATGAAGACCGTTGGCATTCGTCCAGTTGGAGCCTGTACAGCCCAACTCCGTACTCCGGTCATTCATAGCCTGAATAAACGTATTATAATCGCCGCCCATGAGTTTTCCGACATTTTCACCGACAGCATATGCGACCTCATTGGCTGATGCGAGCATAGTAGCGTACAGAGCATCCTCCATACTCAGGATCTCGCCGAGACGCATCCCGATACTGGCGTAATCAGATCTTAAAATATCGATACTTTCCTGGGAAAACAGCACTTCATCGTCAAGACTTGAATTTTCCAGAGCTATAAGAACTGTAAGCAACTTGGTGATACTGGCCGGGTAGTGCTGTTCGTCGATTTTCTTGCCATATAATATGGCTCCGCTGTTCATATCCATCACAATGGCTGAATTGCCGTACACTTTTGGTCCTTCCGGCCATCCGTCGATATTATTTGTCTCCGGAACCGTGTCATAAGAAGCCTGCTTCTGCTTCTCAAAATCCGAGAGTTCCGTCTCCTGCGCTGCTGCATTATCCGTTGTCCGTCCGGCCTGCGGCTCCGCCCGGACCTCGGATACAGGCATTATTATCATCATGGTCAACAGCAGCAGCACCGTGGTCATACGTTTTAAGACTGTCCCCATCTCATTCCTCCGACATAAAACGTAATTTTTTTCTCATTATAGTAAATTTAACATATGTATGCAAGGAAAGTTTTGTCGAAATTTTCTGAAAAAAGGTACAAAAGTACCGGGCACTATAAAAATGCCCGGTGTATCTTAAATGCGGTATAACCTGATCTCCGCCCCTTCTGCTTCAATGCAGATCCCCGGCTCTTCCGGATAATACCTTGTGCTGAAAACATATGCTCCGTCATTTACAAATATCTCTACAGAAGATTCATCTGCCAATATCCTGACATCTGTCAAATGATCTATCTCCGCGGATCTACATTTACGCCCACACGAAACTTTACTGCTTCTATTGTTTATAAATTTAATTTTAAATCTATTATTTTCATATCTTACTATCAAATTTTCCGACAGTACTGCATGGAACTGATCATCTAAAATATCACTTATAACAGCTTCATATACTGTATATTTTTTTGTTTCCAGTCTATTTTTTGTTTCTTCAGATAATATTTTTCTTTCTTCCAGTTCCCGTATCGGTCTCTGTCTGACGAGTCCATCCTTCATGAACACTTCCCGCGGGAATGTAAAGCAGTGCTGCCAGCCGTCTTCGATCGTCTGATTTGTATACTCCTCGCAGTCCGGCATCCCCATCCAGCCGATTTGGATCCGCCTGCCGTCCTCTGTCTCAAAACTCTGCGGCGCATAGTAGTCGAAACCATAGTCCCAGAGACGGTAGTCTGACAGGCTGTATTCTCCGAGAATGTCTCCATCCACTACAAAATATCCCGACTGGTAGACATTGCGGTCTTTCCACTCGTCTCCTGTCAGCCCCTGCACAGAGGCAGATAAGACCTTTGTCCCGTCCACTTCAAAGTAGTCCGGGCACTCCCACATATATCCGAATTTTACATTTGTCTTTACGCGGCTGTGAAGAGTCCAGTGTATCTTATCCTCTGAACGGAAGACTATCGCCTGTCCCGAATCCTCTTTCGTGCGTGCGCCCTGCAGCATATAATAGACACCGTTTTCTTTCCAGACTTTCGGGTCGCGCACATGCAGCGTAAGATCAGCCGGATAATCGCTGTTTTTCATGAGCAGCCTCTTTCTGCCGAAATGCACTCCGTCCGTACTCGTCACAAGCACTGTGTTTGCCTCGCGGCCGCTGTTAACATAGTCATAATCATCCCTGTCCTCAAGCTTTACATTTCCTGTATAGTACAGGTACATTTCTCCGTCCTCGATAAAAGCGCACCCTGAATATACTCCGCTGCAGTCAAAAGGCTGATCCGGATAGAGCGTCACACCCTGATATTCCCAGTCGATCATATTCCGGCTCGTATAGTGCCCCCACATCTTCACTCCGCCCTCTGCATTATAAGGCGAATACTGGAAAAAAGCATGATAAATTCCTCTAAACTGGCAGAGGCCGTTTGGGTCATTGAGCCATCCTGCCGGAGGCATCAAGTGAAGTTTCTGGCGGAACTTTCCGTCTCTGTCCGCCTTCTTTTCTGCTTCAGCTGTCAGCTTCATCAAATCATTTGTCAGTGCAGTCATATGAGTATCTCCCTCTTCCAAACTTAGAGACTATTTTTTGAGTTTCATAATGGTCTGTTCTGTTCCGGCCGGTCCCGGCTCAGCTTTTGTCACTTCTGAATACTGGTCCGCATTGGTCAGAATGACCATGGTCGTTGCAGGATATCCTGCATTTCGTATTGTATCGAGATCCGCCTCGAGCAGCACGTCACCTGCTTTTACCTTTACACCGTCAGACACTTTCTTTGTAAATCCTTTTCCTTCCAGTTTGACTGTGTCAATTCCCACATGGATCAGGAGCTCGCCGCCGGACTGTGTTGTCAGGCATACTGCGTGTCCTGTGTCAAATACATTGAGCACTTCCGCATCGCACGGAGCCACGATCTTTCCGTCTTCCGGCTCCACGGCAACAGTTGTGCCGAGCATTTCAGATGCAAAAGTCTCGTCCGTCACTTCTGTGAGCGGAATCACCTTTCCGTTTACAGGACTTTTCAGCTCTTCTTCTGCCAGTGCTGCCTCCGGCTTTGCATCTCCTGCATCCTCTGACGGCTTTACTGCTGTGCCTGCTGCAGCTGCCTCCGGCTTTGCATCCCGGTAGAGCAGGAATGAGATTACAAATGCAACTCCTACTGCGATGATCATTTCTATCAGATACTGTACCGGCTGCTCCAGACAGAGCAGGATTCCGAAGATACCCGTCACGCCTGTTCCCTTTGCTCCCAGATGTACGATGGATGCATATAAAGCTCCGCATCCGCCGCCGATACATCCTGCGATGAACGGTTTGAAGAATCTCAAGTTTACACCGAAGATGGCCGGCTCGGTAATTCCCATAAATGCACTTAAGGATGACGGAAGGGCAAGTGATTTTACTTTTTTGTCCTTTGATTTCAGAGCAACAGCCAGGGCCGCAGCTCCCTGAGCCACGTTTGCCGCACTTGCCAGCGGAAGCCAGTAAGTAACGCCGTACTGTGCGATCTGACCGATATCGATAGCGGTATACATCTGATGGATGCCTGTTACTACAGTCGGAGCGTATAGTGCTCCCATGATGAGGCTGCCGATTCCGAGCGGAAGAGTAAGCAGCCACTGGATAGCTCCGAGTATTGCATTCTCAGCCCATACAAAGACCGGTCCGATAATTGCAAGTGTAAGATATCCTGTCACGAACACGCTGACGAGCGGTGTTACGAACAGGTCCAGTACCTCCGGTACGATCTTGTGCAGCTTTTTCTCTATCACGGAAAGAAGCCATACTGCGATCACAACCGGGATTACATGTCCCTGGTAACCTACCATGTCAATGTCATACAGGCCGAAGAATACCGACTGTGTCTGCTGCACTCCGCTGGTGGCAACATCGTATGCATTCTGCAGTGCCGGATTGATCATGATCATACCGATGACCGCTCCAAGATACGGGTTGGCACCGAAAGCCTTCGCCGCAGAGAAAGCGATCAGGATCTGCAGAAATGTATATGCTGTATTGCTGAACAGATTTGCAAATACGTAGAGCGAACTGCTCGTGTCCATATTGATAAAGCCGTTATTTATCATGAAGTCCAGAGAATTCATGATACCCATGAGGAAACCGCTCGCCACGATAGCCGGGATGATAGGTACGAAAATATCGCCCAGCAGCTTGATCGCTCTCATAAATACATTCTGCTTCTGTGCAGCGGCTTCTTTTGCCTCGGCCTTTGAACTGGCGGTAATGCCCGCAATAGAGATGAACTCGTCAAATACTTTATTTACTGTTCCTGTCCCGAGGATGATCTGGAGCTGGCCGGAAGCCTCAAACACCCCTTTTACTCCTTCCACGTTTTCTATGGCCGCCTTATCTGCCTTGCTGTTGTCGGCAATGACGAGGCGGAGCCTTGTTGCACAGTGTGCCGCGGATACTATATTCTTTCCGCCCCCTACCTTATCCAGGATTTCCTGTGCGGTCTTTCTGTAATCCATGGTAACTCTCCTTCCTTGTATGTAATCGATTTCATATTTTTCATATAAATAATATCGGTAAAAAATCGCTTTGTAAAGACGTAATTTTTACCGATATTTGCAAATCATTTTTGTGCATTTTGCACTTATTCGCGTTTCATATACGAAATCGATATCTCATTCCCATAACGCGACACATTATATTCTGCAGCCTCATCTTTCCCATTCAGCTTTCGGCTCTTCCAGCCTGAAGCCCAGCTTCATCTCTATAGGAATCTTCTCTCCCCGCTCGATCACATCGAGAAGGAGCTCCGCTCCCCGGATCCCGCTCGTCTTGTATCCGAAGTGAACGGTAGGGATTCCTCCTGTCACAGCTTTTAGGAACTGGTTATCTCCGAATCCGGTCACCCGGATTCCTGAATGATTCAGGATGTACTGCATCCTTGTGCCCGAATCAGCCACGGTGTGCGGTATATTCTGTCTGTTGTATGCAAGTATCGCTTCGATGGCGCCGGCCGCGATTGTGTCAGTCGCACACGATATAATACTGATGTTCCTCTTCTCTTCCAGCAGTCCGAGCGCGGCATGATAACCTGAATCCATAGTAAATTCCGCCGTCCTGACGTAATCCGGATCCAGCATGATGCCCTCAGACTTCAGCCCCGAACGGAACCCTTCCTCGCGGGATACACCGACCGCCTTGTCTTCCTTTGTCACTCCGATATAAGCGATTTTCCCACTGAGGCCGCCGGCTTCTCCCTGCGTCTTTTTCAGTTGGACCGCCACCAGTTTCCCCATAGCTTTTCCTGCATCGTAATCATCGTGATAAATACAGTTTGCATACTTCGTATACTGTCCTACCACCACGACAGGGGCTTTCGAATCTTTCAGAAATTTCCTGTGCGCTGATGTTATGACAGTCCCGATCAGGATGATCCCGTCCACCGGATAATTCTCAAACAGCTTCAGGTATGTAATTTCCTTATCCGGGTCATTGTCCGTACTGGCAAGCAGCATCTGATATCCCCGCCTCGAAAGCACCTGCTCGATACCGGCCGTGACACGGCTTATCGACTCCGAATTGATCTTCGGCACTACGACACCTACAAGACATGCTTTCTTCGTACGCAGGATCCTCGCCTGCGCCGATGGCTGATATCCGGTCTCTTCGATCACTTTCCGGATCTGTTCTTTTTTTTCTTCGCTGACATAGCCCCCGTTTAAATATCTTGAAACAGCAGCGCTCGATACTCCGGCCAGCTGCGCGATCTCCTTGATCGTCATGACAATTTCCTCCTGCAAAATGATCCCGGGTCCAAAAGACCGCTTATGATATATTTGTATCAGGTCATGCGTGTTCAATATCTGTATACTCGCTGATCTCCCGGCTTACCGTACACAGATCGTCCACTGAAAGATCATGAAGATCCTCATGGCCTGTAATCCTTGCGAACATTTTCAGTTCCTCAAGTGAGACATTCAGAAAGTTCGCCACTCTGGCAGCCGCCGCATCCTCATGGAGACGGGACCTCAGCTCTTCATCCTGTGTTGCGATTCCCATAGGACACATCCCCGTGCCGCAGATCTTATACTGCTGACATGCCATGGCGATCAGCGCTGCGGATGCCACTGCTACCGCGTCTGCTCCCATGGCAATGGCTTTTGCAAAATCTGACGATACCCTTAATCCGCCTGTTATGATCAGGCTGATATCCGAGCCGATGCTGTCCAGATATTTTCTTGCCCTGTGAAGCGCATAAATAGTGGGGACACTGGAAGAGTCACGAAGAAGCTTCGGGGATGATCCCGTTGCGCCTCCACGGCCGTCTATTGTAATGAAATCCGGTTCTGCATAGACACAGAATTCCAGGTCCCTCTCGATATGTCCCGCTGCGATCTTCACTCCGATCGGACGCCCTTCCGACGCGTACCGAAGCTGTGTGATCAGATTTTTCAGGTCATCCTTCGTATTGATACCGGGGAATCTGGATGGCGCGATGATATCCTTCCCCATCGGTTTATTTCTCACTTCACTGATCTCGCGGGTCACTTTTTCTCCCGGAAGATGACCGCCCATTCCGGGTTTTGTCCCCTGGCCTATCTTGATCTCTACAGCATCTGCATTTCTCAGATTCTCCGGCGTCACGCTGTAGAGATTACCCACATACTCAAATATGTATTTATCCGCAGCCTGCATCTCTTCCGGAAGTATCCCGCCCTCGCCGGAACACATGGCGCTGTGTGCCAGGGCAGAACCTTTTGCCAGTGATATCTTAGCCTCTCTGGAAAGCGCTCCGAACGACATGTGGGATATATATACCGGATTTTCAAGGATCAGCGGTTTCTCCGCATGCTTTCCGATCACTGTGGTCGTCCTCACCGGAGCATCCTCATCGAGGGGCATGGGGTCGAGCTGGGCTCCCAGGATCAGGATATCATCCCATGACGGCATGGACAGCTCCGTCCCCATGGACGCCGAAATACTCTTCCCTGTGACCGCCATTTCATGGATTTCTTTCATATACCTGCAGGAATCATCCTGACGCGCGAACTCTTTCGGATAATCCAGCTTCAGTTCCTTTTTCTTCGGTGGTTCTGTTCCATAGTCTTCTTCATATACCGTAAATTTATCCGCCGGCTGATGACAGACCGGGCATTCTTTCACCTCTGAAAACGGTGCACCTTCATGCTCCTCATCATAAATATAGCCGCATACGCTGCATCTGTATTTTGCCATAACTTTCCTCCTCTCATTTTTAAATACGATCCGTGTTTTCTTAAAGTATATAATCGCCGCAAGTGATTTGCAATGCTTAAATCAGCATCTGCAGCCACTTGCGGCGTAATACTGTTCCCATGTCAGATTTTTTTCTTTAATTCTTCAAAATATTGTCCCGCCAGTTCATTCCATTCTTTCCAGTTGTCATCCTTCCTGCGGTCCGGAAGCTGATAATTCTCTTTCAGATATTTTCCTATATACTCTGTCACTTTTCTGGCACCGTGGATATTCAAATGATCACCTCTGTCATAACTGTCTTTCTTCCAGTCGATGCCGATATCGCGGTGTTTCATATTCAGGTCTACATATGTCAGCCCCTTTTCTTTTGCATACTCTTCCAGGGCATTGTGCTTTTTATAGTCATAATTCACAGGAGAAGGAGCACTGACCAGCAGAAGTTCCGCACCGTTTTTTTCACACAGTTTCCTTATCTTCTCCATATAGATCCTCGCGACCTCCGGAATCTCCGTCCTGTCTTTTGTCTCTTTCATATAGTCATCGTCGTTTTCATAAGATTCGACTTTATCCCTTATCTCAAAGCCTTTGTAACTGCTTTTTAAGCCGCCGGGGCCGTCGAACAGAGCCTTCCATGCGTTGTGATATTTTACCACTGGAAAATGATATGCCAGAGGCTCTGTCAGTGACAACTGCAGATTCTTTAGAAATCCGGGATTGCGGAACATGGTGTTCGTCTCAAAGAGCACCAGTTTAGGAGACTGTGTCTTAAATGCTGTTTTAATCATATAATACGTCTCCTGTATCCTTTGTGCCGGCTGTCCGCAGTCATATGCCGCGATTCCGGTCTTATCCCACAGATCCATGGGGGATACCGATGTATAACTCTCGCTGTCTCCGGCAACCAGTACATCGATCGTATTTTTCTTTTCGGCGCTGACCGATGCAAATACACGGCTTCTGCTGCCTGATGAACCTATCATATTTCTCGCCACAACCTGTATTCCGGTAGAACATGCCCACAGCAGCATTATAAATATAAATAAAAATACAACTATCTTCTTTATCTTCTTCAAACTAACCTCCTTGTATGCGCTTCAGCTGCCCACAGAAGCATAGAAATTTCGTATGTTTCCGGTCAGGTACGGCAATGCGGCATGTTAGAATCCGGCATAGATCATATCCACTACCTGGTAATCATCACCATATGCCGCTATCACGATCACTGCCAGTATCAGCGCATAGTAGATACTCCACCGTATGAATACCGGCTTTTTATCCAGACTGTTTCTCACACGGATTCCTCTTTCTTTTGCAGAACCTACGATTGCCACAACTATACATCCTGCCATGACTGCGACCAGATCCGCCCTGCTCATCCCCAGATTCAGGAGGCTTCCATCCCACAGATTTGAAAGTTGAAAGTTCCTGAAAATACTGCGGAACATATGCACTCCAGCCCTGAGACCGTCTGCCCGGAAGAAGAGTTCCCCGACAAATATGATCACCCATGTTTTTGCGATCCTCATATATTTAAGCCCTTGGAACTCCGGACTGATATGTAATATTTTCAGAATACGGTCCCGTACAGGTTCCACTGCTATTCCGACAAGGATGAGTGAAAAATAATACATCCCGTAAAATATATAACTCCATCTCGCTCCGTGCCACAATCCGTTGCACATCCATACCGGAAACAGCGCTATAGCAGATGTCCCGAGCATCGTAATGTATTTTCCAAAATGTTTTCTGCCGTACTGATTCCACTTCTTTACCGGAGATGACATGGACACGGGATAGAAAATATATGTTTTAAACCATGTTCCCAGTGTGATATGCCATCTGCGCCAGAACTCTGCCGCACTCTGCGCCGAAAACGGCTGCCTGAAATTCTCCGGCAGCTTCACACCAAAGAGCTGCCCGCTTCCTATAATGATGTCCATACATCCCGAAAACTCCATATACAGCTGTATGGTATACGCCACGGCTGCAAATACGATCATGCTCCCGCTGTATGATGCGTAATTTCCAAATATAGCATCCACACCGATCGCAAGCCTGTCAGCAATCACTGTTTTCTTAAAGAGGCCCCAGAATATCCTTATATATCCGTCTGTCAGATTATTCATCTGCAGCGGTCTGCCTTCATACAGAGTATCGCAGGTATCCTGATATCTGCAGATCGGGCCTTCCATGATCTGAGGGAAAAAAGCCAGGAACAGAGCCGTCTTTTCCATATTTTCCTCTGCCCGGATCTTTCCCCAGTACACATCTGCCATGTAGCCTATTGCCTGCAGCGTGTAGAAAGAGATACCAACCGGCATGAGAATATTCTTCTGTTCTATTGTAAAGGGCAGAATACCGCCGAAGATCCCGTTCACATTGCTTGCAAAAAAGTTATAATATTTCAGATACGCAAGCGTCCCGAGGAGCATCAGTACACCAAATGCGAGCACCTGTCTGCTTTTTTTCTGATATATGCTTTTTATCCTCTTCTTTTCACTTCGATCTGCAGTCAGAAGTTCTGCTTTCTGCTCTGATTTCAGCCACTCCAGCCATATTCCTGTACAGTGGACAAATACTGTTGTTCCCAGAAGATATATGATCAGCTCCCGGCTGAGGAGCCAGAAGAACAGATAACTGAAGGCAAGCAGAACTCTTTTACGCCATCTCTGCGGCGCGATCTGGTATGCCGCGAGACACAGCGGCAAAAATACAAATCCGTATACCAGTGATTGATAAGCCATACACTAATTCTCCTGAAGTCTTGCTACCATTTTATATATCGCCTCTGCTGAATTGAAATTATCCGGTGTCATTTCTGAGGCCTCAATATCTATGTCGTAAGCCTCTTCCAGTTCGGATACGAGTGTGATCACGCCAAATGAGTCCAGAAGCCGCCCGTCGATCAGGGCTTTCTCTTTCTCATAGTCAATGCTGTCGTCAATTTCCATCAGTATGTTCATCAGTTTTTCCATTTCATTATTCCTCCTGTTTATCAATTTATTTTTTCTGTATATTCCACTGTTTTCTCCGGCATATTCCACAGATATGTAGGCTTATTCTGCCTCAGCACATTCCACCCCTGCTCTCTGCCGTACGACACAACAGCCGGCAGTGCATGGCTTAGGAAAAGCGCCATTCCCTCCATTGATGAATATGCTCCCGTCCGCTCAAATACGAGCACTCTCCCTGTCCTGACATCAGATAATTCCACATTGCTGCACAGGACATCATTCATCGTGCACAATGCTCCGCATACAGTCCAGAGTTTCCTTGAGCCTCTCTGGTCTCCCGGTATGAGTTGTATTTCCGGCTGGTACATTCCCTTGATCTGACCGTCATAATTGAGCTGATGGTTTCCTCCGTCTACGATACAATAGTTTATATCACCGTTTTTCTTCACATCTTTGATCTCTGTCAGGTAGTATCCGCATTCCGCTGCGAACGCCCTTCCCATCTCGATAGTCACATTTCCCTTCCACTGCATGGAAGAGATTGCTTCCCGCAGTGTTGCCAGGCCTTCGTCCGTGTAGGTCCGGGCTTCTTTTCCCCTGAAATATGGCACGGCTGTTCCCGGCCCGTATTCCAGATGCCTGATCTGTACTTTCCATTCTTCTCTCATCTTTCGCAAGAACCTGTCTAACATCTCGAGTTCCTGCTGAAACTGTCGTGTTCTTCGCTTCTGAGTACCGGAGAAATAGTGAATTCCCTCTATTTCCAGATACGGGCTCATATTGGCTATACTGATCACGCTTCGAACTGTCTCCTCATCCATTCCGAACTGGCTTCCGTTCGTCAGCCTCGGATAGAGCCTGAGAACCTTCATATGCGCGTCACTCCACTCCAGAAAGTAATGGAGCTGCTTTACTGATTCGACTGTATATCTGCATTTTTCTCCAAAAGTATCCAGAATATGGTATATGTCTTCCTTCTTTTTTAACACTCCTGATATGAAAAGTTTCTCCGGAGGGATTTCCATTCTCCTGCATATTTCAAATTCTCCCATGGAGCATACTTCGATTCTGTCCACGTACTCTGCCATATCTTTTGTCAGAAACGGATTTGCCTTCATTGCATAACACAATCCCGTCTCATCGCCAAGCGCCTGTTTCAGTCTTTCTGCCTGTTTCTTAAGTATATCCATATTAAATATATAAAGCGGGGTCCCGTAACGGGCTGCCGCATATTCCAGCTGTTCTTTTTTCATACTTGTTCCTTTCTTCATTTTCCTGCTAAAAATATCTTCGTCTCCTTTCACGCCTGTGCTGCCATCCTTTTCAGATATCCCCTGTCCGTCTTGCCGTTTTTATTAAGCGGCATGACCTGCATCCGGATAAGTTTCGGAGGGACCATGTAAACCGGAAGTTTTTCTTTTAATTTCTTACGTATTTCCGCCGGCTCGATCTCTCCCATATAGAATCCCGTGATCCTGTTTTTCTCCTCATGAAATATACAGCAGCTTCTCTGTACGCTTTCGACCGCATTCATGGCACTCTCAATCTCTTCAAGCTCGATCCGGTGTCCCATATGCTTGATCTGGAAGTCTTTTCTCCCTGCAAATACCAGTCTTCCTTCTTTATCATAATATCCTATGTCTCCGGTCCTGTAGATTCTCTGCAGCGCACCGCCTGAGACCGGGTACATGACAAACTGTTTCTCCGTCTGCTCCTTATTACGATAATATCCCTGTGCCAGTGATTCTCCTGCCACACAGATTTCTCCGTGGCTGTCCTGACCTGCTATCTCACGATCATTTTCATCGAGAAGGATTATTTTTCTGCCGGGAAATGCTTTTCCTATCGGAATTTTCTCCCCGTCTTCATACACCCTCTCTACAGGATAGTATGCACAGTTACATGTAATTTCCGTCGGTCCGTACAGGTTGAAAAACCTTGCATCCGGAAGGGCTTCCTGCCACATCCTTAGCTGCTTTGGCGGCATCGCCTCGCCGCTGAACATCACCTTATCCACATGCTCCGGTATGCGGTATTTAAGTCCTTTCAGGGAAGATACCAGTGTCAGTGCCGATACTGCCCATGTCAGTGTTGTGACTTTTTTCTCACATAAGTAATCCAGGAGCCTTGGAGGTGTGGAAAAATACCTTTTCGGAATCAGTACAAGTTCTGCCCCGGTCATCACGGAAGAATAGATATCTTTCACAGACACATCAAAGTCAAAAGGCGCCTGATTGCCGACTATGTCTTTCCGGCTGATACCGAAAATTTCTGTAAAATGACCGATAAAGCGTATTACTGCTCCGTGACTTACAGCCACTGCTTTCGGCGTTCCTGTAGAACCGGATGTAAAAAGGCCATAAAGTATATCGCTCTCCCGGGACTTCTCTCTGATTGCGGTAAGCCTTTCCGGCTGTATATCTTCCCCAAAAAGGTCTTCTGCCATAATAATTTTGTTTCGTTTATCATGTGATGAAAGATATTCCCGGGATTTTCTGTCCGTCACGATAATGCCTGACTCAAGCGTCTGGAATATCTTTTCAAGACGCTCCGGAGGATTATCCGGATTGACCGGGACATAAAAACATCCTGCATACACAGCTCCCAGCATTACCGCAAGTGTGGACGGACTCTTCTCCATCATGACCGGAACCGGACTTCCCGGCTGTATGATCCTGCTGATCCCGCAGCCTGCCTTTTTGGCCATTACTATAAGTTCATGCCATGTCAGTGACTCCTCTCCGTCTGATACGGCTGTATTATATCTGTATTTCTCCTCTGTCTCTTCCAGATAATCGAGAATATTATTTTTCTGTTTGATTTGGCTGATTATTGTCATATTGTCACCCCTTGTCTGTAAGATGGGTACATTATGATTGATTTTTTTTAATATGTACTGTAAAGATTCTTAAGGTATCTTTAAATAACAGTATATATTTCATGAATGAAAATACGAATATTTATTCATTTTTAGTTTTGTGTTATCCTCAGCTACCCGTATCTGACTGATTAGAAACAAAGAAATCCGGCGGGGCATATCATATTGCCTCCGGCCGGATCATAAGATCAATGGATATGAATATAAATTTATTCTGGATTTACTTAATACATCTTTATTTCTCTTTGACAGCTCTGAATGGTTTCAGGAAAATGAACCATCCGAAAATCACAAGGTTAAGGAACAGTGCCGGTATCAGATCTCCCCAGTGAATCGTCTGTTCCTGGAGCACATCTGCCGTATAGTTTCCCGCAAACATCGGAACCAGATTATTATTTAAGAAATGTACGGCCACCGGAACCCATATATTATCTGTTTTCATATATACGTATGCCAGAAAGATTCCGATAAAAATACAGGTGATCTGCTGGCTGACACAGGCTGCAAGCCCCATGTCCGGGGTAGTGTAATAGAAGAAATCTATTGGCAAATGCCACAGTCCCCACACCACACCAAGAAGCAGGACTCCTCCTCTTAATCCAAAACGTTTCTGCATAACCGGCTGAAGGTAATATCTCCAGCCATATTCTTCTCCAAAGAACGCTGTCACTACCAGAAAGAAATTAAGAAAAATTGTAAGCAGGTAGATCCATGTAACCGGATCTGTCCAGACTGCACCAAAAGCTTCAAGCTGTCCTGCTGCTGCGCTTCCTATCCCCATTCGTACACTGTACAGCACAAAGAACAGGAGTATACAGAGAAATGATTTTTTCCAGTTCTTTCCCCTTAATCCATAAGCTGCTCTTCTTTCTTTTCCCGAAGTTAAAAGTAAGATCCAGAAAATTACACTGCCCAAAATTATAAGCCCTTGAACAGCCATCATCCAGACTGATATTTCTGCCTCCCCCGATTTCATAGTCAGCGGGACAAATACAGATAATACCGCACACAGGATCATCACTGCCGTCAGAAGAATAAAAAATATAAAAAGCGGTTTCGGAAGATTTTTATCTTCTTTTTTTGTCACAAGGTATGCAAGCATTACACCTGCCGCCGGATAAAACATCTGTGCATTTGGAAATACACTCAGATCCGCTCCTCTTCCGTAGAAAAACCACATCAGAAATCCCAGTACGAAAGTTACTCCGTATGCCGTAAGAATAAAAGTGACCAGTTGTTTCTTTTCGACTTTTTCCATAGTTGCAATATCTCCTCTCACCTTTATGTCATCCATTATAAATAATACCAGAAGGACACTATTTAAAACAGCATTTTATATAAAAATATAAAAACAGTCGAAATCCTGATTTTACAAGATCCCAACTGTTTTCTTTACGTTCCTGGGCGGATTCGAACCGCCGGCCTTCCGCTTAGGAGGCGGACGCTCTATCCTGCTGAGCTACAGAAACTTATATAAAAACAGCCGGTAAGACTGTTTTTATCTTATGAAATTTTATCTGCATCTCTATCAGACGCATTAATTAATATACCACATTTTGCTGTATTTCTCAACAACTTTATTAGAAATTAATGTATCCCTGCAGCCAGACCGTGCCTTTGTATCTTCTTCCGATCTCAGGCTCTCCCATCACAGAATCCACAGGAACGCATATATCAAACTGAAGCTCATTTACATTGAGCTTCATCTGGTATACCTCCACGCCCGTCAGTGAATTTTTTCTTCTCCTCACAGCCAGGATCTCACCCATGATCGAATACAGGTCACATTCTATTCCATAGGGCATAAAGTACGAATCCACGATAGAGAACACATCCTCATTTGCGAGCCTTCTGGATACCTGAGAATAAGTATCAATATCGTCCAGTGTCAATGTTTCTATCGCTGTCTGGTCACCGTTCCTTGCAGCATTTAACAGCATTTTCCGGTTATCGGATGCTTCTCTTTCACTTTTCAGATGTTTTTCGTCTTTCACTACCGGGAGAAGGATCATACCTGAGAGTGACAGACCTGACAGCGTGACTGATGTCGTCAGATTTTCTACAAATCCGGCCTGACGCTCTCTCATATATTCTGTCCCGTTCTGCAGTGTAAAAATCAGGCTTATTCCGATCCTGGAATCTTCACACATACCGACATACTGCTCTTTCTCTATCTTACGTTCCACGGCAATCTCCGAATATGTGCTGATCCCGCTTCCCTGAAAATAGGGAAAATAGTATGCCGGTTCAAAGATATCGTTTTCATCCATTTCTCCGCACAGCGATATTCCCATACACTGCCCGTAATCTTTTCTGATCTCACAGAAATCCTCACCTGGACGATAAGATACGATTGTCTGGTGGTTAAACCCGTCCTGCACATCCGCAAGTATGCTCTTGAGATCGTTTCTTGTCCGGATATTATCAAACCCGATTGCTTTTAAATATCGATGCATTTACTTTTTATTTACCTCAAATCATTCTGCTTCTGACTATTTTTCGGAACAATTTTATCATTTCCGCCCATATATGGTCTCAGCACTTCAGGAATACGCACGGATCCGTCCGCCTGAAGATTATTTTCCAGAAATGCGATGAGCATTCTCGGCGGTGCCACTACTGTATTGTTCAATGTATGCGCAAAATAGTTTCCGTTTTCTCCCTTGATACGGATTCCAAGTCTTCTAGCCTGAGCGTCTCCCAGATTTGAACAGCTTCCTACTTCAAAATATTTCTTCTGACGCGGAGACCATGCCTCTACATCTACAGATTTCACTTTCAGATCTGCAAGATCTCCTGAGCAGCACTCAAGTGTACGTACCGGAATATCCATTGAACGGAACAGATCTACTGTATTTTTCCATAATTTGTCGTACCACTCCATGCTTTCTTCCGGCTTACAAACAACGATCATTTCCTGCTTTTCAAACTGATGGATTCTGTATACACCGCGTTCTTCTATACCATGAGCTCCTTTCTCTTTTCTGAAGCATGGCGAATAGCTGGTAAGTGTCTGAGGAAGCTGATCTTCTGTGAGCTGTGTATTGATAAATTTTCCGATCATGGAATGTTCGCTTGTTCCGATCAGGTAGAGATCTTCTCCCTCGATCTTATACATCATAGCATCCATCTCTGCAAAGCTCATTACACCTGTGACCACATTGCTTCTGATCATAAACGGAGGTACACAGTAAGTAAATCCTCTGTTTATCATAAAATCACGGGCATATGCAATAACCGAAGAATGAAGTCTTGCAATGTCTCCCATTAGGTAATAGAAGCCGTTTCCTGCCACTT
>MHCFR00700__coassemble_694_pt1 | contig 23076 bp, 6 predicted proteins | sample MHCFR00700__metabat2_low_PE_034 | metagenome-assembled genome bin MHCFR00700 | reverse complement strand
TGTAGCCGTCCCCCGGTTTCAGGGTAATACTGTCACGGTAGTCCTCCACGCCTTCAGCACGCGGTACAAGGGACCGGATCGCATGATCAATCGCCTCTGCTGCCGCCGCTACGTCTTCTCTGCTACCGGACTTCAGAAGAGTCTCCGTCTGTCCGAGCAGATCTACAAGTACTTTATAGGATGATACGGTATACAGATCTTTGTCCACATTCTCCGCCGCAGCAATCTGTGCCCTCAGCGCTGTCACATTGACAAGTTCATTTACAGCCGTCCGAATCTTTTCGATATAGCTGTCGTCCCTGCTCTCATCCTCATTCTGCTTTGCCTCTGCTACAATATCTGCAAGGGCATCATAAGAGTCTGCCGTATACTTCTCTTCAGCACCTTCTGCATTCAGAATCGCTTCCGCCTCCGCGATCACTTCATCCAGTGTCACATCCGGTTTCGGATCAAGCGCAGCAAGCTTTTCACTGATTTCTGTAATAGCCGCTGTGACAGCATCTTCTGTTCCGTTCTCAAGCAGTGCCTTTCCCTTTTCTACCGCTGATACCAGCGCCTGATAGCTTTCTTCGGTATACAGAGAACCGTCCACCTTATCTGCTTCATCGATCATAGATTTCAGACCTGTCACGTCAACCAGTCCGTCTACCGCCGCAGAGAATACCGTTCTTGCCTCGATGAATTTCTCCGGATTCACACGCTCGCCCTCGCCTGTCTCAGCGGCTTTGTCCTGGGCTGCAAGTGTATCGATCGTATTCTTTGCATCTGTCAACGCTGCATAGCTTACCGTTGTGTAATTATCTGATTTAAAGTCTCCGTATTTAAGTATCTCAAGCTCTGCCAGCTCTCTGTTTCTTGTCGAATACTCAAGTGCTGCCTGTGCGCTTTCCACATTTGCCTTCAGCGCGTCAGCATCCTCCTGAGACAGATTGTCCGCATTTTCAAGCGCCGCTGCAAGTTTATTTACCGCGGATTCATAAGCATTGTAAGTAACTGTCGAATATACCGTATTTTCATTGCTTACTTTTCCGTCCACAACTGCCTGAAGCTCTTCTATGTTTGAAGCTTTCATCTCAGCACTGTTGTAAGCTGACTGCAGCGAACCAAGTGCCGAATCTACAACTGTCTGGCTGGCATTTTTGTTATTATAAATCTCCTGTGCCACATCCCATGCAGCCTGATATCTTTCTTTGCTGTCTGTCGTCCACGCATCATCCGCCGCCTGCTTCAAAGCCTCTTCGAGCGCTGTCTTATCGACTTCCCCGCCGCGTTCTGCAGATGTTCCGATCTCCGCGATCTCCGGGATCTTATCTGTCCATGTCACAGTGATACTCTCCAGAGTCTTGCCTTCCGGAATGAGGAATTCATTGATCGCCTGATTTAATTTCCCGAGGCTTTCCTTCTGGTCTTCGCCGATATACCTGGCGGTGACCTCAGCGCCGGACATCTCTCCGAGCTGGATCAGACGGATGGATGCAGCGCCCTCCGGTTCGGAAAGCCGGTAGGTAAAGGAACTGTCCTCTGCCGAAGACTTATAAGTCGTGCTGTAATCTCCGTCAAGCATATTAGACGGGATCTTTCCTTCTTCCTCCACATCTTCAGAGATGATATCCCTGTTTCCTTCTGTAGAAATATATGCTCCTCCGTTGATCTGGATCTCGCTGAAGCCGGCCCATCTGTGGGAATATGTCTCCACCGGCGTTACTCTGATATATCTTCCGTCCACGTCAAGATCTGCTGCCTCTGCATACATATAGCCCGGATTCATATCATCATGTGTCAGAGTGATGCCCTGCATATCTTTTGCAGTTGTATCATCCCATACATTCTCTGTCGTCTGTCCGACGTGAAGGACTTTCGTCCACTCCCTGCCGTCAACTGATACTTCAAAGTCAGAATTTCTCAGGTAGTTGAGCTGTGTCTCGATGATGTAGTAACGCAGGGATGAGATGTGGATCACCTGACCAAGGTCAAATATGATATGTTTTCCTGCTTCCTGAGCTCCGTTGATCATGCCGAGAGTGCTCAGATCTCCGTCGAATACCTTTCCGACTGTGCCATCTGTACGCATATCACCTGATGCCTGAGCCATCGCGAAATCGCTTTCCACGGACTTCTCGCTGATAAATTCATACCTGACATCAAACTGTGTCAGATTCAGTTCTGTACCGTCTGCTGTGCTGAGGATACGGATGTATCTTGCATCTGCCGTCTCTTCTCCTGTATATTTCTCCCATTCGACCGCATTCATGGATGTTTCAAGAACTGTATTTTCCGGCAGTTCAGATGCTGCAACACCTGTCACGGCCTTAATATGATCCAGTTTCACACCGATATACTGGTCTTTATTCAGTGTCACCGTACCGGATGAAAGAGAAACGATTCCGGCGTCCGCGACTGCCGTGATATCAGTGTCCACATTCGTGTAGACGTATTCTGATGTTCCCTGGGTCTGCTGCTCTTCCACAGTGAATTCGGAGAACTTGCCCCAGCTTCCCTGCTGTGTCAGATTCCTGATACGGATATACTGCGCGCTCGTACCTGCAAGGTCGATATCCAGTGTGTCCTTTCCGGCAGCCGCTCCGGTATAATTTTCATATCCTTTTACCGGAGTCCAGCTCTCACCGTCAACTGACGTTTCGATCGTATAGTTCATCAGCTTATCGCCGCCGTCATGACCTACTACGATATGTGCGCTCTCAAGGTTTGCTACTCTGCCGAAATCATATCCGAGATAATCATTCACCAGGAAGTCATCACCTGTGCTGTTTCCGTTTCCGTCCGGATCATACCATACATATGAATCGTCATTGCCGTCATAGAGATTTGCCTCAGCCCCCTGATATACGGTCCATCTGTCAGTACGGATCACATTGTACTGAATTGGTGCCACGGTTCCGCTCTCCGGCGCCAGGATCTCGATCTCAGAGATCCTTACCCATCCGGCGGTATCCGCCTGATTCAGGATCCGCACTGCCTTTACATCTGCGATGCTTCCGAACTCAACCGTCTGATCGGATGCATTTGTAAGGTTTCCGGCTTTCACCCACTCGTCTGATCCGTCAAGCTGGTATTCCACATCTGCATTGGCAAATACATCTGCCGCTGCAGAAACACCCTGAACAAGTCTGAAAGATCCTACTGTCTTTGGTTCGTCGAATGTAACGGTAAGTGTTGAACCTTTTGCGATGATCTCACGGTTCGGATTCTCATAAGGACCTTTCGCGAGCTGAACTTCTGTACTGTCACTTCCATCAAAGTAATGTGTCTCTCCGGCACTGTTGCGTACCGACATACCGCTGTATGTAACTGTTCCGGTATATCTCTCCTGCTCTTCCGGCTGCTGCGCTGAATTTTTATTGATCTGTATCTCATGTACATTCAGGTAAGCATCCAGCTGGTTATCCGCAGTTGCCACCAGCCTGATTCCCATAGCCTGGAAATCCTCCGGAAGATTTTCCTCATTGATCTTGACCTCCAGATATTGTCCCTGAGCGCCTGTGAATGCATTATCCATTCCGGTCAGTTCAATGTCCTGCCATTCCCTGCCATCTATTGTATACTGAAGTTTTGACGCCTCAAAATGGTTCTTCCCGTTTCCGAGAAGGAAACGGATATCGCTGATATTTATCACCCTGTTGTATTGAACTCCCACATAATCGCCGGTATAAATCCATACCGGATCGCGGTAGCTCGCCATTGTACTGTCATCACCGTCAAATACATTGTCTGTACTTCCATTTGGTTTATCTGCCCTGTTCGTGATAAAGGACTGGATGACTGCATCAGGATTCATCGCCGTCTCCGCATACTTGGAAACATAATCCGCTGCCGCCTCAATAAACGGCACAATATGCTGGACTCCGGCCTCTGCGTACTCATAATGATCAAGATACCAGAGCGCATGGGTCTTCGACCTGTCAAACGCAGTCTTGCCTTCTGTGTTATACTGAAGGATCGCTGTCGTGTCATTGCTGATCACTGCCTTAACGCCATTCAGATATGCAATCGCTGCATCTGTCGTGTCGTCCCAGCAGTCCAGCCAGTAAATAATCTGGTCTTTTACATTCGTATCTCCTGCCTGCGCCTCGTAAGTATCGGCAGCATCCTGCAGGATTTCAAATTCTGCGATCAATGCATCTGCATCTTCTGCTGTTACTGTATTTGCATTAAGCTTTTCCTTAAACTCTGTCAGTTTCGGCGCCAGCTCCACGGATTCCTGAAGTGCAGTTACTCTGCCGTCCATGTTCTGGTTGATCATATGCTTGGAAAGTTCTCTTAAAGCATTAGATGCATCCGTCTCAATTGCGGAATTGTGATCTACATATTTAAATGAATCACTCCATGCCTGGTCTGCTTCTTCTGCACTCTCCCAGATGTTCCATGAATAGCACGCATTTCCGAATATAGCTACCTTGCTCGGCTCAGACTGCTGCATCGGATTAAGCACGATTCCCTGAATCTTATTCGGGTCTACACCCGGATGAAGGAATGTGCTGTATCCTCCCATGATCAGATGGTTCTTGGAGTTATCCGTACACGGCCAGTTCACCCACATATAAGGTCCGCGACCTGTATTATTGGTAAATGTCGTTGTAAAGCTGTCGCTTACCTCGCCCCAGATTCTTCCGCCGGTCATTACAATCTGTACGTTCTCCGGAAAGTCCTGATAGTAAGACTCCCCATTGTACATATACTCTACTGTACAGAACGGGAGCGTCTGCTTCAGATCCGGATACTGCTCGCCCATCCTGGCCAGCCAGTCCGTCATATCGTTCAGGAAGCGGATATAGTTTTCACTTCCCACACTCGCCGCGTCATCGGCAAGGATCGCCACCTGTCTGACGCCCGCTGCAATGACCTGCTCTAATTTTGCCTGCACGATTGCCAGATCTTCCTGATAATTTTCTTCCGTGTCGAATCTGACCGGGTTGTTCATAAATGTGTGAAGTGCGTATACAAACCGGCACTTCGATGCATTCCCGGCATCAGCAAGAGGCTTGATCAAAGTCTCGATCTCTTCATCCGTATAAAGTTCTCTCCAGCCGGAGTTATGCTTCGGATCATTCTTCGGTGCATAGAAATAAGAATTCAGCTTATAGTATCCGCCCCATTTCATAAGGTTGATACGATCCTGCGTCGACCACGGATTTCCATAGTACCCTTCAATAAATCCGCGGCTGGCAACATCTGCCCAGTCCTCGATATGGAAATTACGGATCGTGTAGCTGTCCATCTGTTTGATAATGTGATACAGAGTGGTCAGTCCATAGAAACTGGCATCTGTATCTGCACCCAATACCGTAATGATGTTGTCACTGCTGTCCAGCACATAGGAATCCAGCTTCTCGAAAAGTCCGTCCGTAGATACCGTGATGTTTTCCTTTACATATGTATCCGCGTACTCTCCGGAACCGTTGATTCCGACGAGGATGTTTGTCATGCCGTCCACAACCTCTTCCGACTCCGTGACATTAACGTCGCTCTTAAGTTCAAGCGTCTCCGTCAGCCGGTTCTTTGTCGCATCATCAATCCCGCTCTCGAAGACAACATTAACATCAGAAATAATATAATTTCCATCCTGATATTCTATAACATGCGGATTCGGATAGATCTCATAATCCGCCTCTGCTGCCTCCGTCTGCATCGACGGAATTGCGCTTCCCGTCAGCACCATGGCCGCAGCCATAAATGCCGCCGTAAATCTTCGGACATTCCTGCTGCCCGATTTTTTATTTGTTATCTTTTTCACTCTTTTCCTCCTCTGAGAACCATGAGCCACAGACACTTTAATGTCCATAAGGTGGAGACTGCCCCCGGCAGCCCCCACCCTGCTTTTATCTTTCTGCCGGGCTTAAGCCCCGGCTCAAACTGCTGCTGTGTGTCTGCTTATTTCATGTTTCTCTTTCTGATGATGATAACAGCGCCGCCTGCCGCTGCTGCTGCCACGAGAGTAAATACCCAGATCGCAACATTTGTATCATCGCCAGTCTGTACGGCTTTTACCGTATCCTTTCCGGAATCTTTTCCGGACTGCGGTTTATCATTGCCTGCCGAAGGCTTGTCTGAACCGCTGCCTGTACCCGGTTTGTCTGTACCTGTTCCAGGTTTGTCTCCTGTTCCAGGCTCTTCTTTGTCAATCTCTTTCAGAAGATCACGGGCATCTGTAAGCTTCTGTACAGCGTCTGCGATCTCTTCTGCTGTTGCATCCGGATCGTCATATACTGCCTGAGCTTCATCGACTACAACTTTATAATCTTTAAGGGATTCTTCTGTGTACTTGTCTGTCTGTGCCAGGATTTCAGCCGCCTCTTTGAGTGCCGCTTCAAGTGCGCTCTTATCCGGTACCGGATCTATGCTTTCTTCCTTGAATGAAGCATTAATCTCCAGATCAGCAGTTACATTTACACTGAATTCATACTCTGTGCTGCCTGCTGCATCTGTGTAAGCTGTATCACCTGCGGCCAGACTGTCAATCACATATCCCTCATTCGCTTTGACGGTAACTGCGATATCCTTGCCGTGTTCAACATATCCGTCCTGTTCAACGCCGGAAACACTAACTGTTCCATTCTCTCCGGCATTTACCTTGACCTCATGTCTTTCCGGCGCAACAGCATCTTTCTCAAATGATGCCTTGATCGTCCCGGCTACATTCATCTCATAGGTCTCAACCGCGCCGACTGACTTGCCGTTGACCACAACGTCTTTGATGTTCCAGCCTTCATCAGCTTTAATCGTAAATGTCTGAGTCTCTCCGCCCTTTACTGTGACCTCACCGTCCGGTGTGATTGTTCCGCCTTCGCCTGCGGATGCTGTGATGGTGTAAGTCTCAGGCTGTTTTTCTTCTACCAGGACAATGTCAAATTTGTCAAGCTGCGGTGCATTCTCCGCGCCTGCCAGGAATGTCACAACTCCGGCTCCCGGTGTTTCAACTTCCCATGTAAGTACAACTGTATGCGTTGTAGTTGCATTTTGTTCTGCTTCAACTGAATCCAGGGAACCTTCTGCAATCTTTCCGTCTTTCTCTGTCCATGTCATGGAGTTGTCCGTACTGCCGCTTCTGTATGTAAATGTTGCTTCATATGTGCCGGCCTTCTCAGCTATATAATACAGCACAACGCTGTCCCCGGCATTCATGGCATTCACGTATTTTCCATTGCTTGCCCAGTCTGCTTCTGATACCTGGAGCGGCCATTTCTCGCCTGTTCCGCTGTTCTGCAGTATCATTTTCTCTGCTTCCAGAGTAACAGGTGTGCCATTTACCTCTGTCGGGAATACGAACGGATTTTCCTCTGTGTACTGATCCGAATCTTCTCTGATCTCCTCAAAGGTTACGATTACTGCTGTGTCCTCATTGACATTGCTTAACGTATATGTGCCATTCTCCTTATCCACATCGTCGATAACAGAGGTGCCATTTACTGTCACATCGTTGATCTCATAACCTTCATTCGGCGTAATCGTAAAGTCTACGCTGCCGCCAGCCTCAACTTCTGCGCTTTCCGGTGTGATCGTTCCGTTTCCGCCGTCAACCGAAGCTGTCACTGTGTACTCTTCCGGCTCTACCGGTCCTGAACCTTTTGCAGTGATCTCGAACTTGTCAACTCGAGGAGATTTGTCGCCTTCCGGCGCTGTAAATGTCCATACGCCTGTGCCGTCTTCTGTAACTGTGACCTCAAATGTAGCTGTCACGAACTCGTTTGCATTTGTATTTCCAGCGGACACCTGTCCTGACTCAATCGTTCCGTCGCTGTCCCATACAAGCTTGTTGGTTGCAGAACCACTGCTGTATATAGCTTTGACTTCATATGTGCCTGCCTTTGCAGTATACGGAACAGAGATATAGTCGCCCGGTTCAAATGCGTTGATATAGGTTGCGCCTTCATCCCATGCCCCTGCACTACCGTTGGCGATTCCCAACTTATGAGTTTCTGTATCACCATTTACATTAAACAGCGTAAAGTCTTCTGCTTCCAGTGTCGCCGTATCTGTTCCGGTCGGGAACTCAAACGGCTCGCCTGCTGTATAGCCGGTCTTCTCAAATTCCGCTTTCACTACCTGATCCTGAGTGATATTGGAAATCGTGTAGCTTACATTGTATTTGTGGAAGCTGGTGATCTCGTTGCCATTTACTTCCAGAGAAGTTAACGTAAATCCGTAATTCGGTGTGATCGTAATGTCAACACTTTCGCCCCGGTCTACGGTCTCCTTGCTTGGCGTAAGAGTTCCGCCGGCTCCGCCTACAACCTCTGTCCTTACATTGTAAGAAATGTATGCAAGGTTGTCGATTTTTTCCTTAAGTTTTTCAACCACCTGGTCAGCTACTGACTGTGTAGTATAAGGATCTTCAAATACTGTCTTTGCGTTTACCAGCACCGCCTCAAGGTCTGCTCTTGTCTCCTGAGAATATGTATTCTCTTTGGCAAGTTCTCTCTCTGCATCCTGAATTGCGATTTCAAGATCAGTCTTATCTGCGATCTTGTCTACTTCTTCTGTAAGAACAATGTCGAACTTATCAAGCTGCGGAGAATTACCGCTCGGTCCAGTAAAAATCCAGACTCCTGCGCCCGGTTTTGTAACTGTAACTGTAAAGTCAACAGTCCTTGTTGTTCCCTGTCCATTATTTTCGCTCGGAGTTGCAACTGTGTTTCCGCCTTCACCTTCGATCAGTCCTTCCGGCTCTGTGCTCCATGCGAGGCTGTTTACAGTAGATCCGCTTCTGTAAGTTGCCGTAATCTTATATGTTCCTATCTTCTCCGCAAAATACGGTACAGAGATCACATCGTTCTCATTGAGCGAATTTACGAATTTTCCATTGCTTGCCCATTCTCCCTCTGATACCTGAAGCGGCCATTCCTCGTTATCTCCTGTATTCTGCAGAGTAAAGTATTCTGCTTCCAATGTCGCAGTATCATCTTCTTCTGTCGGGAACTGGAATCTGTTCGCTTCTGTATAATTTGAGAATGTAAATATTACGTTTACGCTGATATCGCTTTGTACGTCAGATACAGTGTATCTGCCATCCTGGACATTTTCCGTAACATCGGTTCCGCCAACCAGTACCTGGCTGATCTCATATCCCGAATCCGGTGTGATCGTAATATCAAAGCTGCCGCCCTGTACCACCTGGTCTGCTGAAACATCAACACTGCCGCCCGTTGTTGCAGATGCAGTGATATCAAAGGTTGAAACAATATCCTTTGGTGTTATGTCAATGTAATCAATATTAGGACCTTCATGGGAATCTGTCGCAATCTTCATGACGCCCGGTCCTGCGGTTGTCACATTGATATCAAATGATCCTAAATTCTCATATGCCGGGTTGCTGGCATTTGTTCCATTGAAGTCCTGAGTCACTTCAGCAAAATTGTTATTCTCTTCTGAGACAATCAGACGGTTCGGATTGGAACTCGTTCTGCCGCTCTGTCCCTGTACTGTAACAGTATATGTTCCGGTTGTCGGAGCATTATAGTATACATACATTACATTGTCAGGCTTAAACCAAGATACAGCCATCCCATTTGAATAAGCGTCGCTCTCAGCTTTGACAAAATCATGTGTTTCTCCGTTTACCAGTTCAAACAGCTCTGCCTCTGCCCTTACTGTCACTCCCTGTTTTGCCGGTAATATAAGAGGATCTTCCTCCGTGAATTGTGTCCGCTCTTTCAGGTTATTCTTTGCACTCTCAAGAGCTGCGTAAGCCCTTCCCATCTTCAGAGCGTCCGGATCCGTCTGTACAAGGAGCACATTTGCCGCTGCAAGAGCGCTCTCAAATGATGCCCAATCGCCTGCATATACAGCCTGGCTCCATCCGCTTACTGAATCAACAAGTTCCTGAAGCTGCTCTTTTGTCATTGACTCTGCATCCAGGATATTTACTGTCGCTGCATCAATGAATCCAAGGATCAGTCCTGTGCTCGGGGAGTTCAGTTCAATCGTGAAGTCCTGCGTTCCTGTTGTATTCGTGTTTCTTCTTGTCTTAACGGGTACTGTTGTCTCGCTTTCGCCATCCGCAAGTGTTACCACTACCGGCTCTGTATAGAAGTCGTCCTGAATCGCGCTTCCCGGGTTCGGGGAAAGATACGCTTTGATACGGCCGTTTGTTCCTCCGACTCTGGTGATCTTCACGTCCATGGTCTCGTCTTCGTTCATTGTGAACTCATCGGCTTCCAGACCGATCATTCCGACTCCGCCGTTGTTGATCACATAAGCCGCCTCAATGCCTATTGCTTTTGTATCTACGGTCAATGTAAGTGTATGCGGGCCGTCTTCCAGATCTTCCGAACTGAACCATACCTGCCCTGTAGATCTTTCTGGCGCTGAAGTGTCTACTGTCACCGGTGTCCCATCATCAATCGTTATGGTAGCCTGTCCATGTCCCGAATCCTTTGTTCCTACAAGATAAACTTTGCTTCCTGTGAAATTCAGTTTCAGGCTTGCACCTGCATTTGCCCAGCGGTTTGTCTCGTTGACAAAGCTTGTTCCGGTTTCTTTCTTCCATTCTCCACCAGTAAACGTAAATCCTACATTATCGTCAGCTGCGCTATCCTCGATGTCAATCACATCCATGCCTGTCGGTGCTGATGCCGCAAGCTCGAATCCCTCGGACGCTTTGTAAACGCCAACCTCACTGATCATCGGAACTTTATCATCTGTCGTTGAAACAGTAATTTTGATCTGATCTGCTGTTACAGCAGACGTCCTTACCAGTCTCTTAGCTCCGATCGTCTCGCCTTCATCAAGAACAGTCCAAGCGCCGCTTCCATTGCGGTATTCCACTTTGTAGCTGTTAATGCGCTGGCCGTTCTGGATCGCTTCCTCGATGGAAACAACGTCGAACTTCTTGGAAGAACCAAGGTCGATCAGAAGACTTCCTGTATTCGTGCCGTCATTGGTTGTCCAGTATGTAGCGTCATTGCCATCTACTGTATTGCCCGGCTTAAAAGCTGTATCGCTGCCGCGTACGTCAGAAGCTTTTACCTCAGCTCCGTCAGCAGCCGCCATATTCTCATCAAAAGTATCTTTGATATTCTGTCCGAACTCTGCCACTCTGTTCAGAATTGCCTCATCCACTGTACCCTGATTATTCGGAGGAATGTTCAGGAGCAGCGGCGAGTTGTGTCCTACGGAATTGAAATACATCGTTCCGAGAGCCTCAATAGACTTCGGAGCCGCTTTTGTCGTTCCCCAGAACCATCCGGATGTGATACGGGCGTCAGCTTCCGGTACTGTCCACTGATTTCCGTTTTCCCATCCTAAAGTGTAGCCGCCCTGGCTGTTGCTGTTGATTGTGTTATTCTCATAATCCACGATTGATTTGGACCATGTGTTTTTGTCTGCATAGCCGTTCTCATTACCAATCCAGCGCACGGTCGTATATGCCTGCGCGCCGAACAGCATACAGTCGGAATCATACTGGCCTGACGCCTTACCTTCATATTTCTGGATCGTGGCGAACCATCTCTCAAAATCATATTCCTGTGCATTGGCGCCGCTTCCTTTTGCGCCGTCCATCCATACTTCTACGAAATGACCATCATTGCCGTATCTGTCATCGCCCAGGATCTCCTCGAGCTGATTATTGTAGTAATCGTTGTAATCCAGGACATCCTCATCTGCAGATACCGGATTACGGTTTTCATCATAATATCCGTAGCTCGGATCATGGATATCCCACGGGGACAGATACAGTCCCATGTCGATATCATACTCTGTGCAGGCTGCGGATATCTCTTCAAGGATATCCCTTCTTTCTGTCTCTGCATCTCCCGGATAGTTTGTTGCTGCATCAACATCATACTCTGTATAATCACTTGCCCAGATACAGAATCCGTCGTGATGCTTTGCTGTTACGATCAGTTTATGGAAGCCGGCATCCTTGATTGATTTGACCAATGTGTCAGCGTCAAAATCCTGAGTAAGTTTAAAAATTTCATTAGGAGTTTTATCTCCGTAATGTTCCCCCCACTCAATCTCATTAAATGTATTCGGACCAAAGTGGCAGAATGCCGCAAGTTCTTCTTTCTGATAATTATACTGATTCTCGCTCGGCAGTACCTCATCGGCTTCCGGCTCCGCTGTGGACTTATCTTTAAGCTGGTCATCGCTGATCCACTCCGGCTCCGCTGCTTTTGCCGGTATTGTCATGCCATAGAAAGTCGATGCCGTCATTGCTGTCGCCATCAGCAGTGCTAATGCTCTTGCTGTTCTCTTTTTCACGTAATTTTCCCTTTCTTATAATCTATATTTGCTGGTTACTTATTGATCGGCAGGGCAGAGGCCTTTTTGCAAACACCTCTGTCCATACCTCGAATCAAGAAATACTATTTCCTTGATTTTCTCTTTGTTATAGTTACTGCGGCGGCTGCTCCTGCAATAACCGTTGCAGCTGCCCACGGTGCTGCATTTGTTGTATCGCCTGTCTGTACAGCTTTGTTGTCATTTTGTGTTCCGGACTGTCCTCCATTTCCGGAGCCGTTATCTGCGTTTCCATCTCCGGATCCGTCACCGGTATTTTCGCCCGGTGTCCCAGGAGCTCCCGGTTCCGGATCAGGATTTCCTGGTTCCGGATCAGTGCCCGGATCCTTCCCGTTCACGATGACATCGAAGGTAACTGTATATGTTTGATATGTAACAGCCACTTCTTTGATATCTGTTGTCAGCGCTGTACCAAGATCCGGTTTAAAATCGAACCAGTCTGCTGTCCCGGCGTTGTAGCCGATCGTTCCGTCTGAGCCGTCTGAATATATTACGCGAAGTACAAGTCCTGTCGGATCCAGCGTCTCGCCTTCTGTATATTCTGTCTTATCCGGACCTGCTGCCACTTCCACGGAAGTAATCGTAACCATTGCCGGCTGAACGTTGATATTGAAAGTTGCGGCCTTGCCCGCATACTCTACAGTAACCTCTGTATCGCCTGTTGTAAGCTGCTGATCCAGAGCCGGCGTGAATGTAAAGTCTGCTGCCGTCTCCTCGGAATATACTGCTGTCGCTGTCGATCCGTCGCTGTATTTCAGCTCAAGTACAAGACCTGCCGGGTCAAGTGTTTCACCCTCTGCGTAATTTTTCCTGCATGGTTCTATTACAGCAATTTCTTCAAGAGTCGGTTCTGCCGGTTCCTCTGCCACTTTGATCTCAAACTCAGCAGAAACGCTTCCGGAATATCCGTACTGTCCGACACCTGTCACAATTACGGTCGCTGTTCCTTCTGCCGTGTTGTTCTCGTAGGTCACGAGGTAATCCACGCCGTATCTGAGCTCTTTACCGTCGAGTGTAACTGTGATCTCATCATGTGTCAGAGTTACCGGATGTTCTGCATCTGCGACAGCTGCTTCCTTCACTTCAGGAACTGTCACTTCTGCACTGCTGATGTCTGTTTTCTGTTCTGCCTTTCTTAAGCGAATCTCAGCCGCACTCATGAATCTGTCATTTCCGGAATCTCCAAATGTATGAAGACCTGTGAGCCGGACATATTTTGCTGCTGTCGGCTGGTCAAATACTGCCAGCTGCCATCCCGCTTTGTTTTCCCATGTCCCGTTTGAAACAGGCGTCCACTTTTCGCCATCTGTACTTACTTCTACTTTGTACTCTCCGACACGTCCGTTGATGCTTCCGTCACGTCCATAGTAACGAAGTGCATCCAGCACGGTTTCTTCCTCCAGCTCAAGAGTGATCCAGAAGTCTGACATCGGAACAATTTCATTCCAGTCCGTATGCCACCATGTACCGGTATCACCGTCTACTGCGTAATTTACCGGTCCTTCATTTCCCTCTCCCGGATATTCACTTGCTGCTGTTGCAACTGTCTTTGTGTAATCATAATCTCTGCTGTCATCTGCAGCGTCACCGGAGTCTGTAAGATCCGCTCCGAGATTGATCCTGTATGTATTTCTCTTGCTGTGGTCTTCCGCCTCAATGATCAGGGTCGCCGTATTCTCATATGGCGGGATATATGTAACCGCCGCATTGCCGGATCCTGCATACTGAATATCATCAATCAGGATCGCCTCTGTATTAAACTCGCCTGCCGCCAAAGCACTTGCGCTTACTTCCAGACCGTTAACTGTCAGTGACTGGAGATCCGCGGTAGAATTTGTGGTATAAGAACCTGTCCACTCGTTGATCTCAACCTCAGTGATCGCCACGCTCGGTTTTCCAAGATCTGTGCCTGTCGGATTCACTACACGGAGTTTCACGTATGTAGCTGTCTGCGGATCAAAGTTATAAGTGTACGCCTTGACCCTTGTCGGATTCTCAGCATCTGCGATCGTCTCTTCTGCCTCAACCTTTGTCCAGCTGTCATCCTGTCCTGTCTCTGAGATATAGATCTCTGTTGTTCCGGCATTCGGGAATCTCAGACCGCTGTTATCTCTTGCAAAGTAAACCGTGATCTTTCCGATTCTCTGCTGAGTATCGTAGCGGAAAGTGATCTCTGCGTCATTGTCATTATTATTATTGGTATTTGACCAGTTGCTCCATGCTGTAGGATTTGCTCCACCGCTCGAATTATCACTGATCGCTGTGTTTCCGTCCTTGATCGCGTCAAGCGTATCGGACTGGTATCCTTCCTCGACATCCTGGCTTAAATATGCGCTTCCAGCCACATTGTCGCCCATCGTAATCTGCTGTTCCTGTACACGTACAATCGCTGTGACTGTCATTTCCTGTCCCAGTACATTCGCAGTACCTTTCACCATCACAGGACCAGCTTCATTGTAGCTGCCCTCCGGCTCTCCCCATGTTACCGGGAAAGAAGCACTGATCACTTCGCCGTTCTGAAGTACAGCCGGCCTGGACTCCGGAAGCACCGGTTCCTGTCCTACCGGGACCGTAGTTGAGTAGTTGAGCAGTGCGGCTACCTGATCGATCATATTGACCGTTACGGAAACCTTATCACCTGCTTCTGTCTCGCCTGCTACCGAGAAAGTTCCTGTCTGTGCGGTCTGGTCTTCTGAAATCTCCTCCCACTCGACTGCCATATCTTCCTCTGATCTGTCTGAATATACAGCCTTCACAGTTGCCGGAAGCTGCGGCATATTTCCGGTCTTCACATAATAGTTTCTGGACATCATGTAGTAGTTTAATGTCCTTCCTATTGTTCCTTCGTCTACCGGAGTTGTATTGATCGTCACTGTCGCAGGATCAAGACCTTCTGCGCTTGCCGTAACTGTGATCTCTCCGGCAGTCTTAGTTGACTGCACGATTGCAACCAGCTGTCCGCTGAAAGCATCTCTGTTGTTGTCCTGGTAGGACTGGTGATCATCCTGCCTGCCATTGTCAACACCGACAAGCTTTCCTTCACCTTCAACTGTGAACTTCACATTATTGGCTGCATCAGGAACGATGTTGCCGTCTTTATCCGTAATGTTAACTGTAATATAGCTTAATTCTGATCCGTCTGCGGCAATTTCCGTATGGTCAGCGCCCGCTTCCAGCTTTGATGCTTTGCCTGTTGTCGTCACAGATGTGCGTCCGGCAACATTTTTGAGATCAATCTCTTTGCCTTCTGCATCCCATGCTTTCGCTGTGATTGTACCGTCTTCATAAGGTATGTTCCATGTCAGGTACAGATTCTTGTGGATTGTACTGTCAGCATCGTCCCCCTTATAAATCTGGTATGTATAGCCTGCATACGTTTTTACCCGGGTAAATTCTTTTACTCCAAGAGACTGCGCTGTATCCGAGCCATCCGGCGTAAAGAACAGCTCTACTTTGGCTGCATCTGTATATACAACTACCGGAACTTCACCGTTTTCGTTTTCCGCCACAACGTCTTTATTCCATGCCGGAAGGATGTGAAGTGTATTTACATCATCATTCCACTGGCTCTGATAGAAGTAATACGTGTCCTTCGGAAGGCCTGCCGTATCAACAACACCGAAATAAGAGTTCTTCGGAGACGGCCATGTTCCTTTCACTCCGGGTACAGTTTCATTCCAAGGCGTAGGCTCGCCGATATAATCAAATCCTGTCCATACATATTCGCCTGCTACGAAATCTCGTGTAATAACATCGTACCATGCACTGCTTGCCAATGCTCCCCATCCTACTCTTGAATTATCATAGGATGTCAGCTTCTGGTCTGCAGGAGTCTGGGAACTGCCATTTCCAAGTCTGTCATAGACCCCCCGGCTGTTGACCGAAGATGCAGTCTCTGCGCCGTAGATAGACCAGTCCGTATTTTTCTGATGCTGAGTATCATACTGATCGCCGCTATTGTAGTTGAATCCCGCGACACCTCCGGCATCTGACAGCGAATCCATCATCTGAGCTGCTATGCCCGAAGTCTGTCCCTTTATTGCATTACATCCTCTTGTCACGGGCCTCGTATTATCAATTTCCTGAGCCCATGTAATCAGATTTGCCTGAACCTCTGCATATTGCTTATTCAGAGATCCTGCGCCCTCCTGCACCTCATTTCCGAGTGACCACATGATAACAGAAGGGGCATTCTGACCTCTCTTGATCATGGCTGTCAGATCGAACTGTGCCCATGTCATTCCTTCTTCTGCGCCTAAGATTGTATTATCCGCGCCTATTTCCTGATCAAACCATACAGAATAGTCATTGGAATTGCCATTCTTCGCCCATGCCCATCCGTCAAACGCCTCATCGATCACAAGGATACCCTGCTCATTGCACTCTTCGATCAGTTCGTCCGCCGCCGGATTATGAGTCACACGGATAGAATTACACCCCATCTCTTTCATGATTTTTACCTGACGGTCAATGGCACTCTCCCAAGCCTCGGCACCGAGCGCGCCCTGATCATGATGCAGACACATACCTTTGAGCTTCATATTCTGTCCGTTCAGGGAAAACCCTGTATCAGGATCGAAATTAAAATATCTGAATCCATAGTCTGTGTCATAGCTATCAACTACTTCACCGCCGACTTTAACCTCGGTTCTTACTGTATAGAGATTTGGGGCCTCTGTGCTCCACAGTTCAGCTCCGGTTACTGCTACTTTCGCATCGATGGTGGCTCTTTCACCTGCTTCTATTGACTGCGCTTCTGTTGTTGCCGTACCGATCTCATCTTCTTTATCCCCGCCTTTCGGGAATACGGTATGTGTAAGCGTTACTTCCTGAGCCGTATCAGACTCATTTACTACTGTAGCTTTAACATCTGCATTGACTGTGCCATTGGCGGCTTCTTCCTTAAGATTCGGTGTCTCGATCTTAGTTCCGTACAGATCTACGTGAACAGGATCCGTAATCGTCAGATCTACACTTCTGTAAATACCGCTTCCTGAATACCAGCGGCTGGACGGAGTCTGATGATCAACTTTTACAGTGATCATGTTTTCTTCGCCGACTTTTACATAATCGGTAATGTCATATGAAAACGGAGTATATCCATAGGGATGCGTCCCGACCTCATGGCCGTTTACCCATACGGTTGAATTCATGTACACCCCGCCGAAATCAATACGGATTTCTTTGCCGGCAGTACTCTCATCCAGTGTAAAGTTCTTTCTGTACCATCCGGTACCTCCCGGAAGATATCCGCTCTCCGCCTCCATTGATTTTGAATATTCCTGCTCAATACTGTAATCGTGCGGAAGATTCACCTGCTCCCATGTCGAATCATTAAATGCCGGATTCTCGGCACCTGACGCATCACCCATATAAAACTTCCAGTTATCATTAAAGTTTTCTGTACGGGCTGTTCCTGTATAACTGTTTACATATACAGCTTCCGGGTCAGAACTCATCTGCACACTTGAATCAGATCCTACCTTCACGATCGGACCCGCGGCAAATGCCACAGACGGGAACACCATTCCCGCTGAGAGGACAGCCGCGACTGTTGCCGCGCCTTTTCTTTTCAGTTGTCTGTTTTTCATCTTGCTTTTTCCCTTTTCCTCCATTCCTTTCTATTTCGCACAATACAAAAGTTTTACCCCGAACAGTTCAGTAAGATAAAAAGAAACCGAATTTAACAACCGAGAGGATGATTCCTAACCTTTAGGAACCATGTTTCTCAGTTGCCAAATCCGGTTTTGCCCAAAAAAAGGTAACAATCCTGTACTATGCAATTGATTTACGTAGATTGTAACATTTTTGTATCCTTTTTCATACAATTTTGTGAACTTTTGGTGAAACTTCGGTGTTATTCACATTTTTCACTCAAAAAACTTATAGATATACACGGTCTATTTATTAAATTTTACCAATTCCTCCCATATGTATCCACTTTTTGATTCAGTCTTCCGAAATATGTCCGTCCATTCCGTCTTTTGAAATTTACTCTAAACTCCATTAGTCTGTTTACTGATTTTAGAAAAAGAAAAACCTCACGTTACGTATGTAACATGAGGCTTTATAAGCTCCCCCTGTTGGACTTGAACCAACGACACTTCGGTTAACAGCCGAATGCTCTACCGACTGAGCTAAGGAGGAATATGAAATTGTTAAAGCAGCTCACATTACATTGCTCACTGCTTAAGTGGAGAATACGAGAGTCGAACTCGTGACCTCCTGCTTGCAAGGCAGGCGCTCTCCCAACTGAGCTAATCCCCCAGGGAAATATATTCTTGTAAGAACTTTTATAAGATACCATATTTCCCGGAGGATGTCAATATATTTTATTTAAAATCCCAACAGTCTGATCAGCAGCGGGTTCGTGTCATATAAGAACCGGAGGATCGGACTTTTTTCCACCATATCGAAACACGCCATTCCCGGTTCCGTACTATATGCCAGCGTCATGACAAGGAATCCGAGCCAGACGATCACGATCGCCAGCACCAGTCCGAGCCCGGCACCTGCGATATGATTCACCAGTCCCAGTACCGGAAGCTCCCCGATAATATTTACCGCAAACATCAGTGCTTTTACAATGATGATCGCCAGCAGGAATGTCACCAGAAATGACAGAAGCTGCAGCACCAGCCTCGATATATAGGCTGCCACATATTTCGGAAAACTGTTCACCCCCAGTTCTCCATATATCGTACTGTTATTATTCTCTATAAGTTCGTCTTTCAAAAACTGAGGCATGGGCGCATTTTCTATCTCCTGGATCTGCATATCTTTCGGGATCTCTCCGATCAGGTTCAGGATATCATCCGTTGTGATGCCGAGCAGATCCCAGTCCAGATCATTGAGATTTGCGAGCTGGTCATTTGTAAGGTCGGCAAACGGCGTACCGCTCAGATCAATCTGCGAGAGCTGATCTTCTGTGATATCCGGTATAAAAGCCTCCACGATCCTGGACTCAATATAGTCATCCACCGGAGTGTACTCCTCCAGCGCATTTGCCACATATGGCGACAGGAACAGTACGAGAATAAGTGTCAGGACGGTCGAGAGAAGAGAAATCCCGAGTTTCAGGAATCCTCTGACATATCCCGCCACGATACAAATGATAAATATTGTTGCAACAATGATCAAAAGCCAGTTATCCATAATCTCTCCTACTTCGTCAGATAAATCACACGCAATTCATCGACGCTCATCACATAGTATCTGTTTACTCCGAAAGCCCGGAACATGTCCAGCACATCCACATCAAGATCTCCGTCAAATTTGATGATTCCCGTCGCCGTAACGATACAGCACCTGCTGCCGTCATACATAATGATCTCGTCACCATCTATTTTGGCATTATCATACATTCCGGGGATTTCCCTGCTGATCATCTGTTCACCGTTCCGGTTGTACAGTCTCAGCTCATATCCTGATTTTTCACGATTGAGAAGAATCAGGCCGATATACTCATCTGAGTGAAACACACTCTGTATCTCCTGATCTAAAATGATCGTTTTCACTGCCTCAGGTGCATCAGTTCCCCGGTAGATTGTAAAAGAATTATCACCTACGGCAACAGAACGGCCGCCTCCCATAAAAAACATATCTCCCATGATAGTATTATCATATTCTTCCGAAAAGACAATATTATCTGCATTTCCCTGTCCTGCCTCTCCGAAATTATAATATACTACTCTCGATTTTATGGCAGTCCCGTCAAAGAAAAGATAGGACACCCCCAGCGTAGTTCCGTCATCGGACATGCCCATTGCGGTCGGATATCCTGTCGTGCCTGCAGATATCTGCATTTCTGCCAATATATTTCCTGTTGCATCATAGGTCATGATCGTCGGAGAAGTCTCATTTCTGAGGAGCACACTCACTATGCCCTGGTCCGAGATTACAATTTTCTCGATTGGAAGGGTTGTCTCGATTTCACCTTTCAGGCCTTCCTCCGAGAATACCATGATACTGTTTCCGCCATTATCTGCCACGGCAAAAGATTCATCTCTCACTACGATGAGCGGATTCTGTATCTGGGTCGGCTGTATCCACCTCTCCTCATTTTTTTTGTCAAGAAATGCGACGCCGTCACGATTATATCTCACAATGCCGTCAGCAAACTGAGCGTAATTACTTGTATCCGAAATATTTCCAGAATATTGTGCTGATATCCGTGCAGTACCATACACCTGGTTTTTCATAAGAAGATATGTGCCACATACCGCAAGAATAACCAATATAAGGATCACAAGTATCCTCCGCACTTTTGCATGCCGGAATCTGCGTACTTTCTTCATTATCTCGCTTAGATCATCCGGGGGCGTCAATATTCTGAGGTATGGCTTTTTCTTTTGCGTCATTCTAACTCCCCTTATTTAGATTTTGCCGGCAGGCCATTTACTTTTCAAGCCGTGGCTGCCGGTATAATCCCTGCGCAGCAGGGCGAAGCGGTCGTACCGCTTCGGATCGCGCTTTGCGCGATCATTATACCATGATTTTATGGTAATAGCAATTTTTGCCCCACATAAATCAGGTTGCCGTCCGCGATACCGTTCATCCTGCATATGGCATCCACATGATCAACATCTCCATACATTTTCCTGCTGATTATAGCAAGGGTATCTCCTTCTTCCACAATATACACACCATTACTTCCATTTTCTTCTGAAGCCGTATTCTCGTCAGAACTGTCCGTGCCGTTTTCGTCCGTCAGACCGCTGCTGTTCCGGGCATCCTGACTACTCTGATCCTGTCCGTCATTTTCCTGAGCACTCTGATCATCCGGTGCTTGTCCGTCATCACTCCCGACGGCCTGAGAATCAGATGTCTCTCCTTCCCCTGTCTGCTCTTCCGATGTCACGGCTGTCACAGATCCGCTCGTCTCCCTTGTCTCTACTTCATCCGATGTATCTGCCAGCGCCTCCAGTGTACTCTGTACAGTTTTCATCCGGTCAAAGCTATTGACCATAGACACACCCATGATGATCAATATCAGCACAAGGCACGCACTTGCCACATACATCAGGCCTCCTGCTTTCCTGCGTTTTTGGCGCTCCCCCCGCTTTCTAACCATATCACGAAAGTCCTGTGCAGCTCTGTCTTCCACAGTTTCCGGGGAGACTGCCCCATTTTTTTTTCGACTGGCGATCATATAGTTCTGCATACACGGATTTTTTTCATAGTACGTGTAATGCCCTCCGATCGCCATCAGATCATTCATTTTATGCACATAATATGTCTCGTCCTTTTCTATCGGATCTTTCATGATAAATACTGTATTTTTCTTCGGAAATGATTTCTTATGCAACTTTATAGTCGAACTGTCCGGCGTAAGCGGTACTCCCGGATGTGCCACAAACCATCCCAGCATCTCCCCGTCCTCAAAAAACTGCTTACAGTCCTCATATGCTTGTTTCCAAGTGTTTTCACCGACCACATATTCATTTCCCGACATCTTCAGCTCATGCATCCGGATTGCTCCGTATATGTATACATAATCCTCATCGTCTCCCGACTGGATATCTCCGACAAGAAATGCTCCGACAGGAGCTTTTGCCTTCTCACTCTTCTCGCTGAGCTGTGCAAAGAATGTATCTACATAGTCTTCCACATATATCTTCGGGCTGTCGCTCACATTCCCGATCTGCCTCACATTTTTCGGTATCTGTCTTTCCATGATCATACTCCACCTTCCTGATAATGATTATTTTCCCGGCGTCGTAAAGAGAATAGCACAGGGAAATAGCTGAATTTATCAGTTGATGTCAGATAAGTTCGACAAATTTAATCGGGGACAGGCCAAAACGCGATCGGGGACGTAGTAAAACTGAGTTTTACTACGTCCCCGACGACAATTCAGAAACTATTTCGAAAATTCTTTTATCTTCTCATAGATGCTATCTGTATCCAGCCCGTATTTCTTGAGCAGTTCTGCTGCCGGTCCGGACTCACCGAATGTATCGTTGATTCCGATCTTCATCACCTTTGTCGGAGCTTTCTCGGCAAGTACGTCACACACTGCACTTCCCAGCCCGCCGATCACGGAATGTTCCTCAACTGTAACGACTTTTCCGGTCTCTTTTGCAGCTGCTATCACAAGGTCTTCATCCAGAGGCTTAATTGTATGGATATTGATCACTTTCGCATCGATACCGTCTGCCGCCAGTTTCTCGGCAGCTTCGAGGCAATTGCTCACCGGAAGGCCTGTCGCGATGATCGTAAGATCCTTTCCTTCTCTTAACACAACACCTTTACCGATCTCAAATTTGTAATCCGGTCTGTCATTGATCACCGGCACTGCCAGACGTCCGAATCTTAAATAAACCGGTCCCTGGTGTTCGTAAGCTGCTTTCACAGCCGCTTTTGCTTCTACATCATCCGCCGGACTGATCACTACCATTCCCGGGATCGTACGCATCAGGGCAATATCCTCATTACACTGGTGTGTCGCGCCGTCTTCACCGACAGAGATACCGGCATGTGTTGCGCCGATCTTTACGTTAAGGTGCGGGTATCCGATAGAGTTTCTCACCTGTTCAAATGCCCGCCCGGCCGCAAACATTGCGAAAGAACTTGCAAACGGCACAAGACCTGTCGTTGCAAGACCTGCCGCCACTCCCATCATATTGCACTCTGCGATACCACAGTCAATGAAGCGCTCCGGAAACGCTTTCTTGAATACGCCCGTCTTCGTAGCTGCCGCAAGGTCAGCGTCCAGTACTACAACGTCCTTATGTTCCGCTCCCAGCTCTGCAAGAGCGTTTCCATAACTCTCTCTTGTTGCGATCTTCTTTACATCTGACATAACGCTTCACC
>MHCFR00700__coassemble_675_pt1 | contig 23977 bp, 24 predicted proteins | sample MHCFR00700__metabat2_low_PE_034 | metagenome-assembled genome bin MHCFR00700 | reverse complement strand
TGAGCGACCGATGGAATAAGAAAGCAACCATGCTCATATGCGACAGCTTTGCCGCACTCTGCACATTGTCTGTACTGATGCTGCTCATTACCGGGCGGCTTGAGCTGTGGCATCTCTACGTGCTGAATGCACTAAATGGACTGGGAAATACATTTCAGCAGCCGGCCTCCGATGTGGCCGTAAGCCTTCTGACACCAAAAGCACAGTATCAGAGAGTTGCCGGGATGCGAACATTTTCCAATTCCCTGGTAACCGTCCTCTCACCGGTAATTGCCACGGCACTGCTCGGCTTTCTCGGGATTTATGCAGTGATTGTTTTTGACCTGTTGACTTTTTCGACAGCTTTCACCGCATTGGCATTCTTTATCCGAATCCCAGACCCCCGCCGGCAATTTCGTGACAGACCGACCGGGATTTCCACCAGCGAGGTCCCGGCAGAGGAATCTGTCCTCCAGTCTGCTCTTGCAGGGCTTAAATATTTGAAAAGGAACCGCGGGATACTGGATTTGATCCTATTTCTCGCAGCCATCAATCTTGTGGCATCCGTCTACAACGCGGCACTGCCCGCTATGCTGCTTTCCCGCGGCGGAGGCAGCCAGACTGCGCTGGCGCTTGTCAACACATGCACCGGCCTGGCAAATGTCATTGGAAGTGCAGTCGTCACATTCCTCCCGGCTCCGAAAAAACGGGTAAAGATGATCTGCCGTTCCCTTCTGTTTTCCATGAGCACAGAGAATTTTCTGCTCGCCCTGGGGCAGAGTGCACCGGTATGGTGCCTGGGCGCCATTCTGGGCTGGCTGTTCATCCCGGTCATGAACACAAACATGGACGCTCTCTTCCGCTCGCGCATTCCTGTGGAAATGCAGGGAAGGGTTTACTCCGCGAGGAACACCCTCCAGTTTTTCACGATTCCTTTGGGATATCTGCTTGGCGGATTTCTGGTGGACTGTGTGTTTGAACCATTTATGCAGACGCAGACAGCGGACAGCATTTTTACTCTTGTCTTCGGATCAGGTAAGGGTTCCGGCGCGGCACTTCTGTTCTTTGTGATCGCGTTTGCCGGCATATTTGTCTGCCTGTATTTCCAGAGGGATCGGCATATCCGGGAACTGGAAAACGACAGGTAATATAGGCAATCTATTGTCGGGAATTAATCCCTGCTATTCAAAAGGAGACATACTTTCCAATTGGAAATATGCCTCCTTTTTGTTATATCTCCTGCGCGAAAAATACTTTTTTTCTTCTTGATTGTACATTCCATCTCCAGCATCTTCCAGCAATCAGTGAGAGATCGACAAGTTTTACCACTTTCTCTTTCTGAAATGCTGTTCCCTCTTTTCTGCGTTCATACTCGATCTGGATCCACTCTTCATTTATATCAAGTATTTTCACTTCTATTGTTCCAGTCAAATCGTCCTCAGAATATCAGAAGGGCAATGGAATTACCAGCAAATCCATTTGGAAAATGTGCAAATTTGTTTTTCAGAGGCTATTTTACTCCTAATCTTCTACAATTATTTTCTATTTTCAAATACAAAAATATCTTCTATTGCCGCATCGAACTCGTTAGAAATATCTGAAGCCAGTTTTAGAGACGGATTATATTTGCCTTTTTCCAGACGCACAATCGTCTCCCTGCGTACGCCTACCCTCTCTGCCAGGTCCTCCTGAGTCATATTAAATCGTTCTCTGTATTCTTTCATTCTTGTAACAAATTCTGTCATACTTCTTCACCCTGACTTTCATTCTCCGGAAGCTTTCCCGACTGATCAATAATCCTCTTTTCTTGCATCTTTACACGCCGTTCCAGTTTACGTATATCCTCAGCAGGCGGAAGTTCTTCCGGCTTTATTCCCCTTTGTTCTAACGTTAGCCTGACACTGACGTTATTCTGTATATGCTCTGTACTAATATCCTTTTCGCCAAACAAATCTTTCTCCTCAACATTATAGTTGGTCATTTCAGTTGCAAGATTTTTAGCTGCAATTGTCAGAGTCGGCAAAAAATCTGCCAACGGTCTGTTTCCTTTTACTCCCAGTCTCTCTTTCATATCCTGTGTACTGTAACCGCCAAATAATGCTCTATCTCCTCCTTTTTAGGATCTCCATTCTGAGCGAGCAGATAACAGGCATACCGTGTGAGCATATAATCCTTTATCCCGCGCTTAGCTCCACTTCCAAGCCAGACCATTTTCGTAACCTCACGAAAATGGTCTGATACATTTATTTCCGAAACTCTACAGGATTCCATTGCTCTGTTCACAGCCTTTTCAAAATTTTCCCACCGCTCATACCCCAGTAGCTTCATCAATTCTCTTTTTGTCCATACACGTTCTCCTATTTATCTGTCCGCAACTGTTCCGAATTTATGTGATAAATATATCACTTCATATTTTTCTAGTCAACCTGATAAAAAGGAGTTGGAAGATGATACCCCTGGAAACATATCTTATCTACTCTCATATATTAACAGGAGAACCTTTTTCGGAGATTACTATGAACAACTATTATCCTTTTATCAACACTCCCCTCCCATACGCCTATGATGCACTCGAGCCTTTTATCGATGAGAAGACAATGCATCTTCACCATGACCGCCATCTTCAGACATATATCGACAACCTAAATGGTTTTCTGGAGGAGAATCCCTCTCTGCAGAACTATTCGCTGGAAGAGCTGCTCACCATGTGGTGCAGACTCCCATGTCATCTCCAGACGCCGCTTAAAAACAATGCGGGAGGCGTATATAATCACCGGTTCTATTTTGACGGAATGAAGCCTTCCCAACGCACAAAGAATTCTCAAAATGACTCTTCCCGGCTTTTCCGCGAGATGACACGGCAGTTCGGCAGCGCAGAAAATTTCCGTTCACAGTTTAAAACGGCAGCGCTGTCTGTCTTCGGCTCCGGCTATGCATGGCTTGTGTCCGATGGCGGAATCCTTAAAATTGTGACCTCCTCCAATCAGAATACATCCATGTGCCAGTCCCGCACACTCCTCCTGAATATCGACGTGTGGGAACACGCCTATTATCTCAAACATTATAACCTGCGCGCCGCATATATCGACGACTGGTTCCATGTGGTCAACTGGGAAAAAGTGGCTGAAAGATTTGCCGCCGGACACCCGGACAGCAGATGCAGGTAAGGGGGATAACACTGTTGTGACTTTTTCTATTATCCTCCCATGCGTCCAGAAAGGGCAGGCACTTTCACATGCCCGCCCTTTCTGATATCCGATGATCACTCTCCGACCTTATACCTTATGGCTTTTTCGAGGAATTGAGCACATCCGGGTACCTTACGATCATAATACAATTTAAACCGCTCATCGCTGATATACATATTTGCGACCGCTTTATGCGCTTCCTCCGTATACGTCTTCCACGTCATGCCAAGCCACTCCTTATGCAGCACAACGATGCGTCCCGCCTCTTCGCTTTCCGGACTGATGCCGTTCTGTACAGCTTCTTCCAGCCGCCTGCGGATTTCTTCGCCCAGATTCACGAACCTCTCATAATCCTCTTCTGACATATCGAGCACTTTCTGCTGTGCATCATCTACGCCTTTGTCGCCGTATTTTGCGCGTGCCTCCGCACCGTACTTTTCTTCATGTTTCTTTACTACATTTTCTTTAAATGCCATAAACTTTTCTGAATCGTTCATCCTGTCTTCTCCTTTCATCGATATAATAGAACGCCGTACCAGCCTGATCAGTGCGTCAATACGGGCTTTCTGCTCTTCGAGCTCATAGAGATGTTCCTCCATAGCCGCCATGATATCAAAGTTATCTTCATAAATAATGCTTCTGATCTTCTTAAGCTCCACGCCCCGTTCCCGATAGAACAGAATCTGCTGCAGCAGATCAACTTCCCGTTCCCCGTAGAATCTGTACCCTGCATCATTTACAAAAGCCGGCTGTAGCAGCCCGATCCTGTCATACCACCGCAGAGTGCGTGCACTCACTCCCGCCATGTCTGAAAGTTCTTTGATACTGTACATTGACTTATCCTCCTGATCTTTACTGATACTCTCCCATCCTTCAAAATCCTGCGGATCCTCAATAATGGGAGCCGTTCTGTTATCAATGTTAGATGTTTACGCTGCGTCAAGGTCAAGTATAAAGTTAAATTTTTGAAAAAAAGTAAAAGCTCCCTGTCCGGCGGGACAGGGAGCAAAATTTTCCACCTATCTTCATGCAGTAAATAAACCATTCTCAGTTTCTAAAATAATGCCACAGTCAGCACGATATTGAGCAGCCATCCTGCCGCCGATATACAGATACCAATGATACTCAGTACCTTACCCGCTTTTGCCATACTTGCCTTACTGGATCCGGAACCCATGCGTGCCTGTGTAATACCGATAATTCCGAGGATCACTCCAAGCAGCGGCACAAAAATTCCTAAAGCAACGCTAAGGATGCCAAGCACAAGCGCTATCGTAGCTGCTCCCGTATTGTCCGTCGTCCGCACCGGGATCGGCTGAGGATTCGGCTGTCCGTAATTTCCCTGGGGCGGAACACTGCCCTGGGCTCCGGGTGCACTCTGCGGCGGAACATTTCCCTGCTGCACCGGGCCGCTCTGGGGTGCCGCGCCGTTTTGAGCGGATGCTGTGTTCTGCTGAGGTATCTGCTGCTGAAGCACGTCAAATAACTGCTCCAAACTGCTTTTATACGGCTTCTTCATAGCAATTCCTACAAAACCGTCCAGATCCCACTCACCGCCGGCCGTTCCTTTCAGCCATGCCTCGAGATGGAATACGCCGCCTGCATATGACCACTTCAGATATTTATATCCTTCTACCACTCCGTCGCCTGCACGGTATGCCGGCTCTCCATTCCAGTCCGACATCACAAATTTGTTCTTCTGCAGATAATCGTTGACAATAAATGCTACAAAATCGTCCGGTTTGTTGAGTGTGATATCTTTTACATATCTTGCCATAATCGTTCCCTCCTTGTTCTGTGCCATGATAACCATGTACTATTCATTCCTATAAAACAGAGTATCATGGATCGAATAAGATTACAAGATTACACTGTCTATCTTTGCCAGCTCCTCCTGAGTGAATTCAATATTTTGTATCGCCCTGATATCATCGAGCACCTGTCCCGGTCTGGAGGCTCCGACGAGCACACTTGTCACGATTCCGTCACGGAGCACCCAGCTCAATGCCATCTCGGCAAGCGTCTGTCCTCTTCCCGCCGCAATCCCGTTGAGATTGCGGATCTGCTGGAGGCGTTCCTCCGTGAGTGCCTCTTTTTTGAGAAATCTCCCGTCTGTCATGATTCGGCTGTCCTCCGGAATCCCGTTTAAATAACGGTTTGTCAGCAGCCCCTGGGCAAGCGGGCTAAATGCTATGATTCCTTTTCCGAGCCGCGCTGCTGTCTCTTTCAGCCCGTTATTCTCGATGGTCCGGTCGAAAATGGAGTAACGGTTCTGATTAATAATAAAAGGACAGCGTAGATCTTCAAGAATCGCCGTTGCTCTCTCCAGAGTCTCTCCATCATAATTGGACAGACCGACATAGAGCGCTTTCCCGGATGTGACCGCCTGTGCAAGCGCTCCCATTGTCTCCTCCAGCGGCGTCTCCAGATCCATCCGGTGATGATAGAAGATATCCACATACTCCAATCCCATACGCTCCAGGCTCTGATCCAGACTTGCCAGAAGATATTTCCTGCTGCCCCAGTTCCCATAAGGCCCCGGCCACATATCATATCCGGCTTTCGTGCTGATGATAAGCTCGTCCCGGTACTGTCCCAGATCCTCTTTTAATATTCTGCCGAAATTCTTCTCCGCACTTCCGGGCTCCGGCCCGTAATTGTTCGCAAGGTCGAAATGTGTGATCCCATTGTCAAATGCGGTAAAGCATATCTGCTTCATGGTCTCATAGGAGCTTGTATCCCCGAAATTATGCCAGAGCCCCAGCGATACTGCCGGAAGCTTCAGACCGCTGTTTCCACAACGGTTGTAGGCCATATTTTCATATCTTTTTTCTGATGCATTGTACATAACTTTTTCCTCCATATCTTAGGTTTCCTGCTTAATCCTCTATTTTCTGCTTAATCAGAGAACCGTTTTTCCTCAGACTGTTTCCTTGTCCGTCGGCTGCGCCTTCTTCAGAAATACATATTCCTGTTCATTTGAAAGCGTTCCATCGAAACAATAACCAAGTCTGTCAAATCCTTTGATGCCTTCCGGATCCTCTACCTCGTTCTCCGCCAGATAGCGCACCATCTCGCCTCTCGCCATCTTCGCAAGTGTCCCTTTCTGCTTTACTTTTCCGTCTGTCAGCTCCCCGAACACAACGGTCAGATATCGGTCTTCGGGCGTCAGGTACTTCTCCACACATTTTGAATACTCTTTGGACGCCAGATTTACGATAAGATTTTTGTCTGCTCCTGATGATTCTGGCATCGGCGGTTCTGTTCCGGGCGTTCCGCTCACCGGCTTTTCTTTCCTCACCACTTTCCGGTACAGTTTATCGCCCCAGAATTTATACAGATCGCCGGCTTCTGACGCTTTTGCCTGCATCTCCAGCCTGTAGGGCACCACACCGTCAAATGGTTTCAGTACGCCGTAAAATCCGGACAGGATCCGCAGATGTTCCTGAATATAATCCGTCTCTGCACCTCCGAATACGGCAGGAGCCATATACTGGTACTGGATTCCCTCATAGGCGATCACTGCCGGGGTCAGATTCCTTTCCAGATCCATCTCCTGAAATCTTCTGTAGTTCTGTTCTGCGATTTTGTCATTGCATTTCCACAGCTCCTTTGCCTGTGCAAATGTAAGATTCTTCATCCATGTAAGAAGCTCTGCCGTCTCATTAAGGAAAACAGGCACGCTTCTGCACGCCAGAGTATCTGTGTCAATATTCATTTTTTTCGCTGGTGAAATAATAATCTTCATAAAACCGTCCTCTCACTAACTCCCGCTCCCTGATTTCCTCAGAATCTTATTGATCCCCTGTGCAACGCCGTTTTCGTCATTTGAAGCGACGATCTCATCTGCTGCGTCTCTGCACTCCAGAGATGCATTTGCTACGGCAAAACCGATTCCCGCATATTGGAGGAGCCCGCTGTCATTATCCCCGTCACCAAACGCGGCAAGTTCTTCTCTTGCCAGTCCGAGATATTCCAGCAGGAACTTTGCGCCGGATTCCTTGCCCGCATCTCTGTGAGAAATTTCAAGGAGCTGTCTTACGGAAGATGTAATATACACATCCCTGACATTTTCCCGGAGATTTTTCCACAATTTTCGCTTCATATCCTCGTTTTTTACCACAAGATCAATGCAGTCCAGCTCCGACTTATGTTCGCAGATAAAAGTCCTCATATCCTCAACCGGCGCGCGGGTGCCCTGTATGTAGGAAATCGCCTGCGGCATAGCTCCGAAACGCACCGGATCCGCCACGTACCGGCTCTCCGCAAAAGCTCTGCCATCGATAAACGCCTCGTAAGATATCTCGATTTCAGACATTTCTACTTCCGACATCCCTGCTGCTTCTCCATATGCAACCTTCATCCGCTCCGGCTCCGTATGCCGCAGGATATCCTCTACGGATGCCGGAGTCATCTTGAACTGCCGCAGACATTTTCTTTCACTCAGGTCATAGACTGCCGCTCCGTTAGATGTAATGGCATATCGTATGCCTTTGATATCGGTGATCTCCGCCGGCAATGAATCCAGCGAACGTCCGCTCGCCACCACCACATGGACGCCGTCTGCGACAGCACTCTCGATCGCTGTTCTGTTTTCTTCACTCAGATGCCCCTGACTGTCCAGCGTCGTCCGGTCCAGATCGAGGGCGATACACTTGATCTTCATGTTCTAATACCTCTGCACGCTTTATATATCCTGCGCTTTAAATATTTCCTGGAAGCGCAGTGCTTCCTCCATCGTATTGTGCCAGCCGTCCTTCTTAAGGTCCACCTGCCAGCCGTCCGGAGTAAAACCGACTTCCACGCCCTCATTTTCCAGAAGCAGCTTCTGCATATCCGCTGTATCAAATGCCGCGGCTCCGCTTAAAATCCCTCTTGCATTCACTACCCGGTGGGCAGGGATATCATCTCCCAGCCGGTTCCGGTTCAGCGCATACCCCACCTGACGCGCGTTCTTCGGTTTTCCGCAGAGAAGCGCGATCTGTCCGTAGGTTGCTGCTTTTCCATACGGGATAGCGTGGCAGACGATGGCGGCACGTTTATAGAAATCGAAACTCATTTTATCTTATCCTCTTAAAGTACTCTTCCAGAATCCCTTTAATATAATAATATCGTCTTGCATATGAATTTTCCACCCGGATCAGTTCAAAACCGTGAGTCCGGCAGATATTTGCTTTCTCCCGGTCACGCTTTTTCACCAGCTCATCATCCTGATGTTCCATCCCGTCCAGCTCGATCGCCAGAATCGGAAGTTCCTTTCCGCCGTATTCCTGTTCATAGATCACAAAGTCAAATCTTCCGTTATAGAACAGGCTGTCATGCGACAGATTCTCCTGAAACACCTGGGAGATGGCCACTTCTTTTCTCACCTTGCATCTTCTTCCGTTATTCAGGATATTATCCAGAGCGTGGTTCAGGCTCACAAGAAACGCCTCTTCCGTCTGCGTACTGTACGGCTTGATACCCAGCGCCCTCGAATTCACTTCATCGGGAGTCACCTCGTACTCCCCTTTCTTCCTGATATACTGCGCCAGTTCGTACATATCGTCTCTTTCAGAGTCCTGATGGAGCCGTTCCAGATTCTTCGTACTGGTAATGAGCACCAGTTTCTCTACGGCCCGGGAAGTAGCCACGTTGATCAGTTCCCGGTTATTCTTGAGCCAGTTGTAAGTCTTATCCGAAGTCTGATCCGTCAGCGCGGTTGAAAACAGGATGATATCCTGCTGATCCCCCTGAAATGCATGGACTGTTCCGCAGGATACATTTTTAATGTTCTCCTCTTCGAGCCGCCTGCTGATATATTCCCTCTGATTTGCAAACGGCGTGATAACTCCGATCTTCTTATCCTGATATTTCCTGACATATTCAAGAATACGTTCCGCCTCTTCGGGCGCGGTATTTTTATAATCCGTCCTGTTATCGGCGACATCTATGTAGACAAGGGGCGTTTCCGGATTTTTCTTATTCTCAATGATCAATTTATTGTTGTAATATTTTTTGTTGTTAAATGAAATGATAGCAGGGCAGCATCTGTAATGATGCCGCAGAAGGATTTCCTCGCTTACTGCATCATTCGCAAGAAATGCCTTATATATAGAATTCTTGGCATAATCATACTCATCAGGCACACGGTAACGCTGCCGGAGAATGGCGTTATCTTTCTCATCCAGCAGGATCACCGGACTGAGCTGCTGGGGATCTCCCACGAGCATCAGGTTCTTTCCGCGCAGGATCGGCACCAGCGACATCGCTGTGTTACACTGGCTTGCCTCGTCCATGATGGTCATGTCAAAATACGGCTGAGGCGTTCCCAGCTTATGCGCGGAAATACACGTCGTAGCGACAACAGGAAATATCCTCAGAAAGCGTTTCAGACTCTCCGGCTCCCCGATATATTGATTGAAGGCTTTTACCTTTTCATCCTCATCTTCCATCTCCAGTATATTCCTCAGGTCTTCATTCTTCGGCTCCGCCATTCGTTTCAGATAACGAATGGAAGTAAAATGAAGGTATTTCCGGAATTCCTTTTCATCATCATCCAGCAGTGCCAGCGCCTGCTCATTGGTGATCTCTCCGATCGTATCAAGCTCCCGGTCTACTTCCGCAAGCTGTCTTCCCTGCAGATCCGCCTGAAATGTCAGATGGTGGTTTGTGTTCATCAGACACTCGATTGCCTCTTTCTTCTCCCTGAGGTTCAAGGTCTCCTCATACTCCCTCAGAAGTTTCGTGAGCCGCTTTGCCCGGGCAATCTTCTCATCCCTGTTCTTGTCCAGAGTGCCTTCGAATACTTTCCACTTTCCGAGGTCTTCATACAGCTCTCTCATTTCTTTTAAAGCGGCTTTCGTCAGTTCCGCATTGCCCAGCCGTATCACCGGGAACGGGATTCGGATCCCGTTTTTATATTCCATTCCTTTCAGGTCATCCACAACCGTATCGATGGGGTGATTATTGTAAGATGCCAGCAGCACCGTCTTCTCATTAAAAAAAGCGGTGATGATCGTGTTTATGATCGTGTAGGATTTCCCCGTTCCGGGAGGCCCCTGTACATAGGTCACCGGATATTTTATGGCGTTGTGGATGGCAAGAAGCTGATCCAGATTCACCTTTTTCTCAAGGAGCGCCAGAGGATACTCCCTGCGCCGTACCGGTCTTGCCGTCATCTTCCCGAAAAATGCCTTGACCGGCCAGGTCTCTTCGCCCTCTTCCAGACTCTTTGCAATCCACTGATATTCGTTATTCAGGTCTACCTTGATATCCCTTGCAAGCGCAATGATATACGGGCGGTCGTCCACTCCCTGGCTGAGACGGTTATAAGCTGTGATCCTGTCCTTTATCAGCTCCCGGTTCTTATCAAAATCATTCAGCAGATCATAATCCGCAGGGTCCATATACTTTCGGATGCTCTCCTGTTCTCCGCCCACGGTAAACTCCCGGCACACTGTCACTTCGTCGTCCGCCCGCAGTGTTCTCCGGCGGACATCCAGATTCAGTCTCCGGTAAGCCATCACATACAGCCCTTCCTTTCCCGGCTTTCTGCCCCGCACCGGAATGCTCAGCTCGTTGAGGGCAAGCTGCCGGTACTGCCATTTATGATTTCCTGCACGCGCAGCGCCTCCGTTTTGAGAGCCGCCCATCATGTGTTCTCTCTGACGGCTGCTTTCACGCTGAAACTGCTGCACAAGTTCGGAAAACTGTCCGTCATTTAAAAAATATTCCCTGCCGCGGAAGCTGCCGCCGTCAATCTTTTTTATCAGAGCATAATCACACTCGTACAGCTCCGTATCCAGACGGCTGCAGTCCGCCAGATAGTTCAATATTTTCAGGTTCACAGGCTGTCCGAACAACGGCTCATATTTTTCCGGATGTTCCTCAATATCCCGCACGAGCTCCGGACGTATCTTACAATAAGAGGCTTCCACCACGGAAGCAGACAGGATCGAGTCCAGATAGATCACCTTGAATTCACCGATCGTATGCTTTACAAGGTGAAAGCCCTCCACACTCAATGTTCTGTTTTTCACATTGATCCCGTTGACAGCGATCCAGTAATTTGTCGTTTCCTCATTCTGGTTTCGATACTCGATGCTGACCCATTTTCCTTCATGGATTGCCCGGAAAATACTCTGTGCAATATGGTTCATAGATTATTCCTCTGTATCTTCTGATTTCAAGACTCGCTCACGAGTCTTGACGCGGGATTCGGGTCAGCTTTAGCTGACATACATCTCCGTAACCGCCATGATTTCCCGCAGATTCTCCAGATCTGTCATCACATCGCCTGTCTCCAGCGAATGGTTTGCATCCTCAATAACATGCAGCGGAAATCCGCCTTTCTTACATCCTTCTTTTATGGCTTCATGATCCACCCATGAGTCTTTTGTCCCGGTGAATACAATTCCCGGCTGTGTCATAAATTGGAAAGATGCTTCTACCGGCGTGTAATAGATGTTTCTCGTTTTCAGATGATGTTTCCCTCCGTAAGCTGCCGAAACCGCAGTACCCACACTCTTCGAGATAAACAGGATGTCGTCATATAGAGAAAAATCCACGTCTTTTAAGATTTCTTCCGCCTGCTCCACTGCGCTGAAAAACGCTTTTTCCATCTTTTCCCTGGAACCTTTTACTCCCTTGGGGAACTTTCCGTATGGTACTTCAACGATCTCATATCCGTTCTGAAACGCGAGTTTTTTGCTGTAGTAAAGCAGCGGCTTGTCCGTGTGGTATCCGACTCCCGGGAAAATGACTGCGAGTTTATTCATGGATGAGGACCTCCTGTACATATTTTTGCAACTGTATTATCGTCGCTGACTATATTGCTTATCTATTGAAATTATATTTGCGTTTCAAACAAAATGCAACGCAAACCTTTTGCGCTGCATTTTGTTTTATTCAATATATTTTTCATAAGCACTGAGTCTTCGCTTACCCTTTCAGTTCTATCGCCTTCTTCGGGCAAGCCCCCGCGCAGATTCCACATTCCACGCACTTCTCTTCGTCCAGCTCCCAGATCTTCTCCTTCCGGTCTACATGGATCGCTTCCTGCGGACATTTTTTCGCGCAGAGTGTACAGTAAACACACTTCTCTGCATCCATCACAGGCTTTCCGCCCGCTGCGGCCGCAGTCTCTTTCTTCTCTTCCTTCGGCTTGGTAAATGTCTCACTCTTCTTCAGGATATCCGGCTCTGTATAACCTTTTTCCATAAACAGACATTTCTTCGGGCATGTTGCCACGCAGAAACCGCACTGTACACAGTCAAAGCGTTCGATCGTCCACGTCCCTGCTTTCCGGTCCACCCGGATCGCCTGGGAGGGACATGACCGCATGCACAATCCGCATGAAATACAGTTCTCTATCTCTATGCGGATATGTCCCCGCATCCGCTCCGGATATTCCACAGGCTCAAAAGGATACTGGGTTGTCGCCGGTTTTTTGAAGAGGTTCTTGATCACCCTTCCGGCAAATGTAAACATTCTTGTCTTTTCCATACTGCTGCTCCTTTCTGCCTAGCGTTCCGTACAGCTTACGCACGGATCGATCGTCAGGATCAGGATCGGTACATCCGCCAGCTGACATCCTTTCAGGATCTCTACCATCGGAGGGATATTGCTTGTCGTCGGTGTACGCAGACGAAAACGGTCCAGATATTTTGTTCCGTTACCTTTTACATAATAGATTGCTTCGCCTCTGGGCTGCTCGATCCGCATGAAATATTCGCCATTCGGATTCCCCTTCACCGGTACACTGATATCTCCCGCGGGGATTTTCCCGATTGCCTCCCGGATCAGATCAAAGGACTGGAACAGTTCCTTCAGCCTTACCTCGCAGCGCCCGTAGCAGTCTCCGTCAGTTGAGGTGATCGGCTTCACTGTCAGATCTTTATATGCTCCGTAGCCAAGCATACGGACGTCATACTCGACTCCGCTGGCTCTTAACATCGGACCGACCGCACCAAGGGCGACCGCGTCTTCTTTCTTCAGGACGCCTGCTCCTTTCAGACGGCTCTGCACCGTGTAATCCTGGAGAAATGTATCAACCACAGGTTTTATGTCACTCTCGATATCTTTTACAGCCTCCAGCAGATGATGGAGCATCATATGATCCATATCTTTCTGTACACCGCCCACCTGATTGACAGAGTGGATGATCCTGCCGCCGGCTGTTTCGTCAAACATGTCGAGGATCTTCTCACGCAGTCTCCAGCTCTCCATAAACAAACTCTCGAATCCCATGGCGTCCGCCAGGAGTCCGAGCCAGAGCAGATGGCTGTGGATACGGCTCATCTCCACCCAGATCGCACGCAGATAATTCGCACGTTCCGGCACTTCCACGCCCATCACTTCTTCCACAGCCATACAGTAACCCAGTCCGTGGCCGCAGCTGCAGATACCGCATATACGCTCTGCAATATATGAATATTGTTTAAAGTCTCTCTTATCTACAAGTTTCTCTAGTCCTCTGTGGATATAGCCGATACTCGGAACCGCCTGTACCACAGTCTCATCCTCAAGCACCAGATCCAGATGCACCGGCTCCGGCAGTACAGGATGCTGAGGACCAAAAGGTACTATACTTCTCTTTGCCATCTTTTCCTACTCCTTCTTCTTAAACGGTGTCTCTACATCGATCCGGTATAGCTTGTCCTTATAGTCCGGCTTGATCGTCTTGATCTTCACACCAAATAATTGTTCCGCCTCGTTTTCCTGAAGAAATGCGCAGGGATAGATCTGCGTTATGCTGGCCACTTCTTCATCTTCCTCCACTTCCAGCCTTAATGTCACCATATCATATCTCAGGCAGAAGGAATAGCTCATCTCATATCCGCCTTCAATACAGGAAGCACAGATCTGGACCAGGCGCCAGTTCTCTGTCTTCATATGCACAACGGCAGGGAAGAATTCAGCTGCAGTGATCTTTCTGATCTCATTCTTAAATTCCATCTCCGTCACCTCCCGTCTTTAGCCATTGCTGCCTGTTTTGCGTCGAGTATCTCCAGCGCCTTGACGACTCCGTCGATAATAGACTCCGGACGCGCAGCGCAGCCGGGCACGTATACGTCTACCGGGATCACGGTGTCGATCCCGCCTTTGATATTATAACATTCCTTAAATACACCGCCCGTACAGGCACAGATTCCGACTGCCACCACAACTTTTGGTTCCGGCATCTGGCTGTAGATCTGTTTTACCACACTCTCTGTCTGGCTGTTCACGCCGCCTGTGATCAGGAGTATATCCGCCTGGAACGGGTCTCCTGTATTGATGATGCCGAAGCGTTCGATATCGTATTTCGGTGTAAGACAGTCAAGGACTTCAATGTCACATCCGTTACAGCTGCTGGCATCATAGTGGAGCAGCCACGGTGATTTTGATACTTTATTCATAATTTATCTGCCTCCTGCTCACTTGTCCAACATAAGGATCAGTATATTCACCCCGCCGGCTACCAGAGTTACCACCCAGCAGCTGTAGAGAAGTGTCTTCCATTTCACACGGGCACTGATATTGTCCCACAGTGTTTCCATAAAGAATATCACGCCGCAGATCAGTATTGCCACGATCCAGCTCCACCACGTACTGTTGATGAAGAACAGGCTGAAAATCCCGAACAGCAGCACCATCTCATAATATTCCGCTATATTCATAATGGCAAGGGTAGTGCCGGACATTTCCGTCGTCAGCCCTTTCACCATCTCCTGATGGGCATGATGGCTCGTCGAGAGGTCGAAAGGAGATTTTCTGAACTTGATCGCTGCAGTAAACATAAAGCCGACCAGGAGTCCCGGCATCCACAGAACCGCGCTCGTATCTGCACGGATGATATCTGACACCTGGAAAGAACCTGTCGTCAGATAGAATCCTACTGCAATGAGAAGAGTAAGCGGCTCATAAGCCATCATCTGAAGCATTTCCCTGCTGGCTCCCATGTTCGCATAAGGCGAAGAGTCACTGGAAGCCGCCATGATAAGGAACATATCCGCGGTACTCAGGATAAAGAGCACCATCAACAGGTCAGCTCCCGCAAAGAGCATGCAGCCTGCGATCATAAGGATCACAAGATAGCTAAGGTTCAGAAGGAACTGGACATCATTGACCGCGATCATCTCTTTAGAAAAGAGTTTCCCCAGATCATAAAACGGCTGAAGCAGCCCCGGCCCCTTTCTCCGCTGCATCCTTGCACTTATAATGCGGTCCACCCCGTCCAGGAGCGCTCCCAGGAAAGGTGCCAGGATCAGATAAGCCAGAACAAATACTACTTTTACCATGACACACCTCCTATAACGAGACAGAATCCGACAACGAGCACTGCTGCCGCCATGATGATCGACGGTATGCGCAGATGCCTGCGTCCGAACTCAAAGCGCAGATACCAGTTGCTCAGGTACAGATGCTCTTTCTTTCCGTAACTGTTCATAAAGAAACGGTTGTCCCCCTCATTGATACCATTCATATAAATAGGAACGATTTCTCTGTGGGACCGCCTGCTGATAAAGAACATGGCGATCGGTACGATAAATATAGAAACGAGCATGATCGCCATTGTTGTAAGTACGCTCATGGAGAGCACGTCCGTTGAATTTCCGAACAGCTCCCTCACGATCGGGTTCACCACACCGATCGCAACCAGTGGCAGAAGCAGACAGAGCAGGATCATTGTCACCGCATGGAAGAACATAGATACATATTCGTCCTTGCGCGTCACATCTTTCACCGGTTCTCTCGGTATATGGAAACAAAGCAGCTTGGCCAGCCATTTTGTCCAATAAAACATAGTCGTAGCACTGCCATATGCAATAAAGAGCACCAGCACCACGTTGCCGGAATCCACAAACGACTTGAGTGCAACCCATTTAGAAATGAGCATTCCGAACGGTGCCAGATACATACCGGCAATTCCGATTCCCATGATATAGGCAAGCTTTGGAACTGTTATGATCAGGCCGTGCATATTTTCGATATCCCTGGATCCCAGCGTGTTCTCCGTAGCTCCCACCGACTGGAAAAGCATGGACTTGCTGACTGCATGGAAGATCATAAGGAATACGGCTGCCCATACCGTTTCTTCCACACCGATACCGGAACATGCAACGATAAGTCCCAGATTCGATATAGTAGAAAAAGCCAGTACTTTCTTGGCGTCATTCTGTGCGATCGCCATCATACTTGCCATGATAAATGTAAGTCCGCCGATACTGGAGACAATGATCCCCACCAGATTACCTTCAAGCGCCGGTGAAATACGGATCAGCAGATATACGCCTGCTTTGACCATCGTTGCGCTATGTAACAGTGCACTTGACGGCGTCGGCGCTACCATGGCGCCCAGCAGCCATGTGGAAAACGGGAGCTGCGCGGACTTTGTAAGTCCTGCCAGAGAAAGGCACATCAGCGGCAGCAATGCACCGATATTGACGACTTCAAGGAGCTGGAGCGTCCCGTGGAGATTCGCCATAAGAGCGATCGCCACAGCGAATCCCAGACCCCCGAGCAGGTTCATCCATAAAGCGCAGAAACTGTTGTTTACCGCTTCATCTGTTTTCGTATATCCGATCATCAGGAAAGATATAACACTCGTGATCTCCCAGAAGAAATAGATCCAGACCAGATTCTGGGAAAGCACCAGTCCGAACATGGCCGCGAGGAATAAAAACAGCATAGAGAAAAAGAACGGCTGTCTGTCTTTCACATCTTTATGATGCGCGTGATAGCCCTTCATATATCCCACTGTGTAAATGCAGATAAAACCTCCGATAAATGCGATGATGATGCACATAAGGATCGTAAGCCAGTCCACCATCATGTGCGGCCCTTCTTTCACCTCCACGGTGAATTCCGTGTGCAGTACGACCGCTGTCTGTACAACCGACAGAATGATCGGCAGCACTTTCCCGTGCTTCACACTCAGATAGATGATCAGGCACATCAGGAAAATATCCCCCGCCGTCATCAGGTGATCGATCAGTTCTGTCTCAGGATACAACATCCATATGTGTGCCCCGCCGGTGATCCAGCGGACGATAAAAATAACCGTGGTGAGCATAATAATACCGGCACCTGCATAGACGACATACCCTCTTGCTTTCTCATTTCTGATAAACTGGAAAAGCACCGCCAGCACTGCCGGAATTCCGATCAGTAATGGTATCATTATCGTAATCCTCCTTTCACTCACTCTCTACCTATTTATTTATAATCCCGATTCACTGATTTTACAATAGCTGATTGCGATTTTTATGTTTAATTCTGCTAAAAATGTGCTAAAATGAGCAATGGACAGTTGTACATATAGCCATATAATGCACAAATGAAGTCTGTCCAAATAGTGAATCTTTTACAGGAGGACACATCATGCATGAGCTGAGCATAACAGAACATATACTCAACGACTGCATTCGGGAGGCACAGGCGCAGAACGCATCCAGGATCCGGGTCATACGGCTGTGTATCGGACAGCTCCGCGGGATCGTCCCGGACTGTATCCAGATCTATCTCGACATGCTCGCAGAGGGCACGATCGCAGAAGGAGCCCGCATTGAATCGGAGACACTTCCCGTCAAAGTACACTGTATGGACTGTGGGAAAGACGGAGAGATCACCCCGCATCACCTGCAATGTCCTCATTGCGGGAGTATGAGGCTCAGGCTCCTGTCAGGAAAAGAATTTTATATCAAAAGCTTGGAGGTAGACATAGATGGAGATCAAAGTACTGCATCAGGTAATGGACTGGAATGAAGATGTAAGCGAGGAAGTAAAGGCGGTTCTTGCCGCCCGGCATATCTGTATGATCAATGTGATGGGCAGTCCGGGAGCTGGTAAGACGAGCCTTATCACCGCTCTCATCAACCGCTTAAAAGAAGACTTCCGCATCGGTGTCATCGAGGGCGATATCGCCGGACAGGTGGATGCGGAGCGTATCGCATCTCTCGGGATTCCCGCCGTTCAGCTCAACACCGATGGCGCATGTCACATCGAAGCAATGAGCATTCAGCATATCCTTCCTGAACTTCCCCTCGATGACCTGGACGTCATCTTTGTGGAAAATATCGGAAACCTTGTATGTCCCGCAGAGTTCCGCATCGGCGAGTCCCTGCGCATCACTCTCCTGAGCATTCCGGAAGGTGATGATAAGGTAGAAAAGTATCCTCTTATGTTCACCGATACAGACTGCCTTGTCCTTAATAAATATGATATGATACCTTATTTTGACTTTAACGAGGCACGGGTAAGCGCCAACTATGAGACTGTCAATCCGGGGGCGCCGCTCTTTAAGGTCAGCAGCCGCAGCGGGGATGGCATAGACGGACTCGCAGAGTTTATCGCAGAGCATGCCAGGAAAGCACAGTCATGAGGACCGTTCATATTGAAGTCGAAGGAATCGTACAGGGTGTAGGCTTTCGCCCTTTTCTTCACCGCCTTGCAGCACGGCACCATATCTGCGGCTGGGTACGCAACACCTCCGCAGGACTGGAAGGCATACTGGAGGGAGATCCGGAAGACCTGGAGCATTTCGTCACAGAGCTGAAATCTTCGCCGCCGCCTATGGCACAGATTGAAGCAGTCAGGACAGAAATTACAGAAACTTCTTCGGATACGTCGCAGCGCACCGGAACATTTGACCGCTTTACAATACGCGGCAGCCGCATACGTACAGGCTCCACTCTCATATCCCCCGATATTGCCACATGTCCCGAGTGTGAAGCCGAGCTCTGCAGCCCTTCGGACCGCAGATACCGTTACCCTTTTATCAACTGTACGAACTGCGGGCCAAGATATACCATCATCGAGGCGCTTCCCTATGACCGGGCGCGTACTGTGATGAAGGAATTTTCCATGTGCAAAGACTGTGCAGATGAATATTCCGATATCAGCGATCGAAGATACCATGCCCAGCCCGACTGCTGCCCGGAGTGCGGGCCGGAAGTCTTCTATATTGAAGCTTCAAAAAGGGCAGAATATTCTTCTGTACTGCCGGCCTCTTCTTCGCCGCCTGTCAGCGGTGACGATGCATTCCGCCGCTCTCAGGAGCTCCTTGCAGCCGGCGGCATCCTTGCTGTCAAAGGCATCGGGGGCATCCATCTCGCCTGTGATGCGCTGGATCCGGATGCCGTATGCAGGCTGCGCAGACGCAAGCACAGGGCAGAGAAACCACTGGCTGTCATGTGTCGTTCTCTTGAAGCGGCACGCCGGATCTGCGAGATCACGCCTGAAGAAGAGAATCTTCTGACAAGTCCCGCACGTCCGATCGTCCTTCTCGCAAAACGGAAGAGCAGCCTCGAGGCGCAGGACTTACAGGACTCTCCGGACTCACAGAGTACCCGGGTATTCGATGCCCTCAGTTTCAGCGCAAGGCTCGGTGTGATGCTGCCCTATACGCCTCTTCACACGCTGCTCCTTGACGGTGCTTACGGCGGACCGGACATTCTTGTCATGACGAGTGGAAATATACCGGGCTGTCCCGTGCTTACAGATAACGAAGCCGCGCTGAATACACTTGCAGACGTAGCAGACGGTTTCCTGCTGCACAACCGCAGGATCGCAAACCGGTGCGATGATTCTTTAATAGCCGAATGGCAGGGACGCCCCTATTTCCTGCGCAGGAGCCGGGGTTATGCTCCCCGACCGCTGGAATTGCGATTATCGGTTAGAGTATCCGCCGACGGCATATTTGCCCTGGGTGCTGAGCAGAAAGCCTCCTTTGCACTGGGCCGGGAATCCCATATTTTCTTAGGCCCTTACATCGGTGATCTGAAGAATGCCGAGACATTTGAGCACTACACAAAGGCAATGCAGACTTACGAAAGGCTCTTTCGGCTGAAACCCGCCCTCTATGTCTGTGACCTGCACCCGGACTATCTGTCCACCGGCGAAGCGAAACGGCGCGCTGCGTCAGATCACGTTCCGCTCCTCCAGATCCAGCACCATTGGGCACACATGGCGTCCTGCATGGCGGACAATAATCTGAGCGGATCCTGCTTCGGGATCATCTGGGACGGCACCGGTCTGGGGACAGACGGAACGATATGGGGTGGAGAATTTTTTATCGGAGATTACGAAAACTTCCAACGTGCCGGCTCTGTCCGGCCAATACTTCTGCCCGGCGGCGACCGTGCAGTCCGTGAGATCGGCAGGATCGCGCTCTCGCTTGTAACAGACGCGGGAATCCGGAACTTTTCCCGCATTCCTCTGGCAGAGGAAAAATGCCGGATGTTATCCGGTCTGATGGAAACATCACCGCAGTCTGTCCCTGCGGCCAGCAGCATCGGACGGCTGTTCGACGGAGTCTGCGCCCTCATTCTGAGCCGCTCTGAGATTGACTACGAGGGGGAAGGAGCCGCTCTTGTGGAAGCTCTCTCCCCGGCTGAGACGCCGGAACAGTTGTCTGCCGATTTATCCCTGCAGGCACTCTCCTGGCCTGTCACATTTTATGAAGAAGACGGGGTGCGTGTCTTTGACACACGTCCCATGATCCGCAGTCTTACAGACGATCTGAACCAACATAAGGACACGTACCTTCTCGCCCTGCGCTTTATGGCAACGCTTGTCTGCATGGCAGCGGAGCAGTGCATAGCGCTGAATCCCGACAGACTCCCTGTCGTCCTCTCCGGCGGGGTCTTCCAGAACCGTTTTCTCCTGCATGGTATTACTTCCCTGCTGGAAGAGAACGGATTTACGGTGTATACTCATCATCAGGTATCCGCAAACGATGAGGGCATCGCACTCGGTCAGCTCGCCATCGCCGGTCATAGACGGACTATGATGGCTGAAGAGCAGGAAGCGCTTTAGTCACTGGATTATTATATAGGAAGAAAAGAGGATCATAACTTATGTGTTTAGCAATGCCTATGAAGATCAGCAAAATAGACGGCTCTCTGGCGCAGTGTGAAGCAGGCGGACTCACGCAGGATATCCGCATCGACTTTATCACGGACGCCCAGCCCGGTGATTATGTCATGGTGCATGCCGGATTTGCCATTGAAAAAATGTCAGAAGAAGAAGCGCTGGAAAACATGGAACTTCTGGAGGAGATAAAAAATGCTCTATGACAGCTATTTTAAAAATCCCAAGGATGTACCTCTGCTTCTTGATAAGATCAGAGAGTACAGCGATAAGACCGGCCCCGTCCGTCTGATGGAAATCTGCGGGACACACACCATGGCAATTGCCCGCAGCGGGATCAAAAGCATACTGCCGGAAAATGTACAGCTTCTCTCCGGTCCTGGCTGCCCGGTCTGCGTCACCCCTTCAAATATGATCGATATGATCCTGGAGCTCTCCCAGAGACCAGGCATACTGATCACAAGTTACGGAGATCTTTTGCGGGTTCCTGGATCTGCACAGGGGGACAGCCTTCTGGCACGCCGCGCCGATGGCGGCAAAGTAGAATCTGTCTACTCTCCTATGGATGCGGTCAAAATTGCAGAAGAGCACCCTGACACCGAAGTCATTTTCCTCGGAGCCGGCTTCGAGACCACCGCTCCCGGAACCGCCGCGTGCATCCTCGAGGCAGCCGCCCGAGGCGTGAAAAACTTCTCCGTGCTGTGCCTGTTAAAAAGAACAGAACCGGCCATCCGTTCTCTTATCGAGTCTGACGACTTTGCAGTAAACGGATTTCTTTGTCCCGGACACGTGGCCGCAATCATCGGAGCTGACGGCTTTTCCTTTCTCCCGAAGGATTACCGCCTGCCAGGTGTAGTAAGCGGGTTCGAGCCCGGAGATCTCCTGTATTCCATCCTGGAGCTGACGGAGATACTCGCACAGGGGACGCCAGAATTAAAAAATGAATATACCCGGCTTGTGCGGCAGAATGGAAACCCTGCCGCCATGGCGCTAATGGAGCGGGTATTCTTTCCCGCAGGATCAGACTGGCGAGGGCTCGGACAAATCCCGGACAGCGGATATGCAATCCGGGATGAATACGCAGGGTGGGATGCCATGAAGAAGTTCTCTCTCTCCCCGGCAGGGGAAAAAGAGATACCCGGATGCCGATGTGCCCAGGTCATACGGGGCGTCCTGCGTCCTGCAGAATGTCCGCTGTTCAAAAAAGGCTGCTCTCCGGATAATCCTGTGGGACCGTGTATGGTTTCCGGTGAGGGCGCCTGTGCCGCGGCATATCAGTATGGATAAACATGAACGATAAGGAAACAGAGGTAATGACCATGAATGACAGAATAAAAGATGACAGAATTACTCTTGATTATGGAAGCGGCGGTTTAAAGACCTCGGAGCTGATCGAAGCGATCCTGCTGCCCGCATTTGACAATGCAGCGCTCTCTCAGCTTGGTGACGGTGCCATCCTGGGTGGCAGTGATAAGCTGGTATTTTCAACAGACAGCTTTGTCGTTTCCCCGTGGAAATTCCCTGGCGGAGATATTGGAAAACTATCTGTCTGCGGAACAGTGAACGATCTGTGTATGGCCGGCGGAATTCCGAAATACCTGAGTCTTTCCTTTATATTAGAAGAAGGATTTTCTTTCTCCGATTTTAAAAGCATCGTATCCTCGATCGCAGATGAGGCGAAACAAGCAGGCGTATCCATCGTGACCGGCGACACCAAAGTCGTAGATTCCGGAAAAGGTGACGGGATCTATATCAACACTGCCGGTATCGGTTTCCAGCAGGCCGTCCTTCCCGGGAAGTCTGCCATCCGTCCGGGGGACGCCGTTCTCGTCAGCGGTACTATCGGCTGTCACGGCGCCGCCGTCATGATGGCACGCTCCGGTCTGCTCCGCGAAGACAGTCCGCTCGTTTCCGACTGCCAGCCGCTGCACAAGATCAGCGCGGCTGCCCTTGAAGCCGCCGGTATGAGCGCAGAATCGACTGATTTGTCCGCTTCGATCCGTATCCTGCGCGATCCCACCAGAGGCGGAGTCGCCACCACACTCAATGAATTCACAGAGCAAATGCCGTTCTCCATCGAACTGGATGAGACAGCCCTCCCCGTCGATCCCACAGTGGAAGCCGCCTGCGATATGCTCGGCCTCGATCCGCTTTACTGCGCCTGCGAAGGACGGATGCTCGCGGTATGCGCTCCGGAAGCCGCCGAAGCAGTCATTGATGCAATCAAAAAAATCCCCGGCGGAGAGAATGCCGCCCGGATCGGCACCGTAACTGAAGACATGCCCGGAAAAGTCCTCCTGAAAACCCCCATCGGCGGCAGAAGAATCCTCGCCAAACTAACCGGCATGCAGCTGCCGAGGATATGTTAATAGTCTGCCATGCAGTAAGAATTAGCGATAGGTGTCACGCAAGCTCGCTTGCAAGTGACAGCTAACGGTAATTCTGCTATATGGCGGACGCCATACAGCGAGAAGTAACTGCGCAGCAGTGGATTCGAGCTGCTGCATGGCAGACGGACGGCTAGAAAACCCAATGCGGTAAAATTGCGATAGGTGTCACGCAAGCTCGCTTGCAAGTGACAGCTAGCGGTAATTCTGCTATATGGCGGACGCCATACAGTGAGAAGCGTCCCGCAGGGGCGGTTCGAACTGCTGCATGGCAGACGGACGGCTAGAAAACCCAATGCGGTAAAATTGCGATAGGTGTCACGCAAGCTCGCTTGCAAGTGACAGCTAGCGGTAATTCTGCTATATGGCGGACGCCATACAGTGAGAAGCGTCCCGCAGGGGCGGTTCGAACTGCTGCATGGCAGACGGACGGCTAGAAAACCCAATGCGGTAAAATTGCGATAGGTGTCACGCAAGCTCGCTTGCAAGTGACAGCTAACGGTAATTCTGCTATATGGCGGACGCCATACAGCGAGAAGCGTCCCGCAGGGGCGGTTCGAACTGCTGCATGGCAGACGGACGGCTTGA
>MHCFR00700__coassemble_667_pt1 | contig 24177 bp, 22 predicted proteins | sample MHCFR00700__metabat2_low_PE_034 | metagenome-assembled genome bin MHCFR00700 | reverse complement strand
CAGGGACATTTGTTTATAATTCTCTTTACTAATAGACTACAACTGTAAGCCTCATCACCAAAAAAAGTAGTTTTAAAATCCAAAATATTTTCATCCCAATATTCAGTTTGATCTACTTGTGCCTGCATATTATATATGTCCATAGTATCTCCTTTCTATCCGGCTTCTTCCACGCCAACAAAAAGTTCATATGTAGAAGGAATGATATAAATGGACCGCCGAGCTTCGCATAAGTCCGGCGGTCCGATGCTCTGTTTTTATTTTACAGGATTTTTCTGCTGCTTTCTATCACTTTCTTAATCAAGCAGAAAGAATTTTCATAAAGGTAATTACAATGCTTTCCACGCCTCCACGATCGCGTCCGTATCAACTTCTTTCTCGATCTGATCGACAATAGCAGTGCTGTTTACCTGTGCAATCTCCGCCTTACTCTGATCCATATACACGAAGCATACAAAGCAGAGGATCCCGATCACCAGACGTATGTAAAATGTACCTCCGGACGGTTCCTGCTCTTCTGTGTTATTTTCATACAGATTGTGATAGATTCTTCCGTATCTGGGATGCACAGCGGGAATTTCTCTTTTGTCATCATATAGTCTGCGCGTCTGTCGCAGCAATTCTCTGCGGCGCATTTCTGAATCATTCATATAAAACCTCAGGGGCATAAAATATGGTTAACATATTTTATGCCCCTGTATTTTTCAATAGAACTGTATAAGCTTACCGGTCTGCCAGTTCGTTTGTGATATCTTCCCATGTGACGCCCCGTTCCACCATGAGCACCATGGCGTGGTACAGGAAGTCGGAAATCTCATATTTGATTTCTTCCGGATTCGGATTTTTGGCAGCGATCACGATCTCGGTTGCTTCCTCTCCTACTTTCTTCAAGATCTTATCAATGCCTTTCTCAAACAGATAATTTGTATAAGATCCTTCTTTCGGATGCTCTCTGCGGTCCACGATCGTATTGTATACAGACTCAAATACCTGAAGCGGGTTCTTTGCGTCGTAATCGGCCCCCACGATCGTTGTATAGAAGCAGGAACGATTTCCGGTGTGGCAGGCAGCTCCGACCTGTTCGACTTTAGCAAGCAGTGTATCTTTGTCGCAGTCGATAGCAAGTGATTTCACATACTGGAAATGTCCGGATGTCTCGCCTTTTACCCACTGGCATTTTCTGCTGCGGCTGTAATAGGTCATACGTCCTGTCTTGACTGTATTATCAAAAGCTTCTTCATTCATATACGCCATCATAAGGACCTCATTTGTCTTATGATCCTGTACAATGACCGGGATGAGTCCGTCAGAATTCAGTTTGAACTCCGAGAAGTCCAGTATACTCTCGAACGATGTCATCTTAATTCCTGCATCAGCACAGATTTCCTTAAATTCGTTGAAATCCATGTTCAGGCTGCTGATGAAAAGACCGGATACACCTTTGATGCCGTCGCATTTTAAGATTCTCAGGATCTCGCTCTGCTCCATCGTATCTGTAAGAACAACGCAAGGAAGCTTTGTAATATTCATCACAGAGTTCAGATCCAGACGGTGCATGAATACAATCTCTGTGCTGTACTCTTCTATCAGATGCTGCTGCTTAAACAGTGTGTCAAAATCATTGAGAGAAACTGCGATTCTTTCCTTTCCAAAACGTTTGGAGACTTCCTCGATCAGATCAAAGGAAAGTGGTTTGGAAAAATTGAGGATCGCACGTTTCGCCCCTGCGTAGAGGATCTTCTTCACATCCTCGGCGCGCCGTATATTTCCACCGGCGATCATAGGAATACTGATCACCCGGTTTATTTTCTTTATAAGGTCAATTGCCTCATCGTGCTCTTCATCCGATGTGGACAGATCGAAGACGATCAGTTCGTCTGCCCCTCTGTCGCAGTACTGCTTTGCAAGGGAGACGACATCGTCAGACAGCAGTGTCCTGTCATCAAACCACTGTACTGCCTTCCCGCCGTCGATAAAGATGCACGGAGTCAGTCTTTTATAGCTCATGTATATCAATTCTCCTTTTATCAGTTCTTGTTAATTCATATATACCAGTGATTGAAACGGCTTAATATCGGATTAAAGAGAGCCCTTGGTAGACCAGACTTCTTTGATCCGCGGCTCTTTGGAAACAGCCATATCGAGAGCTTTTCCGAAGGCCTTGAACAGAGCTTCCGCCATGTGATGGTTATTGCCCGGTTCCATGATCTTCAGATGAAGGTTCATGGCGGCGCCGTAGGAGACAGCGTAGAAAAATTCCCGGACCATTTCTGTGTCAAGAGTGCCAAGTGCCGGCACAGTAAATTCAGCGTCATACTTCAGATACGGGCGTCCCGACAGATCCACAGCCGAGAGCGCAAGCACTTCATCCATAGGAAGGATAAAATAACCGTATCTCTTGATCCCGGCTTTATCCTCGAGCGCTTTTGCTATTGCCTGTCCTAATACAATACCCGTATCCTCGATCGTGTGATGGCTGTCTACTTCCAGATCTCCCGTTACTTTCACGTTCAGGTCAAACAGACCATGACGGGCAAATCCGTCCAACATATGATCGAAGAACGGGATTCCGGTATCGATCTGATTGATTCCCTGTCCGTCCAGATTGATGGTCAGGGCGATATCTGTCTCTTTCGTTTTCCTTGTACATGTTCCGATTCTGTTTTCCATGGCAGCCTCCTTTATTCTTTTCCGTCAAATCGCACCTTGATGGAATTAGCATGGGCGGTCAGGTGTTCTGCCTCGGCAAACTTCTCGATGTCTGTGTGGATCTTCTCCAGTGCGTCTCTTGAATACGAGATGATACTGGATTTTTTGATAAAGTCATCCACGGAAAGGGGGGAGAAGAATTTGGCAGTCCCGTTTGTCGGCAGTACGTGGTTCGGCCCGGCAAAATAGTCACCCAGCGGTTCACTGGAGTATTCTCCGATAAAGATGGCTCCTGCATTGCGGATTTTTGTCATCACTTCAAATGGATTGGCCGTTACGATCTCCATATGCTCCGATGCAATCTCGTTTGCAGCGTCAATGGCGTCATCAAGAGTATCTGCAATAAGGATATGTCCGTAGTTATCCAGTGACTTCTGGATGATCTCGCCTCGTGAGAGCTCACGAATAAAGCGGTCCGTCCAGTCAGACACCTCATGTGCCAGTTTCTCGCTCGTTGTCACAAGGATCGCGCTTGCAAGTTCATCATGCTCAGCCTGTGAGAGCAGGTCAGCTGCAACATATCTGGGATTGGCCGTCTCGTCTGCAAGTACGAGGATCTCACTGGGGCCGGCGATGGAGTCGATGCTCACATGGCCATATACTGCCTTCTTAGCAAGGGCTACATAGATATTTCCAGGGCCTACGATCTTGTCTACTTTTGGAATGCTTTCTGTACCGTAGGCAAGTGCAGCGATCGCCTGTGCGCCGCCTGCTTTGTAAATGCGGTCAGCTCCTGCCTCGTTTGCAGCGACAAGCGTTGTAGGAGTCACTTTTCCGTCTTTTCCCGGCGGGGTTACCATGATGATTTCTTCCACCCCTGCGACTTTGGCCGGCATGATATTCATAAGTACGGAAGAAGGATAGGCTGCTTTTCCGCCGGGTACATAGACACCGACTCTTGCCAGGGCTGTCACCTTCTGCCCCAGGATCGTCCCGTCCGGTTTGCTGTCAAACCAGCTGTACTGCATCTGTTTTGCATGGTATGACTCGATGTTTTTAAGTGCTTTCCGTATGATCTCGATCAGTTCCGGGTCTACGCTGTCATAGGCTTCTTTGATCTCTGCTTCCGTCACAAGGATATTTCCTGCATTGATCTTTGCACCATCGAATTTCTTAGTATATTCAAAGAGAGCCTGATCTCTCTTTTCTTTTACCGTATTGAGGATCTCGCGGACGCTGTCCTCATATTTCCCATAACTGTTGGGACTGCGCTTCAGAAGTGTTTCCAGCAGGTTCTTCTTTGTATTTTGATCCAGTTTTTCGATTCGCATAATTTCCCTCCTGTATCTTAAACATCTTCTCTGAGCAGTGCTCTTAAATCTGTGATCAGTTTCTTGATCCTGTCATTTTCCATCCGCATGCTGACCGGATTGACGATCATACGGGCAGACAGCGGGCATACTTCCTCAAGTACGACAAGTCCGTTTTCCTTCAATGTAGATCCGGTTTCCACGATATCCACGATCACCTCGGAGAGACCGACGATCGGCGCCAGCTCAATGGACCCGTTCATCTTGATGATCTCTACGGTCTGATGTTTTTTATTATAAAAATAGTCTTTGGCGATTTTGGGATATTTCGTGGCGACACGAATCAGTTCATGATGCTGTAAAAGCTCCGCCGCGTTCTCGTATCCACAGACACACATCCGGCATTTCCCGAATCCGAGATCGAGCACTTCATGGACTTTCCTGCCCTCTTCTACGATGGTGTCTTTTCCGACTACACCGATGTCGGCGGCTCCGTATTCTACATAAGTCGGCACATCAGGGCCTTTCGCAAGGAAGAATTTCAGTTTCAATTCTTCATTTGTAAAAATCAGTTTTCTGGACTCTTTGTCCTTCATCTCATCACAGGTGATGCCTAGTCTCTCCAGCATCTCCAGTGTTTTGCTCGCCAGGCGCCCTTTTGTCAGGGCAAATGTCAAATATCTCATAAGTCATGCTCCTTTAATCCCGCTTCTAAATATCCGCGATCTTTTCTTCACCTGTCTTAAGATTGACCATCTCAATCTTCTCGTCATCCCGGAGATACAGGAGAGCCGATGCACCAGTCCGGCGTGCATACGCTTCAAAAATGTCTCTTTCTTCCTCTGTCTCCCGTTTGATCAGCTCGATATTCCTTCCTTTTTCCCGGAAATTGCAGGCAAGTCCGATCGCGCGTTTCTCTGTCTCCTCCGTATATACGATCAGGTTCTGATGGACGGTATCCACAGAGATTTTCTGACGGTTCAGTGCATTCATCAGTTCATCCAGGATAATGGCAAAACCGATGGACGGTGTATCCTTTCCGAATTTTGCAAGCAGATGGTCATATCGGCCGCCTCTTACGACAGCGTCGCCTGTGCCGTATGTATAGGCACGGAAGATAATACCGGTATAGTATCCATAGCTTCCGCTCATACTCAGATCAAAAGTGATATGGTCTTCCGCTCCGTAGAGCTTTAACAGCCGGTAAATCTGCTGAAGTCTTGTTACGCCAAGACGTGCGTTCAGATCTGGTGCAATCCTGAGCGCTTCATCCAGGACCTCCGGGCCCCCCACCAGTTCGGGCAGGATACGGAATGCCTCTTTTACATTTGATTTTACATTCCGACTGTCCAGAAGCTCTTCCACACCGAAGAAATTACGGTTTGTGATCAGCGTCCGCACCTCTCTGCTTTCCTCTTCCTGAAGATCAGCTGCATTCATAAGTCCCTGGATAAAATCTACGTGACCGATGCTTACCTGAAATTCTTTTAATCCGGTCTTTTTCAGCCCGTCGACTACCATGGCGATCATTTCTGCATCAGCTTCAATGGCGTCCAGGCCGATCAGCTCGGCGCCCAGCTGTGTGTTCTCCTTCAGACGTCCCTGATAGCTGGAATGATTGATAAATGTATTACCTGCGTAGCAGAGCCGGATCGGGAAATCTTCGTTTTCAAATAATGTGGCAGCCGCCCGTGCGATCGAAGGGGTGATATCCGGCCTGAGTGCAAGGATATTTCCTTCCCGGTCGAAGAATTTATAAAGCTCCTGAGTCGATGTGGAACCGATCTCTTCACGGAACACATCATAATATTCAAATGTCGGCGTCTGTATATCTTTGTAGCCGTACAGATGGAGTACGGTGTTTAACTTTTTCTGAAGTGCAAGTTTGGTTTCGCATTCTTTGTTGTATATATCCCGGACACCTTCCGGAGTGTGAAGTTTCTGTTCCATATGCTCTCCTCTTTCACTTTACTGTGCTAATACGTTAAATTTCTATGTAATTATACGGATTTTACAGGATTCTGTCAATCCCTGAAGCGAGATATCCTATTCTTCACGGCAGTCCAGATCTTTCTGGATCATGTCGAGGTACGGGATAAAGTATCCCTGTTTGAATTCCATAAACCATCCCGGATCCAGTTCGTCATAGCGAAAGCTTTTTCTTCCGCCGTTGTTTCCTCTGTCCCAGAACCTGCGGATCTGACTGTATCTCATATAGTACAGTTCATCTCTGGTACTGTAGTAGATGAGAAGGAAGGCGATGCCGCCCTGTTTCTCAAACTTCTCCATAAAGTCCACCTGATGTTCGTGAATATTCTGGAGAGGAAATGTATCGACTTTGCATTCCTTGGCATCGAAGCAGACCGGAATGCCCTGGACAGCCCCGATATAATCGACAGTACTGATCTTGTCAAAATAAGCCAGAGTAATATGCCGGTGCTCCTGATCGATCTTTACCGGTGTGATGGGGGTAGGGATCTTCTGGATCAGTGCAAGGCCCATTTCTGTATAACGTTCATTTGTATGATTGACAAATTCTTCTAATGTAGATCCTCTAAGTCCTCTTGAACCCCATGTGGCCATATAAGACAGCTCCTTTGTATCTTTTTGTCCTCACATATTTTCCGGAAAAGTTTAGGGACAGGCGCCGTGATCACTTTACCCGACAGGTCCGCAAGTGCGCCGGAACATTCAGGGATACAGAGCCTGACGGAATGCAGAAGCTGCGAGGTGAGCCCGTACACTTCCCGGTATCTGTCGTTGATCTTCCGGCTGCCATATTTGTAGTCGCCGATGATGGGATGCCCCATGGAAGCCATATGCGCGCGGATCTGATGGGTCTTTCCCGTGATCAGATGAACCTCGAGCAAGGTTACGCCTTCACCGGCACAAAGCGGATGATATTCTGTCTCAATTCTTGCAGCACCTGTGGTCTCCTTTTCCGAGAAAGAAACACGGTTGGTCTGCTGGTCTTTTGTCAGAAACCCGCTGATATGTCCTCCTTTTGCTACGATCCCGGCCACCAGACAGAGATAATATTTCTTCAGGCTGCGCTCCCGGAACATGGCACTTAATTCCTGGAGTGCAGCCAGTGTCTTGCCGGCAGCTACAATCCCGCTTGTGTTGCGGTCCAGCCGGTTGCACACAGACGGATGGAATGTACGCAGCTCCTCGTCCGTGATCTGCCGGCTCTCAAGAAGATATCCTATCACATATTCTACGAGAGAAATGTCATCTTTTGACGCTTTCTGTGAGAGCATGCCTGCAGGCTTGTTTATAAAGATCGTATTCTTGTCTTCATATAATATGTCAATTTTTACCGGGGCAGCAATGCTTTTCTGCGACGGGCGCTTCTGTTCTGTGAATTTATCGATCGTTTCATCGGCTAAGAACAGTTTTACTGTATCTCCTTCACAGAGTTTTTCCTGCCCGGAGGCTTTTTTTCCGTTAAGCGTGATATTCTTCTTACGCAGCATCTTATAGAAGAAGCTTTTCGGTGCAAGGGACATGTACTTGGACAGATATTTATCCAGACGCTGTCCTGCCTCATTTGTGCGAATGATGATCTCTCTCATAACAGCTCCTCTGCTCTTAATATCAGTCGGTGCGGCAGCAGGCAGGCACCAATGCGGGCGGCTTTCATCGAAGCGCCATACACGGAGACTTCCCGCCTTTTCCTGCTGTCTTTGAGTGCCTTGTGGACAACAGCAGGAGCTTTCGCCATCGTCAGTTTTTTCAGTGGATCGGTAAGTTCACCGCTGACCTGGAAAAACTCTGTATCTACAGGCCCCGGACATACCGCTGTGACGATGATGCCTCGGGAACGCAGCTCCGAGGAAAGCGCTCTTGAGAGGCTCAAGACATATGCTTTTGTGGCAGCATATACGGCAAATCCATTCTGCGGACAGAATGCTGCCGCGGAGGCCAGATTGATGATCCGGCTGCCCCTGCTCATCCGTGGCAGTGAAAGCTGGATCATGCGTGTCAATGCCCTGCAGTTGAGGTCGATCATATCCGGCTGAAGCTTTTTATCTTCAGATGCAATTTCAGAAAAGGTGCCGGACTTTCCGAAGCCGGCTGCATTGACCAGCATGCGGATATCAGGCTTTTTCTCTTTCAGCTCGTTGTGATACTGTCTGTACACCTGTTTTTTCAGCAGATCTCCGTCAAAGATGCGAAGAGGTACCCGGCATTCTTTTCTGAGAGATTCCAGTCGTTCTTTTCTTCTTGCGATCACCCAGATTTCATCCAGACTGCGATAAAAATATCCAACCTGACGGACGAATTCCCTTCCCATTCCGGAAGATGCACCTGTTATAACTGCTATTTTCATAATGAACGCCTCATTTCTTTTTGTGGATATTGCGTATCGTTTTCTCCTTTTTGCGAGAGCGCGGCGTCTCTGCTGTCTTACGGTTTACGCCGCTCTTTCCGGTATGCCGGGCATTTGCCCGCCGGGAGACAGTTGTACGATTTTCATGGCTGTGCTTCGGACGAATCAGACATTTGGGACCATAGCCTACAAGATCTATTCGTCCTGCACGTCTGAGGGCTTCCAGTACAAGATCATAAAGTTCCGGGTTCCGGTATTGAATGAGTGCTCTCTGCATCGCTTTTTCGTGCGGATTTTTCGTTACATATACCGCTTTTCCGTTCCGGGGATCGATTCCCGTATAATACATGCATGTAGACAAGGTAGACGGTGTAGGGTAAAAGTCCTGGACCTGTTCCGGCATGTACCCCAGATCTCTGCAATATTCGGCGAGTTCCACAGCTTCTTTCAAAGTGGAACCGGGATGTGAGGACATCAGATAGGGAACAAGATACTGTTTTTTCCCTATCTTCTCATTCATTTTATTAAATTCTGCTGTAAATTTCTCATATATACTGTGCTCCGGTTTTCCCATCAGGGCAAGCACAGGCTGAGCCACATGTTCCGGTGCAACTTTAAGCTGGCCGCTTACGTGATACTGGCAGAGCTCTTTTAGGAAGTCTTTCTTCTTATCTGCAAGCAGATAGTCAAACCGGATCCCGGAGCGGATGAATACTTTCTTCACTCCGGGAATCTGCCGCAGCTTTTTTAAAAGCGATACATAGTCACTGTGGTCTGCGTCAAGGTTACCGCATGGCTTTGGAAACAGACACTGGCGGTTTTTGCAGACACCGTGTTCAAGCTGTTTGCTGCACGAGGGATGACGAAAGTTTGCAGTCGGACCTCCTACATCATGGATATATCCCTTGAAATCTTTTTCTTTTGTGATGAGTTCTGCCTCTCTGAGAAGAGAATCATGGCTTCTTACCTGCACGATCCTGCCCTGATGGAATGTAAGGGCGCAGAAACTGCATCCTCCAAAGCAGCCTCTGTTGCTTATGAGACTGAAACGGATTTCTGAAATTGCCGGTATGCCGCCTTTCTCTTCGTAGGAAGGATGATATGCCCTTGTATATGGAAGATCATAGACGTCATCCATCTCAGTGACGCTTAAAGGTTTTGCCGGCGGATTCTGCACGACATAGAGGTGATCTGAATAGGGTTCTGCCAGCCGCTTTCCGTTAAAAGCATCCGTATTGAGATACTGCGTATAAAAACTTCTGGCATAGATTTTCTTGTCCGCTTTCAGTTCCTCATAGGACGGAAGAAATTCCGCGTCGCAGATCCGGTCCCTGTCTTTGACCTTTACTACAGTGCCGTCGATGTAAGTCAGCTCATTTACCGGAATACCGGCGTCCAGAGCGTCTGCGATCTCTACGATAGAACGCTCTCCCATTCCATAAGAAATGATGTCGGCTCCAGAGTCCAGAAGGATGGAACGTTTCAGCCGGTCTGACCAGTAATCATAGTGCGCGAGTCTTCTTAAGCTGGCCTCGATCCCGCCGAGGATGACAGGCGTTTTTTTATATGTCTGCCGGATCAGATTACCATAGACTACACATGCATAATCCGGCCTTTTTCCCATCTCGCCACCGGGAGTATAAGCATCCGTTTTTCTGCGCTTTTTTGATACGCTGTAGTGATTGACCATAGAGTCCATATTGCCTGCGGATACAAGAAAACCAAGGCGCGGCTCTCCGAAGACCTGTATACTCTCCGGATCTTTCCAGTCCGGCTGGGAGATGATCCCTACCCGGTATCCGTGTGATTCCAGCACTCTGCTTATGATGGCATGCCCGAAAGACGGATGGTCTACGTAGGCATCCCCGATCACATAGGCAAAGTCTACACTGTCCCATCCCCGCCCGATCATGTCATTTTTGTTTACCGGTAAAAAATCACTGCGTGTCACTGCTCTTTTTTGCACCTTTCATATGTATGTCTGAAAATATCGTTAAAATCATGGATGAAATAATCAGCAAGCTGTTTCTTTTCCTTTTCCAACGGTCTGGAAAATTCATCGTCCACGGCGCACACTTCCATGCCTGCGTTCTTGCCTGCCAGGATACCGTTGGGAACATCTTCAAATACGAGGCAGCAGGAGGGATCTACCTGAAGATCTTCCGCCACTTTAAGATATACGTCCGGCGCCGGCTTTCCGGCTGATACCTCGCAGGCTGTACGTACGGAATCGAAGTACGGCATAAGATGCCGGGCGTTTAATGCCGCATCAGCGATGGTCCTGTCATTGCTGGTGGCAATGCCAAGTAATATCCCGCGTTTCTTCATATCTTCCAAAAACTTTACTGCTCCGGATTTAGGAAATACTTTTGTGGCATAAAGATGAGTCGTCATATCACGCCACTCCTGCATTACCTGCTCCACGGTCCGGTCCAGTGTCTGAAATGTATCCACGAAATACTGTGCCGTCTCCGTGTAGCTCATTCCTTCGATATCCTTATGGAATGTGGCCGGTTCTGAGAGATGATATTTCTCCATATAGATCCGGTCTACTTCGGGCCAGATCCACATGGAATCTACAAGAGACCCATCCATATCAAATATTACGGCTTTCTTTCCTGTGAGCATAATCTTTCTACCTCTTCTTCTGTCAGTCTGCGGTATTCTCCCGGTTTCAGTCTTTCGTCCAGAGTAATGCCGCCCATCCGGAGACGTTTCAGATAAACAACTTCTTTCCCGACAGCCTGGAACATGCGCTTCACCTGATGGAATCTGCCCTCGCGGATCGTCAGCCGGATCTCGGAGACCTCATCCGATGTGCAGATAACAAGATCTGCCGGAAGAGTCGGTTTCTCGTCCCCGATATCCACCCCGCGGGAAAAGATATCCACATCACTTTGAGTTACCTGCCCGTTTATCCTCGCAAAATAGACTTTATCCACATGCTTCTTCGGCGAGAGCAGGCGGTGTGCAAGCTCTCCGTTATTGGTGATGATCAGAAGGCCTTCTGTGTCTTTATCGAGTCGTCCCACCGGAAAGAGGTTATCTCTCTTTCTGTCCTTGATCAGATCGATCACTGTCGTTTCCTGACGGTCACTTGCAGCGGATATCACCCCTGCAGGTTTATTCAGCATAAAATATTCATATTCCTCATACGTGACAGGCTCGCCGTGAAATATGACCTTATCCTGGCCGGTATCAATCTTTACTTCCGGCCGGCAGATGGATATGCCGTTTACAACAACCTGACCGCTCCGGATCTCCTTTTTTATCTGGCTTCTTGTTCCAAGGCCCATGTCTGCAAGATATTTGTCAAGTCGGATCTTCATGCTGACTGCCACCGCCATCCCGGGAGATATTTGTTCTTAAGGACCTGGCCTGCAAGCTTGCCAAATCCCAGCGGATATCCGTCTACACAGACGAGATACCAGCCCTTTTCTTTGGGAGAGACGAGATCTTCCACATCCAGAGTCTCCCCTTTCAGATATTTAATGACCCGCTCGTCGGATACAGGCAGATCGATGATCCGGGGATACTCCTCTTTCTTCAGATTCATGGCAAATGCCTGGCTGGGTTCAAATCTCTTTTTCTTCAGCTCTCCAAGAAAAAGACCTGTGCGCAGAAAACGTATCCCGTTTAAGGCAGGCAGATCTTCGGGCATATAATAGACTTTATCTGCCCGGATATCAAATCTGCCGGGATCAAATTCCCTTCGGATGTCAGCCAGGAAATCTGTAAGATCTTCCGGCAGTTTTTTTCGTCCCGTAGTGTTTTTTACATCGGAAGCTGTTAACGTATCGGAATCGGCAGCGGCGTGTTTTTGTAACAGTGCCAGAAAATGTCCTTCCCCTTTCATGCGATGGGGGAAGATACGGACTGTGCGGCTGAGGCGCTTATCTTTAGAAGCTGTCACTTCTGGCATTCCAAAGGCAAAGCCCTCATATCCTTCTATCTCACATACGTCAAAGTCAGGATACTGCTCCAGAAGATACTCGATCGTCTGTTCATTTTCCTCTGGAGAGAATGTACAGGTCGAATACAGGATCATTCCACCGGGTTTGAGCATCTGTGCAGCCTGTGTAATGATGCTTTTCTGGATCTTGGCAAAATAGTCCGGACCGTGTTCCTCCCATGCACGGATCATCTTGCGATCCTTTCGGAACATTCCTTCGCCGGAACAGGGGGCATCGATCAGGATCTTGTCAAAATATTCAGTGAAATACGGGATCAGTTTCCCCGGTTCTTCACTTAAGACGAGAACATTGCCGATCCCCATAAGTTCGATATTTTTTAAAAGACCTTTTGCACGCGAATTGCTCAGATCGTTTGCGGCAAGAACGCCGGTGCCGTTTAATCTGGCTCCAAGTTCTGTTGCTTTTCCGCCGGGAGCAGCGCAGACATCCAGCACCTTGTCTTCCGGTTCGATGGGAAGCCGGTCGGCGGGTGTCATGGCACTCGGTTCCTGCAAGTAGTAAAGTCCGGCAAAGTAGTAAGGGTGTTTCGCCGGCTGGCAATTCTCTCCGTCATAGTAAAATCCATTGTGTATCCAGGGGATTTTTTTCAGCGGCCAGGGCGAGATCTTCAGGAAATCTTCCACAGAGATCTTTGCAGTATTAACGCGGAGTCCGTAATGTCTCGGTTCATCAAAACAGTCGAGATAATTGTTATATTCCGCTCCGAGCAGCTGTTTCATCTTTTCTTCAAATGCTGATGGCAGATTCATTTCTTTTCCTCCATAGTCGATAGTATATCATTATCTTTCCTGATAGTCGATAATTTTCTCTTCCGTATATTTGAGTGCCGCATAGGGATTCACGCTGATTTCCTGCTCGTCCTTGTCTATGTAAATGCCCATATGGAGATGCACAGGAAATTTACCTTTGGTACCCTCTGTTGTACTATATCCGGTATCCCCCATATATCCCAGCAGGTCTCCTGCCTTTATTTCATCCCCTTCCTCGATGTCCGCATAGGAATCCAGGTGGGCATAGTAGAAATAGGCACCGTGGGGAGCGCGGATGCCGATCCGGTATCCTCCCAGCTCCAGCCATCCCTTATTCTGCACAACACCGTCAGTCATGCTCACGACGGGAAGTACTCCTCGCTCATTTTTATCCGGCATGATATCCGTCCCTTCATGTCCGCGTTCTCCCTTATATGTCCTGTCGAACATCCAGGAATCTTCAAAGGATACATTAATATTGCCACTCTGTGATAAAGCGACAGGAAAATAGACAAGATCATTCCACACTGCCTGGCAGGCACTTAAGTAATCGCTCCAGCCATCTGCTCTTTCCCAACGTTTCCGCATCGCCAGGGCATCGTCAGGAGAAAGTGAGATATTCTGTTCTCCAAAACCACTTTCCAGCCAGTATACTGCCAGGTATTCACCGGGAGCATCAATCCCGCTGATCACCCGGGCCGTCTGCGTGTCTACAGGCTGCTCCCGGAAGCTGACACTTAGTACAGTGTCGGTATCAAGCCTGCTGATCTCGCTCATATACCGCAGTCTGGGTATCCAGAGTGAACATGAAAAAACAAGAAGAAAAAGGAGAAAGCTGATTTTCAGGATCCGTTTCAAGAATGACTCCTTTTTCTTTTACTATATGAGCAATTCATAAAGAACATACTATCGTCATATATCTAAAATAACTATTTAAGCTATGGAACGGAGGGCGCCAATGAAACAGTTATTATCAGGTCTGCCCGTTCTCGTTCTATTTCTGGCGATGCTGTTTTCACCAAAAGCAGTTTTTGAGGGGGCCGAAAGCGGGCTGCTTTTATGGTTTCAGGTGGTATTTCCGACGTTGTTCCCCTTTATGCTCGTATCCGGGCTGATGCTTTCCGGCGGTGGTCTTGTAGTCATATCAAGGATATTCGGCAGGCTGTTTTCCACTTTATTTGCCACATCGCCGAATGGCTCTTTTGCAGTGATCGCCGGTTTTCTGTGCGGGTATCCGATGGGGGCAAAAGTATCGGCTGATCTTGTCCGCTCCGGCAGGATCTCACGGGACGAGGGAGTATACCTGCTTTCTTTCTGCAATAATACAAGCCCGATCTTTATCATGAATTTCATTGTATGGAAAACTTTTGACAGAGAAGAGCTAATGATCCCCACACTGCTGATCCTGATCAGTGTTCCTGCGTTCCTCAGCCTGCTCTTCCGCAGATTTTACCTGAATGGAAGAAAAAAATTTCCTGATCTGTCTGAGGAAAAAAGAGATAACGCAAAGCTGCTGAATTTTGAAATGCTTGATTCCTGCCTGGCGGATAGTTTTGAATCGATTGTAAAAGTCGGTCTTTACATCATATTTTTTTCCATACTGATTGCCCTGCCGGGGAAATTATCAGCCGGTCATCCGCTGCTTGCCGGGATTCTCCCCACATTGGAAATGACAAATGGCATTCTTATGATCCATAAGGCGGCTCCAGATCTGACTGTCAGCTATCCGCTCATCCTAGGACTTACTTCATTTGGCGGCTTCTGTTCTGCAGCGCAGACTAAGTGTATGTTGAAAGCTGCTTCTCTTCCGATTCTGCCTTATATCATACAAAAACTGACTGCCGCAGCGGCAGCCAGTCTGTTAGGCATTGTATATATGCATGTATTCTGAAAGAGGTTTGCGTCTGCTAATTCTGAGAACCGTAGTTTGTATCGTCTTCTTCCGGAATCTCAAGCTCGGCACGATTAGAACGGACAGTGTCATAGCATTCCTGAAGGGAATTGATCAGGCCGTCGTATTTTGTTGTGTAACTGTCAAGCGTATGCCCGATGATGCTCTCGGCATTAGCAAGCAGGTCATCTGTATACTGGATCGCACCAATGCGGATAGCATTGGCATCTGATGTTGCGTTATCAATGATTTCCTGCGCCTGTGCAGTCGCCTGTGTTACGATCTCATTTGCCTGTGCATATGCCTGCTGCATGATCTCATGCTCGCTGACAAGCTCTGTGGTCTGTACCTGAGCTTCCTCGATCATGGCATCAGCTTTTGCCTTTGCATCGGCAAGTATGGCATCGCGGTTGGCGATGATCTTCTGATAACGTTTGATCTCGTCCGGCGTCTTCATACGGAGCTCTCTAAGAAGTTCGTCAAGATGCTCCTTGTTAACGATGATCTTAGTCGTAGACAGCGGCTGGAATTTACAATCTCTGTCGATGTACTCCTCGATCTCTTCGATAATCTGCTCAATACGGCTGCTCATTTGTTACACTCTCCTTTTGTACTCATCTTTTTCCTAAGTTCCACAGCCACTGCTTCCGGCACAAATTGTGAAAGATCTCCCCCAAAAGCAGCAATTTCTTTTACTGTGGTGGAACTCAAATATGAATATTCGATACTGGTAGTCAAAAACATTGTCTCAACATTTGGTTCCAGTTTATGATTGGTCTGTGACATCTGTAATTCGTACTCAAAATCCGTGATCGCACGCAGTCCTCTTATGATCAGGTCCGCGTCCATCTTCGCCGCAAAATCGACGAGAAGTCCGTTAAATGGAACGATCCGGACATTTTTCAGATCTTTTGTCACTTCCTCTAACATTTTAACACGTTCTTCTACAGAAAACAACGGCATTTTCGCTTTATTACACAATACACCGACGATCAATTCGTCCACGATCTTGCAGGACCGGTTGATAATATCCATATGACCGTATGTAACCGGATCAAAACTTCCCGGATAAATTGCTCTTAACATATTTCCTCAATCCCCGCTCTCTCGATAAACATATGTTTATTCGTTTTATAAATCTTTTCGCGTATGATGGAGAATCCCAGATCTTCTACATAAGAAAAATCCGTCTCCTTTGATGCCTCGACGATGATTGTTGTGTCATCATACACAAGATCCGAACCTGACAGATACTCGAGCACTTTCTTTTCCAGTCCCCGGTCGTATGGCGGGTCCATAAAAATGATATCAAATATCTTTTCGCCCTCGAGCCGGTACAGTGCGTTCATGACATCGGCAGTCATAGTTGCGGCCCTGGATTCGAGACGTGTGAATCTGAGGTTGTCTTTGATACAGCGCATTGCTTTCGGATTGTTCTCAACAAATACCGCCTCTTTTGCACCACGGCTTAATGCTTCAATCCCGATCCCGCCGCTGCCGCTGAACAGATCCAGAAAGATGCAGTCATATATGGTCGGACCAATGATATTGAATAATGTCTCTTTGATCCGGTCTGTTGTAGGTCTTGTATCCAGCCCTTCCAGCGTCTTTAATTTCAGACTTCTTGCGCTGCCGGCGATCACTCTCATAAAATGCCACCCCGTTTCCTGATATGCTGAATTTTAGCAGAAAAAAGCGCCCAGGTCAATCCCGGACGCTTTTCTCTTAATCTGCAGTAATGTCAGATGTTATTTGCCTGCCATCTGTTTTTCCTGCTGCTCGATCATTTTCTTGACCATATATCCGCCTACTGATCCGTTCTGCTTGGAAGTAAGGTCGCCGTTGTAACCGTCAGATAACGGTACCCCCAGCTCGTTGGCCACTTCGTACTTGAATTTGTCCAGAGCGCCCTTTGCCTCAGGCACTGCTGCTCTGTTAGATGAACGACTTGCCATGATCAATTTCCTCCTTTTGCATTTTGGTAACTTGTTGAAGTTACGCTCGTTTGTCATGTAACACTTGAAACCGGCTGCATCTGTATGTAATCTGCCGCTTTTGGTGCAGCCGGTTATCATACATCTGCTGTTCGGTCCTTCATGTTACATCCATAGTATGTGGAGGATTCTTTCTTTATAAACTGGAAATTCTAAACAGTTTATTTTTTATTTTGTCTCCTGGTTTTCAGACCGCCTGAATCACATACAGGTCCGAATCAAAATCACAGCTCATCTTCTCTTCCGAAGCAGTCTCTCCCGCCGATGCATCCGTCGTGACCAGACCGCAGTTCATCAGCTCATCGCCGTACCGGGTTTCGGTTTCATTGATCTGGTACTTTGTATCCGGATTCAGTCCTTTTAAATACATCCGCTCAAACGGCTGGTTCGCTCCATTTAAGATCTTGTATCTTCCGACAATGGCTTCTCTTCTGTCACCGCTTACAACCATCCATCCGGCAACATTATTTTCAAACGGGCTCTGCAGTCGGTAGAAAGTTCCGTACTGGATGAGCCGGCGGTATTGTTTCATAAAGCGGATCTGTTCCTTTACTTCCTTCTGCTCTTCATCTGTCAGTCTGTTCAGGTCGAGTTCATAGCCGAATGTGCCGAAATAAGCTACATTTGCTCTTGTAGAGAGAGGCGTACATCTGTTTAACTGATGGTTCGGCGTGACAGAGACATGACTCCCCATACAGCTTACCGGATAACAGTAGGATGTCCCGTACTGTATTTTCAGACGCTCAATCGCGTCGGTATCATCACTCGTCCAGCCTTGCGGCGCGTAGTAGAGTAGTCCCGGATCAAAACGTCCGCCGCCGCTTGCACAGGACTCGAACAAGACATGGGGAAATCGTTTTGTAAGCCGGTCATACAAGTCATAAACCCCGAGAATGTATCTGTGGTAAACCTCGCCCTGCTGGTCTGCGGGAAGTGCCGCGGAATAACATTCTGTGATACTGCGGTTCATATCCCATTTGATATAAGATATTTTTGCCTCAGAAAGCAGCTTAGCCATCATCCCGTAAATTTTATCTACGACTTCCTTTCTGGAAAAGTCCAGTACATACTGGAACCGGCCGTGGGAAGTTTTCCTTTCGGGAGTCTGAATGATCCAGTCCGGATGCTCCCTGTACAGGTCAGAATCTTTATTGACCATCTCCGGCTCGAACCAGAGACCGAACATCATGCCCATTTCCTCGATTTTTTTTGAAAGCCCGACAATTCCGGAGGGCAGCTTGTCTGTATTTGCGATCCAGTCCCCAAGTCCTGCATGCTCTGTATTGCGTTTTCCGAACCATCCGTCATCCAGCACGAACAGTTCTACCCCGCAGTCCTTTGCCTTCCCTGCAATCTGCAGAAGCTTTTCTTCAGAAAAATCAAAATAAGTGGCTTCCCAGTTGTTGAGAAGGATCGGCCGCTCCCTGTCTTTCCAGTATCCTCTGGCCAGACGTTTCTGATACAGCCGGTGGAACGTCTGGCTTAAGCAGTTCAGTCCCTGATGCGTATATACCATGACGGCTTCCGGTGTCTGGAAGGATGTACCGGCTGACAGTTTCCAGTCAAATCCTGCCGGATGGATCCCCATGAGGAATCTTGTTGTATCGTAGGCGTCCACTTCTGCCTGTGCGAGAAAGTTCCCGCTGTAGATCAGGCTGAAACCGATGGCCTCTCCCTGAAATTCGTCAGCATTCGGCCGTTTGAGTATTACAAACGGGTTGTGGTTGTGGGAAGAATTCCCTCTCATGCTTCCCACGGACTGGATTCCCTGCTCCAGATGCCGTGTCTTCGGATAACGTTCTCTCGCCCATGCTCCGGAAAACTGGATCCAGTCATAATCGCTGTCCGGCAGATCCATGCATAAGCTCATGGCAGTGGTCAGGTGAACATCTTCTCCACCGTTATTGATAAAGCGTACGCTGCGCGCAATGATACCGCCTTTTTCAAAAATTGTATAGAATAGTTCCAGACGGATCCGAGTGAGTGGATCTTCCAGACCAACAATGAGTGTCTCTGCTTCGCTCTCATCTTCTGTATATGTAGCAGGTAACCCCGGGAGCTTTGGTTTTCCGTTTTCAATCCGATAGTCGTGGAAAAGAAATTCCGAGATCCGGCTTCCGTTCTTCTGAAGAATTTCCATAGCAGGCATCCGGTAATCTGTCGTGCCGAATACAGCGTATTCCTGTCTGATATGTTCCATGGAAAAACATTTATCAGTGTCAAATACGCAGGAAGACATCGGACGTGATTTCATTTCAAGCAGATAGGAATAGTCTTTGCGTTCGTGTACTCTTCTGCCAAAATATAACTGTCCCATCTGTCCGTTTGGAAGTACGGTCAGAATATAACTGACCTCATTATTATAAAGGTGGAATGTGTCCTGTTTCGTATTTACTGAAATATTCATGTGCTATCCCTCCTGTTTATTACTGAATCTTATTATATGGATATTCCAGATAATAAACAGGAGAAAATGTAAGAAAAAACAGTCATTATGTACGATGAGGCGCTGCGAAGAAATGACTCAGAGTGTATCGAGGCGATCCTGATTACTGCGCAGATGAGTACGGGAGCTTTCTAAGCTTTCTCTTCGATAGGCAGAGGGGGTTTTCCCTGTCTTTTTTTTGAACAGTTTTGAGAATACAAGCGGGTCAGAGTATCCGCAGGACTGGGCCACACCTTCCACGGCCAGGTCCGTAATCTCAAGGAGCTGCTGTGCCCGTGTAATGCGGTAATTGACAAGATATTCCTGTGGAGACTGACCAAGGGTTTTAGTAAAAAGAGTATGGAGATACCCGCGTGTGATACCGACATAGGCTGCAATATCAGACACGCGTATCCCATAATGATAATTATTCTGGATATACTCCAATGCTTTTCTCACATACAGATTTTCTGCCTCCTGACGTGAGATGTTTTCTCCTTTTATATTTTTAGACAGTAGACCGAAAAATGAATACAGAAATCCTTCGCGGTAAAAATCATTTTCCACAGTATATGTATTCTTCTTTAGAATTTCAACCAAGATCTGTCTGAGCCCCGAAGTATTTTCGCACTGGAAGATTTTATGACCGCTTCCCAGTCCGATATCCGCCAGATATTCTTTTGAGTGGCTGCCGTTGAAGCCGATCCAAAGATAGGTCCATGGATCATCCTTATCTGCCTGATAGAATGTCTGTACTTCCGGCTCGATCAGAAAGCCCTGTCCTGCTGTCAGCTCATACTGCGTATCGCCGATCTGATAGCGGCCCTTTCCGTCAAGGATCAGATGGATCAGGTAATTGGGCCGGACAGCCGGCCCGAAGCTGTGAAGAGGCTCACATTTTGCATAGCCGCAGTAACACAGATAGAATTCAGAAAATTTTCGGTTTTTCAGTGTCAGTACATATGCGTCTTCCATATTTCTACTCTCCGCCGGGTGAATGTTCACAAGATGTTTACAGTGTAGTCTCCAGCATGATCTCGCTGATCTTTCGGTCGATATAACGCCGGAGGCCGGTATTTTCCGGAGCTGTCAGTTCCGGATCTTCTGCAAGGATCCTGCCGGCATCCTCGCTCGCGTTCTGCAGGATCTTTGCATCCTGAAATACATCGGCAACTTTAAAATCAAGGATTCCGCTCTGGCGGATCCCGAACAGATCACCGGGGCCTCTAAGTTTCAAGTCTTCACCGGCAATAAAAAAACCGTCGTTGGAATGATTCAGGATGTCAAGCCGTTCTTTTGTCTCATCTGATTTTGAAGCAGTCATAAAGATACAGTAGGACTGGTATTTTCCTCTGCCTACACGCCCTCTCAGCTGATGGAGCTGTGCAAGTCCGAAGCGCTCTGCATTTTCGATCATGATGACCGTCGCATTAGGCACATCGATACCGACTTCGATCACAGTCGTTGATACAAGGATCTGTATTTCATTTCGACCGAATGCCTCCATGATTTCATCTTTTTCCTGCTGTTTCATCTTGCCGTGAAGGCATGCGACACGGATATTTTTTCCCATTTCGTCAGCAAGCATTCGGGAATAGTCCTGGACATTCTCAGCTTCCAGACTCTCGCTTTCTTCCACCATAGGACAAATGACGTAACACTGCCTGCCTTCAGCCACCTGCTTTTTCATAAAACGGTACGCCGTTTCCCTGTAGCCTGTATCTACGACGCAATTTTTGATGGGAAGCCGGTTTTTTGGCACCTCGTCGATCACGGAAATGTCGAGGTCTCCGTACAGAATAATGGCAAGTGTCCGCGGAATGGGAGTTGCGCTCATGACGAGGATATGTGGCATTTTTCCTTTCCCGGCAAGGGCTTCCCGCTGTTTCACACCGAAACGGTGCTGTTCGTCCGTCACGACCAGTGCAAGATCATGGTAGGTTACTTTATCCTGGATCAGAGCATGGGTACCTATGATGATCGAAACATCACCGGATGAAATCCGTTCATATGCTTCCCGTTTCTGTTTTGCTGTCATCGATCCTGTGAGAAGTTCTGCTCTCAGAGGAAGATGATAGCGTTCTAACATTCCAGATATATTTTCATAATGCTGTCTGGCCAGTACTTCGGTAGGTGCCATCAATGCCCCCTGATATCCGTTCAGTCCGGCAAGCAGAAGTCCGAGAAAAGCTATGATCGTCTTTCCGGATCCCACATCTCCCTGGACAAGACGGGACATAACATGGTCTCCCTGCATATCATTTTGGATCTCATCCCACACTTTTTTCTGCGCATTTGTCAGGTCATAAGGAAGATCTTTCAGAAATTGTCCGATTTCCGGCCGGTTTTCCAGGAGAAAGCGGTTTACTGACCGGCCTTCGTTTTCCTTCATCCGGCGCAGGGACAGGATAAAAACGAGAAATTCTTCATAGACAAAACGCTCTCTTGCCTGAATGAACTCTTCCTTATTTTCCGGAAAATGCATCTTCCGGACTGCCTCGCAGTATGGAAGAAATCTATGGGTTTCCGACAGGCTGCGAGGCAGAATATCCTGGGAGTCTTCAACGGCTTCCAGAGCCTGGCGGATTGCTTTGATGACCATGTTGTTTGTCAGACCGGCGGTCAATGAATAGACAGGCTGCATGGAATAGAGTTTTTCTTCATATTTAGATGCCGGATAGTAGATTTCGGGATGTTCCATTACAAGTCCCTCTCGCCGTCTCACTACCCGTCCCCGGAGAATGAGCATGCCGCCTTTCCCCAGCGAATTTCTTAGGAAGGGCATACGGAACCAGAGCACTTTGATCGTGCCGGTCAGATCTTTTAAATTCAACGCAGTAACCTGGAGGGAACGGTTTCCTGAGACGGAAATGCGCCCGAATACACTGCCGGCGATCGTATTGATCTTCCCTTCTTCGACCTCGCTGACAGGGACCGGGTCCTCATAGATCTCAAATCCTCTCGGATAGTAACGGATCAGATCTTCTATATTGTAAATTCCAAGCCGGTGGAACAGGCTTTCTGTTTTTTCGCCAATCCCTTTCAGGGATCCGATGCTGGATCTGCTCTTCATAACAATGCTCCATAATACTTTACTTAATAAACAGGGCGCTCTCCCTGTCGGAAGAACGCCCCGGTTCTTACAATAATATTAACTTGTTCTACTCTACTGAAAGCACATAGTAGTAAATCGGCTGGCCACCCATATGAATGTCAATATCAACATCAGGATAAAGTTCCTCGACAGTCTGTGCAAATTTCTCAGCATCTTCTTCATGGACATCCTGTCCGTAATAGAGGCTGATCAGTTCAGAATCTTCATCAACAAGCTGGGTGAGCATGTCCTTGACAGTCTCTTCAACAGACTGACCGACTGAGAGGATACCCTGATCACCGATTCCCATGATATCACCCTCATGGATCACTTTATCATCAATCTTCGTATCGCGTACGGCATATGTTACCTGGCCTGTCTTAACATTCTTGACAGCTTCTTCCATGGCTTCAATATTTGCATCCACATCCGCCTCAGGCATAAAGCTGATCACTGCTGTGATTCCCTGAGGAACGGTCTTTGTCGGGATTACGATAATATCTTTGTCTTTTGTAAGAGACCGTGCCTGATTTGCAGCAAGAATGATATTTTTGTTGTTTGGCAGGATGAAGATATGGTCTGCATTTACTTCATCAATGGCCGTGAGCATATCGTCTGTGCTCGGATTCATTGTCTGTCCGCCTTCGATGATATAATCCACTCCCAGTTCACGGAATATTTCGTTCATTCCTTCTCCTATAGAAACAGCAATAAATCCTACCGCTTTTCTGGGCTCTTTTTTCTTTTTCGCTTCTTCTGCCCGTGCCTGTTGTGCTGCAACTTTCTCAGCGTCGCGGATCAGCTTTTCCTGATGCTCCTCGCGCATATTATCGATCTTCATGCGTGAGAGCTGTCCGTATGTCAGTGCTTTCTGGATTGCGAGTCCGGGATCATTGGTATGGACATGGATCTTGACAATATCATCGTCAGCCACGCATACGATGGAATCGCCGATAGATTCCAGATAAGCCTTGAACTCTGTCTCGTTTTTATCCGTAAACGGCTTGTCCGTCATAATGATAAATTCTGTACAATAGCCGAATTTGATATCAGCTTCGGCCTGCTGTCCCGGTTTTACCATTTTAGTCCCGGAACTTGCCTCGATCGCTGCATAATCGATCTCTTTTCCTAAAAATGCATCATATGCGCCGCGGATGACTTCAAGGAGACCCTGTCCGCCCGAATCTACAACACCGGCCTCTTTTAGTACCGGAAGGAGCTCCGGAGTTTCCTCCAGTACCTGTTCGGCATGACTGATCACCTCCGGAAGAAATGCCTCCAGATCATCTGTGGTTTCAGCCAGTTCAGCCGCTTTCTGTGATATTCCCTTTGCAACAGTAAGGATCGTTCCTTCTTTCGGCTTCATGACGGCCTTATAAGCTGTCGCTGTAGCGCGGTCGCATGCCTTTGCGAGAATATTTACATCAATCTCTTTATGTTCCCGTATTTCCTTTGTAAATCCACGGAGAAGCTGTGAAAGGATGACACCGGAATTTCCTCTGGCTCCTCGCAAAGAACCTGATGAGATCGCCTTCGCCATGGTGACCATATCAGGATTCTCAAGTGCCTGTACCTCTTTTGCCGCCGACATGATCGTCAGGGTCATATTTGTACCGGTATCCCCGTCAGGTACAGGGAACACGTTCAATTCATTGATGAATTCTTTCTTTGCCTCCAGATTCGCCGCTCCTGCAAGGAACATCTTCCGGAGCATCTCCGTATTTATCGTTTTAACAGCCACGACAATATCCTCCTTAA
>MHCFR00700__coassemble_666_pt1 | contig 24192 bp, 18 predicted proteins | sample MHCFR00700__metabat2_low_PE_034 | metagenome-assembled genome bin MHCFR00700 | reverse complement strand
GTCTGTTCGAGAATCCCTGCAGGTCCATTGCTCCGGACGGACATGTTACGGTACAAGCGCCGCATCCCTGACAAAGCGCATCGTTTACGACCGCAATACGTCTTGTCTCACGGATTCCGTGATCGTTCACCTCTTTATCTTCGTAGGTGATCGCTCCGTACGGGCAGACATTCGCACACTGGGAGCATCCGTTACACATCAGCTCGTCGGAATGTGCCGTACACGGATTGGTCAGCAGTTTATCTTTGGCGAGAAGTCCGATCGCCTTTACAGCGGCAGCTCCTGCCTGGGATACAGTCTCCGGAATATCTTTCGGTCCCTGGCACACACCGGAAAGGAAGATACCGGCTGTCGGTGACTCTACCGGACGAAGCTTCGCGTGAGCTTCTGTGAGGAAATTGTTTGTATCGATACTTGCTGTCAGCATAGTAGCGATCTTTCTCACATCCGGGTTCGGCTCGATCGCAGCAGCAAGTACGACCATATCAGCCTCTTTTAAGATCTGTTTGTTATCGATCAGGTCAGCGCCCTGTACGAGCAGCTTTCCGTCCGGCTGAGGAATGACTTTTCCGACCTGTCCTTTAATGTAGTTTACACCGTAGTCTTCTACTGCTCTGCGGTAGAACTCATCGAAGTTCTTGCCCGGTGTTCTCACATCAATGTAGAATACCGTCACATTTGTATCCGGATATTTGTCGCGGATGAGCATCGCGTGTTTTGCAGTGTACATACAGCAGACTTTTGAACAGTAGCTCTTGCCCCTGTCGTCCGCGCAGCGGCTTCCCACGCACTGGATAAATACGATCTCCTTCGGGGCCTTTCCGTCGGAGAGACGCTCCAGATGTCCGCCTGTCGGTCCTGCAGCGTTCATGATACGCTCCAGCTCGAGAGATGTGATGACATCCTTGCTCTGGCTGTATGCATACTCATCATATTTGTCAAGCTTGATCATATCGAATCCTGTAGCGACAACGATCGCGCCGTATTTCTCTGTAACGATCTCGTCGATCTGATCATAGTCGATAGCGCCAGCCTGGCACACTTTCGAACAGATACCGCATTTTCCTGTCTTGAACTTGATGCAGGCATCACGGTCAATAACCGGAACGTTCGGAACTGCCTGTGCAAACGGTGTGTAGATAGCACTTCTTGTATTCAGGCCGCGGTTGAATTCGCTCGGCGTCTTCTTGCTCGGACATTTCTCCTGACATACGCCGCAGCCCGTACATTTATTCATATCGACGCTTCTTGCTTTCTTGCGGATCTCAACTGTGAAATCTCCCACGAAACCGGATACGCTCTCTACTTCACTATATGTATAGATATTGATGAGCGGATGGGCGTTTACTTCTCCCATCTTCGGCGTCAGGATACAGGATGAACAGTCCAGTGTCGGGAATGTCTTGTCGAGCTGCGACATCCTTCCTCCGATACTTGGGGTCTTCTCCACGATATCAACCGGATATCCTGCCTCTGCGATATCGAGCGCTGTCTGGATACCTGCGATACCGCCGCCGATCACAAGCGCTCTCTTTGTAACACGGCTCTCGCCCGGTTTCAGCGGTGCGTTTAAGTTTACTTTCGCAACTGCCGCACGCATCAGGATGACTGCCTTTTCCGTCGCCTCTTCCATATCCTTGTGGATCCAGGAACAGTGCTCACGGATGTTTGCGATCTCCACCATATACGGGTTAAGTCCCGCTCTCTCCGCTGCATTTCTGAATGTCGTCTCGTGCATACGCGGAGAACATGAACAGACGACAAGTCCGGTCAGATGTTTCTCTTTGATCGCCTTGTGGATCAGCTCCTGCCCTGCCTCAGAACACATATACTGATAGTCCTCGGCATGAACAACTCCTGGCTCGTGGAGCGCCATCTCAGCGACTTTCTTTACGTCTACCGTAGCTGCGATATTAGATCCGCAGTGGCAGACAAATACTCCTATCCTCTGCACCTGTTATCACCTCCTGTATCTTCTGAGTGCACTTACGAGCAGCTGCTGCGGTGTATCGGGATCGATCAGTTCCGGGATCTCGTCCGCCAGCAGATAGTTCTGGCCTCTCTCACGCACAACGATCTGTCTTGCAGCATCGATCAGTTTGCCCGGCTTCACATCGCGCGGACATCTCTCCACGCATGCAAAACAGGAAAGACACTTCCAGAGAGATTTTGACTTGACCAGTGACTCAATATCCTCGTTGATTACATAGGAGACAAACTGGTGCGGTTTGATATCCATCTCATTGTAGGAGGGACAGGAAGCGGAACATTTACCGCATTTCATACATTTCAGCGGATTCACGCCGCTGATCTCTTTGATCATCTCTGCGCGACTGTGTTCTGTTTTCACTGTTCATCCACCTCCTCTTTAAGTCCCAGCGCCTCTGCCAGAAGCTCTGTAAAATAGTATACCGGCAGGTTGCCGCCATTGTTCTTGTTCAGATTGTACATACATAACGGACAGGCTGTGATCAGCATATCAGCGCCGAAACCTGCCGCGCTCTCCTCGATCTTGCGGCACATGTTTTTAGACATGTCCTCTTCCTTCAGAGATATATATCCGCCGCAGCACTCGTTGCGGTACGGATAGATCACCGGCTCAGCTCCGATGGCACGGATGAAATCCTCCATGATCGTCGGATTCTCCGGATCGTCAAAGGCCATCAGTTTGCCAGGGCGCAGAAGAAGGCAGCCGTAATAAGCGCCGATCTTTTTGCCTGTGAGCGGCTTTACGACTTTTTTCTTCAGCTCGTCGAATCCCACACGGTCACGGAGTACCTCAAGATAGTGAAGTACCGTTGTCTCTCCGGCGTATGGCTCGTCGAGTTTCATATAGTTGTTCGCCCTTGTGCGGATATCATCGACATTTTTCATGTCATCGTTTACCCTTTTGATCACGTGATGGCAGGCTGAACAGACTGTGACAAGATCCTGTCCGTGCTCTTTTGCATCATTGAGCGCACGTACGGAAGCAAGCTTCGTCGCAATCTCGTCCGTGCCGAGCGGATATACTCCGCCGCAGCACTGCCACTCGCTGATCTCTTCCAGCTCAAAGCCCAAAGCTTCTGCGGACACTCTGGCATAATGATCCAGGTCCACAGCTTTGTTCTTCAGAGTACAGCCGGGGAAATAGCTGTATTTCATAGTGTTTACCTCCTTTAGATGTCTAACTGAGCGATTACTTCTTTCAGTTTGTTTGCACTTGCCTGAAGTCTCTCGATCTCTTCGTCTGTCAGATGCATCGGAACCTTGCCCTGTACTCCATTCGGCCCGACAAGTGAAAGCACGCTTAAGCATACATCATCAACACCGTATTCTCCGTGCATCATAGAAGATACTGTTGCAACAGAATCAGATGCTGCGAGCACCAGATTACACAGCTCGACAACAGACACTGCTACTGCGTAGAAAGTAGCTCCTTTCTTAGCGATTACCTGTCCGCCTGATTTGTGCACATACTCTTCCATGGCAGGCTTATCAAGCTCTGTAAGGTCTGCGCCAAGTTCTTTCATTGCCTTGTAGTAGTCGTCGATCGGCATGCTCGCAATGTTTGCTCCTGACCACGGTACGAAAGAAGAGTCTCCGTGCTCGCCGTATACATATGCATGGATATTTTTCTGTGCAACGTTGAAATGTCTTGACAGTCCGTAGCGCAGACGAGCTGTATCCAGAAGTGTTCCGGAACCGATGATCTGATTCTCCGGAAGTCCTGAGATCTTTGTGAATACATAAGTCAGAACATCGACCGGGTTGCTCACGATGATATATTTTGCATCCGGTGCCGCTTTCACGATTTCCGGTGTGATAGATTTGATAATGTTAACATTTGTCTGTGCAAGCTCGATTCTTGTCTGCCCCGGCTTACGTGCGATACCGGATGTAATGATAACGATATCAGAGCCCTTTGCATCCTCGTAATCTCCTGCAATGATGGAGATCGGGCTTCTGAAACATGTTCCCTGCTCGATATCCATAACTTCGCCTTCAACCTTGTCCTTGTTGATGTCGATCATAACGATCTCGGATGCGAAGTCCTCGTAGGAAAGTTTGTACGCGATTGTTGCTCCGACACTTCCGGCGCCAATGATAGTAATTTTGCTGCTCATAGTTTCTCCTCTGCCTTTCTTTTTAAATTTTCTCTAAAAATAAAAAGAAATCGTGATCAATAAAATGCATCATTGCACCTGCAGTTCTAACCCCTGTTTTATCTAACATGTTGTTCTACATCGGTTTGTGACTCCTCACTTCATTAATCAGATTTCGCTTTTTTTATCATATCACATTGTTAATAATTTGACAACATGTGATTTTATTTTTTCAGTTCAGCCATCTGATGCAGGAGGACGGTTTTGTGCCTGCATAAGGATCCGGCGTCTGACATTCGGAGTTGACAAAAAATTCTATATAACCGATAATAGCGTCAGTATACAAGGGGCGTATGTCCCTTTCACATTGACGCTAACAATAAACGACCAAGGAGGACTGGCTATGAAACAGTGTATGGATTCCGAAAATCTGCACCGGCGCCTGAAAAAGATCATCGGACAGGTACAGGCAATTGACAGGATGATCGATGAAGATATCCCTTGTGAAGATATCCTTTCCCAGATAAATGCTGCAAAATCTGCCCTGCATAAAGCGGGACAGATCGTCCTTGAGGGACACATCAACCATTGTGTACGCGATGGTATAGAACATGGAGACGTAGACCAGACGATCGCTAATTTTACAAAAGCAGTAGAGCGGTTTGCAAATCTGAAATAGTACATCTTTACAGATGCGCGCAGGCGGCAGAAAGAACAGACGCACAAAAGTTTTTGAGAATTTTTCCCGACTTTTGTGCGTTTTTCTTTTCTTTATTGACAACCCATACCCCTATATGTATATAATATCCCTATACCCTCATAGGTATCAACAAATGTCTTTAAGGAGAACTAATATTATGATGAAGAAACTCGAAGCAATTATTGAATGGGGCGGGATTAAGCGGGACATAGCTTTTCTGATCCTGTCAGGAGCTGCTCTTCTGCTCAGCATCTTCGGATACTCCCCTTTTCCTTTTGATATGGCCTGGGCAGCGATCATCCTGTGCGGAGTGCCGATCATCATAGAGGCAGTCATAGGACTTGTCACCGCCTTTGATATCAAGGCTGATGTACTCGTCTCCATCGCTCTTGTTGCTTCCGTCATCATTGGAGAAGATTTCGCTGCCGGTGAAGTTGCGTTTATCATGCAGCTGGGAGCGCTTTTAGAGGATCTGACTGTGGAGAAAGCACGGGCAGGTATTCAAAAACTGGTCCATCTGACGCCCCGCACAGCCCGGAGAATATCCGGCACATCTGAAGAGATCATTCCTGCTGAGGATGTTCTGGTAGGAGATCTGCTTCGTGTACTCCCCGGCGAAGCGATCCCTGTTGACGGAGTGATCATCTCCGGCGAAACCTCCGTTGACCAGGCAGTTATGACAGGTGAATCCCTGCCTGTGGACAAGGGGCCCGGAGATGAAGTATCCAGCGGTACGGTAAACCAGTTCGGTGCATTCGAGATGAAAGCTTCAAGAGTCGGGGAAGACAGTTCGATCCAGCGCATGATCCGTCTGGTACAGTCAGCTGATGCAGGCAAAGCGAAAATTGTAAGTCTTGCAGACAGGTGGGCTACATGGATCGTAGTGACCGCATTAACTGCCGCTGTTCTCACATGGCTGATCTCCGGCGAGATCATTCGCGCTGTGACCATTCTGGTCGTATTCTGTCCGTGCGCCCTTGTGCTTGCCACCCCCACTGCCATCATGGCAGCGATCGGAAACGCCACAAAACACGGTTTTCTTGTCCGTGAGGGTGATGCTCTGGAACGGCTGGCATCTGTAAAGAGAATCACATTTGATAAGACAGGGACACTTACCTGCGGTACACCGCAGGTTACTGCTGTAGCAAGTTATCTGAAAGATGTTTCATGGAATGATCTGTATACATATGCAGCCAGTGCCGAACTTAATTCCGAACACCCCCTCGGAAAAGCCATTATCCATTCCTATAAAGAAGAAATGAAAAAAACACCTGCTGCTCCGGACAGCTTCAATATGCTGCCGGGAAGAGGTGTTCATGCTATTACGGACGGACATGATATCCTTGCCGGAAATCCTGAACTGTTTGCTGAGAATAATATTTCTCTCTCAGAAGAAATGACCGGAAAAGCCGGGATTTTTCTCAAGAAAGGCTGCACTGTCATCTACCTTGCAGTGGACAACAGAAGCGCCGGCTTTATCGCTCTCTCCGATACACTGCGTCAGAATACAGCAGACACGATAGCCGCCGTAAAAGCCTGCGGCGTGACTCCCGTTCTTCTGACGGGAGACCACGAAAATGCTGCCGGACACATCGCCCGGCAGCTCCATATCAGTGAACTGCACGCAAACTGTCTGCCTGAAGACAAATTGAACCGGATCGATTCGTATGAACAGCAGAAGCAGCCTGTCTGTATGATCGGAGACGGAATAAACGATGCGCCGGCACTAAAAAAAGCTTGTGTAGGCATCGCCATGGGTAAGATCGGAAGTGATATTGCGGTGGACGCGGCAGATATCGCCCTGGTAAATGATGATATTCGGGAACTTCCCCATCTTCTCCGGCTTGCCAAAAGGATGATGACGACGATCCGCCTGAATCTTACGTTCTCTATGGCACTGAATTTTGCAGCGATCATCCTTGCCATAACCGGAATCCTCAATCCGGTCGTAGGCGCGCTGGTACATAACGCCGGTTCCGTTCTGGTCATTATAAACTCTGCACTGCTTCTGGGATGGAAAGAGAAGCAGAGGAAGCAGTGATCCTGTGTTCCCTGCTTTCTTCCAGATATTCAGTCATTTCGGGATGTTCATTCAAAAGTTTTTCCCGGAGTCTCTTCCTCCGGTTATCGATCAGGCCGGCGATCTGCTCTTCCTCTCCGGACAGCTGTTCCGGAAAATCGCCGATATGCTCTTCGATGGACCGGAGCAGGAGATCTTCATCAAGATTTCCCAGAAATCCCCAGGAGCTTACCAGCTTGTCCACGCCTTGTTCTGACAGTTTTACCACGTCATCCATTGTCCTGATCAGACTGATCACATAAAGTGCCCTCTTCTCGATCTCTTTTTCAGAATCTTTGCCAAAGGCCCATACAAATTCCTCAAGTGTATTTTCCTCTCCCTGCGGGTATGCACAGTCGCCAAGTCTCTCCAGTCTGACGATATCCTCTTGGGGCATATCCAGTCTGCAGGGCACTTCAATCCCTGCATCTTTCAGTGCGGCAAGAATCGTACGCCGTACTCTCCCGTCATCGATCAGATGCCCGATCCCCAGATGCCTCATCTGCCTGTTGATCACATCTGTATGCCCTGTGATATAGAAACGGATTCCGCGTTTTTCCAGGCTGTCGGAAAGCATTTCGATCGCATCTGCTGCAGTAAAGTCAATACTGTTGACCGCCTCCGCATCTATGATGACTGCTTTCGTGTCATCTTTGACAGCATTCTCGATATCATTCTGGAGCACTTTGATATTCGCAAAAAACATATCTTCACTGAAACGATAGATGAGTACATTACGTATCGGATATGCGAACCGGTTCTTACCAAAATCATAATAGCCTGATTTGCCCGGCACCATACCGAGGAATGCCCTCGGCGGATTGGTAGCTTTGAGTATCATGGCAACAAAAGAAAGGATAATACCTATCAGGACACCATAGATCGTACCCATGAACAGCACACCGATCCCGGCTGCAATGAAGATATAAAACTCAGATTTACTCACTTTAAAGAGACGGACAGCCAGATGAGCCTCTACTACATTGAGAAGTGCGGAAATCACGATCGCGGTCAGCACCGGAACGGGAAGATACCCGATAAAGCCTGTTGCCGTCAGGAGGATCACTGCCATCACAAGTGCTGCAGCGATTGAGACTCCCTGCGTTTTTCCACCGTACTGTTCATTCATAGATGTACGGGAGATACTCCCGTTTGCCGGGCAGCATCCCAGTGCCGCTGCTGCCAGATTTCCGGCCGCACAGGCAAGGATTTCCTGACGGATATTCAGCTTATATCCGTTCTTTACGGCAAAACTGTTCTCTGCCAGCAGTGTTTCTGCCATGACAACGACAGCCACCATAAGCCCCCTGCCGGCGGCATGAGTCAGATCCACACGGTGGAACTGCGGGACAAAGAAACCGGGCAGTCCGGGCTCTACGGCTGATAAGAGGATCACGCCTTTTTCATCCACATGGAAAAAGACTGTGGCAAGTACACCCAGCGCCATGATAATGATGGCCATAGGAAACCTTGGGATATATTTCTTTGCCAGAATAAGGATCACCAGCGCCCCTGCTCCCATGGCAAACGACAGCCAGTTTATATATGGAAGAGAATTCCAGATATGCTTTGCCAGTTCCAGGAACTCTCCCCGTCCGGCAGGACTTCCCATCAGTTTCGGCACCTGCATCAAAATGATCGTAACGGCAATGCCGCTGATAAAACCTCCCATGACCGGAGTTGAGATAAAATCTACGATCTTGTCTGCTCTCAGGAAATAGAACAGGACCAGCCACAGACCTGTAAAAAGTGCGACCAGCGGGATATATAGCATCGCCTGCTCCGATTCGCTTACAAATCCGTGCGCTGCGATTGCACCGCCTACGATCGCAGCCGGAGTTGCATCTACGCCAAATATAAATTGTCTTGAAGTTGAAAACAAAGCAAAAAACAGAATCGGGAGCACGGATCCGTACAGGCCGTACACAGCCGGAAGACCCGCAATCTGCGCATATCCCATAGCAATCGGGATCGATACTGCTGCAATAATAATCCCCGAAAAGATATCTTTGGGAAGATATTCCGGTTTATAACCTTTCAATGTGGGAAATAATCTCATTAACTTTCTCTCCTGTCCTTTATCTCTCTTTCCGTCTTATCTTTCGCAAATCCGTGTACACTCTCATTTAGGCTCCATGCCCAATTTTGCTCTTGCCTCGGTCATCCGTGCACGGAACTCCTCATAGAACCCGTTGTCATCCTGAGAAATATAGGATGTCTCATAAAATCTCCGGAGTACATAGAGCGTCAGGATCCTTGTATTATCATCATTTAATGACTCCAGTGCATCCTCACATTCATTTAGGAAATCATGCCACTCCATAATATAACTCTCATAGGCTTTCAGATTCGGGATCCCGAGCCACTTTTTGATCTTGACTTTTCCCCGGTCCTGCCGTGAACATTCATGGATTTGGATGAAATACTTAAATCCGTTTTTCTCATAATACCTTCCAAGGGGAAACAGACGACACAGTCCCGGTCTGCATCTGTGTATCGAACAGCGGCCGGAGTTGTCAAGAAACGGACAGGCATCTCTGCCTGTATCCATCTTCAAATTTGGAAGTATCATGCCGTCTGCGATTCCGAGCTCGATGTAATTTTCTTCCATCAGTGCCTGAAAATCTTTTTTTATTTCTCTGTGCAGCCGCCAGATATCCATCGGATCAAGAATGATAGAGCTGCCCATCCCCCGGCAGCAGTCCGAACACCCTGTACAGTCATGGCAGTCTGCTTTCACCATATCTCCCGATGAATAAAGTCTGCCGTCAGATATCTCTTTTATGTCTACATTGCGTTTCATACAAACTCTTCTCCTAACTGTCATCCGCATAAACTAAATAATGAATACGACGTCTTGTCACAGACGTATATTTATCCATTATATATCATCCGCCGGTGTTGTTCTATGTTTTTTCTTAATATCACCTGTTCTTTTCCGAAATCAGCGCTTTTCTTACTGTTTTTCTGCCAAAAACGCTTTTGCAGCTGCGAGTATGATTTCAGATCAGCTTAATCCAAAAAAATCCGGGACACATCTGATTTACTCAGACTGTTTCCCGGATTCCTCCTGTTCATATCATATATAAAAATCTGTTAATCATTATATCCGTTCGGATTCTGGCTCTGCCATCTCCATGAATCTTCACACATTTCTTCAAGTCCACGCTCTGCAACCCAATTCAGCTCGTTCTTTGCTTTTGTTGCATCGCAGTAGCATGTAGCGATATCGCCGGCACGGCGCGGTTTGATCTCATACGGGATTTCCTTGCCGCAGGCTTTTTCAAATGCCTTCACCATATCAAGAACTGAATATCCGTTGCCTGTTCCCAGATTGTAGACAGACACTCCTGCTTTCTCTTTCAGTTTCTCAACTGCACGGACATGTCCGATAGCCAGATCTACTACATGGATATAATCACGCACGCCTGTTCCGTCATGTGTATCATAATCGTTGCCGAATACGCCGAGGCATTTCAGTTTTCCAATGGCAACCTGTGTAATGTAAGGCATCAGATTATTCGGGATACCTTTCGGGTCCTCACCGATCAGTCCGCTCTTATGTGCACCGATCGGATTGAAATATCTCAGGAGGACAACATTCCACTCCGGATCTGCTGTGTGCAGGTCAGTCAGGATCTGCTCCAGCATCCATTTTGTCCATCCGTACGGATTTGTGCAGGTTCCCTTCGGGCATTCCTCTGTGATCGGAATAAATGCCGGGTCGCCATATACTGTTGCAGAAGAACTGAAGATGATATTCTTCACACCGTGGTTTCTCATTACGTCACAGAGCGTGATCGTTCCGCCGATATTATTCTCATAATATTCCAGCGGTTTCTGTACAGACTCGCCTACTGCTTTAAGTCCCGCAAAGTGGATCACGGATTCGATTTCTTCTTTCTCAAAGACTTCGTTCATTGCCTCTCTGTCGCGGATGTCTGCTTTATAGAATTTCAGGTCTTTTCCTGTGATCTCTTTTACTCTGTCCAGAGCTTTCTCAGAAGCATTGTACAGATTATCTACTACAACAACATCGTAGCCTGCATTTAAAAGTTCCACACATGTATGGCTTCCGATAAATCCGGCTCCTCCGGTTACTAAAATAGACATGGTCGTTTCCTCCTTAAGATAAGACTGCAAGTTATGTTTTCCTGTTTACGTGCCAAGTATAGCACATACAGCAGCATATTGCTTTATAATTTTAAATCATCTTTTGGTAAAAATGTTGCATGAATTACCATAATTTTTCCGGGTAAAGTCCGGCATCTTTGAGGGCCTGGATCGCAGCTACTACGACAGGCTTGTCTTCTTTATAGGTGACACCGTACCATTTATCTTCTGACTCGAGTACAGTCACTGCTGCTTTATCCTCCGCAAGAAGAGTGCTCACTACTGCCGGGAGATAATACTCGCATTTCATCGGATTTTCTTTCAGACCTTTTTCAAGGAATGCCGGAAACCCTTTCTGGATTTCGTCCAGCATACTGCGGGTAAATCCCCACATGTTCATAGATACAAGCTTATCACCATCGATAGAAGTCCAGGTTTCTCCTCCGTCCTCAGAGTAGGCAATACCGTTCTCTCTCTTCTCGATCCTGGTGCGCTCGGTCACGCTGACCAGTTCTCTGTCCGCGTTAAGTTCGCAGACACCGCGCGAAACATAACCGTTGTCCGTCACTGTATTTTTGAGCCGGTATCCTACCATTGTATACCGGTACTTATCATCATCTTCATGAGTGGTCAGATACTCATAGATTACTTTAAAAGCGTGCTGTCCGTAATAGTCATCTGCATTGATCACGGCAAACGGCCCGTCAATCTCATCGATGGCACTTAAGACCGCATGTGCTGTCCCCCATGGTTTCACACGTCCCTCCGGGACAGAAAAACCTGCCGGGATATTGTTGATATCCTGATAAGCATAAGCGACTTCCATAGATTTCGCGATCCGGTCGCCGATTGCCTCCCTGAAGTCAGTTTCATTTTCTTTCTTGATAATAAATACGACTTTCTCAAATCCGGCCTGCTTTGCATCATAGATTGAAAAATCCATGATGATCTGACCTTCTTTGTCCACGGGGTCGATCTGTTTGAGACCGCCGTATCTGCTTCCCATACCTGCTGCCATTATGACAAGAACCGGTTTTTTCATATCTCTGTAATCCTCCTGATCTTTTCACTGTCTTCGGAATCCTTGATTCCAGAACTATTTTAATCTATAAATCAGAGAAAATCAATTATTGAACAGAGATCACATATATACTTGAAAAACGGCATAAAAGATAGTATAAATAAATATGTTTGTGAATATTAGTTGAACAGTTCAGTCATGGAGCTGACCAGGAGAGAAAATCATGCTCGCATGATTTTTCGAATGGGCTGTTCCATGAGCTGAGCGCCTGTCAATGAGTAAAACAGCGGCGGCAGCCGCAATAAGCACGAAGTGCGGTTTTACGAATGGCGCGGCTGAACTGTTACTATTCAGAATGAAAGGATCAATGAACATATGAATCAAGAAAAGAAAAAAAGTGTAAATCCGCTTCAGTTTCTCTATCGCATCCTGCAGGGCGCCCTTATCGGACTGGGCGCGGTACTTCCCGGTATATCCGGCGGTGTGCTGAGCGTGATCTTCGGTATCTATAAGCCGATCATGGAGCTCTTATCCAACCCGTTTAAAAATTTCAAATCCCATGTACCTCCGCTGATTCCGGTATTTATCGGCGGAGTCATCGGATTCCTCGGAGTGGCAAACGTCCTGGCATTCTTTCTCGAGAAATATCCGGATCCGTCCGTATGCGTCTTCATCGGACTGATCACCGGAATGCTTCCCTCCCTTTTCCGCGAAGCGGGCGAGCAGGGACGCAGCAAGGGTTCGTTTATCTCGATGGTCATCTGTATGATCGTGATCTTCGCACTGCTGATCGGACTTCAGATGTTCTCTATTGAAGTAAAACCGAATTTCCTCTGGTACCTGTTCTGCGGTTTCTGTCTGGCGCTCAGTGTGATCGCGCCGGGCATGAGCTTTTCCACACTGCTTATGCCTTTGGGACTTTATACACCATTTGTGGACGGGATCGGACATTTTGACATGAGTATCCTTGTTCCGGCGGGTATCGGAGCTGTTGTCACAGTGATCTGTCTTGCCAAAGCGATCAACGCGCTGTTTGACAACTTCTACTCGATCGCATTTCACGGTATCATCGGAATCGTGATCGCAGCGACAGTTATGATCATCCCTGTATCCGGTTTTATGAACGCAGGAACGGCTATTGTTAACATTATCTGTATTGCAGCTGGCATTGTGATCGCGCTGCTCCTGGACAAATTTAACAGCAGGGTGAAGGTGGAGTAATCCACCTGCCCTGCTGTTTTTATCTGAAGAAAAGATTGCCTTTAAGAAAGCATGTGGGATAATATCACTCCACATCCTGAAGTGCCGCAAAGTCTTCTTCTCCGGTCCTTACCTTGACTACCTTTGTCACATTGTAGACGAATATCTTGCCGTCTCCGATATGGCCGGTGTACAATGCCTTCTTCGCCGCCTCGATCAGGGAATCCACCGGTATCTTACTGACGACAACTTCTACTTTCACTTTCGGGATCAGGTTTGCATCCAGCTCAACGCCGCGGTATTTCTCTCCCGCGCCCTTCTGTATGCCACAGCCCATGACCTGAGTCATCGTAATGCCGGTCACTCCAAGCTTATTGAGTGATGTCTTGAGCGCATCGAACTTGGACAGTCTGCAGATAATGCTTACCTTGTGCATTCCCGTATCATAGACGCCATCTACAATTGTCTTCTTATTGACAACTTTGACTGCCGCGTCCACCTGAGCTTTGGAGGCTTTCTCATAATCGTCCTCACCGAGATCAGTATTTTCATTGACGTCCATATCCATTCCTGTCATGTCATTGATGGCAAATCCGGAATATGCGGAAGCCAGTCCGTGTTCATGCATATCCAGACCGTCAATTTCAATCTGAGCCGGAACTCTTAAGCCTACAGTCTTATCTATCACCTTGAATACAATGAACATTACAATAAGTACATACGCTGCAACTGAAACAATACCTAATGCCTGTACTCCGAGCTGTGTGAATCCGCCGCCGTAGAAGAGGCCGGGAGCTACACCGTCTCCGCCGTTGCTGAACAGTCCGACTGCAAGAGTTCCCCACATACCATTTACCATATGTACAGAAACAGCACCTACCGGATCGTCGATCTTTGCAACATTATCAAAGAACTCTACAGAAAGGACTACGAGGAATCCTGCTACAAGTCCGATGAAGAATGCACCCACCGGAGTGACACAGTCGCAGGGAGCCGTAATGGCCACAAGCCCTGCCAGCGCCGCATTAAATGTCATGGACACATCCGGTTTACCATAACGTATCCATGTAAATATCATAGCCACGACCGTAGCCACTGCTGCTGCAAGGTTCGTATTGAACATTACAAGAGAGGCAAGCTCCATATCTGCATCTGCTGTCATTGCTACAGTAGAACCGCCGTTAAATCCGAACCAGCAGAACCAGAGGATGAATACGCCGAGAGCCATTGCCGTCAGGTTATGGCCCGGAATCGCTCTCGCCTTTCCTTTCTTGTCATATTTACCGATACGGGGGCCGAGCATTGCCGCACCCAGACATGCGATAAGTCCTCCTACCATATGTACACAGGTAGAACCTGCAAAGTCATGGAAGTTCAGGGCCGAAAGCCAGCCGCCGCCCCAGATCCAGTGTCCTGAGATCGGGTATACGATCAGGCTGATCGCTGCACTGTAGATACAGTAAGCCTTGAAATTCGTACGCTCTGCCATAGAACCGGATACAATGGTCGCAGCAGTCGCACAGAATACTGTCTGGAAGATTGCGTAACACCAGGTAGGCAGTGTTCCGAAATCATAGCTCCCCTGGATCAACGGGTCCAGTCCGCCGATCAGCGGCCCGCTGCCTGCGAACATGATTCCGAATCCGATCAGCCAGTAGCATGGAGTTCCGATACAGAAGTCCATCATATTCTTCATGAGAATATTTCCTGTATTCTTCGCCCGCGTAAGTCCCGCCTCACAAAGCGCGAATCCTGCCTGCATAAAAAACACCAGAATTGCCGCAACCAGGACCCAGATAACATCTGTTGCTGAATACATAATATCTCCTCCTTTTATTTTCCGGGTACAAAAAAGGTGCATCCCGGGAATTATATTCATTCCTCTGATGCACCTCGTTGTACCGGAAGGTATTTTTATGATAAAAGGAAAAGCGCTTCGGAAATTAATCCAAAGCGCCTTTGCTTTTATGCCTAAGACTTTACTCTTCCTTTTTTCTGTTGTCAAGCCGATGTTAAGATTTTGCTAAATTTTCTTATTTTTATCAGCCAACAGCAAAATTGTTCACACTTTTTCTCCGTTTTGACCATTTCAAGACTCGCTCACGAGTCTTGGCGCGGGATTCGGGTCAGCTTTAGCTGACATAATACATCTCCGAATCCCTGCGCATCCTCGCGGAGCGTATATCAGATGGGGGATTGACACCCGCCACTGATACTGATTGGTTACTCACCGTCTATGGAGGCGGGAGTCATCCCACATCTGATATACTTTATTCTTCAAACGGGACGACGTCCCTTACCGCTTCCACAGGTGTGATCTCTTTATCGCCATGCTCAATGTCGATCAGATGATATCTGTCATTTCCCATCTGCAGCTCCTTCATATATGTCAGCTGTCTGAGCCCGTGACGGGATTCGATTCTTTCTACCAGAGCATGGCGGTCCTCTTCTTTCATGGCGTACACAAGATCAACAGACGCCTGGTCAATAGCAAGAATATCAAGGGAAGCCAGAATCCCCACGTTCGGCGTGACGACCGGCTCGGCAGCGGTACCTTCACAGTCGCAGGACACCGACATATTCCGCATAACGTTTACATAACTGATATGCTCACCGAAATGGTCGACCACAGCCTTGGCAGATTCTGTCATTCTCTCCATAAATTCTTCATCCGAAATATCCCACATATCATCAGATCCCGGAGTTGTGTGGATCATCTTCTTGCCGATCCGCCCGTCTGCGCATCCGATACCGATATTCTTGTCAGAACCGCCGAAGCCGCCCTTAGAATGTCCCTTAAAGTGAGTCAGTACAAACAGCGAATCATAATCGAGGATATCCTTTCCCATGTACATCTCTGTAAACCATTTTCCGCCTTTTACCGGAAGTGCCACAGTTCCCTCTGCGTCCATGATATCCACAGGGCAGAATGTCCAGCCGTTTACTTTCAGAGTCTCCCTGTGCTGCTCTGTCGTATAGCGTCCGCCTTCATAGTAGGAATTTGTCTCTACTATAGAGGCACCGGGAAGATCTTTTTCGATCAGTTCTTTGACCCACGTGCGGGGAATGATATTCGGCCCGTGAGGCTCACCGGTATGAAGCTTGATTCCCGTCTTCCCCGTAATGTTTCCGCTCACACGCTGAAAGATCCTGCGCAGTCCCTCTGCCGACAAGTCCCGTGTGAAATATACAACGGATTCCTCCCCTATCCTCTCTTCATAGGGAATATAATAATCTCCTCCTGTTCCCGGAATTTGTTTCTTTTCTGCCATGATCTTCTCCTCCTCCTAAATCCTGAAGAATAAAGTTTTTATAGTCGATATCATATGTATGTTTTTATAAATGCAATCTCATCATTATTTGCCTGTCGTGCCAAATCTGAACGCACATCTATATGAAATACATGGCCTGTATTTTCATCTCCATAGATTTTATACTTGCATGGAACTCCTTTCTCCATGAGCAGACGCGCCATTGGTTCACACTGATCCACAAGGAAATCACCTTTCGCCGTAAGCAGATAAGCAGGCGGAAACTTCTCCGTCACATAATCGAGCACATCCAGCTTCTTTCCGTACACAGACGGATGCTCCGTGAAATAATCTATCATCAGCTTATTCTCCGAGATTTCAGATGCCCGCTTTCTCAGATCATACATACCACAGTTAAGTCCTACTGCTCTCAGTCTGAAATCAGGAGGCGTCACTTCCATCACTTCCGCATATTCCGGATTGCTGCAGATCACTGCATACTGACTGGTAATCTGCGCTCCGGCAGAGTCACCGACCAGCGCCACTCTGTCTGTGTCAAAGCCGTGAATGTCGGCTTTCTTACATATCCATTCCATCACAAGATTCAGATCAAAAATGGGCGTGGGAAATTTAAATTTCGGCGCCAGATGATAATTAAAACTGACCACTGCAAAGCCTCTCCGCGCCAGATCCATGCAGTAAAACTGATACTGCTTCGTACTTCCGTATACATATCCGCCGCCGTGGACATTTACAATGACCGGCAGTTTCCCTTTTAAATTTCTCGGCCTGTACACATCCAGAGTATTCCACTTCACGTCCGGGCCGTAGGGGATATCATTAATCCTCAGAATATCGTCCGGTGCAGCATTAAGCCCGCGGTCTCTTTTCGCATCTGAATGGCCGGCCATCAGACGGAAACTTAATGATTGTAAAGACATAATGTTCACTCCTTATCTTCTGTATTATTTCTGTTCAATCTCACTCGTTGTCTGGAAGACAAAGTCCCGACACAGACGCACTGCTTTATCTGCTCTGTCAATATCCCTCTCTGTGGGAATAAAGCTGTCATCCCCCGGATATCGGGTTGTAAAATAAAATCCATCGATCCGGTCTAATGCGCTCTCCGTTTCATCCGGAATATCAATGCCCATGTCGCCTGATATATAGCGCATCAGTCTCCTCAGACTGTGTGTCCGTAAAACACTTTCCTTGGATGCTGCTTCAGATTCATTTTCCGGATGAGCACATTCAGAAACAAGATGTTTCAAATATCTCTCACATATACTCTGTCCTAAAGCGGCAAGCGCTGATCCTTTATTTCCGCTGTCATACGACTGTCTGAAAAATTTATAATCATTTTCGGCAAATTCTGCATAAGTATTCATTCGTCCTGCCATATGTCTCTCCCTTCCTTTTTTATATTTTCAAAATAAAGCGTATGCTCGTCTTTCCATTCATCACCTATCACAACTTTTAAATCCACTTCGGGCATATCCAACTGTCCCGGATTCACGCGGCTTTTCAGGAGGATGATCTCATCCCTGAGCCTATTGATATCAAATGTCGGTTTTAATTCCAACATCAGATCTACATCGCTTTGATAAGTCTGTTCCTCTCTCACGCAGCTCCCATACAAATACAATTTCGACACATAAGGAGCCACCGGTGATTTTTCAATCTGCCGGCGGGCATATTCGATAGCTTTCTCACTGCGTTCTTTATAAATTTTCCTTACCTTAGATGAATTCTTCCCTGAAACGATCATGACTGCTCCTTTATTTTAATGTCGCTCATCGAATGACACAAATCTATAATCATTATATCATATCTGTCTATGTATTCTACAGTCATTTTCATGCATTCTGAGGATTACATCGTTTATTTCCTTATAAGCTGCGTTGTATCTATACATAGATTTAACAATTCTCCGCTTGACTGTAAACCCGCTTTACACCGTATACTCTATACAAACAATAGCCGGACAAAGGCAAGTCTATCCGGCGCAATGAAAGGGGAATGTCACCCATGACGATCAGAGAAATCGAAGAACTCTCCGGCATGACGAGAGCCAATATCAGATTTTATGAAAAAGAGGGACTTATCACGCCCGAGAGAAATTCAAACGGATACAGGAATTATTCCGAGGAAGACCTAAGTGTCTTAAAGCGTGTCCGGCTTCTTCGCACCGTCCATCTCAGTCTGGAAGATATCAAATCATTAAACCGAAATGAGCAGGAGCTTTCCGGACTGCTGATCCGACACCTCATGACTTTGAAAAAGGAACAGCAGTCTCTTGGGCATTCCATAGAAATCTGCGAGCAGCTCTGTAAGGATCAGGCTGTTTACAGCAGCTTTGACGCACAATACTATCTGGATCTCCTTGCCACTTCAGATGCAGAACCATCCTCAGAATTGAAGGAGGATACTCTGCCGAAAGTAACTTCGCCGTGGGTCAGATACTTTGCGCGGAGTATAGATAAAGCCATATATATGATCCTGTGGAATATGTTTCTGTCCCTCGTCCTTCACATCAATATTATGGAGACGGGACTCGCCGGTCTTGCTGCAGATATCGTTGCATATAACTGTATTTTTCTTCTGGCAGAGCCATTTATGCTCTCCCGGTTCGGAACAACGCCGGGCAAGTTCCTGTTTGGTCTGCGTGTGACTGCAGAAACAGGAGCACGGCTGACACACGGCGAAGCACTTCACCGGACGTGGACTGTACTGAAAAAAGGCTGCGGGTTCAATCTTCCCGTATACTGGATCATACGGACGTATAAGTCTTACAGAGCATGCAAAGACGGGGAAATACTCGACTGGGAGCAGGAAACTCTGCTCTGGCTGAACGACAAATATATTCCGCTGAAAGTATCTGTTTCACTTGTCAGCCTGACCCTAATCAACACACTATCCCTCATTCTTGTATGGCAGGCCGGCGCCCTTCCGCAGAACAGAGGGAATCTTACCGTTGAGCAGTACGCGGAAAATTTTAATGATATGGAGAAATACTTCGGAATTGACCGGCAGCTGAACCTGCCCGGAGATTCATCCTTTTACGGAATTATGATGGATGATTCCCGCCTGATCCTGAACAAAGACGGGGAATGGGAAAAGATGCCGGGAACCCCTTATGTCACCGGGACTTCAGTGAACTATGCAGAACTTCCGCCGCTTGATTACACAGTAGAAGACGGTGTAATGAACGGTCTAAATTTTTCTGCATCCTATGAAAATGAGGATGTAACGATTGCATCATACGGTGATCTGATGGCAGTCTCCGCCCTTGCCTTTCTGTGCGCGCAGGACAGCTACCATTTGCTGCCTGCCGCACCCTCTCTTATCTATGCACAGATCAAGGCAAATGGCGACAGCTTCTCCGGATTCACGATATCCGAAGCCGGAGTGACTATCATCTGTACAGTCGAATATGACGGATATGAGCTTCGCCCGGATACATGGAGTCAGAACCGGGTGCTTGTCCCGGCATACGGAGGGGAGCCATCATTTTCTATCAATTTTTCTGTTACAAGGGCATAAATCAGCTCCTGCCCTCCGCGATGGCTGAACTGTTGCCAAACTTGTGCATCTTATAGAAATAGTATGGTACAAGCGGGATCAGGGCCGCGATCCATGCCGCCGGATCTGAAAGGCATACACCTGCGAAGCTTGTATGGCCGGCCACGATCATGACTATGGCACTTCTTGCCACAAGCTCGAAGATACCTCCCAGCATCGGCACAAGTCCGTATCCCATTCCCTGCAGTGTATTTCTGTAAAGGAAGATACTGCCAAGGAACGGATAGCACCAGAATACCGTGTGGAAATATGTCACGGAAGCATTCACCACTTCCGTCTCTGACGGGCTGATGAACAGCCATGTCATATATTTGCCGCCAAAATACATAAGCACCATAAGGACAACACTCCATATGAGGATCATAATCTGGGTGCATCGTACTCCCTGTTTTACCCGGTCCATCTTTCCCGCACCCCGGTTCTGCCCCACGTACGTAGCGATCGTTGCGCCAAACGCTGTAAATACTGTTGCGATCAGGTTCTGCAGCTTTCCTGCCGCAGAGAAGCCCGCCATGTAGATCTCGCCATATATATTCACCGCTCCCTGTACGATAATAGTACCGATCGCCGTGATGGAGAACTGCAGTCCCATCGGGATGCCAAGCGCCAGAAGCCTTCCGAAACTTTCAAAGCTGACTTTAAAATCCTCCCGTTTCAGATGCAGGATCGGGAAGCGCTTCAGTATGTAGATAAAGCAGAGCAGGGCTGAGATTCCCTGTGCGATCACAGTCGCATATGCACATCCTTCCACCCCCATTCCAAATACAACAATAAATGCAATGTCAAGCACAACATTAATCGCCGCCGAAATGACCAGAAAATACAGCGGCGACTTGGAATCTCCCAGCGCCCTTAAAAAAGCAGCCAGAGAATTGTACGCTGCAGTAACAATCAATCCTGCGTAAATGATCCCCATATACAGCTTTACATCCGGCATGATGTCATCCGAATAGTTCATAAGTCGCAGGATCGGCTCGTTCGCGATCAGCAGGCCGACTGTCATGAGAATGGCAAATGCCGCAGCCAGGTATATCGACATTGCCACGTAGTGGCGCATCCTGTCATACTGCTTTGCCCCGAACCACTGGGATACGAGAATCGCGAAACCGCTGCTCAGTCCGTTGAGCCATCCGGTCACAAAAAACATCAGTGAGCCTGTGCTTCCGATCGCCGCCAGAGCGGTCACTCCGATGAACTGCCCTGCTACGATAGAATCTGCTATATTATAAAACTGCTGAAAGACATTGCCCAGAAACATCGGAATCATAAACCGTATGATCAGTTTGACCGGGCTGCCTGTCGTCATGTCATGTATCTTATTGTCCATATCTGTTTCATCTGCCTCTCTTTTTCCTTTGTAAACCGTGGGTAATTATACGCTCAAACAGATGCCGTGACAAGTATAAATTTTTCACAAAATATATAGATGAATTTAAAAATTCTTATCATCCCGGCAGCGCTGCTTGTTATTTTAGGACAAGTACGTTAAACTAATCTATAACAGCAAAATTTCCGAGAGGAGTGTGTCAGCAAAATGACTGAGAATATGGATGTGAAAAAACTTCCAATCGGGATTGAAAATTTTGAAAAAATACGGAGAGATGATTTCTACTATATTGATAAGACCGGTCTGCTCCGTGAACTTCTGAATAACTGGGGAGAAGTAAATCTTTTTACCCGCCCGAGGCGCTTCGGAAAATCTCTGAATATGAGTATGCTGAAAAGTTTCTTTGAACTGGGAAGTGATGCCGGACTGTTCGAAGGTCTTGACATCGCAGAGGAAACAGAATTGTGCCGGGAATATCAGGGGCAGTTTCCCGTTGTCTCTGTTTCGCTGAAAGATGTGGAGGCAGATGATTTTATCTCCGCCAGATCCAGAATGTGTTCGATCATAGGAAATGAGGCGCTCCGCTTTGAATTTCTGGCACAGAGCGAGACGCTTTCCGATACGGAAAAAAGGAGATACAACGGCCTGATCCATACGGATGATCAGGGAGAGTTCCTGATGTCAGAGGAAGTGCTCTCCGGTAGTCTCCTGACCCTCTCCACGCTCCTCCATAAGCATTACGGCAAAAAGGTGATCGTTCTGATCGACGAATACGATGTGCCTCTGTCAAAGGCAAACGAAAACGGTTATTACGATCAGATGGTATCACTGATCCGCAGCATGTTCAGCCGGGTTCTCAAGACAAACAGCAGCCTCTATTTTGCGGTCATGACCGGCTGTCTGCGCGTAGCAAAGGAAAGCATCTTCACAGGGCTTAACAATATCAAAGTCCTCTCCGTCACTGACGTCCGCTTTGACGAATATTTCGGGTTTACTGACAGTGATGTTCGGGAACTTCTGGACTACTACGGGCTGTCCCGTCATTATGAAACGATCCGGGAATGGTATGACGGATATCATTTCGGGGATATCGACGTCTACTGCCCCTGGGATGTGATCTGCTACTGTGATAAACTGCGGGCGGATGACCATGCACTTCCCGAAGACTACTGGAAAAATACAAGCAGCAACGATGTGATCCGGCATTTTCTGGAACAGGCGCGGGGTATGACAAAAAAAGAAATTGAAGACCTGATATCAGGCGGTAGGGTGATGAAATCGATAAATCAGGAACTGACATATAAGGATCTATATTCTTCCATTGACAATATGTGGAGCGTTCTGTTTACCACAGGCTATCTGACACAGCGGGGCAGGCCGGAAGGGAAAGAACTGACGCTCGCCATCCCAAACCGTGAGATACAGGATATCTTTACCGAGCAGATCAGCACATGGTTTCTTGATACCGCCCGCAAAGACGGAACTGCACTTGGCGCATTCTGTCTGGCATTCCAGGAAGGCGATGCCGCGGAGGCGGAGAACCGGTTCAATGAATATCTGAGAAAAACGATCAGTGTACGCGATTCGGCCGCACGGAAAGAACAGAAAGAAAACTTTTATCATGGACTTCTCCTCGGGCTCCTCGGCTTTAAAGATTCCTGGTATGTCATATCCAACCGGGAATCCGGAACAGGGTACAGCGATATTCTGGTGGAGATTGATGAGATGAAGATTGGAATAGTTATAAAAGTGAAATACTCTGAGAGCGGAAAGCTTGACAATGAATGTGATGCCGCCCTCAATCAGATCCGGGATCGGGATTATACATCTATGCTCCGTGACGACGGAATGGAAACGATCCTGGAATACGGGATCGCATGTCATGGAAAGAAATGTATGGTAAAACTCCGGGATTCCCGGTAAGCGGTTTTACAGGAATAAAAAGAAAGCAGAAAAGGCAGTGTACTGAACAAAACTTCAGTCCGCCGCCTTTTCATTCACGCTGTCTCTAATACTTTTATCTTTTTACATTGAATGCCGCAAATCCCGGATAAACTGCGCTCTCACCCAGCTCTTCCTCGATCCGCAGCAGTTGGTTGTATTTCGCCACGCGCTCGCTCCGGCTCGGCGCTCCGGTCTTAATCTGGCAGGTGTTGAGCGCAACCGCGAGGTCTGCGATTGTCGTATCCTCCGTCTCTCCCGAACGATGTGAGGAAATCGCTGTGTATCCGGCTTTGTGCGCCATCTTGATCGCTTCCAGCGTCTCGGACACAGAACCAATCTGATTTAATTTGATCAGGATAGAGTTGCCGCATCCCATATCGATCCCTTTTTTCAGTCTTTCTGTATTTGTCACAAACAGATCGTCTCCCACAAGCTGAACCTTATCTCCCAGCTCTTTCGTGAGGATCTGCCAGCCTTCCCAGTCTTCCTCGTCAAGGCCGTCCTCAATGGAGTAGATCGGGTATTTCTCCACAAGGGATTTCCAGTGATCCACAAGTTCTGCGGATGTAAATTTCTTTCCACATTTCGGGAGTACGTATTCCCCATTCTGACTTCCCTTCCACTCGCTGGAAGCCGCATCCATGGCAAGCACGAAATCTTTGCCCGGTTCATAGCCCGCCTGACGGACTGCCTCCAGGATATATTCGATCGCTTCTTCATCGCTTGCAAGATCGGGAGCAAATCCGCCCTCGTCTCCAACCGATGTCGCCAGTCCTTTTGATTTCAGTAGTGACTGGAGTGCATGGAATACTTCCGTGCACCATCTCAAGCCCTCTGTAAAGCTCTTCGCCCCTGCCGGCATGATCATAAACTCCTGCACATCCACTGTATTTGCCGCGTGCGCCCCGCC
>MHCFR00700__coassemble_658_pt1 | contig 24517 bp, 17 predicted proteins | sample MHCFR00700__metabat2_low_PE_034 | metagenome-assembled genome bin MHCFR00700 | reverse complement strand
TTCAAGGCACTGTTTGATTCGTCAAGTATCCTCGGAAGTACATTCTGGTCCGTGCTCGGATGGACGCTGGTCTGGGCGTTTTTTGCAACGTTCTCCAACTACATATTTGGTATGATCGTTTCGCTGCTGATCAACCGCAAAGGAACAAGGGCAAAAGGATTCTGGAGATTTTGTTTCGTGCTCTCCTGTGCAGTCCCGATGTTCGTCTCCCTGCTGATCATGAGGACGATGCTCCAGCCTGAGGGTGCCATCAACGTACTTTTAAGAAATCTCGGACTGATCGCCCAGGACGCGAGTCTTCCGTTCTTCACGGACCCGACGTGGGCGAGAGTTACTGTCATCGTGATCAATGTATGGGTCGGCGTACCTTACACACTGCTCCAGCTTACAGGCGTACTGCAGAATATCCCTGCAGAACTCTACGAAGCAGCGCGTGTGGACGGAGCCAATGCGGTTCAGATCTTCACAAAGATCACACTTCCCTACATGCTGTATGTGACGACTCCGTACCTGATCGTTACCTTTACCGGAAATGTCAATAACTTCAACGTTATATACCTTCTGTCCGGAGGAGATCCCGTTACAGACCTGTCGTCCACGGCGGGCAAGACAGACCTGCTTGTCACATGGCTGTATAAGCTGACCATTGACAAACAGTATTATAACATCGGAGCTGTTATCGGCATCCTGACATTCGTGATCCTGGCAGTAGCAGCGTTGTTGACATACAGGAACACGAAGTCATATAAAGAAGAAGGAGGGTTCTAGGCATGGCAGGAAAGAAAATACAGTCGGCAAAAAGAAAGCGTTTTATCAACAATTCGATCGTCCATGTGATCCTGGCGATCCTGGCGGTCATCTGGGTATTCCCGATTGTGTGGGTAGTACTGACAAGCTTCCGTGCGGAACAGGGTTCCTATGTTTCAACCTTTCTTCCGCAGTCCTATACACTGGATAACTACATAAGGCTGTTTACGGACACCACGATCCTGAATTTCCCGCAGATGTTCATGAACACACTGTTTATTGCAATCTGCTCATGCATCCTGTCAACGTTCTATGTGCTGGCAGTGTCATACTGTCTGTCAAGACTGCGCTTTAAGCTGAGAAAGCCGTATATGAACATGGCGATGATCCTCGGACTGTTTCCGGGCTTCATGTCGATGATCGCTGTATACTTCATCCTGAAAGCAATCGGGCTTACCGAGGGCAGTCTCATCAAACTGGCGTTGATCCTTGTATATTCCGGCGGCGCAGGTTTGAGTTTCCAGATAGCAAAAGGCTTCTTTGATACGGTGCCGTTCGCAGTGGATGAGGCGGCTCTTCTGGACGGATGTACGAGATGGCAGATTTTTACAAAGATCACCCTTCCGCTGAGCAAGCCGATCGTCATCTATACAGTACTGACATCATTCATGTCGCCATGGCTGGACTTTATCTTTGCGAAGGTTATCTGCCGTGCGAATTCGGACCAGTACACGATCGCCATCGGCCTGTGGAACATGCTCCAGAAAGAGTACATCGATAACTGGTATACCTGTTTCGCAGCGGGTGCCGTACTGATTTCGATCCCGATCGCGGCATTGTTCCTGTATATGCAGAGATACTATGTAGACGGCCTGTCAGGAGCGGTCAAAGGTTAATATAAAGATGCCTTGGGGTTTTTGCCCCAACATCTAACAGATATGAGATGGACAGTCAGGTGCGGTTTATACTGTAACCTGGGTTCATCTCATATTGTGGCATATAAAAGACTGCCTCTGCGGGGCAGAAATATTGAAATAATACATGAAAGGGCATGATATATGAAGACAGCATTAGAGTGGAAAAAGTATTATTCCGGCCCGGAATTTCGGGAACATTATATATATGATAAAAGCGACCTGGGGGTGAGCTGTACGGACAGCGGGACTTCTTTCAAGCTGTGGAGTCCTTCGGCAGACAGTGTCACCCTGAATCTGTATCAGGAGGGAAACGGGGGAGAAGCTTACACACATATCCCTATGAAGAGAGAGGATAAAGGCGTATGGAGCTGGTTTTCTGATGAAAATCTGCACGGAGTCTATTATGATTATTCTCTGATGTTCGAAAGCGAGAGTGTGCGTTCCGCAGATCCTTATGCGTATGCCTGCGGTGTCAACGGCAGACGGAGCATGGCAGTGGACTTGAAGAGGACGGACCCGGAAGGATGGGAAAATGACCGTGCGCCGGAAAAAGGGACGGAGCAGATTATCTACGAGCTTCATGTCAAGGAATTTTCCTGGGATCCGTCCGGTGGTTTTCCGGAACAATATCGGGGAAAATATAAAGCATTTACATGCCCGGACACAACACTTTATGGAGACGGCATCCACCCGACGGGAATAAGGTATATGAAAGATCTGGGAGTCACTCATATACAGATCATGCCGGCCTATGACTATGGTTCTGTCAACGAGGCCGGAAAAGACACGGAGTTCAACTGGGGATATGATCCGGTGAACTACAATGTACCCGAGGGGTCCTATTCAACAGATCCTGCACATGGCGAGGTGCGCATCCGGGAGATGAAAGAGATGATACAGTCATTGCATTCGCAGGGGTTCCGCGTTATAATGGATGTGGTGTACAATCACACATATTCGTTGGATTCGTGGTTCCAGAGGACAGCGCCGTGGTATTTTTACCGCGTATTTGACGACGGCCGTATCTCCAACGGATCGGCGTGTGGCAATGATGTGGCAAGCGAGCGTGAAATGTGTGCAAAATATATACTGGAATCTGTTTTGTACTGGACAGAAGAATACCATATTGACGGCTTCCGTTTTGACTTGATGGGGCTTATGGATGTGGCCCTGATGAACCGGATCCGGAAGGCGCTTGACGAGCGTTACGGCGGCGGGGAAAAGATACTTTTCGGAGAGCCGTGGGCGGCGGCTGAAACTGCCATGGAAAACGGGGCTGTGCCTGCCCTGAAGAAAAATATAGCATTACTGGATGAAAATATCGGTATGTTCTGTGATGATACAAGAGATGCGGTAAAGGGATCAGCGCTTAAGGTCAAAAAGCCGGGATTCATCAACGGGGCAGAAGGGAAGGAGAAAGATATTATCCGGAGCGCGCGGGCGTGGTGTGAGGCAGAAGAAGGCGGCGGAAGAGTTGAAAGTTCTCCTTCAGGTGTCAGGGCGCCCTCCCAGATCATCACGTATGTATCGGCCCACGACAACCAGACACTGTGGGACAAACTTGCAGAGACGCTGCCGGAGGCGGACAACGCAGAGAAGATGCGGCTTAACCGGATGGCAGCGGCTCTCTATATGACGTGTCAGGGAATCCTGTTCTTCCTGTCAGGGGAAGAATTCGCACGGACAAAAAACGGACTGGAGGATTCTTTCAATGCACCGATCGCTCTGAACCGTCTGGACTGGAAGCAGGCATGGGATAACCAGGCTCTCGTGGAATACTATAAAGGGCTCATTGCCCTGCGGACCAGGCTTCCGGGACTCTGCGACAAGTCTGTACGGGCTTCGGAACGGATCGACAATGTAAAAATATCAGACGGTCTGGTGAGTTTTGAGGTGGATAACCGGTCAGAAACAGGCTGCCAGAAATGGGACCGGTTGAAGATTATATATAACAGAACCCGTGAATACAGATCCGTTGCGGCAGAGGGAAGCAGATGGACCGTCCTTTGTGACGGAGAGGACAGCAGACTGTGGACTTCCGTAAAATACGTGAGCCCGGAACTTCAGGCGGCGCCCCAGAGTGTGCTCATTCTGGGCAGGCTTGCAGAGGAAACCGAAGGTGAAACAGGCGATATGACAGATATGACATTAGATGTGGCAGCAGATATGGAAGAAGATGACACAACAGGAACAGAGACATGGGAGAAACAGGCAGTATGAAATGGATCTATGGGAAACAGGATTGGAAGACATTAGAGAGAGGACAGGAAAACTGTTATCTTATGACAAACGGGCTGGGCGGATATTCCTCACTGACTATGACAGGATCCGCAGCCCGCAATGACCATGCATTTCTTATGGCCTGCACGAAAGCGCCGAATAATCGGTATAATATGGTCCATCGGCTGGCAGAGCATTTGGAGATAAAACAGAAAGTTTATACTCTGTCATCCCAGGAATTTGCAGATGGAAACTGTGAAAACGGCTGTCAGTATCTGACAGAATTCGTCTATGAAGATACGCCTGTGTGGCGCTTCCTTATAAACGGAGTGGAAATTGAAAAGGAAGCGGCCTTAAAGCAGGGGGAGAACACGGCTGTAGTCTGCTACAGAGTGACAAACCGGAGCCGCAGCGATGTGCGTCTGACGGTGATACCGTTTTATCAGTTTGCCCCGAAAGGCGAAGGAGTGGAGCTGAATGGGACATTCCGTCACTCAGCCGGCAGGGTAGAAAACGGAGAAATGCGCCTGTATTATATGACAAATGGCTGTGTGAAAGAGATATCGGAGACCGTGGAGCAGTATTATTATTCCTATGACGCATGTGATGGCAGGAAAAGCACAGGGAAAGCGGCGGCATGCCATCAGATCAGTCTGAATGTGGAAAGTGGCGGCAGCAGTACACTGGCTGTTTTATTCAGTCTGGAAAAAGATTACGCAAAAGAGCAGGATCAAAGCGCTGTCGAGACTGCTGAGTCTGTCATACAGGAGATGAAAGAGGAACGGAAGAAACTGGAGCTCCGGTCGGGATTGTGTGACGAGACTGCGCGGTTTCTTGTAAAGAGCGCCCATCAGTTTGTCTCCTGCCGTGAATCTACCGGTGGGAAAACAATTCTGGCAGGATTTCCTTTTTTTGAGGACTGGGGACGCGATACAATGATCGCACTTCCGGGCGTGTGCCTGGCTGCGCGCCAGTATGAGGATGCCAGATCCATCCTGAGAACCTTTGCCCGTTATGAAAGGGATGGGCTTATGCCGAACCTGTTCCCTGAGGGAAAGAGTGAGCCCTGGTATAATACAGCGGATGCAGCGCTCCTTTTCATCAACTGCGTCTGGCTGTATTACAAAGCTTCAGGGGATGGGGCGTTTATTGAAGAGATGTATCCGGTCATGGAACGGATCATCGACTGCTATCAGAAGGGTACGGATTATGAGATACGCATGGACGATGACGGCCTGATCACAGCCGGCAGCGGTCTTGACCAGGTCACATGGATGGATGTGAGGGTTAACGATATCCTTCCTACGCCCCGGCATGGAAAACCGGTAGAGATCAATGCATATTGGTACAATGCTCTCAGGATCATGGGAGAGTGCGCTCGTATGCTGAAGAAGGAACCGTTAGCGTATGACAGGACTGCGGCAGAGGTAAAAGAAGCATTTACAGAGAAATTCTGGATGAAGGAATATCACTGCCTGAAAGATGTGATCTCGGGAACCGGGGCTGACGTGCAGATACGCTGCAATCAGATATGGGCTGTGTCAATGCCGTTTACGATGCTGGACGGCGAGAAAGAAAGGCAGGTAGTGGATACTGTATTTGAAAAGTTGTATACGCCATACGGCCTCAGGACTCTGGATAAAGACGATCCGGAATTTCAGCCTGTGTACGGAGGTGAAGTGATGAAAAGAGACCTTGCCTACCACCAGGGAACTGTATGGACCTATCCGCTTGGTGCATACTATCTGGCATATCTGAAAGTTAACGGATACAGCGATGACGCAAAGGTATATGTCAGAAAGCAGATGGAAGTGCTTGAGAGCGCTCTCCGTGAAGGCTGTATCGGGCAGCTTCCGGAAATCTATGACGGAGAAAATCCGGTCTCGTCAAAAGGATGCTTCGCACAGGCGTGGAGCACGGGCGAACTGCTCCGGGTGTATGAGGCGTTGGAAAAAGAAGAAAACTTCCAGTAAAAGAGCGGGGAGATAGAAGGATCAACAATAAAGCGGAGGAGATGAAAATGGATTTTGCAGCAGTATATCACAAGACATCAGAACAGATGAGTTACGCACTGGACGAGGATCGGTTAGTAGTCAATCTGAAAACGGGATACGACGTAAAGAGAGTGTTTATTATCCACGGAGATCCATTTGACGCCGGGATACTGGGCGGAAACGAAAGATGGACAGGCAAAAGGGAGGAAATCGTCTATAAAAAGCGCCTTCCACATCAGATATGGTGGACAACGACGCTCATCCCTCCTTATAAGCGTTGTAAATATTACTTCGAACTGCACACGGAAGATGAAGTGTGGTATTACTTTGAGGACGGGTTCCTCACGGAAGAACAGGTCAGCATGCCGGGACGCCTGCTCCAGTATTTTATCGTGCCGTGGATGAACCCGGCGGATGTAAACTGGACGCCTGCATGGGTCAACGATACGGTATGGTATCAGATCTTCCCGGACAGGTTCTGTAACGGCAGGCCGGACCGCGCAGAGGAGGGGATACTTCCCTGGCAGACCGGGCCGGTGACAAATAAAGAAAAATACGGCGGTGACCTGGAGGGAATCAGGCAGAAGCTGCCATATTTAAGAAATCTGGGCATCACAGGTATCTATCTGACTCCGATCATGGAAGCAGAGACAAATCATAAATATGATACAAAAGATTATACAAAAATAGATCCCTCTTTCGGCGATGGGGAGACAATGAAAAGACTTGTGTCCGAGGCTCATGATCTGGGAATCCGGGTGATGGTGGACGCGGTGTTCAACCACTGTGGAAGAAAATTTGCGCCCTGGCTGGATGCGCAGGAAAAAGGACCGGATTCCCCTTATGCGGACTGGTTCATGGTCAATGACTGGACGCAGATCAAAAAAAGAGATGATACAAGGGATGGCAGGTTCTATTCTTTTGCCTTTGCAGACGGGATGCCGAAGCTGAATACGAACAATCCGGAAGTGATCGGATATTTCTGTAAAGTATGTGAACAGTGGATCCGTGATTTCGACATTGACGCCATCCGTTTTGACGTGGGAAATGAAGTTTCACACCGGTTTTTGAAGCAGATGCGGACACATTTAAAACAGATAAAACCGGACATCTATATGCTGGGAGAGATCTGGCATGACGCCAGCCAGTGGCTGATGGGAGATGAGTACGACTCCGTCATGAACTATCCGCTGATGAGCGGTATCCATGATTTCTTTCTGGACGCTTCTATGGATAAAAAAGAGTTTGAGTACATGGTCAACCGCTGTTATACTATGTATATGCAGCAGAATAACAATGTATTGTTCAATCTTCTCGACTCTCATGATACAGAGAGGCTGATGAACCGATTCCATGATCTGGATATTTTTTATCAGCAGCTTGCTGTCTTGTTTACTCTGCCGGGAAGCCCCTGTATCTTCTATGGTACGGAGATTGCCATGGAGGGCGGATTTGATCCGGACTGCCGCAGGTGTATGCCATGGGAGGAGATCGGAAGTGAGGGGAATCAGGAGAAGATCCGGTCTGTGAAGCAGCTGATCCGGATGCGGCAGACAGAAGAAACGTGCAGAAGCCCGCACTTCCATTTCCCGAATCACTATGCAGAGAGCAGGTGCGTGGAGTATATCAAGCTCGACGCAGAGAACCGGAAGCTGGAGGTTGTCCTGAACTGCTCGGAAGAGCCGGTGTCTGTAGGAGAAGGCGGAGAGGTTCTGTTTTCAAGGAACTATGATCGTGGGACCTTGGGAAAGAACGGTACATTGATCCGAAAAAGAATATAAACAGTAATGAGACGAGAAAGGGGTTTTGACTATGACGAAGAAGAGACAGCCATGGTGGAAAAATGCAGTAGTCTACCAGATTTATCCGAAAAGCTTTCAGGATTCTAACGGGGACGGCATAGGAGATATCCGGGGGATTATCAGCCGGCTGGATTATCTTGAAGATCTGGGGATCGATGCGGTGTGGATCTCGCCAATGTACTGCTCCCCTCAGGATGACAACGGGTATGACATTTCCGATTATCAGGATATTGATCCCATGTTCGGCAGCCTGGATGATATGGAAGAGCTGATCGCGAAGGCAAAAGAAAAGAATATACAGATCATCATGGATCTGGTGCTGAACCATACCTCGGACGAACACAGATGGTTTCTGGAGGCGAAAAAAGGAAAAGACAATCCGTATCACGACTATTATGTGTGGAAAGACGGTGTGGAAGGGACATATCCCAATGACATGAAGGCCACGTTCGGCGGCCCGGCGTGGGAGTGGGTTCCGGAGCTCGGACAGTATTATTTTCATCAGTTCTCCGTAAAGCAGCCTGACCTGAACTGGGAAAATCCGAAAGTACGCCGGGAAATCTATGATATGATCCTCTGGTGGATGGACAAAGGCGTGGGGGGATTCCGCCTGGACGTGATCGACCAGATCGCCAAGGAGCCGGACAAGATGATCACCAACAACGGACCAAGGCTTCACGAATTTCTGCAGGAGATGAGCCGGGAGACATTCCAGAAAGGAGATCTGATCACTGTAGGAGAGGCGTGGGGAGCAACTCCGGAGATCGCAAAGCTTTACAGCAATCCGGACGGAAGCGAGTTCTCCATGGTATTTCAGTTTGAACACATGGTGATGGATCAGCAGGAAGGAAAGGAAAAGTGGGATCTTGCGCCGCTTCCTTTTGTAAAATTGAAAAAATGTCTGGCAAAATGGCAGAATGAACTGTATGGAAAAGGATGGAACAGCCTTTTCTTCGACAACCATGATCTGCCCCGTATTGTCTCACGCTGGGGTGACGACAGTAAATATCGGAAAGAGTCTGCCAAGATGCTCGCCCTCGTACTCCATGGGATGCAGGGAACGCCTTATGTCTATCAGGGCGAAGAGCTGGGCATGACAAACGTGAAGTTCCCGGATATCAGCTGTTATGAGGATATCGAAACGGTCAACATGTATCATGAGAGACTGGAAGCAGGATATGAAAAAGACGATATCATGCGCTCGATCTATGCGAAAAGCCGTGATAACGCCCGCACGCCGATGCAGTGGAGCTCCGAAGAAAATGCCGGATTTACAACGGGCAGGCCGTGGATCAGGATGAATCCGAACTATACGGAGATCAATGCAGAGAGTGAGAGGAAAGATCCGGATTCGGTGTACCATTTCTATCGGAAACTGATCCATATGAGGAAAGAATATCCAGTCTTTGTGGATGGAAAATTTGAACTGCTCCTTCCCGACGATGAGCAGATCTTCGCCTATGTGCGCAGGGACGACGATTCACAGATGCTCGTCTGCGCTAACTTTACCGGAGAGCCGGCAGAGTGCCCGGTAAGCGGAGAGTGGAAGGGCGCACAGGTATTGCTCCATAATTACCAGGGAGAGCTGAGCTGGGGCATGGACAGCGAGAAGATAGAACTTAAGCCGTATGAGGCGTTTCTGTTATATAGATGATGATTTTTCTTTTGGGCTTTTTTGTGATTGTACATCAAAATTTTCAGGCGGCTATATTCCAGACTAGCCGCCTGTGCTTTCAGAAAATATAGAGAAGGCACATCTTATTATCAGGGCTGTTTCAGCCGGTAATTCAGTTTTGATCGAAAAAATCAAAGGAGGACATGCTTCTACAGTCGAAGCGTTTATTAAAAAAGATTGAGGAGAATGTCAATGTAGTCCGCAGATGGATCGAGGAAAAATAAAATTATTTCACCTTGACACAGCCGTGCTGCCTGAGGTAGAATAACCGGTGTAGAGAAAGCGTTGAAGAGGACAGTAAGCTGTCTGTGCATCGACAGAGAGGGATTGCAGGCTGAAAAGATCCTGTTGTGCGGCATGACTGAAGACCACCTCCGAGCGGCCCTAATCAGGCACGGTGATTCCGTTATCATCACATGAATTAAGATGGTTTTCCATGGAAAACAAGCAGGGTGGAACCGCGGGAGTATTTCCCGTCCCTGTGTGGAGTGTTTCCGTGTGACTGCATAGATTTCATAAAAGTAAGAGGCATTCCGTGGAATGTCTCTTTTGCTTTTGTGCGACCGGATAGGGAGTCAAAGCCTTCCCTATCCGATGGAGAGCCTTACAGGAAATTCCTGTGGGCGGGAATTTTATCAGCGTCAGCCGGAAAATAAGAGAGAAGATAAACAGAGAAAGGAAGAGGAAAGATGAAGATCACATTAAAAGACGGTTCATTCAAAGAGTATCAGGAACCAAAGAGCGTGTATGAAATTGCTGTTGATATCAGTGAAGGACTTGCCAGGGTTGCCACATCCGGTGAGGTTGACGGTGAGATCGTCGATTTGAGGACAGTGATCGACCATGACTGCGAGCTCAGTATCCTGACATTTAACGATGAAAAAGGAAAAGGAGCGTTCCGGCATACGGCATCTCATATTATGGCGCAGGCGATCAAACGCCTGTATCCTGAGACAAAGCTTGCCATCGGACCGTCCATCGCAGACGGATTCTACTATGATGTAGACAGAGAGACTCCGTTTACAACAGAGGATCTGGAGAAGATTGAGGCGGAGATGAAGAAGATCGTTAAGGAGAACCTTGAGATTAAACAGTATACGATGCCGAGAAATGAGGCACTCGAATACTTTAAAGAGAAAGATGAGCCTTACAAAGTAGAGCTGATCGAGGATCTGCCGGATGGCGAGATCATCAGTTTTTATTCCCAGGGAGAGTTTACAGATCTCTGTGCAGGCCCGCACCTTATGACTACCAAACCGGTAAAAGCCTTCAAGCTGACAAGCCTTGCAGGTGCATACTGGAGAGGCGACGAGCACAATAAAATGCTGCAGAGGATCTATGGTACTGCATTCCCGAAGAAAGCGGAACTGGAAGAGTATTTGACCATGATCGAAGAGGCGAAGAAGCGTGACCACAGAAAACTCGGCAAAGAGCTGGGACTGTTCATGATGCGCGAGGAGGGGCCTGGATTCCCGTTCTTCCTGCCAAACGGTATGGTTCTTAAGAACACACTGCTCGACTACTGGAGAGAGATCCACCGCAAGGCCGGATACGTGGAGATCAGCACGCCGATCATGCTGAGCCGTCATCTGTGGGAAACTTCCGGGCACTGGGATCACTATAAAGAAAATATGTATACAACAGTGATCGATGAGGTGGATTTTGCCATCAAGCCGATGAACTGTCCGGGCGGTATCCTTGTATATGAGTCAGAACCGCGTTCCTATCGTGATCTTCCGATCCGTATGGGTGAGCTCGGTCTGGTGCACCGCCATGAGAAATCCGGACAGCTCCACGGACTGATGCGCGTGCGCTGCTTTACACAGGATGATGCGCATATCTTCATGACTCCGGAGCAGATCAAGGACGAGATCAAAGGAGTTGTAAAACTGATCGACGAAGTATACAGCCTGTTTGGCTTTAAGTACCACGTAGAGCTTTCCACCCGTCCGGAGGACAGCATGGGAAGCGATGAAGACTGGGAGATGGCAACAGACGCCCTCAGGGCTGCCCTTGACGATATCGGACTTTCTTATGTCGTAAATGAAGGGGACGGTGCGTTCTACGGACCGAAGATCGACTTCCATCTGGAGGATTCCATCGGAAGAACATGGCAGTGCGGTACGATCCAGCTCGACTTCCAGCTCCCGCTGCGGTTTGATCTGGAATATACAGGTGCAGACGGTGAAAAGCACAGACCGATCATGATCCATCGAGTTGTATTCGGGTCTATCGAGCGCTTTATCGGTATCCTGATCGAGCACTTCGCAGGCGCGTTCCCGACATGGCTTGCACCGGTACAGGTGAAAGTCCTGCCAATCTCCGACAAACATATGGAGTACGGTACAAAAGTCCTGAACGAACTGCAGGCAGTAGGCATCCGCGCCGAGATCGATACCCGCGCCGAAAAAATCGGCTACAAGATCCGTGAGGCACAGATGAAGAAAATCCCGTATATGCTCGTCGTCGGTGCGAAAGAAGAGGAAGAAGAAAAAGTATCCGTCAGAAGCAGGGCAAACGGAGATGAGGGCCAGTGCGGACTCGGAGAGTTTGTAGAGAAGATCAAAGAAGAAATTGATCTGAAGAAATAAAATTCCGTATTTATCGGACTGAATGCCAATTATATAAGGTCCGAAAAAGGACGGAGATGAGGCATGGAAATACTTTTTTGAGAGGACCGGCATATGCTTCAGGCTCCGCTATGTAATTCGGGAAAAATTAAAGGTTCCGAAAGATGATTAAATACAAAGCCTGAAAATGGAGAACTCGGCTTCGCCTCAAACACTCCATTTTCAGGCTTAACATCATCTTCCGGAGCCTTAACTTTTTCCGTCGAATTACTCCGAAGTCGCCTTCCTCACATACCGGTCATCTCTTTTTAAGTATTCCTCTGTCTCACCTCTGTCCGTTTTCTGCTTTATCAGATTCGGCAGTCACTCCGCCAAAACTGAAAATCAAAGCAACCAGTTGAAATGGGAACGGAGTCGATAAAGTTCACCCTTTCAACCAGTTTTTTGTAAATTCAGTGATTGTTGGAGAGGCGTTTCCGATTGAGAAAACGCAGAAAATCAAACGGATACAGCCTATATGATGCACCTTTCGGATCAGGCGGGATTGTAATGCGGACGGTGACTGTGTAAGGTCGTTAGACAAAGTTAAAGCCTGTGATGTGGCGTTAATCAAGCAAATGAAGTTGTCTGAGTGAAACGAGTTGCTTCATTTGCTTGATTGTTCTTAGCCATATCGCAGGCTTGTTACTTTGTCTTATGACCTGTAACCGGAGCCGGAAGCATTACAATCCCGCCTGATCCGAATACGTGAGTCAATCCACTGTATCCGATTGATTTTCGGACGTTTTACTGAGGAAAGTCTCTCGGATAAACAAAAATTTACACTTGCATTTATATTCCACTAGTGCTATCCTTTATTTTGCTGTGTTCATACACAGTGAAAAAGTACTCAGGAGAGTCTCTTTTACAGTACCATACCGGTCAGCGAAACCGGCATATCTGTAGAAGGGCGCCGAAGGTGTAAGCGTTGATACTCTGGTATTCCTGCTCTTGTAGGAAAGCGGAGCAAAAACGTGAGTCTCTCAGGCAAAAGGATGGAGGTATAAAGGAATGTTGGAGCAGATCAACAAAATTATTACTGCAGTTCAGGGCGCTGTGTGGGGGCTGCCGCTGATTCTTCTTATCCTGTTTACAGGATTTCTACTCACAGTCAGGCTGGGGCTTTTACAGGTAAGGCATCTCGGCAAAGCATTCAAATTCATGATCAAAAATGAAGAAGAAGGACACGGGGAAGTGACCAGCTTCGGGGCACTGTGTACCGCACTGTCCGCAACCATCGGGACCGGAAATATCGCCGGTGTGGCGACTGCGCTTGCGGCCGGAGGACCGGGAGCACTGTTCTGGATGATCGTGGCAGCGTTTCTCGGAATGGCTACGAAGTATGCGGAAGGACTTCTGGCGATCAAGTACCGTACTGTGGACAAGGACGGACACATTCTGGGCGGACCGTTCTATTACATTGAGAACGGCATGGGAAAGAAATGGAAATGGCTGGCGAAGATCTTTGCGTTTTTCGGTGCGTGTGTAGGTCTTTTCGGGATCGGTACATTTACTCAGGTGAACAGTATTTCATCTGCAGTGACGAATTTCTTTGACCCGAATGCAGGCAATGTTGTTTCACTGTTCGGGAGAACATATTCATGGAGCACAGTGATCACATGTATTATTCTGACTCTCTGTGTCGGACTTGTCGTGATCGGAGGAATCAAGAGGATCGCGAAAGTGTCTGAAATCGTTGTGCCGTTTATGGCAATCCTGTATGTTGCACTGGGACTGATCATTATCTTTACTAATATTACGGCTGTTCCGGCCGCGGTTGTTTCTATCGTGAAGTCTGCATTTACAGGAAGTGCGCTTGCGGGCGGCGCAATGGGAAGTATGGTAGTTGCCATGCAGCAGGGTATCGCGAGAGGTATTTTCTCCAATGAATCCGGGCTTGGTAGTGCGCCGATCGCAGCAGCAGCCGCTGTTACGAAAGAGCCGGCACGTCAGGGGCTTGTATCTATGACGGGAACATTTATAGACACGATCGTGATCTGTACGATGACAGGTATTTCTGTTGTGATCGCCGGTTCATGGATGAATCCGGATCTGGAAGGCGTGGAAATCACGATGGATGCGTTCCAGAAGGGACTTCCGTTCCCGCCGGAAGCAGCGACATTTTGTCTGATGATCTGCCTGGTGTTCTTTGCATTTACAACGATCCTTGGCTGGAACTACTATGGAGAACGCTGTGTGGAGTATCTTTTTAACAGAAATCAGTCTGTTGTAAAAGGGTACAGATGGCTGTATATCGCGGCAGTCTTTATCGGACCTTATATGACAGTAGCGGCGGTATGGAATATCGCAGATGTATTTAATGCGCTGATGGCGTTCCCGAACCTGGTAGCGCTGCTGGCATTAAACGGAGTTGTCGTCAGGGAGTCAAAAGATTATTTTGCAAGGCTGAAGACAATGAAATAAGCAAGATCAGTAAATGATTTACTATATCGGTAAGAACAGTCTTTATCCGGTACATCCGAGTACAGACTGTTCTTTTTTATTTTTATAAAATAACAGAATATTCAGGAGAAGGAGATGTGTTGTTATTACAAAAATATAAAATAATTTCTTTTACCTGCTAATCACCAGGGAAAGTAAAGCTGTTCTGAAAATACAGGATAATGTGTTTTGGGGATTGCATTGCACTATATTTTGTATTAGAATGGGTTTCAGACAGATATATAGACCTTGCAGGAAGAGCCGCCGGGCGGATGCGGGGATGTTCTGAATATAGACAATTAAGGAGAGCGCAGAATGAAGATTATCAAAAGAAATGGTTCTGAAGAAGCATTCGACATCAAAAAAATCATAAGGGCGGTCACAAAAGCGGATATAAAAGCAGAAAACAGAAGCCTGACAGACGCGCAGATCGAGGATATCGCGGAATTTGTGGAATTTAAGTGCAACAAACTGAACCGCGCCGTGTCTGTTGAGGAGATACAGGATATGGTAGAGAACCAGATCATGGCGACAGGCGCGTTTGATCTTGCAAGGAGATACGTGAGATACCGCTATAAACGTTCCCTTGTGCGTAAAGCAAACACAACTGACAACCGGATCCTTTCACTCATCGAGTGCAACAATGAGGATGTAAAACAGGAAAATTCCAATAAAAACCCGGCTGTCAACAGTGTACAGAGAGATTATATGGCGGGAGAGGTGAGCCGTGACCTGACCCAGAGGATGCTCCTCCCGGAGGATATTGTAGAGGCTGACAAACAGGGGATCATTCATTTCCATGATTCCGATTATTATGCTCAGCATATGCATAACTGCGATCTGGTAAATCTCGAAGATATGCTGCAGAACGGCACTGTCATCAGCGGAACAATGATCGAGAAGCCGCACAGCTTCTCAACGGCCTGCAATATCGCCACACAGATCATCGCCCAGGTAGCCAGTAACCAGTACGGTGGTCAGAGTATTTCGCTTGCGCACCTGGCGCCTTTCGTACAGGTGTCAAGAAACAAGATCCGCGCAGAGGTGGAAGAGGAGATGCGCACGATCGGCTTTGACTGTCCGGCTGAGCAGCTCAATGCAATCGTTGAGGGACGCCTGAAAAAGGAGATTACCAAAGGTGTCCAGACCATCGAATATCAGGTCATCACACTGATGACAACGAACGGACAGGCTCCGTTCCTCACAGTGTTCATGTATTTAAATGAAGCGAAGAGTGAGGCGGAGAAGAAAGATCTTGCCATGATCATCGAAGAGACGCTCAAGCAGCGTTACCAGGGCGTGAAGAACGAGGCGGGAGTCTGGGTGACTCCGGCGTTCCCGAAGCTTATCTATGTGTTGGAAGAAGATAATGTGGAGGAAGGAACCCCGTATTACTATCTGACAGAACTTGCCGCAAAGTGTACGGCAAAGCGACTTGTACCGGATTACATTTCCGAGAAGAAGATGAAAGAGCTCAAAGAGGGAAACTGTTTCCCGGTAATGGGATGCAGGAGTGCCCTGAGTCCGTGGAAAGATGAGAATGGTCAATATAAATTCTACGGGCGTTTCAACCAGGGGGTTGTGACGATCAACCTTGTGGACGTAGCACTTTCTTCCGGAGGAGATATGGATAAATTCTGGAAGATTTTTGATGACAGACTGGATCTGTGCTACCGCGCTCTCATGTGCAGGCACAACAGACTGAAAGGCACGCTCTCCGATGCGGCTCCGATCCTCTGGCAGTTCGGAGCTCTTGCACGGCTGCAAAAGGGCGAGACGATCGACAAACTGCTCTACGGCGGATATTCCACAATATCTCTCGGTTATGCAGGGCTGTACGAATGTGTGAAATACATGACAGGCAAATCCCATACTGATCCGGAAGCAACACCGTTTGCACTGGATGTTATGAAGCATATGAATGATGCGTGTGACAAGTGGAAAGAGGAGACGAACATCGGATTCAGTATTTATGGATCTCCAATCGAGAGTACGACTTATAAATTTGCAAAATGCCTGCAGAAGAGATTCGGCATTGTGCCGGGCGTGACGGACAAGAGCTATATCACGAACAGCTATCATGTTCATGTAAGCGAGGAGATCGATGCATTCTCCAAACTGAAATTCGAGTCACAGTTCCAGGCGCTCTCCACAGGCGGAGCGATCAGCTATGTGGAAGTGCCGAATATGCAGGACAACATACCGGCAGTGCTTCAGGTAATGCGGTTCATTTATGACAATATCATGTATGCAGAGCTGAACACAAAGAGTGACTACTGTCAGGTGTGTGGATATGCCGGAGAGATCCAGATCGTGACGACAGAAGACGGAAAGCTCGAATGGGAGTGCCCGCACTGCGGCAACAGAGACCAGGACAAGCTGAATGTGGCGAGACGTACCTGCGGCTATATCGGAACTCAGTTCTGGAATCAGGGAAGGACGCAGGAGATCAAAGAAAGAGTACTGCATTTGTAATAACAGTTCAGCATCTGGTGTCAGGAGACGGATGTATGCTCGCATATGAACCCGGCGACTGACAATCAGAAGGCTGAACTGTTACTATCTGGCATAGTGAATATGTGAAATAGACGGGAGAAAATATGCACTACGGAGAAATTAAAAAATGTGATATCGCTAACGGAGAGGGAGTCAGAGTCTCCCTCTTCGTTTCAGGCTGTACCCATCACTGTCCGGGGTGTTTTAATCAGGATACATGGGACTTCAGCTATGGAAATGAGTATACAGATAAGACGGAAAAAGAAATTCTGGATGCACTTTCACCGGGATATGTAAATGGTCTGTCGCTGCTTGGAGGAGAGCCGTTTGAGCCACAGAACCAGAAGGTGCTTGTACAGCTCTTAAGGAAAGTGAAAGAGCGGTATCCGGAGAAAAATATCTGGTGCTATACCGGTTATCTCTATGACAGAGAATTGCTCAGCGAAAGCCGTGCAAGATGTGAACATACGGACGAGATGCTGTCCATGATAGATGTGCTTGTGGACGGGAGATTCGTGGAAGCGTTGAAAGACATCAGGCTGGTGTTCCGCGGATCGTCCAATCAGCGGATCATTGATGTGAAAAAAAGTCTGGAGAGCGGTGAGATTGTGCCGTGGGAAGCAAAAGTGAAGCGCGGAATGTAAATTCTGCTTTTTCCGGCACATCCTTAGAATCCGGATCAGAAACCTCTTGACTTATTTTATTGTTCTTTTTATAATGGTTGAGTATATTGCAAAGACTTAGAAGAGAAGTAGTAGGAGCGTATCGTTTTCAGAGAGCTGCCGGAAGGTGAGAGGCAGCAGCGTAAACTCTGAACTGGTCTCGGAGTCCTTCTGCTGAAATTATAAATGGAAACAACCATGCCGCTAGGCTCGAAAACACCTCGCCAAGCCGGCAGGTTGTACTTTACCACTAGGCTCGAAAATACCTCGCCAAGTGGTATAAGTAGGCAGAAGCGGGAATTCCCGTTACAGAATCAATGAGTGCATCAGATTTCGGTCAGATGAATGAGAGTGGTACCACGGAAAATAAGCCTTTTCGTCTCTTGATATGAGAAGAAAAGGCTTTCTTTATCAACTAATGTATGAAAGAGAGGAATCGTCAGATGGGTACAAAGATCGTGTACAACCACAGAGCAATTGAGAAAAAATGGCGTGAGAAATGGGAAGAGAATCCGGTCAATCCGAAAGTGGATGACAGCGGAAAAGAGAAAGAGAAATATTACTGCCTTGATATGTTCCCGTATCCGTCAGGAAACGGACTTCATGTGGGACACTGGAGAGGCTATGTGATCTCCGATGTGTGGAGCCGTTATAAACTTCAGCAGGGTTACTATATCATCCATCCGATGGGATGGGATGCTTTCGGACTTCCGGCTGAGAACTATGCCATCAAGATGGGCGTTCACCCGGCAAAATCCACAGCTGAGAACGTGGCAAACATTAAGAAGCAGATCAATGATATCGCAGCGCTTTATGACTGGGATATGGAAGTAAACACAACGGATCCGAATTTCTACAAATGGACACAGTGGATTTTCGTAAAAATGTTCAAGGCCGGCCTTGCATATGAGAAAGAGTTCCCGATCAACTGGTGCCCGTCCTGTAAGACAGGTCTTGCAAACGAGGAAGTTGTAAACGGTAAATGCGAGCGCTGCGGCGCGGAAGTGACGAAGAAAAATCTCCGTCAGTGGATGCTCCGTATCACAAAGTACGCAGACCGTCTGTTAAACGACCTGGATAAGCTGGACTGGCCGGAGAAAGTTAAGAAGATGCAGACAGACTGGATCGGAAAATCCTACGGCGCTGAGGTTGATTTCCCGGTTGAGGGAAGAGATGAGAAGATCACGGTATATACGACAAGACCGGATACGCTTTACGGCGCAACATTTATGGTACTTGCACCGGAGCACGAGCTTGCGAAATCTCTCGCCACACCGGGGACAAAAGACGCGGTAGAGAAATACATCTACGAAGCGTCCATGAAATCAAACGTAGACCGTATGCAGGACAAAGAGAAGACAGGTGTATTTACGGGAAGCTATGCGATCAACCCGTTAAACGGAGCAAAGACGCCGATCTGGCTGTCCGATTATGTGCTTGCCGATTACGGTACAGGAGCCATCATGTGCGTGCCGGCTCATGACGACCGTGACTTTGAGTTTGCAAAGAAGTTTGATATTCCGATCGTTCAGGTCATCGCGAAAGACGGCAAAGAGATCGAGAATATGACAGAGGCATATACAGAGGCCGCCGGAACAATGATCAACTCCGGCGAGTGGAACGGCATGGAGTCAGCCGTGCTGAAAAAAGAAGCCCCGCACATCATCGAGGAGAGAGGACTGGGACGTGCGACAGTGAATTATAAGCTCCGCGACTGGGTATTCTCCCGTCAGCGTTACTGGGGCGAGCCAATCCCGATCATTCACTGTCCGGACTGCGGATGTGTGCCGGTGCCGGAGGAAGAACTTCCGCTTACACTCCCGGACGTAGAGTCCTACGAGCCGACAGGAACCGGAGAATCACCGCTTGCGGCGATTGACGAATGGGTAAACTGTACATGCCCGGTATGTGGAAAACCGGCCAAGAGAGAGACGAATACAATGCCTCAGTGGGCAGGATCTTCATGGTATTTCCTGCGCTATGTGGACAATCACAATAATAAAGAACTGGTTTCCAGAGAAAAGGCGGACAAATACCTGCCGGTAGATATGTATATCGGCGGCGTGGAGCACGCGGTACTGCATCTTCTGTACTCCAGATTCTATACAAAGTTCCTGTATGACATCGGTGTGATCGACTTTGACGAGCCGTTCCACAAGCTGTTCAACCAGGGAATGATCACAGGAAAGAATGGGATCAAGATGAGTAAGTCCAAAGGAAATGTAGTTTCGCCGGATGACCTTGTACGCGATTACGGCTGCGACTCCCTGAGAATGTATGAACTCTTCGTAGGCCCGCCGGAGCTGGATGCCGAGTGGGATGACCGCGGTATCGACGGCGTCAACCGTTTCCTGAAACGTCTCTGGAATCTGCTCCAGGACAGCAAGGACGAAGATATCAAGGCTACGAAAGAGATGATCAAACTCCGTCATAAGATGGTTTACGATATCACAAGCCGTCTGGAGAGCTTCAGCCTGAATACTGTTATCTCCGGTTTCATGGAGTACAACAACAAGTTTATTGAAGTTGCCAAGAAAGAGGGCGGCATTGACAAAGAGACGCTGGAGACTATCGCAGTGCTCATCTCCCCGTTTGCACCACATTTCGCGGAGGAAATGTGGGAACAGCTTGGCCACAATGAGACTGTCTTCAAGGCAGGCTGGCCGACCTATGATGAGAATGAGATGAAGGACGACGAGATCGAGATCCCGGTACAGATCAACGGCAAGACAAAAGCTGTCATCAGTATTTCCGCCGAGGCGACAAAAGACGAGGCGATCGCAGCCGGAAAAGAGGCTGTTGCTGACAAGCTGACAGGGAATGTGATCAAAGAGATCTATGTGCCGAAGAAGATCGTGAATATCGTAATGAAATAATGCTGAAATAAGATGAAAGAAAGCCGAGAACCCCTGAAAAGAGGGAACTCGGCTTTCTTTATATGTTATTTGCAAGATAGTTCAGATACAGCCCGTTGTCGGCAATCTGTTCTACTCGCTGCAGTGTGAACTCTACGGGAATATCGCCGCCGTTACCCGTGCATTTTATACCGGAATGTGATACCATACTGGTATAGGCAAAGTATGCAGCCAGGCGCAGAGAAACAGCGCTGATCTGTAAATGACTTGAAAGGGAGAGGAGGACACAGGATGAAGAATTATTCGGAAGATGCCAGCAGGCAGTACCATATACAGGTGGCAAAAGGAGAAGTGGGACGATACGTGATCATGCCGGGAGACCCCAAGAGGTGTGCAAAGATCGCAAAATATTTTGATGATCCTGTCCTGATCGCTGATAATCGGGAATTCATTACATATACCGGAACTATGGATGGAGAAAAGGTCAGTGTGACATCCACGGGGATTGGCGGTCCGTCTGCATCGATCGCAATGGAAGAACTGTACCGCTGCGGAGCAGATACATTTGTCAGGATCGGAACGTGCGGCGGAATGCAGCCGGAGGTAAAGAGCGGTGATATCGTGATCGCCACGGGCGCAATCCGTATGGAGGGGACAAGCCGGGAATATGCGCCCATCGAATTCCCTGCGGTTCCGGATCTGAAAGTGACGAACGCTCTGGCCGATGCGGCAGAACAAAAAGGCTATCCGTATCACACAGGCGTCGTACAGTGCAAGGATTCCTTTTACGGGCAGCATGAACCGGAAGTAAAGCCGGTGAGCTATGAACTGCTGAATAAGTGGGAGGCATGGAAACGTCTCGGATGTCTTGCTTCAGAAATGGAGTCAGCAGCGCTGTTTGTGGTTGCAAGCTGCCTCAAAGTGAGAGTCGGCTCTTGTTTCCTTGTCCTTGCAAATCAGGAACGGGAGAAGCTGGGACTGGATAATCCGGTCGTACACGACACCGATATGGCGGTTCAGGTGGCGGTGGAAGCCATTCGCGGTCTTATCCGTTCCGACCGGGAGAAGGACAGGTAAAGAGGCGGTAAAAAAAGAAATGAGGTAGAGGATGATGGAGATAAATGAGATTTTAGCACACGTAGACCATACACTTTTGGCACAGACAGCTACATGGGATGAAATCCGTCAGATCTGTGATGACGGAATTACATACCATACAGCATCGGTTTGTATTCCGCCAAGTTATGTAAAGCAGGCCAGTGACTATGTGAACGGAAAGACTGCTGTCTGCACAGTGATCGGATTCCCAAACGGATATATGACTACGGCGGCCAAGGAATTCGAGACAAAGGATGCCATTGCAAACGGGGCGGATGAGATTGATATGGTCATTAATATCGGATGGCTCAAAGACAGGAAGTATGATCTTATAGAAAAGGAGATCCGTACGCTAAAAGCAGCATGTGGAGTCAAAATTCTTAAAGTTATTATAGAGACCTGTCTGTTGACAGACGAAGAGAAAGCAAAAATGTGTCGGATCGTGACAGAGGCCGAAGCAGATTATATCAAGACTTCCACCGGATTTTCCAGCGGCGGAGCCACATTGGAAGATATTAAGCTGTTCGCTGAAAATGTGGGGCCGGATGTGAAGATCAAGGCAGCAGGCGGGATCTCATCTCTGGAAGATGCGGAAAAATTTCTGGCGCTCGGGGCAGACCGTCTCGGTACGAGCCGTATTGTGAAAATCGTAAAAGATATAAACCGGTAACAGGATGTTGTATATCAGCTTGACAGAGGACACGTATGATAGTATGATTTTCAGTGGAGCAGACTGCTCTTTGGAGAGCAGATACACAGGAGAGAGAGGAATTAATCAATGGCTAATGATCATGGAGAACAGATAAGAATCGTACAGGAGACTGTGGCAGGAAAGGAAATCACGTTCGCACACGTGATGGGCGGTCCGTCTCCGATCATATATCAGAAACTGGGGTTGAATCCGCAGGTGGATTACCGCTCATCGGCAATCGGTATCATGAATATGACGCCGCCGGAGTCTGCCGTGATCGCATCTGATATCGCAGTCAAGAGCGGAAACGTTTATCTTGGATTTGCAGACCGTTTTACAGGGACACTGATCATAACAGGCGAGATTTCTGATGTTACGACAGCACTGACAGAAATCGTGGAATACTTCCGTGATTCTCTGGGATATGTAGTCTGCAACATTACAAAGAGATAGGAAGTGCATCCATGGCTCGAATGACGAAAGAGGAACTGCTGGAAAAGCTGTTCCACGATGATTACGAACATCTGAAAGGAAAGAAGCTGCGCATGACGCGTGTCCGCGTACCCGGGAAAGAAGTGTGTATGGCGCATATAATCAGTCCGTCCGACACACGGATCTACCAGAATCTTGCGCTCCATATCGGAGTCCATGAAGGTGAGGATCATACAGGGGAATCAATTGGCCTTATGAGATTTACCCCCTGGGAGGCTGTGGTAGTGGCAGCAGATACCGCGACAAAAAGCGCGCATGTAGAGATTGGTTTTATGGATCGTTTCTGTGGTTCTCTCATTATCACCGGAGGCCTGGCCGAGGTACAGACAGCGGTGGAGGGAGTCGTCAGATTCTTCGACGAGGTTCTGGGATTTAAGACCTGTGAGATACACAGGAGTTAGAGAAAGTTAAGTAAGGTGACGGCATGAGAAAGATGTTTCTGATGGGCAGGAGCGAAGCGGGAAAAACTTCCCTGACGCAGGCGCTCAAAGGAGAAGAACTTCATTATATAAAAACACAGTATACAAACACAGAGGATGATACGATCGACTCCCCGGGAGAGTATGCAGAATCCAAACGCTTCAGCGTGGGGCTTGCTTGCTTTTCGTTTGAGGCGGATGTAGTGGCCATCGTACAGGCGGCGGATGAGCCGTTTAATCTGTTCGGAGACAGCAGCAGGGCATTCATCCAGCGCCCGCTGATCGGTATTATCACGAAAATCGATTCTCCGTACGCCAACATTCCGATGGTCAGACAGTGGCTGCTCAATGCCGGATGCGAGCGTATCTTCATGGTGAATAATGTGACAAGAGAAGGTGTCGATGAACTGATCGAATATTTGTCAGAAGACACGCCGAGTCTGTCACTGGAACAGGCCATGTTCAAACAGCGCCTCGGGCTGAACGAGTGGGATCCGCTGCCGGAGGGAGTGGAATATCCGGAAGAAAGCATATCTCTTGGAGAAAGAGTATGAGGAAATGATCCGGAAGATCAAAGAGGATCTGTAATTGAAAAAGTGAGCGATAAGAATAAGACATAGAGCAGGGATGTTCTGTGTCTTATTTTTGGATTAGATGCTACGGTGAATAAGTACATTTTTAATGAATAGAATAAAATCGAATGTTTGTTCTATACTTTCTTTCTATACTTTGCTATAATAGCGGGAGAGAGGGAAAATATGGATGGATATTATAGGGAAGAATTTGTGGCATTACTAAACGAGGCACAGTTTACAAAGGAAATATTAGGAATTGGCGTAACACAGTTATATAAGGCTAATTATGCCCAAAAAGGAAAAAGGATAAAATAGAAAAAAATGCAGAAATAGCAGAAAGTCTTTTAGGCGAAATTTCATGGGTCAGACATATTACAGAAACCGGAGGAGTACTGCAGAGGATAGGAGATGATTCTAAAGAGACCGGTATCTGGGCGGCAGTTGCTCCATACCGGCAATTATATATGTTACAGATTATCAGATTCTTTGTAGAGGTTCTGATGGGCTTGTGTCACGAGGCACGGAAAATCAGAAAGGATGGCCAAGAAGATATTCCTTATTTCAGTGAAGGATTCGCTATATTATACAATTCGGATTCATATTTTAAAAGTAGAAAAACATGGAATGAATAATAGAGGGGAATGAGGAAAAGCAGTGCCGGCCCTTTCTCGGTATCACCGGCACAGCTCTACGGCGAGTTCAAGGAACTTTTCCCAAAGAATGCCGTAGAGTATTTCGTCTCCTAGTGTGCCGGAGGCGGAAAATGAAGTATATTTAGTGCTTTTTCGTGCTGTTTAGTCCAGATTTTGTGGACAGAACGATA
>MHCFR00700__coassemble_646_pt1 | contig 24745 bp, 22 predicted proteins | sample MHCFR00700__metabat2_low_PE_034 | metagenome-assembled genome bin MHCFR00700 | reverse complement strand
AACAACCTCGCTAAGAAATAGTTTTCCGAAAATGTTTTCCTGTAAATCAACTATAACACCAACATATTTACCCGTCAATGTTTTTGTGCTTTTTTGTCGATTTGTATATTTATTAATTATTTTTTTGTGCATATTGCACACACCTCTGCATGTTGACAGGTTTTCACATTTTTTCTATGATGTTTATATATTTAAGGGAGGATTACTATGAACATTAAAGAAATAGCTGAACTTGCTGGTGTTTCCCCCTCCACGGTTTCTAAAATCATGAATCACAAGGATGAATCCATCAGCAGCGAAACAAGAGAGCGGGTACTGAAGATTGTCAAAGAATATAATTATACTCCTTATGCATCCGCAAAAACCCCAACTCAAAAATCATGGATCATCGGTATTCTGCTCCCTTCTCAACTGTGTAATGATGCATTTTTAGATGGGATCATATCTACTGCACAAGAACATGGATATACGATCCTCGTCCGCAGCAGTTGTTCAGATACCGAACAAGAATTAAAAAGCATTACTGCCCTATGCAGCAATCATGTAGATGGTATTATATGGGAACCGTTGAATAATGAGAGTCTCTCACATGTCCATCATATTCAGGACAATGATATCCCTCTCATCCAATTCGGGCCATATGCAGGACGCAATGCACTCCAGCTGCCGTACGAAACATATGGATATCAGCTTACATCCGAGCTTCTCTCTATGCGCCATACAGATGTTGCATGCCTTTCAATGAGGAATCCTTACGCCTATAAATTTATATCCGGGTATCAGAAATGCCTGTTTGATAATCATCTTCCAATGAACGACAAGCTTATTTTTTATGAATTGGATAAAACGCTGATTTATAAGATCAACACCCACCAAATCAGCGGGATCATAGCTTCCCACTATCAAAGGGCACTGGAATTTTATCAATTAATGAATACATTGCACTATCGGATTCCTGAGGATTTTTCCCTCATTTCTTTAAAAAATGATGGGATTGAATCCCCCTCCATACCGGAGATTTCCACATATACAATCCCAACCCGCAATTTTGGCATGTTTCTCTGCAAAAAACTAATTTCCAACATAGAAAAGAGAAAAGACGCGCTCCCGTCTTTCACCCAGAAGATCATTCTGGATAATCTGGCTACAGTTGATGTTCCTTTCTCATTAAAGATACCTAAAATTGTAGTAGTCGGCAGTATCAACCTTGATACTTACCTCAATGTTCCCCGGCTGCCGGACACAGGAAAGACAGTCAGCACCTCCACTTCCTCCACTTATCCCGGAGGGAAAGGAATCAATCAGGCTATCGGTACCGCCAAACTCGGCCATCAGGTTTCTCTTATCGGCAATGTTGGATCAGACATAGAATCCGATACCATTTATCGAGCCTTGGCCGATTATGGAGTAGATACCTCCGGAATTAAACGCTGCATTAATTCAAATACCGGAAAGGCATATATTTTTGTTGAATCCGGTGGTAATTCTATGATATCCATTCTCGCCGGGGCAAATAATATATTCACTCCGGAAAACATCCGGGAAAACGAACATTTATTCCAGAATACAGGTTATTGTCTGATCCAGTCAGAGATTCCAGTTGAGACCGTACTAGAAGCATGTAAAGCTGCTCACAGACATAATGTAAAAACAATATTAAAACCTTCTGCCTGTGACCATTTCCCGGAAGAATTACTTTCCTGCGTAGATATTATCATTCCTAACGAAGACGAGCTCAAGGTACTGTGTCCCGACTCTCCGTCACTTAAGTCCAGAGCTGAAACCCTGTTAGGATATGGCATCAAAATCGTGATCACTACGCTGGGTGAACGTGGATGTTTTGTAAAGACAAAAGAATGGGAAGAGACCTTCCCCGCAGCATCTTTTACAGCGGTAGACAGCACCGGTGCCAGCGACGCTTTTATATGTACGCTAGCTTCTTATCTTCTATACGGGTATACACTAAAAGAAGCTGTACGTATCGCCACTTATGCCGCTGGTTTCTGTGTCTCAAGAGAAGGTGTTGTCCCCTCGCTCGCGGACAAAAACACTCTGGAATCCTATATAGACCAGAAAGATCCGGGGCTTATCCATCCTCATACATACTAAAGTATTTTATCAACCGCAAATCAAATTACTCCAACTTAAAAAGTTGGAGTAATTTGATGTCTTCCCTATGTTTTATCCACGTTCTTCTTCCCAGCTGATCACGTCTCCGGAATTCGCATCGATTTCAAAATCATACTCTACTCTCTCGTAGATGATATCCCCTTCGTATTTATATCTTCCGTCGTCGTGATCCAGTTCAATCCTGATATCATTCTCTGTTGCCCCTGATACTTTTGCCAGAGCGATATCGATTGCTTCCTCCCGGCTAACCGCCACATCCGCATTACTTCCTCTGCTTCTGTCATCATCGTCATAGCCGTCGTCGTCCCGCCGTTCCACATCAGAGCTAACAATCTGTCCGTCAGATGCGAGAACCTCGTAATCATATTCTGTCTGATCCACATCGAACCTTACGTCGTAAACAACTCTTCCGTCATCCCTGTCCATGGATACCCGGACCCGTGAAGCATCTGCTTCGCTGATGCCCGCCGCCTCAAGCGCTGCCTGAAGGGCTGCATCCTCTCCGATGTCCTGAGTGCCTGAATTGCTGCCAGTCTGATCAGCCGTTCCGGCTGCGTTCTGGTCATCATGGTCATCACTCTGCGCACTGTCTGCTGCGGCACTGTTCCGGCTTTCAGCTGTGTTTGCTGTTGCACTGTTCATCTGTGCTGTCCCTCTGTTTCCGCATCCTGTAAACACTCCCGCTGCCATTACTGCAATAATTGCTGCTACTGTTAATCTCTTCATTTTTCTTTCTCCCTTCAAAAGTGGTTTATTTATTTTTTGTTGTATTTGTTTTGTTGATACCACTATAAATGAGAAAGATTAAAGTAAGATTAAAGTATCTCATTTTTTTATTTTTTTTCAGGGCTATTTCCTTCTGCCGGAAAACGGAACGAAAATACGCTTCCTTCCCCTTCCGTACTCTCCACCGACACGCTGCCGCCATGAGCCTCCGCGATCCATTTCACCATAGAAAGGCCTAGCCCCGCATGGCTTTCTTCTGTCCTTGAATCATCCGCCTGATAAAATCTCTCCCATATATGGGCCAGGGCGTCCGCGGGAATTCCTTTTCCGTGATCCCGCACGCTTCCTGTGATCTCATCCCCGTTTTTCCCGAGAATCACTTCAATCTTCCCGTTTCTGTCGCTGTAACGCAGGGCATTGGAGAGGAGGTTCACGAGCATCCTTATATAAAATGTCTCGTCAACTTCCATCCATATATCCGGAGTGATCTCTGTCTCCACCTGTATCCCTCTTCCGTCTGCATCGGCCAGTATCTGCTGTTCTTCCGCGATCATCTCCGTAAGTTCGCTCACATTTACCCGTTCTTTATGGAGAGGCTGCCGGCCCTGATCTGCTCTCGACAGGAAGAGAAGCTGCGAGATCATATCAGCCATCCCCTTCGCTTTCCGCTGAATAAGAACAAGCTGGCTGCGCTGTTCTTCCGTAAACGCGTTTTCCTCTGCCAGCATCGCATCACACTGGGCGAGGATCACGCTCACCGGTGTCCTAAGTTCATGGGAAGCATCTGATGTAAACTGCTGCTCCCTCCGGAATACCGACTCAAGTTCTCCAAGCATTTCATCAAATGTTTTTCCAAGGACATAGATCTCATCACGGTCTTTTCCTTTGTCATTGCCTTCATCTGCAAAACCAATGCGGCGCGAGAGGTCGGCGTCCGCCCGTATCTGCCGGACGGTATCCGTGATCTGCCGCACAGGAGCCAGCGTCCGCCTTGTAAAGCGATAACCGATGACGGCAGTCGCCAGTACCATCAAAGGAAGTATAATAAGCGCGAACCGCACAGTGACCGTAAAGCTTTCTTCAGCATCGGTGATCGAAGTGATCCCCCTGACATAGACCGTCCGTTCCTCGGACAGGCGGTATGACATATCATACACATACCATTCCCGGTTCCCGTCCTGTATCGTCCGGATCTCGCCGTCAGCCAGTTCCGGCTGCTGACTGAATCCATGAGGCACTCTGCCGTACAGGAAATACATGTCGCTGTCATATAGCGACAAATATACATCCCGGGCCACCGAATAGAAGTCCGAGTCGATCCGGATCTCCCCGTTCCTGAGGGCAATATACTCCACGCTCTCCTGCACCCTGTTCTCCAGCTTCGACTGTGTAGACGACAGAACCTCACGATTACTCAGCGAAAAAAGGATCGCCAGTGACGCACATGTCAGAAGCGCCATAAAAAACGTATATAATAGTGTAAGTTTTAATTTCAGTGAAATCTTTTTCATAATCCTGTACTGCTGCCCTCTGTCACGATTCCGCCCGGAGTACATATCCCGCGCCCCGCACGGTATGGATCAGTTTCTGTTCATGCCCTTCATCAATCTTCTTGCGAAGATAACGGATATAGACATCGATCACATTCGATCCGCCCGCATAGTCAAAGTTCCACAGATGCTGCTCAAGCCGGTCTCTGGAGAGCACGATTCCTTCATTCTGCACCATATACCGGAGCAGGGCAAATTCTTTGCCGGACAGTTTAATATCTTTACCGCCCCGCCTTACCTGCTGCGTATCCATATGGACCTCAAGGTCAGCTACTTTATAGCAGGTCTTCGGAGTCTCCGCCGGCTTTCGCAGGAGCACCCGTATCCGCGCCAGCAGCTCCTCGAACGCAAACGGCTTCACCAGATAGTCATTTGCCCCGGCGTCAAGTCCCGCCACCCGGTCTTCAATACTGTCTTTCGCCGTCAGCAGTATCACCGGCGTACTGTCGTTTCTCCGTCTCATTTTCTTCAATACGCTCAGTCCGTCAAGCACCGGCATCATGATATCCAGCACCACCGCGTCATACTCAGCGCTCTCCAGATACTCCAGCGCCTCCTGCCCGTCAAAACAGGAATCCACACTGTAATGTTCTGACTTCAGACGGTTCGTTATGATCTGATTCAGATCCTTTTCATCCTCTGCTATCAATATCCTCATATGATCAGCTCCTTTATGGTTTCCAGTATACGCAAGCCGTCAGGGATTGTAAAGTAACAGTTCGGCTTTATCTTGACAAGGCCGAAGGCAGATTATATTCTGAAAATACGAGTTAATATTTCACACAAAGGAGCATTTTATCACCATGGATCATACAGTTTCAAAAGATCTTGCACAATTTCTGGAAGGCAGCCCGTCCTGCTTCCATGCAATAGAAAATATGAAAAATATCCTGTCGGAGGAACATTTTGAACAGCTGCAGGAAAACCGGAAATGGCACGTACAGCCCGGCGGCAGATATTTCGTCACCCGCAACAGCTCGTCCCTCATCGCATTTACCGTACCTGAACACGGATTTAAAGGGATGCGCATCATAGCAAGTCACGGGGATTCTCCGACTTTCAAAATAAAGGAGAACCCCGAACTTGAAACAGACAGTCACTATATCCGTCTCAATGTTGAACGTTACGGCGGCATGCTCTGCGCTCCCTGGTTTGACCGCCCACTCTCCGTGGCAGGACGCGTGATCGTCAAGGATCCGGATTCCGGAACTTTCGTATCCAGACTGGTGAACATAGACCGTGACCTTGTACTGATCCCGAATCTCGCCATCCACATGAACCGTGAGGCAAACAACGGTTACAAGTACAACGCACAGAAAGATATGCTGCCCCTGTACGGCGACCTGACGGCCAAGGGTACTTTTATGAAGACCGCCGCCGAAACGGCCGGCGTAAGTGAAGAGGATATTCTGGGCCATGACCTCTTCCTCTATAATAGAGAAAAAGCAAGCATCTGGGGTGCTTCCGAAGAGTTTATCTCCTGCGGCAGACTGGATGACCTGCAGTGCGCATTTGCCTCGCTGAAAGGATTCCTCGCAGGAGACAGGCAGGAATATATGGCGATACACTGTGTCCTTGACAACGAAGAAGTGGGGAGCGGCACAAAGCAGGGCGCCGCTTCCACATTCCTCTACGATACATTAACGCGGATCCATGACTGCCTCGGCTTCACCCGCGAAGGCTACCTGATCCATCTTGCTGACAGCCTGATGATCTCCGCGGACAATGCCCATGCCGTCCACCCGAACCACACAGAAAAGGCCGATCCGTCAAACCGCCCTTACTTAAACAGAGGCATCGTTATCAAATTTAACGCGAATCAGAAGTATTGCACAGACGGGGTGTCTGCCGCCATGTTCCGCGATATCTGCAAAACAGCGGACGTGCCGGTCCAGACCTTTGTCAACCGCTCCGATATGGCGGGCGGCTCCACACTGGGAAATATATCGAACACTCAGGTCGCGCTGAACACTGTGGATATCGGTCTTCCGCAGCTCGCCATGCACTCGCCCTATGAGACAGCCGGAGTAAAAGATACGGAATATCTGATCCGGGCGGCGAGGGAATTCTTCCGGTAATGACAGGGTGATTTTCCAATCTAATAAGGCAGGTAATCCTGCGGACTGCCTGCCATCACTTTATTTGCTGCCTTTTAATATTCTTCCGCAGAATTCTTTGCATCTGCACCGGATAGACTGTTTCATCACCCGGAAGATCCCCCACATGCCTGATTCAACATCCCATCCGAAACTTCCCGAACGGTACAGATAATCCCCTGGCTGATACGGCTCTTTGATATTCAGATTAAATGCCTCCGAAACACCGGTTGTCTGCGAAGCGGCCAATGGAGACCGTTCGTCCGCCGGCTCTTTTCTCCACGACATTCCTGTTATATTAAATACATGCTACTCCTCATGCGCCCCGTCTATCAGCCGGATCATCATGACCTCCGGGAACAGCCGGCGGATTCAGCGGGTTTCCGTCCTTGTCAAACAGATTTGCAAAGTCATGGACAAAAAGAGCAAATTCCCGGAACGACGTTCCGTCTCTTCTCCGGATCACTGCTTTCGTCCCGGACCGCAGTTCTTCTCCGCTGCGTATATCGTGAAAACTCGCCCCCGCCTCCTCGATCACCAGCGCGCCGAACACGCCGTGAAACTGATGTGCATTTGCAAACAGATGATCATGGAAAAATACAGTCCGCAATTCTTCATCCGCAAAAAAGCGTTCCACCAGAGTTTCATATTTTCTGGCTCCCGCGATATTATTCCAGCCGTTTGCCGCCCCATCGGATGTGATCGTATCAAACTTGACCAGATGCACATGATGTCCCACGATATCTGTTCTGGTCCTGAGCTGGAACGGAGTTGCCTCCAGATACTCCGGAAGCAGATCCGCTTCAAGCCTCCACTGGTGGTTGTGAAGATAGAACACATGGGTTTCCTTGATCCCGCCGTGGACCAGACGGATCTTCGCCGGATCCCCCACATAGGCCCTGAGGATCGACGGTGCCGGGTCTCCATATACCCATGAGCTCATGGAGGTATCCTCTCCCGAGTCCGCCGGATCATGTGTCAGCGGCATCCGGTTTCTCATCGGTTCGGAACGATAACTGATTGCCGTGGTAGAAGATGGAAGCCCCGTCCTGTGATCAACAGGCGGATTTCCGTCCTTATCCAGAATCTCCAGTTCATCATGGAAGAATACCGTGTATTCCCGAAAGGCCGGTTTCCCCGGTTGGTAAAGATCCGCCATCAGCCCGCTTTCCATTTCCTCGCCGGTCTCCGGATGAAACCATCTGGCACCGGGCGGCTCTACGATCACCGCGCCGAACAGGCCGTGAATATTTGTCGCTTCCTCGCTGCTCCTGGGATCTGCCATATCATGGAAGAGAAAAACGCCCTCTGTATCTGCATACCAGGTGTATTCAATTTCGTTGTCTGTCGTGCTGTCCTGATTGAATCCGGTACTTGTCCCGTCCGAAGCCGCAACATCATATAACAGTCCTTGTACGTGGATCGACAGCCTGCGTGATCCGGAAATCGATCGGTATCTTTGTCAGTCCTGCTGTCTGCTGTTCCGCCATGACCGTAAATTCCGTGAGCAATTCTCCGGAACACAGCACATCTTCTCCGACCATCCCGTCAGCAAGACGGACGGTCTGCCACAGTGTTTTTTCAAATTCTTCGCGGTACCTGTCCGCCCTGCTTCTGTATGCTGTCTCCCCCGCCGGAACCCCCGCCTGAAGGAACAATGCATGCTCCTTCATGATCCTCCCGAAAAATAAATGTGTTTCTAATGATGAAGTAACATATTCTTTCATATTTGTGTATACCTTATTAGTTTAGCGTTCTTTATACTATATGAAAGCGGCGGGGGGTTGGGGAGTCCCGGTTGATACCCGGTTCAGAATGTTTATGGGAAAGAATCTTACCCTTTTTGAAGCATAGATAAATAAGACGTCCGTACCGTATCGGAAATCTGATACCCAAGACTATTTAAAATGTTTTCAATCTGAGTGAGAGCGGCATCTTTCTCTTCTTCGCTGCTCACCAAAACCTCCAGTTCCAGAAATTCTCCAAGTCCATGCACATAGTCCAGACAGGCTGTCACCGAGCCATTCTGCAGCATCGTTCTGTCCTTGATCACCTCCGGAGCTGCCGGAGCATATCCGATCGCCCGTAGAATATTTTTGCAGATTTCTCCATCCTCCACACCGGTTTCCAGCTCTTGCCGGGTCATCGTACATGTATCCAGCTTCTTCCCTTTGAAATTAATCTGCGCACGGCTCTTTCCTGTTTGGTGGTCTATCGTTTCACGCACCCGCAGCGCTTCTCCGTTCGTTCTTATGTCTCCCTGTTTATTGTCAAAGTATGTATCACGTTCTTCAATAATTGCGGTCTCTTTAAAGCCTGTCTTCAAAAGTTTTTCCTTAATCTCAGTAAGTTCTGCGACCGGGAGTTTTACTTCTGCTTCGATCATTTTAATCCCCCTTTTCTTCAAATCCAGCGGTCATCCCCGGTATTTTCTTATTGTCTCGAGCATTTTTCCGCATCAATCGCCAGTGTGAACATCAGAACATGCAGCGCATCTTTCGGATTCACGATATCCAGAACATAGGTATCTGTCATATGGAAGAGCTCTTTCGATATGACCGCAACTGTTCTCCCTGCGCCGTCCGTAATAGAATAATTCCATTCCGTCCAGTCACCTTCGATATGCCACCCGTTAAAATCAATATTATAGCGCGGCTTCAGAAAAGTCAGCTCTTTACTGATAGATCCGATCATCTGATTTCCCTCATACACCTCAAACTTCGGAAGGAAGGCAAGGACGCGTTCTTTCACCGTCCCCAGTTCCCGGTCATGGGGATCAAATATCTTGAGGCAATGCCCCCATGACAGCTGACCTTTTACCGTATAGACGGTATTTTCATATTCGTCATAAATGTCATAGCTGTCCAGCCATGAAAAAAATCTCTGTTTAAATAATAGCTTCATATAACTTTCCTCCCTGATATGAATTGCCGCATTCACTCCTCACGGCTACTGCTCATCTTTCTTTCAAATGCTGAAATCAACTCTGCCTCATTTTCATATCCGCTGACCAGCAGATATTTTTTCTTGCCTGTCCGGCCGTTCCGGTATTTTACCCGGCATACAGCCTTAAATCCGAGACGGACCGGCCGCATCTTATACACAGACAGGATTTCAGTCTCCAATCCATTCAGACTTTTATTTTCAGCCATATACCGTTCCAAAACATGTCTCTCTTTCATGTTTTTTACAACTCGCTGCATATTGCGCAGCATGATAATGTATCCGGTCAGTCCCCTGCTGTATCCGGCAAATTTCCCGATATCTACTGCAAACAGACCGCCTCTGTCATCCTGGCAGAAAACCGTACAGTATCTGTGCACCCTGTGCCCGCACTCCCTTGCCAGCCATACGACCAGTATCACATCCACAATGCATGTTGTCAACGTCACTTCTGTGATCGGCCATTTAAAATACAGCGCCAGCCAGGTCACACCAACCGGCATCGTAATCGCAAATGCAAGGAGCAGCAACAGGTATAAAGTTATCTTAAGGGCGAAGTGGTCCTTTTCGCCGTAGTGTTCTTCCATCCATATTCTCATGTATTTTTCCCCTCATCAGCAAATTAAAAGAAAAGGTCCTAGGATTCCGACTCGTTGCCAAAATTCTAAGACCTGTATTAAGTATGTTAGAAAGTATTATTCAAACTCGTAAAATCAAATCTAATTCTATACAGTTTTGTATAGAATATTTGGTTCTATTTGATTTTATTTGTTTCCAACTGTCATGTTTCTATGGTCTGTCTCTGCTAGTGTTATCAATTCGTTATCATGATGATGTTATCACGCTCACTTAAATGTCTGGGTAATTTCTACAATCCGTTTCCCCATCACCTATGAGTCTCCCTAAACTTTTTGAATGCTTCTGCAGCGTTCTCTGTCCTTCCGGCTCTGTAATCATCATAACCTTTCTGAAGCTTCGCATGAAGAGCCGCATCTGTCATCTGAGAGGCATCTATATCTGCCGGTGCCTTTGGAAGCGTAACGGAAAACGGAATCCCTCCAACTAAAACTACTTGATTCAGGAACATATCGACAGCCGTTGACATTGGTATGCCCAGACGCGAAAGAACTGTCTCTGCCTCTGATTTTAATGTGGGATTAATCCGTAGATTAAGTGTTGCTGATTTCTCCATAATGTCACCTCCGTTTACGCTTTAATTGTAACGTCTTCGTCGTTACGTGTCAATAATGAGTTGTAGAATAGTTTAATACTATTTCTTCTTTAGCCCATATCGACTATAACCTCTGTATATTCTTAACTTCCTGACTTTTTCTCACTCGAACTCTATTGTCCCCGGCGGTTTACTGGTCAGATCATAAAACACCCTGTTAACCCCCCGCACTTCATTTATGATCCTGCTCATCACTTTATTGAGCACCTCATACGGAAGCTCCGCTGCCTCAGCTGTCATGAAGTCGATCGTCTTCACCGCTCTCAGCGCCACGGCGTAATCATAGGTTCTCTCGTCTCCCATAACTCCGACGGAACGCATATTAGTCAGCGCAGCAAAGTACTGGTTGATTTCTCTGTCCAGTCCGGCTTTTGCGATTTCTTCTCTGTAGATCGCATCTGCATCCTGTACGATCCGCACTTTCTCTGCCGTAACTTCTCCGATAATACGGATTCCGAGTCCCGGTCCCGGGAATGGCTGGCGATACACCAGTTCTTCCGGAATACCCAGCTCCAGACCTGCCTTACGTACTTCGTCTTTGAACAGATCTCGCAGTGGCTCAATAATCTCTTTGAAATCAACATAATCCGGAAGTCCGCCTACATTGTGATGGGATTTGATCACTGCGGATTCTCCTCCCAGCCCACTCTCAACTACGTCCGGATAGATGGTTCCCTGCGCAAGGAAGTCCACGGCTCCGATCTTCTTCGCTTCTTCCTCAAATACACGGATGAATTCTTCACCGATGATCTTACGCTTCTGTTCCGGTTCTGTCACACCGGCCAGTTTATTATAATATCTCTCCTGTGCATTTACGCGGATAAAGTTCAGATCAAAGTCACCATCCGGACCGAATACTGCTTCTACTTCGTCTCCTTCGTTTTTGCGGAGAAGGCCATGGTCTACAAATACACAAGTCAGCTGTTTTCCGATCGCTCTGGAAAGGAGGCCGGCTGCCACGGAAGAATCCACACCGCCGGATAATGCGAGCAGCACTTTTCCGTCTCCTACTTTCTCACGGATTGCATTGATGGACTGCTCTACAAAAGAATCCATTCTCCAGTCGCCGATGCATTCACAGACATTCTTCACGAAATTATTGATCATCTTTGTTCCTTCCTGAGTATGCAACACTTCCGGATGGAACTGGATTGCGTAAAGCTTCTCGGCTTCATTCTCTGCTGCTGCCACCGGACAGTCTGCAGTATGGGCAGATATATCGAATCCCGGCGCAACTTTTGAAATATAATCAAAATGGCTCATCCAGCAGACTGTCGGAGTAGAAACATCTGTAAACACTTTGGAAGAAGTCTTGTCGATCAGGACTTCTGTTTTTCCGTATTCTCTGACATCTGCCTTCTCTACTTTTCCGCCCAGCACGTGCATCATAAGCTGTGCACCATAGCAGAGTCCGAGCACCGGTATTCCCAGTTTGAACAGCTCGTCCGAATATGTCGGTGAATCCGGCAGATAGCAGCTGTTCGGTCCGCCGGTAAGAATAATCCCCTTTGGATTCATGACTTTGATCTTCTCGAGATCCGTTTTGTAAGAATAAATCTCACAGTACACATTACATTCCCTGACACGTCTCGCGACAAGCTGATTATACTGTCCGCCAAAGTCAAGGACGATCACTAATTCGTTCTTCAAAGTATTCCTCCTGCTCATAAATCATCATATTTTCTTCTGCTATCAATTATAGTTGAGGGGCAGATATTTTACAAGCCCTCTTCTGTCAGATGTAAAAATGCCCCGGCGTATTTTTTCCGTACACCGGGGGGGCACCTGATAAGCAATTATTTTCGTCTGAAATTGTCGAAAATTTCCAAAAATCTTATGCTGCATACTTTTCAAGTTCTGCGCACAGTTCTGCACATTCTTCCGAATGCATCTTCAATTCCAGTTCGCTGTTAAGTCCAAGATGCATGATTCCAAGCAATGATTTTGCGTCTACTACAACTCTTCCACGTCTGACATCAATGTCAAACTCATACTTAGATACTGTATTCACAAATTCATAGATCTCATTCGGAGTTTTGAACGTAAGTTTCATTTCGCTCATTATCATCTCACCTCTTTCATATCTTCTTTTGTTATTGCAAAACTCAAGTATTATACCATATTTTCCCAGTTTGAAAAGAGGTAAAATGATTTTTTTCTGTATTGGAGCTTTTCCAAACCGTTTAAGGGAGAATATGCCCTGCCGCAAGATACAGCCGATACCATTCTTCCCGGCTCAGGCTGATCTTTCCTGCCTCGATGATCTCTGTCAGCCGTTCTTCACTGGCCGTTCCCGTCACGATCTGCATATGGGCGGGATGCCGCAGGATCCACGCGGCCGCGATCGTTGTCGGACTCACGCTGTACTGTTCTGCAAACTGGTCGATCTCCTTATTAAGATCTGCATATTCCTCATTTCCGAGAAAGCATCCTTTCCATGCCGGCATCTGGAACGGCGACCAAGACTGTATCGTGATATCGTTCAAGCGGCAGTAATCCAGAACACTTCCATCGCGGTCTGCGGAGCCATCTGTCTCCATGTTTACTTCCATCCCGTTTGCTACCATATTAGACACCGGTATACTGAACTGGAGCTGGTCTGTCACTATTTCCTGCCGGACATATTTCTTCAGCAGTTCAATCTGCATCGGTTTATGATTAGACACTCCGAACATCCGTACCTTCCCGCTCTGTTCCAGGATATCAAAAGCTTCTGCGACCTCCTCCGGATCCACCAGCGCGTCCGGACGGTGAAGGAGCAGCATGTCCAGATATTCCGTCCGCAGACGTTTCAGGATGCCGTCCACTGATTCCAGGATATAGTCTTTCGAAAGATCGTAATATCCTTTGCGAATCCCGCACTTGGACTGCAGGAACATATCCTCCCGCCGAAGCGACGGATCATCGCTCCATGCTTCACCAAAGATTTCTTCGCTCATTCCTCCTGCGTAGATATCCGCGTGATCAAAATAATATGCCCCCTGCTCAACCGCCGCATGGATAAAATGATTCATGGTCGCCTTATCCTTTTCTCCAAGCCTCATACAGCCTACGACCACGGCAGGTACCTGCAGCCCGCCCTTTCCAAACATTGCTTTCTTCATCGTTACCTCCTGTCAGCTTCCCTGTACTCTTTCTGCGTAATTTTCCCCTTACGTTTTCTAATATACTGAAATGATATCTAAATACTATCACATGCTCTCAGGCAGAAAAAGAGACTAACTTACAAAAAACACATCATTTTGTACTTTCTCCGTAAGACAGCAGTTGTTCTGTTATAGCCGTCATGGTGCTTCACCGTAAGAAACAGCCGTCCGGAATGGCATAATAAAATACGCAGGAGCTGTCATGGCTATTGCCATCTCTACCAACTCCTGCTTTGTTTCTGCTTCTTACACTGTTATTCATGCTGATGAAGATACTTTTCTCTCGTAGCCATCCCTCCCCGGATGTGGCGCTCAGATTTGTTGGTGTCCAGAACCTTTCGGGCTTCACGGGCAAGAGAAGGATTGATCTGAAGGAGCCGTTCGGTGACATCCTTATGTACCGTACTCTTACTGATACGGAACTGTTTCGCTGTCTGCCTCACCGTTGCACTGTTCTCTATAATATAATTCGCAATCTCCACGGCTCTTTCCTCAATATAATCTTTCAAAAAAATCCCCCTGCAAACATTCTTTTTACAATGTATGCAGGGAAAAAGGAAGTCATGCCCACTTACCGGAGTCTTTTACAAATGCCGCTCCACATCTCTTGCTCCATAGAGAAATCTCCGGACTTCCATCACATCTCCTATGACCACATAATAAACTACATAATTCCGCACATAAATCCGATAATACGGATATTTTCTTTTCTTTACAGAGGGGTACGGCTCAAACGCCAATGGATTATTCAAGCGTTCCAGTATTGCCACTTCTACATCATTCGCAAGTTTTTCCGCTGCATCTGGATTTTTCAGTACATTTGTAATGTAACTCACCGTCTGCACTAGATCCTGCTCAAACAAAGGCAAGTAGCGAAGACTGTATTTTTTATTTGCCATGTATCACACTCCTCACATTTCGAAATACGTCATCATGGCTTACTCTTTCTTCCGTGGTTTCCGCTATTTTGTCCGCCTCATCCAGTTTCATCTCCACATTGTCCACAAGACTTGCATATTTCTCCAGACTCAATACAACCATTGCTCCATATCCGTTTTTGGTTAAATATACTGGTTGCCCCTCATTGACAAGCATCTCAATCTCAGGGAATTTATTTCTCAAATCTGAAACAGGTCTAATCTGTATCATAGTGTTCTCTCCTTTCTCCGCATAGATTTTTCTTTTTATTATCTTAATTTTATCATTATTTTATCACATCTGCAAGTTTTCCATCTCCTATTGCCAAATCCCCCCATATTTTCCTTGAATTCTCATCTTTTTCGTGCCAATAATGTTATTGGGCTCGGAACAGGTAATCCAAAACGCGCTCAGAAAATTTATTATATTAAAGGAGAATTCACTATGAAGAATTCTATTATTTGGTATGGAAAGCCAAACAAATCACGAACTCCGTTTATTATTTTTAACGCGTCCGGTCAGTTCTCTTTCAACACATCTGCAAAACAATTTCTTCCCGATTACGTTAAGATTGGTTTCGAGCCTCAGGAAAAGCTTCTTTACATTAAATCTGAAGGCAGGAAAGACGGTCTGCAAGTCAGCACCCCTAGTCTTTCTCTCAAGGATCTCACTGTTCGCATGTCCAAATCCGGCATTCAATTCCCCGTAAAATTTGAAATATCCCCTATAGAAGATACTCCGGAAGAGTGGAAGGCATCGGCCAAATATTTTGATGAAGAATCCCTGATAAAAACAATCCACAGTATAAAAGACATAAAAGCCGCCCGTTCCTGTACCGAGATGGAACAGCTATTATTGCTGTATGACACAGAAATACGAAAAATATGCCGGTCATATTCTCGTACAATCCCAAAATCCGACCGTTTTCAGCTTGCCAGCGAGGCTTTTGTTAATGCTGTTTTCACATATAAGCCTTATCTGGAAGTTTTCAAAGAGCACATATCATCTGAAATACGAAAATATCTGAGTTCACAGATTTCCGATTATTCCGGAAGTTATCAGGAATATTACCCATTACAGCGCACATCCCCAGACGGTTCAGAATATGAGGTCTACTCTTCTGCCGCAGCAGAACAAGCCTTCAACCAAATGATAGATACCGTTGATCTTTCCCGGACACTTACACCTCTTGAAGCCGATGTATACCGTCTCATTTCCGAGGGCTATATCCGTAAAGAGTTCTGCCAACGCCTGAACTCCGGTTACAGCATCCCCTATCTGAACAATCACCTGTCATCGGCCCGTCATCGCCATTGAAAACCCCCGCACCTTTTGATAATATTATATGTACAATTAAAAAAATAAGGAGACCATCACATGAAATTTACATTCGCACACAACAACCTGAATGTCTACGACCTTGACAAATCACTTAACTTCTACAAAGAAGCGCTCGGCCTTACCGTAACGCGCACAAAAGACGCTGACGATGGGAGCTTCACGCTTGTATACTTAGGCGACGGCACCACGCCTCATCTGCTTGAACTCACCTGGCTTCGCGACATGGATCGCCCCTACAATCTCGGCGACAACGAGATCCATCTTGCATTTGAAGTAGATGATTTCGACGCGGCATATGCAAAGCATAAGGAAATGGGCTGCATCTGTTTTGAGAATCCAAAGATGGGGATCTACTTCATCTCCGATCCGGACGGATACTGGCTTGAGATCATTCCGGCTAAGCTTCATTAGCCAAAAGCGGAGACATGACAACTTTTCTGTCACGTCTCCGCTTTTTAATAAACTATTTTATTTCTATTATCATTTCCAGAATTATAATACTAGAAGATATGATAATTCACAACCAGTGCCGCAAATACGATCGATACCATCGAAAGAAGCTTGATCAGAATATTGATAGACGGTCCCGATGTATCCTTGAACGGATCCCCCACCGTATCACCGACAACAGCCGCTTTGTGCTGCTCGCTTCCTTTGCCTCCATGGTTGCCGCCTTCGATATATTTCTTTGCATTATCCCATGCACCGCCTGCATTTGCCATAAAGATTGCCATCAGGAATCCCGTTGCCGTTGATCCGGTCAAAAGTCCGATCACGCCGTTATATCCGAGGATAAGTCCTGTCACTACCGGAGTAATGATCGCTAATAGTGTTGGCAGAATCATCTCATGAAGAGAAGCTTTGGTACAGATATCAACGCAAGTCTCATAATCCGCATCCGCTTTTCCTTCCATCAGCCCTTTGATTTCCTTGAACTGACGGCGCACCTCAACTACAATACTCTGCGCCGCACGTCCGACGGAATCCATTGTAAGCGCCGCAAATACAAATGGCAGGCACGCTCCGATGAAAATGCCGACCAGAACTGTCGGATTCATAACGCTCATATCAAGCGCGATGTCCGCGCCTCCCACTTCCTGAACTTTTTCTACATAAGAAGCAATCAGGGCAAGCGCTGTAAGAGCCGCAGAGCCGATAGCGAATCCTTTTCCGGTCGCAGCGGTTGTGTTTCCAAGCGAATCCAAAGCGTCTGTACGCTTTCTAACTTCTGCATCCAACCCTGCCATCTCTGCAATACCGCCGGCATTATCGGCAATCGGTCCATAAGCATCCGTCGCAAGGGTTATACCAAGTGTGGAAAGCATTCCTACCGCCGCCAGTGCGATTCCGTAAAGTCCTCTGGTGGACTCGATAAATCCGCCGGAAAGTGCATACGCAGCCATGACACATATTGCAATAATGATGATCGGCACTGCCGTTGAAAGCATTCCGAGACTCAGGCCTCCGATAATTATCGTTGCAGAACCTGTTTCTGATTTATTTGCCAGATTCTGTGTCGGTTTATAGGTATCAGATGTAAAGTATTCTGTAAAGAATCCGATCAATACGCCGGCGAGCAGTCCTGCAAGGATTGCAAAATAGAATCCGATATAATGGCTTCCGAGTATAAACCACACGAGAGGGAACGCAACAACTGCAATAATAATCGCACTTGTATTCGTACCGCGTCTCAACGCCTTCAGCAGCGTGCTCTGATCCGTACTTTCTCCTGTCTTTACAAGCAGGGAACCAAGAATCGATGCGAGCACACCCACTGCTGCCAGGACCATTGGAATGATCACTGCATTTACTCTGTCTACCTCAGCGATTTTATTAAATGCGATAACACCAAGGGCACATGCTGACAAAATCGATCCCACGTAGGACTCATAAAGGTCTGCACCCATTCCTGCAACATCGCCTACATTGTCGCCCACATTGTCTGCGATAACAGCCGGGTTTCTCGGATCATCCTCAGGGATTCCCGCCTCAACCTTTCCTACAAGGTCAGCTCCGACGTCCGCAGCTTTTGTGTAAATACCTCCGCCTACACGGGCAAACAGAGCCATCGAAGATGCACCCATACCAAATGTAAGCATTGTGCTTGTAATATCCTCGATCGAAAGCTTGAACACAAGCTTCAGCAGAAGATACCAGATCGAGATATCCAGCAGTCCCAATCCTACCACCGTAAATCCCATAACCGAACCTGCTGAAAATGCAACATTCAGACCTTTGTTAAGACTCTTCTGGCAGGCAGCCGCTGTCCTCGCATTCGCTCTCGTTGCAATCTGCATTCCCACGAATCCGGACAGACCCGAAAAGAAGCCTCCTGTTACAAATGCAAAAGGAACAAACCATGTCAAAAGTCCCAGTGCAGCCATTACAAAAAGGATTACGAACATTGCTGCAAAGAATCCGATCAGGATCTTATACTGGCGGCGAAGATACGCCATTGCCCCCTTATGGATGGATGCGGAAATCTTTTTCATAGTATCGTTTCCTTCCGGGAAACGAAGTACCTTCTGCGCTCTGCTTGCCACAAACAAAAGCGCAATAATGGAGCCGCATAGTGTCAGTAGTGCCAATTGATTGTCCATTTAAATCTCTCCTTCCATATTTGTGTGTACGTGGTTTATTATATCATCTCTTTATCATTTTTTGTATATTTTTCTGAATATTTTTTCATTTTAAGCATTATTTTTATGCAGTTTTAAAGCCATGATCAGATTATATGTAAAACATCTGAACATGGCTTTATTTGGTATCATTTTATTCTCTTATACCACGCAGTATGACGAAAATATATCTGTCAGCATTCAAATACAGCTACTCCATATGCCGGCAGAGGATATGCGATCGAATACTTCTGTCCGTCGCACTCCTGTTTCACCGGTTTGTAGATCAGCGGCCGCTCTGCACCTGATCCCCCGTACTTCTTATCATCACTGTTGAGAACGAGCTTAAGCTGTTTTCTTCTCGGAACACCTACACGATAGTCCGGGCGTTCCATCGGCGTGAAATTGCATACGAAGAGAAGATTCTTCTTGTTATCCTTAGAGTGTCTCATAAAGCTGTAAATGCTGCGGAATATATCGTCCGCATTGATCCACTCGAATCCTTCCGGCTCGGAATCCATCTCGTACAATGCCTTGTTCTTTTTGTACAAATGGAGCAGATCTCTGTACCAGTTCTGGATTGCCTGATGCTCCGGTTCTGCGAGAAGGAACCAGTCAAGCTCCCTCTCTTCGCTCCACTCTCTGAGCTGCGCGAACTCCTGTCCCATAAAGAGGAGTTTTTTGCCCGGATGTCCGGTCATAAATGCGTAACCTGCTTTTAAGTTTGCATATTTGTCAAATCCGAGTCCTGGCATCTTGTTGAGCATAGAGCACTTAAGATGCACAACCTCATCATGGGAAAGGACAAGGATATAGTTCTCACTGTATGCATAGGAGCTGGCAAAAGTCATCATGTGATGTGCATTCTTTCTGAAATACGGATCCAGTTTCATATACTCTGTGAAATCATGCATCCATCCCATATTCCACTTCAGGCTGAATCCCAGCCCGTCATCCTCTGGAGCCCCTGTCACTTTCGGCCATGCCGTAGATTCCTCTGCGATCATGACAGCGCCCTTATTTCTCCCGAGCACTACAGAATTAAGATGCTTGAAGAACTCGATTGCCTCAAGGTTCTCGTTTCCTCCATATTTGTTAGCGACCCACTGTCCGTCCTGCTTGCCATAATCGAGATAAAGCATAGACGCCACAGCATCCACACGAAGCCCGTCCACATGGTAATGCTCGATCCAGAACAATGCATTGGCAATAAGGAAATTCTTCACTTCCGGTTTGCCATAATCAAAGATCTTTGTCCCCCAGTCCGGATGCTCTCCTTTCCTCGGATCCGCATACTCAAAAGTCGGCGTACCGTCAAATTCAGCCAGACCGTGTGCATCTCTCGGGAAATGAGCCGGCACCCAGTCAAGGATGACACCGATATTATTCCTGTGCAGTTCATTGATCATATACGCAAAGTCTTCCGGTGTCCCGTATCTGGAAGTCGGAGCATAATATCCTGTCACCTGATATCCCCAGGATCCGTCAAAGGGATGTTCCGCCATTCCCATCAGCTCCACATGAGTGTATCCCATATCCTTTACGTATTTTACGATTGCATCCGCAAATTCTCTGTAAGTATAGAACCCTTCGTCTTCACGTCCTGGATGCCGCATCCAAGACCCGAGGTGTACCTCATAGATTGACATGGGATTTTTCTTATGATCCCACGTTTCACGCTTTGTCATCCATGCGCTGTCTGTCCATTTCAGATTGGAAATATCTGTTACCCTGGAGGCTGTTCCAGGTCTGAGTTCAGCATAATTTGCAAACGGATCTGCTTTAAATATGCGTTTCCCCTGCTGTGTCTCAATACAGAACTTGTACAGATCTCCTTCTTTCACACCCGGTACAAAGCAAGTATAGATGCCGACCGGTTCCTGACGTTCCATATAATTCGCCTCAAAATCCCAGCCATTAAAATCACCTACGACTGCAACCCTGCGGGCATTCGGTGCCCATACAGCAAAGTATACACCCTCCTTGCCTTTGTAAGTAACCTTATGCGCTCCCATCTTTTCATAAATTTCATAATGGTTGCCCTGGCCGAACAAATATTGATCTAACTCTCCGATCTCAAACGGCTCCAGTTTTTTCTTTGTGCTTTTTCCCTTTTTCATAAAAGCCACCTCATCGCTCATTTTTTATAATAATACATATATTATACTTGATAGTGTCAGAAAAAGAAAGAGTTTAGCACACCGGAAACAGAAAAATACTTTTCCTTTTCATCTTCTCCGAAAGCAAAAGAACGGACAGCTTTTTAAGCTGTCCGTTCTTGTACATATCTGGAATCTGCAATTAAATATTGAAATCTTTTTCCGACAGCAGGATTCTGTCTGCCTCGTCTGTGTTTTTACCAAATACCCGTTTCACGAGTTTCTTTGCAGACGCTTTCTGGGAATGCTGGATCGCACTGTCCATGATATCTTTCACTTCTGCAACAGTAACTGCATGGTCCTCCCTCTGGAGCGAGTCAATCTTGCTGTACAACGCAAGAATTCCCATTTCATCAATCCGGTATCCGTTTTCCTGTGCATACGTCTGACCGAATGTCACAAGCTCATCATTAATGAATATCGGCACTTCCAGACGTGATGTGAATTTCCTTCTGAACTCACGATTAGAGGACAGCAGCCTGTCGATCGGTTTTCTCTGTTCCTCCAGAACGATCAACAGTTCACCCGTATCTTTCTCCATCGCCTTATTGAGACGAGCCACCGTCTTTTCGTTCATTTTACCCGCTTTCTCAATGATAAGCGCGCCACCGTAAAGTTTATCAAAGATATCCCCTATCTTCTTCTTATTCAGGGAATCCCCTGTCACGATTGCCACTTTCCCCTGGCGGATATTTCTCTGCTTCTGGATTGCCTTGACAACATCCACAGCAAGCACAGTCTTTCCGTTTCCTTTATTTCCTACGATCAGGAGATTCCCTGTCCTTGAAGTTCCCTGCCTGTTTGTGCAGTTCTTATCCTGCTCAAGAACATCAACGAGCTGTTCGCTCATGCCGCGGACCGGTACAAAGTAGGAGAACAGCTTCTTCTGCTCTTCCGTAAGACCTGCACGGGTACCAATACCGCTCTGAAGCTCAAGATCATAACGTCCGTGCACGATAAATCCTGTGTCAGTCATCGAAAGTGCATCTGAAATCTCATCAAGCGGGAGAGGTGCTGTCTTTCCTGTTGCGATCATCTTCGCCGTCTCCTTACGGCTCAAAGGTTTCGTCGCTGAGAGAATGTCCATATTGTCATCCTCATCCGGAATTTCTCTGTCGTCCGGTCCATCTGCATGATCCGGGTGTACCCTGAATTCTTCCTCAAAATCTATCGCGCCGTCACTGTACTCTTCTTCATCCGGAAGTTCTTCTTCCTCCTCAAAGTACTCTTCTTCGTCCGGAAGGTCCTCTCCTTCCTCCTCAAAGTACTCTTCTTCGTCCGGAAGCTCTTCCTCTTCCTCCTCAAAGTACTCTTCTTCGTCCGGAAGGTCCTCTCCTTCCTCCTCAAAATACTCCTCTTCGTCTTCATCGAAGTATTCTTCATCAGATTCTTCTACATCTGCAGACTCTTCCTCATCCTCAAGTTCTTCAAACTCATCGTCAAAGATTTCATCTTCATCAAAGTCATAATCATCTTCAAAATCTTCACTATCCATACGAAGTGATTCTGCAACTTTTCCCATGTTTTCCCTGGGCTCTTCTTTTCTCTCCAGCGTTCTTTTTACAGGAGGTTTCTCATCTTCTTCCTGTGGTGGGATCACACCCTCAATCTCATCGATCATCCGCTGGATATCCGGCGGAAGGATCGGCTCTATTTTCTTCGTCTTCTGGTCTTCCATAGTCTCCCCTTGTCTTTCCCCTTCTGTTATATTAATCTCGGTCTCCTCGTCTGACGCCTCTGTCAGATCAATACCCTCTGTAATATCTTCGGACTCATCCGCAAATAATTCTCCGGATGCTTCCTCCGCGTCATCTACAGTTAACTCCTCTTCTCCCAGATCAAGCAGCTCTTCCCCTTCCTCGAAATCCAGCAGATCATCCGGCTCCGGTTCATCCGAATCACTATCCGGCTCGCCTTCCCAGTCTTGCAGGATATCTTCAAGATTCATCTGTCCATCGATCTGATCATCATCTTCTGGTATGATCTCTGTCATATTGCCCGCAGACGATGCCTGCTTTTTCTTCTCTGTAATCTCCTTGACCATGTCGGCATCAACTACAGACTCGATTTCACCGATCGCCTGCTCAAGATCATCCAGCGCCGGCTCTTCTTCGGCTTCATCCGCCTTTTGAACCTCTTTATTTTCCGGGTGAAGAAGCTGTCTGAGTGCTTCATCCAGCGGCATCGTATTTCCAAGTTTCTTTTTCTTCTCCGGAACTTTATTTCCTAATGCATTGTCAGCAGATCTGCTCTCATCGGAGTCTCTTTCTGTTTCCGGATCACCAGGTTCATCACCGGGAGTATCCTGTATATTATTCGAGACTGCCGTACTTTCTTCGGGACTATCTGATTCTACAGCTGCCTGCTCATCCTGTCCTTTCTCCAAGGTGCTGTCATTCTCATCTTCATCCTCTGCCCGGGCCGCATAAGCTGCAATATCCGGCATCTCCTCAGTTTCAGCTGACAGCTTCTCAAATCTTTTGTCATATTTTTCCTGCTGTGACGGTGTCAGCGGTTTATACTGCATCTTGAGCTCCATCGCTTTGTAAACATATTTACCTTCGCTGAACCACAAGATCAGGTCATCACATTCCTCAAGACATTCTGCTGTCATCCCTGCTTCCTGATACAGTTTCGCCAGCTCATATGCCCATTCTTCGATATACTCGGATTTTTTGTACTCTTCCAGGGCATCGATCTGCTGCTCCACCGGTGCCTTCTGCGCACGAAGAATCTGATATCTTAAAATATACTGATTCGGGTCTTTCGGAGCGATCTGCATAAAATCATCATAAAAATCAATCGCCTCGTCAGTATTTCCCGTCTTCAGCGCTAAAGTACACAGCTTGCTGATGATCTTCCGGCTTCCCTCAGCACGGTGATAGGCAAGATTCAGTACACTATAGCTTTTCTCATACTCCTTATTCTTCTCATAAATATCACTGACATTTGTCAGCATAGATGCATTCCGGACTCTCCGCCAGTCAATCTCGTCAGCGATCCCGGCTGCTTTCCTGTATGAGCCATCCTCCATAAGTTCGAGCATCTGCTCCGTCTTTTGCTTATATTCATACTTATCCACTGCATTCACCTCATCGAAAATAATATTTCATCGATCTGCATCTGATTTGCCGAAAGGCAATATTCTTTCAATAGTTTATCATATGAGGTGCGTTATGTCAAAAAAATGCATCCTCGATTGACATCGACGATGCATTTTTAATATTTATTTAATTTTATCATTTTTATATATAAATCGGAGGAAATATGTAGATTCTGTTCCTGTGAGACCTCTGCCATCTGTTATTTGATCTTCGGTCGATTTATTAAGACCCGCTTATTAAACCTTCCCTCCTTCAATAACAAATTGAGGTTCATAGCAGTATCCATATATTTTTCACTTTCGTTCCGAACACTGGTATTATTTTATATTTTTAAAAAGCTATCCAGGTTATTATTCCTATAATTGTTCGCCTCTGACAATATCTTTCCCGATACTCTTAAAGCCTACTAAATTATTACTTCTATAACTATGTGCCCTTTACTATAAAATAATATTCTACTCAATGTTTCTTTACACATCTTTCGAAATGCTGCTATATGTGGTATCTATATTCAATACGTCTGCAAATGTTAAATCTTAATTGATTTTCATCCGGATTCCGTACTCTCCGATCATTCTCTTCTCATGTAAATATTTCCGGATTATTAATCTTCTCTCCAGCAAAGGTCTCTTACATCACAGGAACTTCCATTTGCCGTACCACTGACATATTGATGAAAAACTGAAACTATACTGTCCATGGGACTTACCTCCTGCTGCCCTGTATTTTTAATCTAATCGAACAACTAATGATTTGTTCTCTTAGTTAAATATCCTTTTGAGA
>MHCFR00700__coassemble_640_pt1 | contig 24995 bp, 23 predicted proteins | sample MHCFR00700__metabat2_low_PE_034 | metagenome-assembled genome bin MHCFR00700 | reverse complement strand
GCACGGTACACTCTTTTCTGTTCTTTTCTATTCGTTTGTAAATATAAAAATCTCAGCTTATGTCTATAGTCTCCAGATCATCCGGCACATACAGATTCCCACTGTAATACTTTTTTCCCTCTGCAGTATATCTTGCCTTACGTGATCTGATATCAGAATCTTCTGTATGATACAGGACCAGGTTATCCACATGCAGCTGTTCAGCCGCAGTACACGCATCTTTTACGGTTGAATGATGCTTCTCATACGGTGCATAACGTTCTGCCCCGGACTCAAGGCAGAACGCCTCATGGAGCAGCCATTTACTCCCCTGTACATACATACGCTCTGTCTCGTTATAGGGCTCATCGCCACAGCAGCTCAGTTTGACCTTCCGGTCCAGATACATGGTAAATCCATGCTGCTTCGTCTTAGTAGAATGTATATTAAAGAAAGTTGTCTTATGTCCTATGATCTCATACACGTCCCCGTCTGAAACCGGGACAAATATGATCCGTTTCCCGATAAACTCTGTCTCTTTTTTCGAGAGAAGCATATGTGACATATCATCCAGGATACATAATACTTTCTTGTGTCCGTATATCCTGACTTCTCCTTCGTATTCCCCCCGCTTCAGCGCCTGTGCGATCACACGGATCACCCACATGACCCCCAGAATGTGATCCATATGCTTATGCGTCACAAAAATATCATGAATATCACACCAGTCAATGCCGGCAGCTTTCAACTGCTTCAGAATGCCGTTTCCGCCTCCGCCGTCAACAAGAAAATGATTTCTGTCATCACTGAGCGCAAAACATGTATTATAACATTCTGTTACAAGGGCATTTCCCGTTCCCAGCATTGTCAGTTTCACCGCCACATCCTCCTTTTCCTGACCACATCTGTTTTCTCTGTTATTATATTTTTTGTGTTGCAGCGCCAGATATTCAATCCTGCTCCCCCGCAATTTCTCTTGCGACATATACACCGCTGGCCGATGCATGGGACAGGGAGTGTGTCACGCCGCTTCCGTCTCCGATCACATAAAGTCCTTTGTGGATCGTTTCCAAATGCTCGTTCAACTGAACTTCCATATTATAGAATTTCACTTCTACACCGTAGAGCAGCGTATCATCGTTTGCCGTTCCCGGAGCGATCTTATCAAGCGCATAGACCATCTCGATAATGCCGTCGAGAATACGCTTCGGAAGCACAAGGCTTAAGTCTCCCGGTTCCGCAGAGAGTGTCGGGCGCACGAATCCTTCCTCGATCCTCTTTGCCGTACTTCTCCTGCCGCGGATCAGATCGCCGAATCTCTGGACAAGCACTCCGCCTCCGAGCATATTGGAAAGACGCGCGATACTTTCGCCGTATCCGTTGCTGTCCTTGAAAGGCTCTGAGAAATGTTTCTCCACCAGCAGGGCAAAGTTTGTATTCTCTGTCTGCTTCTCCGGATCCTCATAGCTGTGTCCGTTGACTGTCACGATACCGTTCGTATTCTCATTCACCACTATTCCGTAAGGATTCATACAGAACGTCCTTACTTTATCCTCAAACTTCTCCGTACGGTACACGATCTTGCTCTCATAGAGTTCATCTGTCAGATGCGAGAAGATCACAGCCGGAAGTTCAACCCTCACGCCGATATCCACTCGGTTTGACTTGGTCGGGATATCAAGACCTTCACATATCTTCTCCATCCATTTACTTCCGCTCCTGCCGACAGAAACAATACACCTGTCACATTCATACCCGCGGCCTGCGCTCATCACTTTATAGCCGTTACCTTCAATCTCCAGATTATCCACGTGGCTGTTAAAATAGAAGTCTGCTTTTTCTTTTAGCTCGTCAAACATATTTTCCAGAACGATATAATTGATATCTGTTCCCAGATGACGCACGGATGCATCAAGCAGTTTCAGCTTATTCTGCATACACAGCTTCTTGAACTTTGTGCCTGCAGTAGAATACATCTTCGTCCCTTCACCGCCATACCTCACATTGATCTCATCAACATAGTTCATTAAGTCGATAGCTGTATCTTTTCCGATATATTCATAAAGCGTGCCGCCGAAATCATTAGTTATATTATATTTTCCGTCCGAAAATGCACCTGCCCCGCCGAATCCGCTCATGATCGCACATGTTTTACAGTTGATACAGCTCTTTACTTTCTTACCGTCGATCGGGCATTTCCTTTTCTCCAGCGGATTCCCGGATTCGAATACAGCCACTTTAAGCTGCGGCGCCTTCTGCAGCAGCTCATATGCTGCAAAAATCCCTCCCGGTCCGGCTCCTATTATGATCACATCATATCTGTCCATAGTATCTTTCCTTTCTTAAATATATTTTAAACAGCGGTGCTTTTCTCTATTCCTCCTGAAGTATGGTCTGTACTGCTTTCTTTGTCTTCGGGAGCCAGAACTGTACAAGCGGTCCGGTGAGGAATACAGCAACGATCGTACCGGCTCCTACAGTACCGCCCAGGATAAATCCCAGCACTACAAAGAACAGGTCACATGCTACTCTGACCCAGCGAAATTCCGCAGATTCGATCTTATCTGTAAGTATCACAGCCACCAGGTCATTCGGCCCTGTACCCGCATTACTGTTGATCACGACGGACATCCCGGCAGAAAGTATCACACAGCCGGCTACCATACTGACAACACGTACCGGCATTCCGGCACTTTCATTAATAAACCTGCCCAGCATCCATGTAAACAGATCGATGATCGGTCCTCCGCAGAAGGCACATACAACTGTTCCCGGCTTCACATATCCCTTTGTGGTCAGCAGCATGATCACCATAAGAATACACAACACGATCACATGGACTGTACCTACCGTCAGGCCGAACACTCTGGACAATCCCTGAATAAATACTGTAAAGGTATCTGTTCCAAGCTCTGACAATAAAAACAAAGTCACGCCCAGGTGGGCGATGGTCAGCCCGATCAGCAGTATGATCAGCGCTTTCACCCAGTCTGACGCAGTTCTTCCCGATGTATCAGAAGCAAATTTTTCTTTCTTTTTACCCATAACTATCATTCCCTGCCCTTGTTTTATTCAATTCATCCGATCGGATAGGGGAAGATTTCCTTCCCCTATCCCCGCGATACCACGGGCAGCTTACGGCAAAGCCGTTCGCTGTCCGTTGCCCGGCAAATGCCTGCTCGTGCAAGCACGGCAGCCGCTTGCCGGGCTTATCGCACAAAAAACTGCCGCCCTGTTCCTCTGAAAGGTCCGCGGGACGGCAGTTTTTCTTCAATCTGATAAGCGGGACTATTCAACTTCTGAAAACTGGTCTTTTCCCACTCCGCACAGCGGACAAAGGAAATCTTCCGGAACATCTTCCCATTTTGTGCCAGCTTCAATGCCGTTATCCGGATCTCCTGCCGCCTCATCATAAATGTATCCACATACGTCACATACATATTTCTTCATAGCCTGATACCTCCTGTGATCAATATAAAAATATTCTTTCTTTTCTGCTGAAATATACGGGGAATCTTCCCTTATCCATAATACCGCGTGTGCAGAAAAGGAAAGGCGCTTTGCGCGATTATTATACCATACCCATAATACATTTTCAATGTTCTTTTGGCTCTTCCTTCAGCCCCAGGATCCCGCCTGCAAGGATCTTCACATCATCAAAAATATAATCAAATGCCCCCGCCTGACACATATTGATGATCACCATGCCGATCGGGACGGCAAGGATCATCCAGAGGATTCCGCCCATACGGTAACCGATATAGAGAAGAATAAGCGTGACCAGTGGATTGAGCCCTACGCTGTCTCCTACAAGTTTGGGCTGAAGCAGCTGATGGACTGCCTGTGTGATCACATAGATCACTACAAGCGCCACCGTCATCTTATAATCACCCATGAAAAATTCATAGAGCGCCCATGGGATCATCGCCGTTCCCGTGCCAAAAAAAGGAAGAAAATCGAGAAATGCGATCAAAAAAGCCACAAGAACAAAATATCCAGTTCCAAGCATCCCCAGACCGACAAGCAGGATCACAAATACGATCGCCATGATCTTAAACTGCGCTTTGAAATATCCTCCCACAGCATACCTCAGATTATCGATCACAAGCGTCATCCTTTTTTGTATGGATTCAGGTGACACTTTCTTCATCCAGTTAAGCACTTCCTCACGCTGCACGATAAAGAAATACGCTGACAGTACCGATACGAGGAAACTGATCAGATAAGAAGGCACTCTCTTGGCAATATTTCCGGCTGCTGTAACTGTCGGTTCACTGATATTTGAAACAACATTTCCCATATACTGGTCAAGATTCTCTACTACTGCGTTCCAGCCGTTCTGGATTCCTGTCGGCAGACGCTCAAAAATACCCGAAAGTGTATCTCCGATCTGTCTCAATCCTGTCTCGAGCTGTGCGTACATCTCAGGGAAATTCCGGATCAGATCACTGATCTCCGCCACAAGCCGGCTGATCCCAAAGTACAGCGCCAGTATAATGCCGGCCAGCACCAGTATAACGATGAGGGCAGACCCCAGTTTTTTCACGATCTTCAGCCGTTTCTCAAGCCAGTTGACAAGCGGCGCCGCGATAGCCGCAATGATCCATCCTATGACAAACGGCATAAGAAACCTCAGCAGATTCCATCCTGCGATCACAAATGCGGCAGTGGCAAGGAGACTGAACAGCAGTCGCAGCGCCACCTGCCAGTATGGACGATTATTCTCCATCCTGTTCCTCCATGCTTATCCCAAAACATTCTCTCTCAATCAGTTCCCAGATCTCATCCCGCCCCTGTTTTGTCGTTGATGAAAACGGGATTACTTTTGTACCCGGGATGAGTGACAGGCCTTCTTTTAACATTTTAACATGTTTCTGTACTTGCGAGCGTTTTATTTTGTCAAGCTTTGTTGCAATAATGACCGGCTGATACCCCTGTTCAACCACCCATTTGTACATCAGCCTGTCATTGGCAGAGGGTTCATGCCGGATATCGATGAGCAGGAATACTGCCCGGAGCTGCTCTGAGCCGTGCAGATACCGCTCGATCATCTTCCCCCACTGTTCTTTCTCTTTTTCGGATACTCTGGCGTATCCGTAACCCGGCAGGTCGACCAGATAGAGACCGTCATTGATATTATAGAAATTGATCGTCTGTGTTTTCCCCGGTGTTGCCGAAGTACGCGCATATGCCTTCCGGTTCACGAGCGCATTGATCAGGGAAGATTTTCCTACATTCGATTTTCCCGCAAATGCGACCTCCGGTTTGTCATTTACAGGCAGAGTACTAGTAACTCCGCACACTGTCTCCAGATTAATACTTCTGATTACCATATCATTCTCCTGTCAATGCTTTTTCCAGCACTTCATCCATATTCTCTACCGGTATGATCTCCAGACCTTTTGTGATCTCGGAAGAGAGTTCCTCCACATCCGCCACATTATCCTTCGGCACGAGCACTGTCCTGATCCCGGCGCTTTTTGCTGCGAGCAGCTTTTCCTTAAGCCCGCCGATCGGGAGCACACGGCCGCGGAGGGTGATCTCACCTGTCATTGCAAGATCTGCCCTTACTTTCTTCTCTGTCACGGCAGACAGCATGGCTGTCGCCATGGTGATACCGGCGGACGGTCCGTCTTTGGGTACAGCTCCTTCCGGTATATGCACATGAATGTCATGTTTCTCAAAGAAGTCTTCCGCTATGCCATATTTACAGCTGACGGAACGGATATAACTGATTCCTGCCCTCGCAGATTCTTTCATTACATCTCCCAGCTGTCCGGTCAGCATCAGTTCGCCGCTTCCCGGCATCACATTTACTTCGATCTGCAGCGTATCTCCGCCAACGCTTGTCCATGCCAGCCCCCTCACGATACCGACTTCCGGAGCCGGATTCGCCATCTGGTATGTATATTTTTCTTTTCCGAGGAATTTGTGGATATTGCGGTCTGTGACGCCGATCTTCTTCCGGTCTGTCGTCAGGATCTCTTTTGCGGCTTTCCTGCACACATTCCCGATCTCACGTTCCAGCTGGCGCACACCCGCTTCCTTCGTATAATTGCGCGCCATTTTCCAGATCGCATGTTTGCTGAAGGTGAGCTGTTCCGATGTAAGACCGTGTTTTTCAAGCTGTTTCGGGATCAGGTGTTCCAGAGCAATATGCAGCTTTTCATTCTCCGTATAACTGCTGATCTCGATCACTTCCATACGGTCGAGCAGCGGTCTCGGGATCGTCTGAAGGGTGTTCGCTGTAGTGATGAACATTACTTCCGACAGATCCAGAGGCACTTCCAGATAATGATCCCGGAATTTACTGTTCTGTTCGCTGTCCAGCACTTCCAGAAGAGCTGAAAATGTATCTCCCTTATAGTCTGTGCTGACTTTATCGATTTCATCCAGAAGCATGACCGGATTTTTCACTCCGGCAGTCCGGATACCGTTGGCGATCCTTCCCGGCATCGCACCCACATATGTCTTCCTGTGACCGCGGATCTCAGCTTCATCACGGACGCCGCCCAGAGAAATACGCACGTAAGGCTTCTTCATTGCACGGGCCAGAGACTTCGCGATAGAAGTCTTTCCGGTTCCCGGCGGTCCCGCAAGGCAGAGGATCGGACTGTCACCTTTCTTTGTGAGGGTACGCACCGCGAGAAATTCCAGAATACGCTCCTTGACCTGTTCAAGACCGTAATGGTCTTCATCAAGGACTTTTTTTGCGTACTCAATATCATTATTATCTTTTGCCGCCTTATCCCACGGCATCTCAAGCAGCGTCTCGATATAAGTACGGATCACCCCGTTCTCTGCCGGAGAGTTCAGGGAACTCTTGAAGCGGTTGATCTCCTTCTGCAGCTTTTCTTTTACTTCTTTCGGAGCCTTTAACTTCTTCAGAGAATTTTCAAACTCCTCTGCATCTGATATCGTGGAATCCTCTCCCAGCTCTTCGCGGATGAGTTTCAGCTGCTCTCTTAAAATATATTCCCGCTGATGTTTGTCTACGCGCTCCTTGACTTTCTTCTGGATCTCCTCTTTGATATTCATGATCTGAACTTCATTGACCAGCTTAAAACAAAGTTTCTCATACCGTTTCCAGAAGTCCGTCTCATTCAGTATTTCCTGCTGATCCGTATAGTAAAGCGGAATATTTGCCGCGATCTCATCCACCAGCTTTTTGATTCCTTTGATATCAAGGAGCTGGGCTACGGATTCCTTAGACATCTTCCCGTTCTTTGCGGCATATTCGACCAGCATATCCTTGAGGCCCCGTTCCATTGCTTCACCATTTAGATCTTCCGGTATAGTCAGATCTGCATCATTTATGATTTCAACCTGAGCGCGGAGATACGGGTCTTTATATTCAATTTCCTTAAGTCTCCCTCTCACCTCACCTGATACCAGTACCCTTACAATATGCTTCGGCAGCTTGATGATCTGTTTGATCGTTCCCACTGTACCGATCTCATATACATCTTCTGCTCCCGGATCTTCGGTATCGATTGATTTCTGGGCTGTCAGAAATATCTTCTGTTCTTCTACCATTGCCTCCTGGACTGCGGCGATGGAACGCTCTCTGCTCACATCGAAATGCACGACCATCTCCGGCATGATCGTCATACCCCTGAGAGCGACCATGGGCAGACTCTTTATCTCGTTGTCCATTTCATCTCCTCCTGTAAGTCAATGATTTACGCTGTCACGACAGGCTTATTGTACAAAGGGCGGGTGCACATGGGATTTACCACTGCACCCGCCCCACGGCTGTATCTATACCATATCATGTCTTCTCTGTACATATGCTGGTTATATACAGCTTTTATTTCTCCTCACCACTGTCACGCACTTTCAGATGTCAGGAATGATCTCCGTTCTTCTCCGTCCCGCAGATATAACGGTTCACCTGTTCCCAGCACTGTCTCCTTCGTAATACGGCACTCTTTGATCGTCTCATCCGACGGAACACGGAACATCGTATCCATCATGATATTTTCCATGATGGCGCGCAGTCCTCTGGCTCCTGTTTTCCGTTTAAGTGTTGTCTCTGCAATGGCTGTAAGAGCGTCCCTGTCAAACTCGAGCTTCACTCCGTCGAGTTCCAGAAGCTTCTGATACTGCTTCACGATCGCGCTCTTCGGCTCTGTCAGGATCCTGATCAAAGCTTCCTTATCCAGAAGATCCAGTGAAACCGTGACCGGAAGTCTTCCTACCAGCTCCGGGATCAGACCATATTTTACAAGATCCTGCGGAAGTACCTCATGGAGCAGGACATCCATATCATACTCATGCTTTTGTGCGATTTCTGCATTAAATCCAATGGACTTTCTGTCAAGACGGGTCTCAATGATCTTATCAATTCCCTCAAATGCTCCGCCGCAGATGAACAGGATATTCGTCGTATCAATCTGGATCAGCTCCTGATGCGGATGCTTTCTTCCGCCCTGCGGCGGTACAGATGCAACAGTTCCCTCTATGATCTTAAGAAGCGCCTGCTGCACACCCTCTCCGGAAACATCTCTTGTGATAGACGGATTCTCTGATTTTCTTGTGATCTTATCAATCTCATCAATATAGATGATCCCGTGTTCAGCCCTCTCGATATCGCCGTCCGCTGCCTGGATCACTTTTAGAAGAATGTTCTCCACATCTTCTCCCACATATCCTGCCTCTGTAAGCGCAGTGGCATCCGCGATCGCAAATGGAACGTTCAGGATCTTGGCAAGTGTCTGGGCAAGCAGCGTCTTCCCGCAGCCGGTCGGTCCGAGCATGAGAATATTGCTCTTCTGAAGCTCCACACCGAGATCCTGCTCTGCCATGATCCTTTTATAATGATTATAAACTGCCACCGAAAGGACCTTCTTTGCTTCATCCTGTCCGATCACATAATCGTCAAGAAAAGCTTTCATCTCCTCCGGAGTCAGAAGATTGATATCATCAAATGCCCTGTCGTCGTTATAATCCAGTTCTTCCTCAATAATTTCCGAACAGATACCGATACATTCGTCGCAGATATATGTGCCGTTTGGTCCGGCGATCAGTTTTCTCACCTGCGCCTGAGTCTTGTTACAGAATGAGCATCTCACGATATCATCCATCATTTTTCCTGCCATATTTTTTCACCTCATACCGCTGTCTTAGTGGTTTACGATCACTTCATCGATCAGACCGTATGCTTTTGCCTCTTCTGCAGACATAAAGTTGTCACGCTCTGTATCGGCTTTGATCGTCTCGAGAGACTGGCCTGTATTTGCAGCCAGGATCTCATTTAATTTTTGTTTTGTACGGAGAATGTGCTCCGCTGCGATCTGGATTTCAGTCGCCTGTCCCTGTGCGCCGCCGGACGGCTGGTGGATCATGATCTCTGCGTTCGGCAGGGCAAATCTCTTGCCTTTTTTACCGCCGGAAAGCAGGAACGCTCCCATGCTTGCAGCCATACCGATGCACACAGTAGAAACATCACACTTGATATACTGCATCGTATCATAGATTGCCATCCCGGCTGTCACGGATCCGCCCGGGCTGTTGATATAAAGCTGGATATCCTTATCCGGATCATCCGCCTCGAGGAAAAGGAGCTGTGCCACTACCACACTGGCCGACACATCATTCACTTCCTCACCCAGAAAAATGATCCTCTCCTTTAAAAGTCTTGAATAAATATCGTAGGACCGTTCACCACGGCTTGTCTGTTCAATGACGTAAGGTACTAAACTCATATATTATGCCTTCTTTCTTCTACAAAAGTACTGAAAGGTGCACCATGCGGCACACCTTCCGATCAACCTGCTTAACCCTCTACTGCCGCATCTGCAATGAGTGTCACTGCCTCCTGAACTGCTATATCCTCTTTCATCTGTTTCTTCTCATTGTCGCCCATGAATTCTTTGAGCTTGTCAACTTCCATCTGATAAGCATCTGCCATCTTCTGGAGTTCCTCTTCCAGACGTTCATCTGACACTTCAATGTTCTCTGCAGCCACAACTGCCTCCAGTACAAGTCTTGTGCGGATGCGTTTCTCAGCCTGCGGTCTGAACTCTTCCATCATCTTCTCTTCATTCAGTCCTGTAAACTGGAAGTACTGCTCCAGGCTCATGCCCTGCTGCATAATACGGCGTGCAAAATCATCAGACATCTGTCTTGCCTGAAGATCGATCATCGGCTCAGGAATATCAATCTCTGCATTGGCAACAGCCTGTTCAACTGACTGGTCTTCTCTCTTCTGTTTTCTCTCATTTTCCTTGCGCTCTTTGATCTTAGCTTTTACTTCAGCTTTGTAGTCATCTACTGTCTCGCTTGAATCGGAAACATCTGACACAAACTCGTCATCCAGCTCCGGAAGTTCTTTTGCCTTGATCTCATGGACCGTACATTTAAATACCGCATCTTTCCCGGCAAGATCTTTTGCCTGATAGTCCTCCGGGAATGTCACTTTGACTTCCACTTCTTTACCGATTTCGGCACCGATGAGCTGTTCCTCAAATCCCGGAATGAAAGAACCGGATCCGATCGTCAGCGGATATTTCTCGCCTTTCCCGCCTTCAAAAGCTTCCCCGTCAACAAAGCCTTCAAAATCAAGTGTTACCTGATCTTTATCCTGAACAGCCCTGTCTGTCACTTCGATCGTTCTCGCATTGCGCTCGCGTTCTTTGTCGATTTCCTCGTCAACCTCTTTCTGCGTGACTCTTGTAGAAACTTTATCCACTTTCAGTCCTTTATATTCACCGAGTGTCACCTCTGGTTTCACCGCAACCTCTGCTGTAAAGATAAACGGCTTTCCTTTCTCAAGCTGTGTGATCTCAACTTTCGGCTGTGATGTGATCTCAAGCTCACATTCGTCATAAGCTTTACCATATGCCTCTGATATCATATGATTTGCAGCTTCATCATAGAACACTTCCGGTCCGTACATTTTCTCGATCATCTGGCGCGGCACTTTGCCCTTACGGAATCCCGGGAGGCTGATCTTGCTGCGTTCTTTCAGGTATGCAGCCTGAAGTGCCTTCTCCACATCCTCTGCTGACACCTCGATCGTCAGCTTCGCCATATTATGTTCTAATTTTTCTACCTGTAAACTCATTTTCTTCCTCCTTGCATGCGCAAAGTTCAAAATTGCCCCATTTTTCGCTTAAAAACTATATCAGGACACACCTTTGCAGTCATTGAAATAGTATAGCACATAAAACGGCACATTTCCAGTATTTTATTCGTATACAACAGATTTTCTGATTTCTTCTGCCTTTTCATCTCCGCAGAGGATTGCTGTAAGCCTGAGCGCAAACGGAATCGCAGCTCCCATTCCCCTGCCGGTCGTAATATTCCCATCCGTAACCGTCGGAACTTTCAGGACCTCACCACAGTCAAGCTCTTCCTCAAAAGACGGATATGCACATGCCTTTTTCTCCTTTAAGAGCCCCAGCTCACTCAGAACAGTGGGCGCAGCACAGATCGCTGCAAGATATTTACCCTGGCTGTTAAATGAGAGGATCTGTTTTCTCAGCCCCTCATGGGCTTTCAGGTTCAGTGTGCCCGGCATTCCTCCCGGCAGCACCAGCATATCTGCATCTGCAATGTCTGCTTCCTCAAACACTTTATCCGCCTCCACGATGATACCGTGGGATCCGTTGATCTGCTTTCTTCCCATTACTGATACGGTCTCCGTCTCAACGCCTGCCCTGCGCAGGATATCCACAACTGTCAGACCTTCGATCTCCTCAAATCCGTCTGCGAGAAAAACACATACTTTCTTCATTTCTTGATACCTCCTGTTTTCACTATGATTATATCATTGATCGATCTTCTCTAATATTCTGTAAATCGTATCCTCATCTGCCTCCAGCTCTCCGGCTATTTCCGAAACCGACTTACCTCTTGAAAGCTTTTTAAGTACCTGCTGAGTTAAAAGCTGTTCCCTGCCCTGCTCGATTCCTTCTTCTCTTCCTCTCTCTATCCCCTGCTCGATTCCCTGTTCTATTCCCTTTTTTATTCCCTTTTTTATTCCGATTTCCTCCACATAATCACTCAAGTTGCACATCTGGTTCAACTCCTCTCCCATATCATTTTCCATCGGTATATCGAATTCATTCTCCAATTGATGTATTTTGGCTTTTGCCTTAATTCCCGGTGCCAGCAGAACACCCAGCATCTTCGTCAGCCGGTTTCCCTTTTTCGAATCAGGATTCAGACAGATCCATATGCTGTACACCTTTCGGATATTATCGTAATCTCTTCCGATAAATTCAATTCCTTTCTGTGCTGAAAGCATCCGTGCCCCGTAAAATATTCCTCTCGTTGTAATCGAATATCCCGGACGGAATTCCTTCTGAGCTTCCACATTAATGATCAGTTTAATCCTTTCTTTCTGTCGGGCATAATATACAGAAAACCGGATATCATAACAAAGCTCTCCTTCGCCCGGCACCGAATCCTCTTCGGATTCTCCTGTGATTTTTTCCGGCTCACGCAGGTTCGTTCTGCCGGGCAGGACGCTGATTTCCGATATGCGGATATCGCTGCCAATGCAGGTCTTAATCTGACTGATTGGCATGTCTTTAAATTCCTCAGCAGCATATTTCAGGATCCATGCGAGAATTATCTTGTTTGCCAGAATCCGTTTACAATATGTATGTACTGACTTTTTCCTTCCGCCAGAGTAAGATCTCCGGCAAGTTCATTTTTCATAGACTTTTCCCTTTCTTCATTATAACGAATGTATCCAACAGTTACAAGCAGTTGATTTTCGCCTCTGAAATGTGTAAGGCAAAGAACTACAAGAATCTCTGGCGGCATAAGATCCGGCGAAACGCCTGCCGCTTAAGATAATATAAACCTATCACATTTTCTGTTGAAATACAATATGTTTCAATTATAATAGGAACCAAGAGCATCATCAGAACATCGCAATCATTACGGCTGCAAAGCCTGCAGCCAGTCAGGAGGAAATTATATGGAAATCGAACGCAAATTCCTGCCGGATATGGAGCATCTTCCGTTTCAGCCCGAAGATTATCCCTGCCGTCAGATCGAACAGGGGTATCTCTGCACAGAACCTGTCGTGCGCATCCGGAGGGACAACGATGAATATTTTCTAACATATAAGTCAAAAGGTCTCATGGTACGTGAGGAATACAATCTTCCACTCACAAAGTCCGGTTATGAGCATCTACTCACAAAGGCGGATGGACGGATCATCACTAAAAAAAGATATGTGATCCCGCTTGAAGACAATCTGAAGCTGGAATTGGATATTTTTGAAGGAGATCTTGCTCCGCTTGTCATCGCAGAGATAGAATTTCCCGATGAAGAAACAGCCCGGGGGTACCAGCCTCCCGAATGGCTCGGAGAAGATGTGACATATTCTGCTCTCTACCACAACAGCACCTTAAGCCGGATATAATCATTCTATTTTACCTAATAGCAAAAGCAACGTTTTGTTGCTTTTATTAATAGATTACTCATTCTGTTGCATAACACCTTATTTACAGGAAATATTGATATAATGATGGAGAATTTTTTGTAGTTTCCTGTAAAAGGAGGTGTTTCCGTGGCTAATATCCAGCTGGCAGCAAATTTGCGCCGTCTGAGGAGCGATCATAATTATACACAGGCACAGATCAGCGATAAACTGAATATTTCACGGCAGGCATACTCTAATTATGAGACAGGTAAACGAATCCCGGACCTAGATATCCTGATCCGGATCGCAGATATCTATCATGTCACACTCGAACAGCTCATCTTGCAGCCCTGCACCGGCACAGGCGTTATCAATCAAAATTCCGGCCCTTATTATATTGGAATGGAAGTAGAAACCGCTGATACGATATATCTGGCAAAAGACGAGGTGGAACTTCTGACCCATTACAGAAATGCAGATGAAGATGACCGGAAACTGACCCGGAAAGTATTGAAAATCTAAATTCATGTTTATCTGAGAGACATATTCTCGGTAAAACGTCCGAAAATCACTCAGATGCAGTGGATTGACTCACATATCCGGGACGGGCGGGGAGGGCTGTATCTGACTGATTTTCTGCGTTCATCCGATTGGAAGTGTCTCCCCGATAATCACGAAATTTACAGAAAATTGATTGAAAAGGTGAACTTTATAGACTCCCTTCCTTTTCTTGCCGGTTGAAATGGGAACGTAGACGTGAGAGTTCCGGTCTTGTTTCTTCCGTTTGAAATTCGTTTTTCGGGATGGGAAAGAAAGCAGCCGGGAGACAGGTATTGTGTACGCACCGTAGAGTAACGCCGGCACTTGGAGCGCGTCTTTTGCGCTCCTATGTACCGCTGCGTTACGGCCCGAGCGAAAGCGGGTGCGATAACAATACCTGTCTCCCGGCGGATACTTTGTTAGTACGGAAAATACGAATTTACAATATATGCTTCTTTTTGAAGATAATGATACATCCGACAATGACCACTATACTCAGCACGACAACAAACGGGAAACCGTCGTCCAGGCCAGGCATATCTTTAAAGTTCATCCCGTACCACCCGGTGATCAATGTCAACGGGAAGAAAATCGTGGATATCACGGTCAGGAACTGCATATTGCTGTTCTGCCTGGAATCAATCTGTGCCTGATATGCCTCCTTGACCTGCTGGGCGTATTCGAGCAGGTGGCTTGTCCGGCTCATGAGCCGGTCTGCACGGTCGGTGAGCGTTCCAAAATATTTCAGATGCTTTTTCAGGAAGAAGCCGTTTTCATTCTCTTCCATCTCTTTTGTCAGATCCATGATCTCATCATAGTAACTTCGAAGATTTAGCAGTTCACGTCGAAGCGGCATCAGTTTTGTCTGAAAATTAGCGATATGTTCCTGACTCACATCCTCTTCCATCCTCAGGAGCCTTCGTTCATATGCCACAAGCATTTCCAGATCCCTGCTTATGAACTCCGAGATATAATTATAAAGAAAGCGTTCTTTTGTCTCCCCCTGATGTGTCTTTTTCTGCTGGATGCGGCGGATCAGCCGTTCGGAAAAGTCCTCGTCATCCACGATCACCACGTTACTGCGGTTTACAAAAAAATACATCCTGTATCTGCTCCCGAGCACATCAAGGAGCTTCGGTATACAAAGTGTTCCCACAACACACTCCTGCTGGTTCTCAAGTCTGCAGAACCCGATCTTTGCCACCTGGATTTCATTTTCGTATATGATTCCCGCTTTTGCGAGGATTGCGTCAGCATGTCTTGAATCTGTGACGAAGACTGCCGGCGCCTGGTCCGTCTCCCACTCTTCTTCCGTCACCGGAACAAGCTGCTCGCCAAATCTGTAAATCATCCTATCACCTGTTCGTTTTTATTCTTCTCCTTATCACTCTTCGTCTGCTGTCTGACCCGCATTCCTCTGGACAGCCTTATCATACGCTTCCTGATAAAGAGCCTCCTGAGAATTGACCGGTTCTCCCTCGCATTTTACAAGAGTATAATTTCCTTCTGAATCTTCCTCTCTTGCCTTCTTATTGTCGCTGAGCATCAGGTCAAAAATGCCCTGGATCCGCTCTTTGACCGCCGGAGCGCAGACCGGAGCAGCAACCTCCACACGTTTCACCGTATTTCTTGTCATGAAATCGGCAGAGGAGATGTAATATTTCCTTCTTTCGCCGCAGCCAAAGATATAGATCCTGGAATGCTCGAGGAAACGTCCCACAATACTGATGATACGGATATTCTCTGTCTGTCCCTGCACTCCCGGGATCAGGCAGCTGATTCCCCGGATGATCATATCAATATGAACTCCTGCCTGGGATGCCTCTACAAGCTTATCAATGATCTTCTTATCAGTCAGAGAATTCAGTTTCAGTCCGATATAAGCTTCCCCGCCGTTCTTTTTGTGTTCGATCTCTTCCTCGATCATATCGATAATGCGGTTCTGAAGGCATTTCGGCGCTACGAGCAGATGGTCGGATTCTTCCACTGTCTCTCCCTTGGTGAGCGCCTGGAACACTCTTGCCGCATCCATACCGATCTGCTCATCGGCTGTCATCAGCGACAGATCCGTATAGAGTCTTGCCGTCTTTTCATTGTAGTTTCCGGTTCCGATCTGTGTGATATATTCGATCCCGTCTTTTCCTTTCTTTGTGATAAGGCAAAGCTTGGAATGTACTTTGAATCCTTCGAGGCCGTAAATAATCTGACAACCTGCCTTCTCCAGCATACGTGACCAGCGGATATTGTTTTCCTCATCAAAGCGGGCACGAAGTTCCACAAGGACAACAACTTCCTTTCCATTTTCTGCCGCTTCACACAGAGCCTCAACAATCTTGCTCTGTTTTGCCAGGCGATACAATGTCATCTTAATGGAAATAACATTGTCATCCTCTGCAGCTTCATTAAGCATGCGCAGGAACGGACGGATCGACTCGTACGGGTAGGACAGAAGCTTGTCTTCTTCTTCGATCTGTTTTAAAATACTCTCTCCATCGCGGAAGGACGCGGATTTCTGCGGTACTCTCCTCTCGTAGAACAATTCAGGATTCATGCGGAGATGATCCTGGATCGTGAAGACGAAAGAGAGATCCAGAGGAGCTTCACTGCGGAACACACGCTCCGGTGAAACGTCCAGATACCGGCACAGAGATTCCACGACCGAGCCGTCGATCTCACGGGACATGTCAAGACGCACCGGTGAGAGTTTCTTTCTCTCTTTCATCAGGTCGGCCATGAATTCGCGATAATCCAGATCTTCATCATACAGCGCATCTGCATCGATATCCGCATTTCTCACGACACGGATCAGGGACTTGCCGATCACCTTGTATCCCTTAAATACTTTTCCGATATAATGGAGCACGATATTCTCGGAAAGTATATATCTTCCCTTTCCTCCCGGAAGTTCGATCAGGCGCTCTACCATGTTATTCGTACACGGAATAATACCGATCCTCTCTTTTCCGCTCCTTGTCTGAAGGACGACTACAGCGTAGATCTCCTGATTTCTCAGGAACGGGAACGGCTGTCTCTTTCCCACTATAGTCGGAGAACTTAAAGGTACGATCTCATGATTGAAATACTGCTCGAGAAATTTCTTTTCCTCAGGCTTTGCTGTTGTAAAGTCAATCAGTGTGATGCCATATTCTGCTACTTTATCCATCAGGCTCTTATATGCGGCGTCTTTTCTCTTATTGAGCTTTTTCACTACTTTCAGAATAGCCTTGATCTGCTCTTCTGACGTCATTTTTGTCTTATTATCCCTGATCTTTTTATTGACCAGCATCTGGTCCTGAAGAGATCCTACCCTGACTCTGAAAAACTCATCCAGATTGCTCTGATAGATCGAGACAAAATTCATGCGTTCACAGAGCGGCACTTCGTTATTTTCCGCCTCTTCCAGTACTCTTTCATTAAATTTCAGCCAGGACAGTTCCCTGTTCATATAAATATTTTCCATTTTTTCCTCCTTTGTAACTAACACAACTTATTTCCATTTGCCACCAGCTTAAATTTACAGTTCAGCCGTTCTGCGGCTCTCCTGCACATCATCATGCGCTTCAAAAATATTTCAAAATAATCCATCACTGTACAGATGGAATCATCTAATTCAAGCTCCATTTGTATAATACGCTTTTCTTTCTGAATAATCAACTTCGAAGATAAAGCCGCGTAATTTACTCTGTCATGAATATCAAATGTAGCCTTATTCCTGTTCTGTACTCTGTTGCGCCGCACATCCGTCTTATCTGCCAGGATCAGCGCCGCAGACACGCCGTCCACTGCTGCCCCTGTGGCCTCATCATGATGGCCGATGGCTGTCGTCACAACGAGAATATCCTTGAGCGGCATATCTGTATCCTTCAGAATCTGATAGGCAAGGATCGCGCCGCTGTGCGCATGGTCATGCCGGTTGATGCTGTTGCCTATGTCATGCATGTACCCGGCAATCTTTGCAAGCTCTGTCTTATGCTTTCCATATCCCAGTTCCTTTAATATCTTTCCTGCAGTTTCAGCAGTTTTCGACGCATGCTTTTTCGAATGTTCCGTATACCCCAGCTCGTTGAGCGTGGCGTTTCCCTTCTCGATCAGGAGATTGATCTCCTCGTTCATCCTGATCTGCTTGTAATCCGTCTTCATCACAGTCTCCTCACCGCCTCCATCGCAAGGGCTGATCTCTCGCATTCCTGTGCGGTCATGGTGATCTGCCAGCACAGAGGGCTTCCTTTCATATGTTCAGATGCATAGCTCAGCCCGTTCGTCCGTTCGTCAAGAAACGGACGGTCGATCTGGTTGGGGTCTCCAAGCAGTATGATCTTTGTGTCCTTACCTGCCCGCGTAATGATCCCTTTGATCTGATCGGGCGTTGTATTCTGAGCCTCATCAATGATCAGATATGTTTTCACGATGGAGCGTCCCCTTATGTAGTTGAGCGCCTCAGCCTGGATAATGCCCCGGCCGAAAATTTCATCGACCTTCCCTTTCAGCTCCTCCTCGTCCTGATACCGCTCCTCTTCACTGGAATCAATCAGCTGCTCCAGATTGTCTATGATGGGGCGCATCAGAGGCGATATCTTTTCCTGCTCATCTCCCGGGAGGAATCCGATATCATCGTCAAACTGAGCATTTGGACGGCAGACCAGAATACGCCGGTATTCGCCGGTCGGATGATTCAGCAGTTTCTCAAGTCCTACCGCAAGGGAATAAAACGTCTTGCTGGTGCCTGCCATTCCCTTTACGATGACAAGAGGTGCTTTCTCTGCCGGCTGCATCAGGGCTTCCTGCAGGAAATACTGCCCTGCATTTCTCGGAGAGATGCCGTAAGGAGAGCTTTTACGGAACTCAAGCTTGCGGATCACCCCGTCCACCACACGTCCGAGCTGTGTCTTTTTTGCTGACTGATCCGCCTTTAGGATGACGAACTGATTTTCCTCCAGCTTCGGTACATAGCTTTCCCCGTCTTCGCCGAGCACATACGTCTGATCGACCGGCACTCCTTTTTTCTTGAAGTCCTTAAATATTTCTTCCGGCACATACAGCTCGCACCTGCCGCTGTACTGATTCTCATGCTCCAGCACCTGGTCTGTAGTAAAATCTTCCGCACAGATACCCAGGATCTGTGCCTTGATCCGCAGGAGCAGGTCTTTTGTCACAAGGATGACCTGCTCGTCACGGGATTCAGACAACCCCATGCAGACTCTCAGTATCCTGTTGTCTGCCACTTCATCTGACAGATCTTCCGGAAGTTTTACATTGACAAAATTCTTCTCCACGCAGAGTGTCCCGCCGCCATCCAGCGGCACTCCTTTCAGCAGATCTCCTTTCTGGCGGAGCTGTTCCAGATAACGGATCACCTTGCGGGCATTGGCTCCCGTTTCCCCTTCCGCTTTCTTAAAGTGATCCAGCTCCTCCAATACGACCATTGGAAGCACGACAAGATTGTCTTCAAAGCTGTCGATCGCATAAGGCGCCTGCAGGAGAATATTTGTGTCTGCTACATAAATTTTTACCATACAGTTTCCTCTCAAGTTTTCAATTTTAAATTTTATATGTAGTCTATTTTATAATAAAGTCCTGAACGTTGGGATGATAAAAATGTTAAATGTAAGTAAAGGCACCGGATCTGTGCAGTTTTTGTAATCGTTCCTTAATCTCTTTTCTACACTGCTACGCCGCCCGGTGAAGCCTGATGCCAGGTCCTGCGCGGTACCCATGTTGCCTTTCCCGCAGGAAATGTGATATCATACCGACTATAACTATCCGGCTTTACTTCATTACAAAAGAGAGGAAACTTGTTTTATGGACTTCACATTTACAGAACTGCTCTGGCTCTTTCTCATCTACTCTTTTCTCGGATGGATATTTGAGGCAGTTGTCGGGACAATAAAAAACAAAAGATTTACGAACCGCGGATTCTCTACAGGACCATTCTGTATTGTGTACGGCATTGCAGCTGTCACAATGCAGGTCACGCTTGCAGACCTGATGAATAATCCCGTCTTTCTTTTTATCGGGTGCGGGATACAGGCCACATTTATCGAATGGTTTACAGGGAAATTACTGGAGCTGGTAAACCGGCGCAAATGGTGGGATTATTCAAATAAGAAATGGAATTTTGACGGATATATCTGTCTGGAATACACACTACTCTGGGGTATCCTCGGATTTGTCAGCGTAAAGTACGGGAATACATTTTTTCTGTTTTTGTACAAGTTCATTCCCGAACCGGTTCCTGCCGTCCTTGCATGGATACTCGCAGGTTATGTGGCACTTGATGCTATGGTTTCCCTGGCCGCCGTATTCCATCTGCGCAGAGGCAAAAAAAAGACGGGCGTTCCTGACAACAGCCTGTCTTCAAAATTATACAAAGCCGCCCTCGCGGTCATCAGATATGTTGAGCGCCGTATGGCAAAGGCATACCCGGTCATCGAAGAAAAATCTGAAGAAATCTTAAAAGAAGGAAAATTCGCTGAAGGCTGCGGATTCTACAAACTGTTCTGGCTTTTCCTCATCGGGGCGGTCCTTGGAGATATCACGGAGACGATCTTCTGCCGCCTGACGGCGGGCGTCTGGATGAGCAGGAGCAGTCTTGTGTGGGGTCCTTTCAGCATTGTATGGGGACTTGCCATCGCCCTTGCCACATCGCTACTGTACAAGGACAAAGACAAGCCGGACCGGCATATTTTTCTGATCGGCGCCCTGCTCGGCGGAGCATATGAATATGTATGCAGCATATTTACAGAACTCGTATTTGGACAGGTATTCTGGGATTACAGCGACATCCCGTTTAACCTTGGCGGAAGGATCAATCTCCTATACTGTTTCTTCTGGGGAATTGCCGCAGTTATCTGGATCAAGCTGCTGTATCCCGGGATTTCCGGATGGATCGAACGCATCCCAAAAATTGCAGGCTACATAGCAACATGGATCCTTGTCGTATTTATGACGGCGGATATCCTTGTTTCCTCTGCCGCACTGGTACGTTATGACCAGCGCGGCGGAGGTCCGGCTGCTTCGAGCGGATGGGAGCAGATCATCGATGAAAACTTTGACGACAGCAGGATGAAGCAGATCTATCCAAATGCGAAACAGAGATAGACTTATTTACCTCATGAGCTAATCCTGCCTACAGTTTAACGCTGAGATTCTGCTCCTCTATATTATGCCGTCTGGCGTACCCGGAAAGGATCATGGTCAACGCACCGTCACCCGTAATATTGCACGCTGTGCCAAAGCTGTCCTGAAGAGCAAAAATAGTGAGCATCAGGGCTGTTCCTGTCTCGTCAAATCCGAGTACACCCGTGATCAGACCAAGGGATGCCATGACCGTTCCTCCAGGCACTCCCGGAGCACCAATGGCAAATACACCGAGCAGGACACAGAACAGGATCATCGTACCGGCATCCGGTATCTTCCCGTATAAAATCTGGGATACCGTCATGACGAAGAATACCTCGGTCAGTACAGAACCGCAGAGGTGGATATTGGCAAACAGCGGGATTCCAAAATCCACCATATCATCCCTGAGCACCGGCTCGGATTTCTTGGCGCAGCGAAGTGCAACTGCCAGTGTCGCTGCGGAAGACATTGTCCCGACAGCTGTAATATATGCCGGACCGTAGTTTCTGATAACTTTCAGCGGATTGCTTCCCGAATAGATCCCCGCCGCAATGTAGAGCACTGCCATCCAGATAAAATGGCCTGCCATAACGATCAGCACCACCTGGATAAACACGGGGAGCTGCTTTGTGATCGTTCCCTCATAGGAAAGTCCGCAGAATGTAAAGCCGATAAATACCGGAAGGACCGGTATGACAACTCTGGTCACTACTTCCAGGACAATTTTCTGAAATTCCTCCAGAAGGTTCGTCATCGTAACAGCATTGGTCCACGTACATGCCAGCCCTAAAAGCACGGACAGTACAAGTGCACTCATTACCGACATGATCTGCGGGATCTCGAGTTGGAACACAACCTCCGGGAGCTCTTTAAGCCCTTCTACTTCCGAGACGATAGACAGATGCGGAATGATCCCGTATCCTGCTGCCATGGAGAGAAGCGCAGCCAGAATGGAGGACATATACGCACAGAACAGCGCTACGCCGAGCATCCGTGAGGCACTCTTTCCAAGCCTGGTGATCGACGGTGCGATAAATCCGATGACGATCAGCGGCACGCAGAAATTGATCAGCTCCGACAGTATAAATCTGACAGTTACTACAACATTCATCAAAGCATCGCCTGCAGCTTTCATGGATTCCATTCCTGCAAGCTGTCCGGCGATAATTCCGAGCACCACTCCCACGAGCAGCTTAAACGGAAGGCTGGTGAATACTTTCTTCATTTAAAATCCTCTCTTATCATTTCTATTCGCATCATAGCCGGGGCTTTTGTCCCCGACATCATTAATGCGTTGTCCTATTATAATCGATAAGAGCTTCTCTGGCAATAGATATTATTTCCATATAACTTTAACAGGCCAGTCCGTACCATTGCCGAACTGTCGCTTGACAAAAGTCATATCTGTGTTACGATATGACAGTAAGTGTCCGCACATGAACTGCGGGCAGATCAGTTCTAAAGGAGTAATATAATGGCACTATATAATAACAGAATCGTAGTAAAAGTAGGAACGTCAACACTGACCAACGACTCCGGGAAGAGTGATCTTCGCGCGACAGACCGGCTCGTCTGCACACTGGCAGATATCCAGAATATGGGATATGAAGTCATTCTCGTCTCTTCCGGTGCTATCGCCGTTGGCAGGAACAAACTGAACATGCAGAGCAGACCGGACAGCAGCACTATGCGCATGAAACAGGCGGCAGCCGCTGTAGGACAGTGCAGTCTCATGTATCTCTATGATAAATTCTTTGGCGATTATGATAAGACAGTGGCTCAGATTCTCCTGAACGCAGAGGATATCGAACAGGAAGAAAAAAAGGAGAACCTGACAAACACATTTAACGCGCTTCTTGAAATGGGTGTTATCCCCATTGTAAATGAAAATGATTCCGTCAGCTATACGGAAATTGAATCCGAAGACAGGCTGTTCGGCGACAATGATATGCTCTCCTCCGTTGTAGCGGTCCTGTGCCGGGCAAAACGTCTTGTCATCTTATCCGACATCGACGGATTCTACGACAGCGATCCCCGTCTGCACCCGAACGCAAAGCTTATCGAACAGATCGATACCATTGATGAAAGTGTTTATTCTCTCGCAGGAGGCGCCGGTTCCAGAAGGGGTACCGGAGGTATGCGTACAAAGCTCCAGGCTGCCCAGCTTGCCACATCCAACGGGATCGATACGATCGTAACAAACGGAAAGCGCCCGGAAGCACTCTATGACATTGTCAGAGGCGGAAAAGCCGGCACATTGTTCACAGGGAAATTATAATACACCTGCTTATCAGCATACATACGGATATAGATAAAGCGGACCCTCAAGATCCGCTTTCTGTTACTTTGTGAACGCAGCCTTCTCCAATGTGAGGAGGCTGATTTTTTTATCAATCCCGCCTGCATAACCGGTCAGGCTGCCGTCTGTTCCCAGCACCCGGTGGCATGGCACGATAATAGATATGGGATTGTGCCCCACCGCTCCGCCAACCGCCTGGGCAGACATACTCTTTATCCCCCGCTGTTCTGCGATCCTGCCGGCGAGCTCTTTGTATATAGTCGTCTGCCCATATGGAATCTCAAGCAGCATCTTCCAGACAGAAAGCCGGAACTCACTTCCTATCAAGTGCAGCGGCGGTGTAAAATCCGGTTCCTGCCCCGAAAAATAAATATCCAGCCACTTTACCGTCTGTTCCAGTACAGGCGGCTTTTTCGTCTCTGCTTTCTCTGGCATGGGATCATCTTTCAGTATTCCGCTTCCGAAATACTTCTGCCCGTCAAACCAAAGTCCGGTCAGCCTCTCTTCATCACATGCAAGTGTGATTCCGCCCAGAGGCGAATTGTAATGACAGATACTGTACATAAATCATTTTCTCCTTCCCGTATATCCACTCTCCAACAACTCCCTATTGTCGAATCGCACCACCAGGTCTATTTTCGTATCTCCGGCTTTAAAGCTTTGTCTCAAGAAGTCTCAAGGAATTCTTCCACCGCATGGTTGAACTCCCGATACTTCTCTTTCGCTATAAAATGCGTGCCATGCAGTACCCGGATCTCTGCATTCGGAAGGCTCGCATAGATCAGCCTTGTATGCTCATCCTTTATCATATCCTTATCCCCGGCAATGACCAGCTTTTTCATTTTTATAAAATACGGATTTTTATTTTCAGAAAGCTCTTCCGGCCGGATATTCGGATCATTTACCATCAGGCCCAGCATCTCTGCATTTCTCCGCGCCTTTTCGGAAAATGAGCTGCCGTCGCCTTTCTTCCCGGCATTTTTGACGGACAGATTTTTCCCAAAAGAGGCGAAAGCAGACGCCATCCGGTATCCGATAACGATGGGAATCTGGGTGGATGGCTTCACACCCGACGCATCCAGATTCGCCCCATTTAAGACAAGATGAGCCACACGTTCCGGATATTTCAGAGCAAAAACAAGCGCGATATTGCCACCGTCCGAAAAGCCCAGAATATGCGCTTTTCCAATTCCTTTTTCATCCATAAAATCATGCAGATCCTCAGCGAACTGCCGGATTGTGAACGGCTTCTCCCCTCGGGGCGACTGACCGTGTCCCCGGGTGTCCAGAGCAATCACCCGATACCTGTTCTTAAAATATTTAATCTGGTGTACAAAATAGCTGCCGTCCTCCCCGTTACCGTGGAGGAGAATAAGAGGTGTGCCTGAACCCTCTTCTGTATAGTAAAGCTTGATATCCATAGCCATCTCTGTCTCCCGTCCTGATCTTTCTATATAGCCTGCATGATCAGCCTGCCAGATGCAATCATTATAATACAGATAGAAACAAAAATCCATCTGAAGGGAACTTTAAGTAAATTTCGTATTTATCGGAGTGACACCCCATGATAAAGCGTCCGAAAACCGATCGGATACAGTGGATTGACTCACGTATTCGGCACGGGCGGGGAGGGGATACTTCCGGCTCCGGTTACGGAACATAAGACAAAGTAAC
>MHCFR00700__coassemble_633_pt1 | contig 25265 bp, 20 predicted proteins | sample MHCFR00700__metabat2_low_PE_034 | metagenome-assembled genome bin MHCFR00700 | reverse complement strand
TCGTACTTTTAGTGAAACCTACGGGACTTTTAGGCAAGAAGATTCAGGAGAAAGTGTAGGTGGACGGTATGTTGAAGAAAATGAATAAAAATACAAAAAGTAATCTTATCACATATGGCATGGTGATCATTGCTTTTATCATCATGCAGACACTGATCGCCACGGGAAGTATCTCCAGTCTTCTGGAAGGTATCATGGTGCCGATCTGTATCTATGTGATCATGGCAGTTTCCCTGAATCTTGTAGTAGGTATCCTTGGGGAACTGAGTCTTGGCCATGCGGGCTTTATGTGCGTGGGAGCATTTTCAAGTGCATTTTTCTCAAAATGCATGAAGGACGTGATCGAGAACGGAATTCTGCGCTTTTTGCTTGCAATGCTGATAGGCATCGCAGTTGCGGCAATTTTCGGTATCATCATCGGTATCCCTGTGCTCCGCTTAAAAGGAGACTACCTCGCCATTGTTACACTTGCATTCGGCGAGATCATCAAGAACCTTGTCAACGTACTGTTTATCGGTAAGGATTCCAACGGATTCCATTTCTCCACAAAGGATGTGATGGGACTGAATATGGAACCGGACGGAACCGTTATTGTAAATGGTCCTCAGGGAATCACGGGTACGCCGCAGGATTCTACATTCCTGATCGGCTTTATCATGATCCTGATCACTCTGTTTATCGTGCTCAACATGATCAATTCCAGAGACGGACGTGCGATCATGGCAATCCGCGATAACCGGATCGCGGCAGAGTCTGTGGGAATCAATATTACGAAATATAAACTGATGGCGTTTACCGTTTCAGCGGCACTGGCCGGCGGGGCAGGCGTGCTCTATGCGCATAACCTGTCTACACTGACAGCAAACACAAACAACTTCGGATATAACCAGTCCATCATGATCCTTGTATTTGTCGTGCTGGGCGGTATTGGAAATATCAGAGGCTCGATTATTGCAGCCGTGATCCTGACACTTCTTCCGGAGCTTTTGAGAGGCCTGCAGGATTATCGTATGTTGATCTATGCAATTGTATTGATCGCAATGATGCTCTTTAACTGGGCGCCGAAAGCGATCGAGTGGAGAGAAAAACATCTCTCTTTCTTCAGAAAGAAAAAGGAGGCTGTGAAATAATGGCATTACTGGAAGTAAAAAATCTGGGTATTTCATTCGGCGGTCTCCGTGCGGTGAATGCATTTGATATTTCAATTGAAAAAGAAGAACTTTACGGGCTGATCGGACCCAACGGAGCAGGGAAGACAACTGTCTTTAACCTGCTGACAGGAGTGTACAAACCGGATACAGGAAAAGTGAACCTGGACGGGAAAGATATCACAGGGAAAAAGACTATCGATATCAGCAAGGCCGGTATCGCAAGAACGTTCCAGAATATCCGCCTTTTTAAAGATTTGAGTGTTCTGGACAATGTAAAGGTGGGACTCCACAATAAACATCATTATTCCACGATTGAGGGAATCCTGCGTCTCCCGAGATACAGAAAAGTGGAGAAAGAAATGGATGAGCAGGCCATGGAACTTCTGAAGGTATTTAATCTGGAAGAAGCCGCACACAGAAAAGCGTCAAATCTTCCTTACGGACAGCAGAGACGTCTGGAGATCGCCAGGGCGCTGGCAACGGAGCCGAAGCTTCTGCTCCTGGATGAGCCGGCTGCCGGAATGAACCCGAATGAGACGGGAGAGCTGATGGATATGATCCGCTTTGTGCGTGAGGAATTCCACATGACGATCCTCCTGATCGAACATGATATGAAACTGGTAAGCGGAATCTGTGAGAAATTGACAGTACTGAACTTTGGGGAGGTGCTCTGTCAGGGCAGTACATCGGAGGTACTGAACGATCCGCAGGTCATCACAGCATATCTTGGAGAATAGGAGGAAACTGGTTATGGCAATGCTTGAAGTCAAAGATCTGGAAGTATATTACGGAGTTATCCAGGCAATCAAAGGCATTTCATTTGAAGTAAATAAAGGAGAGGTTATTGCATTGATCGGCGCCAACGGTGCGGGAAAAACAACAACTCTCCATACGATCACAGGGCTTATTTCCCCCAAAAAAGGTCATGTGATCTTTGAAGGCAAAGATATCACAAAAGTGCCTGCCCATAAGATCGTTTCTATGGGAATGGCACATGTCCCGGAAGGACGGCGTGTGTTTGCCGAGCTGAGCGTATATGAAAATCTGAGGATGGGAGCTTACACCAGGAAGGATAAATCGGAGATTGAAGAGAGCCTTGCAAACGTATACAAGCGTTTCCCGAGGCTGGAAGAGAGAAAGAACCAGATGGCAGGAACCTTGAGCGGCGGTGAGCAGCAGATGCTTGCCATGGGGCGTGCGCTTATGTCAAAACCGAAGATCATCCTGATGGACGAACCGTCCATGGGTCTCTCACCAATCCTGGTCAACGAAATCTTTGATATTATCCGCGCTGTAAGCGAGAGTGGGACTACAGTCCTCCTCGTGGAGCAGAATGCGAAAAAGGCTCTTGCGATCGCGGACAGAGCCTACGTGCTCGAGACAGGAAAGATCGTGCTTGAAGGAAATGCAAAAGATCTTCTGGAGGACGATTCAATCAAGAAAGCTTATCTGGGCGAGTGACATTTATCCCGACGAGTAACATTTATTATATGTGAATGTTTAAGATTTGAGGAGGTGCATCTTTATGAAAAATATTGTCATTACAATCTCAAGACAGTACGGAAGCGGGGGAAAGACGATCGGTGCGATGCTCGCGAAAGACTTAGGAATAAACTGCTACAGCCGTGAAATCCTGAGGATGGCATCGGAGGACAGCGGCATTAATGAGCGTCTCTTCGGCATGTCGGATGAGAAAATCCGCCATGCAGGCTGGTTCCGCATCCTGAACCGTCCTTACGATGGAGAACTCCTTCCGCCGGAAGACAAAGGATTTACGTCAGATGATAATCTGTTTAACTATCAGGCAAAGATAATCAAGGATCTGGCTGCAAAAGAATCCTGTGTCATTGTTGGAAGATGTGCTGATTATGTGCTGCAGGATTATCCGAATGTAATGAGTGTATTCATCCATGCAGACAAAAAGTTTTGCCTGGACAGAGCTATGGAACGGCACAGCATGACAGAGAAAGAAATGCAGAAGTTCATTGAGAAGACCGATGCATACAGAGGAGATTTTTACCGCTATCATACAGGCCATGAGTGGGCGGATGCGAGAAACTATGATCTGTGCCTGGACAGCGGAAAACTCGGATTTGAGAAATGTGTGGAGGAGATCAAAGCATATAAGAAGATCCGGTTTGGAGAGTAAGATTTGTGTTTGTCGGAGAGACATCCTATGGTAAAGCGTCCGAAAATCAATCGGATATAGTGTGTTGACTCACGTATCCCCGCCCGTCCCGTAAGGTTCATCAACAGGGCTGTATCCGACTGATTTTCTACATTCATCTAACCGGAAGCGACTCTCTGGTAATCTCAAAAAATACAGAAAAATTATTCGAAAGGGTAAACTTTGTCGACAAAGTTCCGACTTCTTCCGGTTTGTATGAGTGCTTGTATTCCCATTTTTGTATAAATTTGCTTGAATTATCGGCCATATCTTTATAAGATAGGGATATGACACTGTGTTCAGTAAAAAACAGGAAATGAGGGCGGAAGAATGGAAAAGAAGGGAAAGCTTAGGAAGATCCTGTACATAGCAGCGGGCTGTCTGGCGGCAATTGTGCTTGTATACCTGGGGATTGCTTTTTATTTCAGAAGTCATTATCTTTTTAATACGGAGATAAACGGGCATGATGTTTCGGGGAAAACGGTACAGCAGGCAGAACAGCTGCTAAAAGACGATGTCGCACAGTTTGAGCTGGAATTGAAGGAAATTGGCGGAAACAGTGAAAGCATTGCGGGAGCAGATATCGGACTGAAATATGAAAGCTCAGCAAATTTGGAGGAAATCCTGAGCGGCCAGAAAGTTATATTATGGCCTGGAGCTTTTTTCATGGATAATGCGGACGAAGTAAAGATAGAGGTGTCTTATGATGTGGATATGCTGACAGAAAAGATCAACTCGCTGCAGGCAGTTACGGGCGAGCAGACTCCGGCGGTTTCGGCTTATCCCAAGTTTGACGGGGAGCAGTATGTGATCGAGCCGGAGCAGTACGGCACGGCTGTCCAGAGAGACATCCTGGAAGAGAGGATCGCATCAGCATTTGAGGATCTTCAGGATTCTCTTGATCTTGAGGCTGAAAAATGTTATGCAGAACCGCCATATACATCTGGATCTGCCGAGGTGCAGGCGGCATGTGATCTGATGAACCAGTACTGTAAAGCAAAGATTGTCTATCCAATGACAGAGGAAGTAGTGGTGGACGCTTCTGTTATCTCGGGATGGCTTACTGTGGATGATAAGATGCAGGTCACGATCAGCGAGGATGCTGTCAGGCAGTGGCTGGAAGCGTTTGGTGATAAATATGACACAATGGGAACAACAAGGACTTTTACGACACCCGCTGGAAGAGAGACAACGGTAAATGGCGGAACATATGGATGGTCGATCAACGAGATCGCAGAGTATGACGTGATCGTGGATGCGATCAAAAACGGAAAGACGCTGGAAAGGGAACCGGAATACTATATTGGAGGAACAGCGGCGACACATGCCATGCCGGACTGGGGGAACACCTATGTAGATGTTGATCTGAGTGCGCAGCATATGTGGTATGTGGTGGACGGCAGTATCGCATTGGAGACAGATGTGGTGACCGGCCAGCCGATTCCCGAGAGGATTACGCCGGAGGGCACTTATTCAATACTGGAAAAGGGGAGAAATCAGGTGCTGACCGGTGCTACAGATCCAGCTACGGGGGAACCTTCATACCGAACACCGGTGAGCTATTGGATGCGGGTGACATGGAGCGGGATTGGTCTTCATGATGCTACATGGCAGCCGGCCTTTGGCGGTACTTTGAATCAGACGCCGGGAATCGGTTCCCACGGCTGTATCAATATGCCTCTTGATCAGGCGGCAGCGCTGTATGATATGCTGGAAGTGGGGACGCCGGTCGTGATCCATTATTAAGACGATGCCGGGGGCATTAAAACCATAAGAGTCTGTTTATAGGCAATACTATCAGAAGGGAAAAGGCGGGGTGAATTTCACTCCGCCTTTTGGTATGCCATACGCTCGCTGCCGTCATCCGTATAGATGATCCCGCAGTATGTAAAACCGTTTTTATCAAGAAGATGCTGCATGATCCGGTTATCATGATGTGTGTCGATCTTTAAATTGCCGCATTGTTCAAATGCCCAGTTCAGGCAGAACGAAGCGGCGCCTTTTACAGTACCGTTCGAGGTAATGCGGTGGACAACTCCGTAGGGACGTTCGTTCAGCCACTCGCCGCTGTAGATCCGCCGGTAGGTATCGTCAGGACCTTCTTTATAATAGAATGTGGCGATGATCTGGCCGTGTTCTTCACAGACATAGGAACATCCGGATTCGATATCTGCCTGAATAAGCGTCTTTTTGGGATAAGTCTGTCCCCATTGAGAGGGATTGCCATGCCCTGCCATGAACAGTCGGGCACTTTCATACATTTTCACAAGTAATTCCAGTTCGTCTGGACGGGATTTTCGGATTTTCATAGTGATTTAACTGCCTTTCAGATTGCTTAAAACAGATTATAAAATAGATACTATCAGCAGAAAACAGATGCGAATGCTCTGTGAGCTTACAGCTGCCTGCTCCTCGATGTATTATAACAGAATGTTAAAATAGTGGCAATGTATAAAATCAAATACACGAACAAAAATGATAACTATTATCATAATAAAGCTTGCATTTTTACATTCATGATGATATACTAGCGCATGTCAATAAGAGATTCAAAGATTTCAGAGGAGGTTTTCAGAAAATGGCAAAAGTAAATTTTGACCAGTGGGAAGGTTTTGGCGGACATCTCTGGAAAGAGGAAGTCAATGTGCGCGATTTCATTCAGCACAACTATACTCAGTATGACGGAGACGAGTCTTTCCTTGCTGATCCCACAGAGGCGACAAATAAACTTTGGGGTGAACTCTCAAAACTTCAGAAAGAGGAGCGCGCAAAAGGCGGCGTCCTTGATATGGAGACAGAAGTAGTTTCCGGACTGACAGCATATGGCCCGGGATATATTAATGAAGATATGAAAGATCTGGAGCAGGTTGTAGGACTTCAGACAGATAAGCCGCTGAAGCGCGCGTTCATGCCGTACGGCGGAATCAAGATGGCGGAGCAGGCTTGTACGACTTACGGATATACTCCGAGTGAAAAACTGCATGAAATCTTTACAAAATACCATAAAACACACAATCAGGCTGTGTTTGACATTTACACACCTGAGATGAAGAAAGCACGTCACAACAAGATCATCACAGGACTTCCGGACACATACGGAAGAGGACGTATCGTAGGCGACTACCGTCGTGTGGCTCTCTACGGTATCGATTACCTGATCGAGAAGAAACAGTCTGACTTTGTTGAGTATGAGAGACACGGAATGAAAGGAACAGATTTCCGTCTCCGTGAAGAGATTGCTGACCAGATCCGCGCGCTCAACGGCATGAAGGAAATGGCAGAGTCCTATGGCTATGACATTTCCAAACCGGCTACAAATGCAAAAGAGGCTGTACAGTGGCTGTACTTCGGATACCTTGCAGCGATCAAGACTCAGAACGGTGCGGCTATGAGTGTGGGACGTATTTCTACATTCCTTGACATCTATATCCAGAGAGATATGGAGAAAGGTATCCTGACAGAGGAGCAGGCACAGGAACTCATCGACCACATGGTAATGAAGTTCAGAATGGTGAAGTTCGCAAGAATCCCGTCCTACAACGAGCTGTTCTCCGGAGACCCGGTATGGGCTACACTGGAGATGGCAGGAATCGGAATGGACGGACGTCATATGGTAACAAAGAACGACTATCGTTTCCTCCACACACTGGAGAACATGGGACCGTCACCGGAGCCGAACCTGACAGTACTGTACTCTTCACACCTGCCGGAGAACTTCAAGAAATATGCGGCTTATATTTCTGTTAAGACAAGCTCTATCCAGTACGAGAACGACGATGTAATGCGTCCGGTATGGGGCGACGACTACTCAATCTGCTGCTGTGTATCCGCGACAGAGACAGGTAAGGAAATCCAGTTCTTCGGAGCTCGTGCAAACCTTGCAAAATGCCTTCTGTACGCGATCAACGGCGGTGTTGACGAGAAGACAAAACAGCAGGTATCCCCGCTCTACAGACCGATCACATCCGAGTACCTTGACTATGATGAGGTCATGGAGAAATATGACCAGATGATGGAGTGGCTGTCCAAGCTGTATGTAGATACACTGAACATGATCCACTACATGCACGACAAGTACTATTATGAGGCTGCTGAGATGGCACTTATCGACACAAATGTAAGACGTACATTTGCTACAGGTATTGCAGGATTCTCACACGTAGTTGATTCCTTAAGCGCGATCAAATACGCAAAGGTAAAAGTAATCCGTGACGAGGACGGCGTGGCAACAGACTTTGAGGTTGAGGGTGATTTCCCGAGATATGGAAATGACGATGACCGCGCAGATGAGATCGCAGTATGGCTGCTCCGTACATTCATGAGCAAGCTGAAAAAGTGCCACACATACAGAAATTCAGAGCCTACGACATCCATCCTTACGATCACATCCAACGTTGTATATGGTAAGGCTACAGGATCACTTCCGGACGGAAGAAAAGCAGGCGAGCCGCTGGCACCGGGAGCTAACCCGTCTTACGGCGCAGAGAAGAACGGACTTCTTGCTTCTCTGAACTCTGTGGCAAAACTGCCGTACGAGCAGGCGCTTGACGGAATCTCCAATACACAGACGATCAGCCCGGGAGCACTGGGACACGATGATGACGAGCGCAAGAATAATCTTGTCCATGTAATGGACGGATACTTTGATCAGGGAGCACATCACCTGAACGTGAACGTATTCGGTACAGAGAAACTGATCGATGCGATGGAGCATCCGGAGAAAGAAGAGTATGCAAACTTCACGATCCGTGTATCAGGATACGCTGTTAAGTTCATCGACCTGACAAGAGAGCAGCAGCTTGACGTGATCGCAAGAACCTGCCACGATAGAATGTAATATAATCGGGGACGTAGTAAAATCGGATTTCACTACGTCCCCGATTAGGATTTACCCTGTCCCATTTTCAGAATTACTCTGTCCCCGTTGGAAAGTTGCACAAAAGACAAACGATTTAACCACATTGTTTGTTGATGGTTTTAGTAATTTTTACAAAGGGGACAGGGGAAAGTTAAAAGAGGGACAGGGCTGTTTTTAATTCGGGACGTAGACAAATCGAATTTTACTACGTCCCCGAAAGGAGATATATGAACGGATATATTCATTCAACCGAAAGTTTCGGTTCAGTCGACGGACCGGGCGTGCGTTTCGTCATTTTTGTCGCCGGATGTCCGATGCGCTGTCAGTTCTGCCACAACCCGGACACCTGGAATATGCAGGTGGGAGAGCAGAGGAGTACAGATGAGCTTCTCGCTCAGGCGATGCGCTATAAATCCTACTGGAAAGACGGCGGCGGGATCACTGTAAGCGGCGGCGAGCCTCTCATGCAGATGGATTTTATGATCGAACTTTTCAGAAAGGCAAAAGAAAAGGGCGTCAACACGACGATCGATACAAGCGGGGCGCCGTTTACGAGAGTGGAGCCGTTTTTCAGCAAGTTTAATGAGCTGATGAAGTACACGGATCTGCTGCTTATTGATATCAAACATATCGACGATGAGCAGCACAAGATCCTGACAGGCCGCACCAATGAAAATATTCTGGATATGGCACGTTATTTGTCTGATATCGGGAAACCGGTGTGGATCCGGCACGTTCTGGTTCCGGAGAGAAATGACAATAATGAATATCTTGAGAAATTATATGGTTTCGTCAGTACATTAAAAAATGTGCAGAAGGTAGAAGTGCTTCCCTATCATACATTTGGAGAATATAAGTGGAAAGAGCTCGGATATGAGTATCCGCTGGCAGGAATCGAGCCGCCGTCGAAAGAACGGATCCAAAATGCAAACAGGATACTGCATACAGGACAATGAGATTAAGGACAGGACCATGAGAGCTTGATATGCTCCTCAGATTGGACCTGTCCTTTTGAAGTTTGGATGGCTACTTTATTTTAGGAAAATGAGCGCCAAGAAACAGACGCATGCCTCTGTCACCGGAACTGCCATCCAGATGCCGGTAAGTCCGAAAAGTACGGACATGAGCCAGGCGACCGGGATAATAAGCACGAATCCCCGGAGGATGGAAACAGCGAAAGCCTGTTTCGGCCGGTCGATGGAACTTAAAAATGCAGCGGCGACAATATTGATGCCTGAGAAGAACAGGCTGATAAAATAGATCCGCATTCCGTTTGATGCGATATCGGTCAGGACCGGATCATGTTCGCGGTTGAACAGCTCTGCCAGTGGCACCGCAAACACAGCGATCAGCACATAGGAGAGCAGGGCGAAGATCAGGGAACAGGTCAGTGCATACCTGCGGAGATCCCGGCGCTGCCGTTCTCCGTTTTTCCCTGCATACCGGCTTACGATCGGTTGGACGCCCTGTCCGATCCCGGTGTAGATGGATACGAGTACAAGAGCGATATTGGCCAGAATGCCGTATGCCGCCACGCCTGTATTTCCGTTTAATCCCAGGATCAGGTAATTAAATACGATGATCACGACGCCGGATGATAATTCTGTGATCAGAGAGGAAACTCCCAGTGTGCAGATATCTCTCCAGCGGATCAGCGAAGGTTTAGTCCGTACAGGCCGGAAGTGATTTCTTTTCTTTATAAAATGTACAGACATGATCAGCATGCTTATGACCGGAGCGGTCGCAGTTGCAAGAGCAGCTCCGGTCATTCCCATCCCCAGTGGATAGATGAATACATAATCCAGAACGATATTTGTAAGGCTTCCGACGATCATTCCGGTCATGGAAAGACGAGGCGCACCGTCATTCCGCACGAAACTGAGCAGCAGATTATTTCCCAGAAACAGCGGGGAAAACATCAGCAGGATACGAATGTAGTCAGTTGCATAACCGATCGTATCGGCATCCGCACCGAGAACCGCGGCAATCTTATCCGGAAACAATATTCCGGACGAGGAAAAGATCACAGCAGCGAACACCATGAGATACAGCGCATGAGTAAAGATCGTGCGGTGCAGTGTGCCCTCAGGTTTTGTTGACGAGATGGTATACCTTGAAGCGGCGCCCATACCGATCATTAAGCCGGTGCCGTTCATCAGGCTGTATGCGGGAAGCACAAGGTTCAGCGCCGCGAGAGCATCAGAGCCGATCCCTCTTGCAATGAAAAAAGTGTCAGCAAGGATGTAGCATGAATAACCGATCATACCGAGAACATTTGCCGATACATATTTCAGAAAGAGAGAAAAGACAGAAGGATTTGCTGCTGATGATGTATTCAAATCGTTATTTGTTTTATTGGATGTTACAGACATGATATTTTCTCCATGAAATAATAAAAATTTCACCTGTCCTGTTTCAGACAATCCGGACAATATGATGCGTGGCTATGTTACCACAGAATGGCGGGAGATTCAATCGCTTTCCTGTTTCTCTCTTTGACTTAATCTGTGTTCTGCGGTATGATAAATAAGATTTCAAGAGAGGAGTATAATGATGAACAAGAAAGAAATACTTGAGATCCGCAAGCAGTTTACACCTGCCAATTGCGCGATCACCAGAATCTGCGGGTGCTATGTGGATCACGAAAAGAATAAAAAGCTGGAGTCGAAAGATGCATTCCTTTCTCTTCCTGAGGAGGAAGCTTTTAAATATTTTGATATCTTTAAGAAAACACTTTCAGGAACTGTAGGAAAGAACATGCTGAACATGGAATTTCCGATCGATGCGGAGATGCCCGGCGGAACCCAGGAGTTCCTTCTGAAACTGCGCAACAGCAAGCTGGAAGACGATATGCTTCTGGAGGAATTCTATGACAAGGTGATCGCTACATATGAGTATGCTGAGAATTATTATATTATCCTGATCCATGCGATGTATGATATCCCGGGAAAAACATCAGACGATCTTGAGATGTTTGACGCATCGGATGAAGTGTACGAGTATCTGCTCATGAGTATCTGTCCGGTATCTCTGTCTAAGGCAGGGCTCTGCTATAATGCAGAAGACAACCGGATCGAGGATCGGATCAGGGACTGGATCGTGGACATGCCGGATAAGGGTTTTCTGTTTCCTGCATTCAATGACCGGAGTACGGATCTCCACAGTATGCTCTACTATACGAAGAAATCATCGGATCTGCAGCCGGAGATGATCGATCAGCTCCTCGGTGCCAAGATGCCGATGTCTGCTGACGATCAGAAAGAGTCCTTCCAGATGATCATTGAAGACACACTCGGCGAGGAAGGAGACTATGAGACAGTCCGCAACATCCATGAGACGTTAAATGATCTGATCGAGGAGCATAAAGAAGAGCCTGAACCGCTTGCCCTGGACATGACGGAGATGAAGAAAGTCTTCGAACAGAGCGGCGTTGATGCAGAGAAGATGGAAAACTTTGAACGCAATTTTGAGGAAAATGCGGGAGAAAAGGCAACGCTTCTGGCATCAAATATCACAGAGACGAAGAAATTCAATATTGAGACGCCGGATGTGGTGATCAAAGTCAATCCTGACCGCGCAGATCTGGTCGAGACACGGATCATAGACGGACGTCAGTGCCTGGTGATCCCGGTGGACGATCATATTGAAGTGAACGGAATCAATGTAAGGACGATCAGTCGGAAGAGCAGTCCGGCAGGTGAAGACGTATCCGGCCTGACAGAAGAATATTAAACAAAAATACCGAAGAGACGGGGAATAGTATAAATGCTTTCAAAATGATTCCCGCTTCTTCGGTGTTTATTTTAATTTGATGCGTGTGATGCCATCTCCTGCTGTTTTGCAGTATCGAGGATAACTTCCATTCCGACTTTCTGGGGCCTCAGACCGCAGCTCTGATAAAACTTCATTGCGCTCTCATTGCAGCTCCATACATTCAGTGTCACATTATAACATCCCTGCTCTTCTGCAAAATCAAGGACTGCCTCATAGATCGTCTTACCGATATGCATGCCGCGTTTGGTCTCGTCCACACAGAGATCGTCGATGTACAGAGTCTTGATATCAGTCAATATATTATCATTTAAATGCTGTTGGAAGATGCAGAATGCATACCCCTGCAGACAGTCGTTTTCATCTACAGCGGCAAAGACAGGTCTTTGTTTATCATGCAGGATTTCCTTTAACTGGTCATCTGTATATTTCCTCTGTCCATACTTAAACAGGTCAGGGCGTCCTTTGTGATGTACGAGCGCCACCTGCGAGAGCAGGTTGCGGATCTGTGGGATGTCTCTTTCTTCTGCCAGGCGTACTTTCATCTGTAACTTTCTCCTTTCATTATTCACTATATTATTATATCGCCCGGAGAAAATATGTACAATAAAAACAGTTGTTTTTGTATAATGTATTGACCTTATACAGTGTATAACCTTTATAATAGACAAAGAAAACAGGAAGGGTGGGGACAGTACATGGGAATTAAAGAAGCGGAAGAGGCGACCGGCGTCAGCCGTCAGAATATTCGGTTTTATGAAAAACAGGGGCTTATATATCCTGCCAGAAATAGGAAAAATTCTTACAGGGAATACTCGGATGAAGATATCCTGCGTCTCAAACAGATCAGATTATTCCGCAAGCTGGGAATGCCGATAGAAGAAATCCGGCGCCTGCTGGACGGAGAGGTGGATCTTATGCAGGCTCTGGAGGAACAGGACCGCCGTCTGGCATTGGAAGCTGAACATCTGAAAGCATCCAGACAGTTTATAAAGAAGATACATAACACAAGGCTCGAGGAGATGGATGTGGACCGCTGTCTTCAAGCGATGGAAGAGGAAGAGAAGCGGGGCGCAGTCTTTGGAAAATTCGCAGAGGATTATAAAAGGGTGGCTCTGGCGGAAACGAAACGCTCCTTTGGATTCCATCCTGACACGATGTGCGGGACGCCGGAGGAGTTTACGCTGGAACTATGCAAATATGCGGATGAAAATGATCTGAATCTTGTGATAACAAAAGAGGGGATGACTCCGGAATTTACGATAGATGGGATTGAGTACGCGGCATACCGGAGATCCGGAAGATACGGGATCAGCATTCACTGTGAGATGAAACATCCTGAAGATTATATACCGTCAGATATACCGGAGGACAGATACAATTGCGTCCGCGGGATTTATCGCATAGTCAATGTGTGTTTCTTTTTGGTGATCATTGTGGGAGGAGTGTATTCATGGAAAGGAAATGCAGGAGCACTCGTCATCCCACTTCTGGCATTTGCTGTTTATGTCGGAATACTGATCCGATGGCATCAGAAGAATAAATGATTTCTGTCATATAATAGAATAAGTGAAACAGGTGATTGAAAGAATGAAGAAAATTTTAGATTATTTTTCAATAGACGGAGCAATCGGCGGAAACCAGGAATGGTTTAAAAATGTAGTTATGTACATCGGCGGCTGCGCTGCGGCGACAGCATGCGACTGCTGTATCTATCTGGCGCTGCGCCGCAGTATGACGCATTTGTATCCATACAACGTCCATGCGCTGACGAAGCAGGACTACATCGACTTTTCCATGAAGATGAAGCCGTATCTCAGGCCTAGGGTGAACGGAGTCAATAAGCTCTGGATGTTCACTGAAGGTTTTGGAAATTACCTGAAAGATATCGGGGAGAATGGACTTAAGATGAGAGAACTGCCCGGGACAGAAGAACTCCGCACAGCGGAACTCTTTATCAGACAGCAGATCGACAATGGGTATCCCGTGCCTTATCTCATGCTGAGACACAGGAAGGCATACTACAAAGATTTTGTATGGCACTGGTTTTTGTGCTATGGATATGAGGAGCGGAAAGACGGATTGTGGATCACGGTCGCGACATATGGCGAGTCATATACATTCCAGTTCAAAGATCTGTGGGATACAGGCTATGAGGAGAAAGGCGGCCTGATCGGTCTGGGATAAATGGCCTTTTTTTCTCATTAAAACATTAATAGAGCGGAAGAAACTTGACGACAGAAATGTCACATATTACAATTAGGTTAGTCATAACTAACCTAATAATTCTTTATGCGATACGCCCGTAGGGGTGCTGCGTGCCAGTGACACGCACCCAGCACCGACCGGAGCGGAGACCCGCCGTGCTTGCATGAACGGGCAGGGAGTATGGTTATGACACATCTATAATATATATTTTACAGGAAAGGGTGGGAAGATATGTTTAAGGTTTACAGGAAGCTGTTTGCCTATGTGCCGGAGAAGCGGTACCTGATCTATGTATCCGTTGTCCTGTCGGTTCTGTCTACGTTTGCAGCAGCCGGCGCATATTATTATCTCTATGTATTTTTTGACCGGCTGATCGTCAAGGGAGATTTTTCGGGCAGTGTTTTCTATGCATGGATCATATTCGGACTTCTGATCGGCGGGAATGCAGTCTATTTTATCGGCGTGCTCGCCTCCCATGTGCTTGGATTCCGTCTGGAGACAAACCTGAGGAAACGTGGGATCGACGGACTTGCAGGTGCGGGCTTCCGTTTCTTTGATCTGAATTCCAGCGGCAGGATCCGTAAGATCATTGATGACAATGCCTCACAGACACATTCGATCGTGGCGCATCTTCTGCCGGATATCGCCAATGCCCTGGCGAAGCCGTTTCTGCTTCTGATCGTGGGTTTTATTGTCAGCCTGCGGGTCGGAATCTGTCTGACGATTCTGACAGTGGCTGCAGTCCTGCTTTATGCCGGCATGTCCGGTGAGACACAGTTTATGAAATATTATCAGCAGGCGCTGGAACGCCTGAGTGCGGAGTCTGTGGAATATGTCCGCGGTATCCAGGTGGTAAAGATTTTTAATGCGGACGCACGTTCATTTAAAGCTTTGTACGAGGCAATCAGAGATTACGCGAAATTTGCCCTGAATTACTCTATGAGCTGTAAGGTGCCGTGGGTGCTGCTCCAATGGTTCATGTTTGCGATTACTGCAATCCTCGTCCCGTTTATTTTCCTGCTTCCGGGGATATTTACTCACGGTCCGGAGACGGCGCTGGAGCTTCTGATGCTGATGCTCTTGGCCGGTGTGATGTTCTCTACGATCATGAAAGTCATGTATGTGGTCATGTATTCTTTTAACGGCGGCATGGCGGTAGATAAGCTGGAGAATATGTACGAGGAAATGCATAAAGACACGCTGCAGCACGGTACCCGTGAGTCTTTCCCGAACTATGATATCGAATTTGACCATGTGACGTTTGGATACGGGGAGAAGCCGGTACTTAAGGACGTCAGCTTTACTTTAAAGCAGAACCGCAGCTATGCTCTGGTGGGAGCAAGCGGCAGCGGAAAATCTACGATCGCCAAGCTGATCTCCGGATTTTACAAAGTGGATAAGGGCGCCATCAAGATTGGCAGCCATCCGCTGGGAGAATACAGCGAAAATGCGCTATTGGAAAATATCGCATGTGTATTTCAGGATGTAAAGCTGTTTAAAACAACCCTGTATGAAAATGTAGCTCTTGCCGACAGGAACGCCGGACGGGAGAAGGTGATGGAGGCGTTCAGAAGAGCCGGGTGTGAGAGTATACTGGATAAGTTTAAGGATCGGGAAAATACGATGATAGGATCAAAAGGTGTCTATCTGTCCGGCGGTGAAAAACAGCGCATCGGAATTGCAAGGGCCATTCTGAAAGACGCAAAGATCGTTATCATGGACGAGGCAAGCGCTGCCGTAGATCCGGAAAACGAGCATGAACTGCAGAAAGCCTTTGCAGAGCTTATGAAAGATAAGACGGTCATCATGATCGCCCATCGTCTGACCAGCGTCCGCAATGTGGATGAGATTCTTGTCATTGAGGATGGCAAGGTGATCGAACGCGGAAACGATAAGGAACTGATGGCAGAAGATTCGCGTTACAGATTCTTCCAGGAACTGTATGCGCAGGCAAATGAATGGAGGGTGAAGGAACATGCGTAAATGGCTGGAAAGACGGTTTGCACTGACGCCGCAGGGGGCAGGGGATACGATGAAAGCGATCCTGGCGTCATTTCTTGTCTCGCTGTCTGCCTATGCACCGGCGTGTCTGCTCCTGCTTGTGATCGATGATTTTGTCCTCGGCCACCACCGGCCGGCGGCATTCTATATTGTTTTGTCCATAGTGATCCTTGTGGTGATCCTGATACTCATGTTTATCGAATATGACAGCATGTACAACACCACATACCGGGAGAGCGCAAACCTGAGGATCGAGATTGCGGACCGGCTGAACCGGCTGCCGCTTTCGTATTTTTCCAGACATGATATGTCGGATCTGACACAGACGATCATGTCGGATGTGGAAGCCATCGAGCACGCCATGAGTCATTCAATCCCGAAATCTGTTGCGTTTTTCTTTTACTTTCCTCTTCTGGCTGTCATGCTGACCGGCTATAACCGGAAGCTGGGACTGCTCGTCATCGTTCCGGTCGTTTTGGGCTACGGCCTGATCGCGCTGTCGAAACGGGTGCAGATCCGGATGAATAAAAAGTACTATCTCCAGCTCCGGAAGAATTCCGAAAGCTTTCAGGAAGCAATCGAAAATGCCCAGGAGATCCGGAGTTTCGGCCTGAATAAGACACTGCGTTCCGGACTCAACGCCCAGATGGAAGAGAGTGAGAAGCTCCATCTTCTCAGTGAGATCACATCGGCAATCCCGCTCCTCTCATCGAATATTGTCATGCAGCTGTCTCTGGCACTGGTGATCATTGTCGGTATCAATATGATGATAAACGGCGAAATAAGCATTCTGGTCCTCGTAGCGTATATCATCGCAGCATTGAAGATCAAGGAGGCTGTGGATACGATCAGTGAAAATGTATCGGAACTGTACTATCTGGATGCACGCATTGAGCGGATCAATGATATCCGCAGCGCAGAAGTGCAGGAGGGTCAGGACACAGAGATCAGCAGCTGCGATATCTCCCTGCAGGATGTTATCTTTGCCTACAATGAAGACACACCTGTGTTAAACGGCGTAACATTTGAGGCAAATCAGGATGAGGTGACAGCGCTTGTCGGCGTCAGCGGCTGCGGTAAGACGAGTATTCTGAGGCTGATCTCCCGTCTGTACGACTATGACGACGGAACGATTAAGATCGACGGAAAAGACATAAAAGGAATATCCACGAACTCTCTGTTTAAAAAAGTCTCTATCGTATTTCAGGATGTGACCCTGTTTAACACATCTGTAATGGAGAATATCCGGCTGGGTGATAAGAATGCGTCGGATGCACAGATCATGGAGGCGGCACGGCTTGCCGGCTGCGATGAGTTTATCTCAAATCTTCCGGAAGGTTATGACACGAAGATCGGGGAGAACGGTATTACCCTGTCGGGCGGCGAGCGTCAGAGGCTGTCGATCGCCAGAGCGTTTCTGAAGGATGCCCCGATCGTGATCCTGGATGAGGTCGCGGCCGCGCTGGACGTGGAGAATGAAAAGAAGATCCAGGACAGCTTAAACCAGCTGATCGCGGGAAAGACTGTCATCATTATTTCGCACAGGCTGAAGTCAGTGGAGCATGTGAATAAGATTGTGGTGATCGATGCCGGAAAGGTCGAGGCGTCCGGCACCCATGAGGAACTGCTGGATACCTCCCCGACCTATCAGAAACTTGTGAAAAATGCGACACTGGCGGAACAATTTATGTACTGATATTTAAATAAAAAGAATCCGGACAGAAAAGGTGCCTTGCTGCTTGAAGGCGCCTTTTTTGTGGTTTTGTAAATTTCTTGACTTTTTGGGTTACGATGCATATAATTATCAAAGGTAATTATTAAAGATAATTAATTTTGCATGGAGGCAGACTTATGGAGATCACTGTTGTAAAAGAATTTGTTGATGCATGTCATCAGGCAAAACGTATCACCGAACTGATGCCGGAACTCCCAAAAGGAATGTCACCGCGGCATATCCATGTCATCGATGCGGTCCGGGATCTGGGACAGTCAAATAAAACGGTAAAAGTAAGCGATATCAGTGCATATCTGAATGTGACGCGGCCGAGTATCACGAAGCTGGTCAATGAACTTGAAAAAATGGATGTAGTACAGAAGATACCGGACGAGGAAGACGGAAGGGTCATCCGGGTCAGACTGACCGATCTGGGAGAAGAGTACTATGATTTTTATGTCAGACGGTATCATACATGGCTGGCTGAGAAATTTACGGATATCAGTCCTGAGGACTTCAGGACAACGGTCAGGACAGTCAGACAGGTATATCAGATCATGAGCACAAACAGAATGGAGGAGAGATCAGAACGAACGGATCAGATACGATCACAGACGAGACAATAGAAAAGAAAATAGATACAAAACTGATCCTGTCGATCATAGCAGCGGGGATCATGTCTTTTTCAGGCGTGGTGGTGGAGACGGCAATGAATGTTACATTTCCGACGCTGATGGAGGCGTTTGGCATCGGAACATCTACGGTGCAGTGGATCACGACGGGATACCTGCTTGTGCTTGCCTGCATTATTCCCGCGTCTTCTTATCTGAAGAAACGCTTTACAACAAAATCCCTGTTCGTGACGGCAATCTGTCTGTTTATCGTCGGGACGGTCATGGCTGCTGTGACTCCGGTGTTTTCTCTTCTTCTTGCCGGGCGGCTGATCCAGGGTGTGGGGACAGGAATTGCGCTTCCGCTTATGTTCAATATTGTACTGGAACAGGTGCCGGAAGAGCGTCTCGGACTGATGATGGGGATCGCGTCCCTGATCACGGCAATGGCTCCGGCAGTCGGACCTTCCATCGGAGGACTGATTGTAAGCAATTTCGGCTGGCGTATGATCTTTGTCGCGCTGCTGCCACTTCTGCTCCTTGCGTTCTTGTTCGGGATCTTCTCCATCCGTCAGGTGACTGAGACGAAGAAGATTTCATTCCAGCTTGTGAATTATCTGTTTCTGGCAGCAGGATTTGCGTGCTTTATCTTTGCAACAAGTACCGCGTCAGAGTCGGGCTGGACAAGTGTGCCAGTGATCGCATTCTTTCTGGCAAGCATTCTCTCCCTCGTGATCTTTTATAGACGCAGCATCCGGTCAAAAAATCCGCTCATTGACCTGCATGTTTTCCGGACTCTGCCGTTTACATTGAGTGTGTTCGTGATCCTGTTGATCCAGTTTATCTGTCTTGGACTGGGATTTCTGATTCCCAATTATGCACAGATCGTATCAGGGCAGGATGCATTTCTGGCAGGATGTCTGCTGCTTCCCGGCTGTCTTCTCGGAGCAGTGCTTTCTCCGGTGAGCGGGCGTATTCTGGACCGGTTCGGAGCGGAGAGACCGATTCTGGCCGGAAATATATCCATCATTATCGCACTTTGCTGTTTCAGTATTTTCTCAGGCAGACTTTCCACGATCCCTGTCATCATTTTCTATCTGCTCTTTGCGTTCGGGCAGGGCTTTTCAGTGGGAAACAGTATGACAAACGGTCTGAGCCATCTCGCGCCGGACAAAAATCCGGACGGGAATGCGGTGATCAATACACTTCAGCAGCTTGCCGGAGCAGTCGGGACCTCCGTTGTATCGACCATTGTCGCGTCTGCACAGGCGGCATCGACGGATATGGCGGAAACCACCAGAGAGGGAAGCAGCTATGCATTTTATCTTCTGGCTGTCTTATCTGTGGTCATGATCCTCTGCTCAGTGGGAGCGTTTGTCTCGGCCAGACAGAAGCACAGACAGACTTCCGGATGTGTGGAGACACACTGAGGAATGCACCGGAGAGCTTGAAAATAAAAAAATGGAAATATCCCGGAGTCGGAATGCGGCGCCGGGATATTTCCATTAAAAAAAGAAGATGAACAATATCAGTGTAAAGTTTTGTGAATAAAGTATAAAAAAACTGTGAAATCATACAATTTACCATTGACCATTTTGTGTAATAGTACTAGAATATCGTTTAGTTAACTAACTAATTATAAATACAGAAAGGAGTCTGGCATGCAGTGTGAGGAGAAAGATATACCGGCATTCGGCCTGATGGGTATGTTGATGCACAAGATGATGAACCGTGCGAAGGGGATGTATCAGGAATTCGACCTGAATAAGAGCCAGGCAGGAATCCTGTTTACCCTTCACCGCAGCGATTCTATGTCTCAGAAAGAGCTGGCCGCCCGGCTGAATGTTACACCGCCGTCTATCACTTCTTCCATACAGAAGATGGAGAGAGACGGATATCTGACAAGGCATCCTGATCCGGCTGATCAGCGGGTGATGCGGCTGACGCTGACGGAAAAAGGAAAATCCTGTATCAAAGGGGTTTATACAGTGGCAGAGCAGATGGAAGAGCTTATGTTCCGGGGAATGACAAGAGAGGAAATCCTGCTTTTTAAGCGTCTGCTTTTTCAGATCAGGGATAACCTGGATGAGAAATAAATAGTTCAAGGCAAAATAGATGAAAGGAAAGACAGATAATGAAGAACTTGTTTAAATACGCGGCAGAGCACTGGAAGACACTGATCGTTATCATTATCGTGCTGTTTATACAGGCGTACTGTGACCTTTCTCTTCCGGCTTACACCTCCGATATCGTCAATGTCGGTATCCAGCAGGGCGGAGTGGAAGATCAGGTGCCTGAGTCAATATCAGTGGATGAAATGAACCGTCTGCTGCTGTTCGTACCATCGGAGGAGCAGGATACTGTGCTTGATGCATATGAAGAGGACGACAGCACTTATGATGTTGAAGCTTATGTCATGAAAAAAGACATTTCAGAGGAAGATATCAGCAGTCTGGAGGAGATTCTTGCTTATCCGATGATGATGACTGCCGGCTTTGAATCTGGCAGCGATATGACTGCACAGATCGAAGAACAGATGAAAGCATCCCTTCCGGAAGGAACAGCGCAGGAAGAGATGACAGTATTTGATATAATGCAGATGATGCCGGAAGAACAGAGAGAAGCTATGGTGGACACCATGGAAGAACAGATGACTGATATGCCGGATACGATTCTGGATCAGGCGGCAGTCAGTTATGTCGGAACGGTATATGAAAATCTCGGAATAAATATGGATGATCTCCAGATACATTACCTGCTGACTACAGGGGGAAAAATGGCCGGGCTGGCATTTCTTGGAATGGCGACAAGCGTTCTGGTAGGTTTTATGGCATCGCGAGTGGGAGCTGCCACGGGACGCGACCTGAGAGGAAGAGTGTTCCACAAGGTGGTAGGGTTTTCCAATAATGAATTTGACCATTTTTCTACGGCCTCGCTTATAACGAGAAGTACGAATGATATTCAGCAGATCCAGCTGATCATTGTTATGCTGCTCCGAATCGTGCTGTATGCTCCGATCCTTGCCATCGGCGGCATCATCCAGGTGTTCCAGACCAATGTGTCTATGTCCTGGATCATAGGCCTGGCTGTTGTGCTGATCGGTCTGGTCATTCTCGTGCTGTTCCTTGTTGCGATGCCAAAGTTCAGGATCATGCAGAGCCTGGTAGACAAGGTCAATCTGGTGATGAGAGAGATCCTTACCGGTCTGTCGGTCATCCGGGCATTCAGTACACAGAAGTATGAAGAGGAGCGCTTTGACAAGGCGAACCGTGACCTGACGAGAACAAACCTCTTTGTAAACCGTGCCATGACGTTTATGATGCCGGTCATGATGCTTGTAATGAACGGCATTTCAGTGCTTATTATGTGGAACGGCGCCCACGGGATCGATAACGGGGAAATGCAGGTTGGAGATATGATGGCCTTTATCCAGTATACAATGCAGATCATCATGGGATTCCTGATGCTATGTATGCTCTCCATTATGCTGCCGAGGGCGGCAGTTGCCGCAGACCGTGTACAGGAGGTGCTTGACAGCCAGACTGTGATCCTTGACCCGGATCAGCCGGAGAAATTCTCCGGAAATGAGAAAGGACTGCTTACGTTTGACCATGTATCCTTCCGCTATCCCGGCGCAGATGAGAACGTGATCCACGATATTTCATTTACGGCGCGCCCGGGAGAGACGACAGCTATTATCGGAAGTACCGGAAGCGGTAAATCTACACTTGTCAATCTGATCCCCCGTTTCTATGACGTGACGGAGGGAAGCATTACTCTTGACGGTGTGGACATCCGAAATGTATCTCAGCATGAACTGAGAGAAAGACTTGGATACGTTCCTCAGAAAGGCGTACTTTTCTCGGGAGACATAGCCTCAAATATTATGTTCGGTAATCCGGAAGGCGGCGAAGAGGAAATGGTCGGGGCGGCGGAGATCGCTCAGGCTACAGAATTTATCGACCAGAAACCGGAGGGGTACAAAAGCCCGATCGCGCAGGGCGGATCTAATGTCTCAGGCGGACAAAAGCAGAGACTTTCTATTGCCCGCGCAATCGCAAAACATCCGGAAGTGTTTATATTCGATGACAGTTTCTCTGCACTGGACTTTAAGACAGATGTTACTCTGAGAAAAGCCCTGAAAAAGAGAACGAAGAACAGTACGGTGCTGATCGTGGCACAGAGGATCAGTACGATTCTCAATGCGGAGCAGATCATTGTGCTCGACGATGGGAAGATCGCAGGTATGGGAACCCATCAGGAACTTCTGAAGACCTGTGAGGTATATCAGCAGATCGCTGCTTCCCAGCTCTCCGAATCCGAACTGAAAGCGGGACAGGAGAGAACGGAAAACAAAACTTCAGAAAATAGCAGCGGTCAGCAGACTGCGGACAATGGAAAGGAGGTGCCGGTACATGCCTGGAATGCACGGCCGTAATGCGGCAGGAGAGAAAGCAAAAGACTTTAAAGGGACGATTAAAAAGCTGATCCGGTATATGAGCGCTTTTAAATTCCATATGCTGTTTGTGGCGGTATTTGCAATCTGCGGAACTATCTTTAACATTGCCGGACCAAAGATCCTTGGAAAAGCGACTACGGAGATTTTCAACGGCCTTGTGAGCAAGGTGTCAGGCGGAGCCGGGATTGATTTCGGAAAGGTAGGACAGATCCTTCTGCTTACGCTCGGACTGTATGTGATCAGTGCGCTCTGTACATTTATCCAGGGGATCATCATGACCGGGGTATCACAGAAAACGACTTACCGGTTGAGAAAAGAAATCTCAGAGAAGATCAGCCGTATGCCTATGAACTACTTTGATACAAAACCGGTAGGAGAGGTCCTTTCCCGTGTGACGAACGATGTCGATACGCTCGGACAGAGCTTAAACCAGAGTGCTACACAGATGATCACATCCATTACTACGCTGATCGGTGTGCTGGTCATGATGCTCTCTATCAGCCCGCTTATGACGCTGATCGCAATCCTGATCCTTCCGGTTTCTGTGATCCTGATCTCGTTTGTGATGAAACATTCACAGAAATATTTCCGTGGGCAGCAGGCATATCTTGGAAATGTAAACGGACAGGTGGAGGAGATCTACAGCGGTCATAACATCATTAAAGCTTTTAATAAGGAAGAAGATGTGATAAAAACTTTTAATGAGACGAACGGAAAGCTCTATGATTCCGCATGGAAATCACAGTTCTTCTCCGGAATGATGATGCCGGTGATGCAGTTTATCGGAAATCTCGGTTATGTCGGAGTGGCGATCCTCGGAGGATTCCTTGCAATCCGTAATGTGATCGAGGTAGGAGATATCCAGTCATTTATCCAGTATGTGAGAAACTTCACCCAGCCGATCCAGCAGGTGGCACAGGTTACCAATATGCTGCAGCTCACCGCGGCGGCTTCGGAGAGAGTCTTTGAGTTTCTTGAGGAAGACGAGGAAGTGCAGACCGTGGAGGATCCAGTTTCCACAGAAGGATTAAAAGGAAGAGTGGAATTCGACCATGTACACTTCGGTTACAATCCGGATAAGATCATCATCAATGACTTCTCTGCAAAAGTAGAAGAAGGACAGAAGATCGCTATCGTAGGTCCGACGGGGGCCGGAAAGACGACAATGATCAAACTGCTCATGCGTTTTTATGATGTAAATAGTGGTGCGATCAAGATTGACGGGCACGATATCAGAGACTTTAACCGGAACGACCTGAGAAAGATGTTCGGTATGGTGCTTCAGGACACATGGCTTTTCCATGGAACGATCATGGAGAACCTGCGCTACGGAAGACTTGATGCCACAGATGAGGAAGTGATCCAGGCTGCAAAGGCGGCTCATGTACACCGTTTTGTACAGACGCTGCCGGGCGGTTATAACATGGAACTTAACGAAGAGGCAAGCAATGTCTCACAGGGACAGAAACAGCTCCTTACGATCGCCCGTGCAATTCTGGCAGATCCGAAGATCCTGATCCTTGACGAAGCCACCAGCTCCGTTGACACAAGGACAGAAGTGCTGATCCAGAAAGCCATGGACAGCCTGATGAAAGGCAGAACAAGCTTCATCATCGCCCACCGGCTCTCAACGATCCGCGATGCAGACCTGATCCTTGTCATGAAAGACGGAGATATCATCGAACAGGGAACCCACGAGGACCTGCTCGCCAGAAACGGCTTCTACGCCGACCTGTACAATTCACAGTTTGAAAATACGGCTACCACAGTCCCACTGGCTTTAGACGATGGGTTAAGGTAGACCCAAATAGTGGTTTATGCTATACTTGCTCTATAGGAACATCGAGAAAAAACAGACACAAGTATTTGTTACAGTACGATATCATTTTTTGGAAAGATATCCGAATTATTTATGAAAACATTTCTGGAAAGAGCATACTTTTTCCTAAGAAAAACTTTGTAATGGACGGATATTTGGCGCGGACCGAAGAGAAGCGTAGATAAGAGGCGGTGAAAAAGAATGTTAAAAGCATATAAATACAGGATATATCCAAATAATGAGCAGAAAGTACAGATTGCGAAAACATTTGGCTGCTGTCGTTTTGTATACAATCAAACATTGTCATACAGGAAAGAGAATTATGAGAAAGAAAAGAAATCCATGAGCAGAATCGACTGTAATAATTACTGCAATAGGGAATTAAAAAAAGAGTATGAATGGCTAAAAGAAGTGGCAAGTGGAAAATATTATGTATCAATACTCGTGGAAACAGAACATACTGCTGTACCAAAAAAAGATGGGACGGCGGAGGTGACAGCCTATTC
>MHCFR00700__coassemble_632_pt1 | contig 25308 bp, 27 predicted proteins | sample MHCFR00700__metabat2_low_PE_034 | metagenome-assembled genome bin MHCFR00700 | reverse complement strand
GGGATTAAGGATTTATGTATTACATCAGATGGACGGAAATATTATAATCCAAGAACACTGAAAAAACAGGAAAGGAAGCTAAAAAAACTGCAAAGACAGTTGGCACATAAAGAAAAAAGAAGCAATAATTACAATAAAACAAGGAAAAAGATAGCATTATGCCATGAGAGGATAACAAATACCAGAAAGGATTATCTGCATAAAGTTTCTAATGAGATTATCAGCGAAAACCAAGTGATAGTTTCAGAAAACTTACAGGTAAGAAATATGGTAAAGAATCATCTGGCAAAAGCCATATCTGACGTATCGTGGTATGAACTGACGAGACAGTTAGAGTATAAGGCAGGCTGGAATGGCAGGAATTACATCAAAATAGACACATTTTATGCAAGTAGCCAGATATGTTCTAGTTGTGGATATCAAAATGCAGATACAAAAGATTTATCAGTAAGGGAATGGAAATGCCCAATTTGTGGAGCAATGCATGACAGAGATATTAATGCGGCAAAAAACATTTTAGCAAAAGGATTACGGCAGATAGCATAAAAGGAAAAATTATATAGGGCAGGGACTGCCCGAATTAACGCCTGTGGAGATAGTAGGGCGCACGATGTCCAGTGGACATCGGCTCTGCGCGGACCGGAGCGGAAGCGTAGAAACGAGATTGATGAAGCAGGAAGCCCATTGGCTCAGACAATGGGTAGTTCACTCAACAGATCAGACCTGAGTATAAAAAATGGCGCTTCCCATGCAAGCTTGCTTGCTGATGGGGAGCGTTATCTTTTTATGCATTAAGGATAGCATCAGACCTGAAAGTGTGTTAGAATACATGCGAAGAACAGCGGTAGAAGGGGTGAACGTCATGGGATTTACACATTTCGATGAAAACGGAAAGGCGGTCATGGTCGATGTGACGGCAAAATCTGAGACTGTAAGAGAAGCTACAGCGACAGGCAGGATCCTTGTGAACCGTGAAGTATTTCAGGCCATAAAGGCCGGTACTGTCGGCAAAGGAGATGTGCTCGGTGTGGCGGCGACGGCCGGGATCATGGGGGCAAAACGTACATCAGACCTGATCCCTATGTGTCATATCCTTCCGATCACCAACTGTAAGATCAATTTTGATATGGATGTTGATGAATGCGCTATATACTGCACCTGCACGGTGAAAGTGACAGGAAAGACCGGAGTAGAGATGGAGGCGCTGACCGGGGCGAGCGTGGCGCTCCTTACGATCTATGATATGTGTAAGGCCATGGACAAGACGATGGAGATCGGAGAGATCTATCTTGTGAAAAAGACAGGTGGAAAGAGCGGGGATGTATATAATGACCCGTATGACCGGAAAAGAGCGTCTGATGCAGGAACTTCCGGTACTTTGAAGAAAGAGCTGAATATCCTTTAAAGAGACGGAGATGAGAAGATGGAAGGGTATAGATGGAAAGCTGCTGTTGTAACTTTGAGCGACAAAGGTTTCGCAGGGGAACGGGAAGACAAGAGCGGTCCTCTTATCTGTGAAATGATCACGGAAGCAGGGTATGATGTACAGAAGACTGTACTGCTTCCTGATGATAAAGAAGAAATAAAAAAGTGTCTTTGTAAATTATGTGATAATGAAGATAACGATATAATTTTCACTACCGGTGGTACGGGATTTGCTCCGAGAGACTGTACTCCCGAAGCAACGATGGCTGTAGCAGAAAGAAATGCGCCGGGGATAGCGGAGGCTATGAGGCTGGCTTCTCTTAAGATAACTCCCCGGGCGATGCTGAGCCGGGGCGCCTCGGTCATCCGGGGACAGACACTGATCATTAATCTGCCGGGCAGCCCGAAAGCGGTGAAAGAGAATCTCGAGGCCGTACTCCCGTCGCTGGATCACGGACTGGCGATCCTGACCGGGCGTGACGGGGAGTGTGCGCGATGAGAGACCAGTTTGACAGATCGATCGAATATATGAGAGTCTCTGTGACGGACAGGTGTAATCTCCGTTGTGTTTATTGTATGCCGGCGGAGGGAGTGCCCTGCGTCAGTCACAGTGACATTCTCAGTTATGATGAAATAACAAGGATTTGCAGGATCGCGGCTGCACTCGGGATCAGCAGGATCAAGCTCACAGGGGGGGAACCGCTTGTGCGGCGGGGACTTCCGGACCTTCTTGGGATGCTTAAGAATATCTCAGGTATCGAACAGGTTACATTGACAACAAACGGTATACTATTAAAAGAACAAATAAACAAATTAGTTTCTAATGGACTGGATGGAGTTAACATCAGCATCGATACATTAAACGTGGACCGTTATGCGGATATCACGAGAGGCGGGAAACTGGAGGAGGCACTCTCCGGTTTGGAAGCGGCACTTTCATTTCCCTCTCTGACGGTCAGGATCAATTGCGTGCCCACACAGGATATGCCGGAAGAAGACTATATCAGTCTTGCACGCCTGGCCCGGGATAAGGAACTGGATGTCCGTTTTATTGAAATGATGCCCATCGGGCTTGGAAAAAAGTTTGGAATCGTGAGCGGAGAGCTGGTTTACAGTATATTAAAAAATAAATTCGGTGAGGCGGCAGAGTGTACCGGCAGATTCGGAAACGGTCCGGCAGTCTATGTACATTTTCCGGGATTTAAAGGGAAGATCGGATTTATCGATGCTGTCTCTCATCAGTTCTGTAATACGTGTAACCGGGTGAGACTGACATCGGAGGGATATCTCAAACCATGTCTTCAGTATGGTACAGGATCGGATCTCAGGAAATTGCTGAGGAGCGGGGCTGATGATACGGCTGTCCGCCATGAGATGCGCAGGACTATTTATGACAAACCTGCCTGCCATCATTTTGCCGACTGCATTTCCGGTGGCAGAGAGACACTTGAGACGAGAGATATGTCTCAGATCGGAGGATGATTAATAATGGGAACAGTGATCGCAGTCTGCACAAGTCCTGCCAAAGGGACGCAGAAAACAAATGTAAATGAAGCGGTATTTATAGAGGATTATGGAATCCGGGGAGATGCTCATGCGGGGAAGTGGCATCGTCAGGTGAGTCTTCTCTCATATGATAAGATAGAAGAGTTCCGCGCCCGCGGAGCTGATGTGGAGAACGGCGCTTTCGGAGAAAATCTTGTGGTGCAGGGGATTGATTTTCGCAGCCTGCCTGTGGGTACAAGACTCTGCTGCGGAGACGTAGTGCTTGAGATAACGCAGATTGGGAAAGAGTGCCATCACGGTTGTCAGATATTTCAAAAAATGGGAGAGTGCATCATGCCCCGGGAAGGTGTGTTTGCGAAAGTGATCCGTGGAGGGTCCATAAGCACAGGGGCTGAGATGCGAGTGGCTGAACATGAATAGACGGAAATTATTTTTTATTCTTTTGCTCATAACAGTCCTGGCGGCAGGGTGCGCGGTACGGACAAAAGAAATTTCAGGCGGAGGAGAATCCATTCATAAGACAAAAGATGGGGAATACTATACATTTCAGGATGTGGAAGGCAACAGCTATGATGCCCCTCTCCTGTCTGATGTGCCGCAGTGCACTTATGATTTCGATCATTTGAAGACGGATGAGACGACCGGGTATAAGAGTTTTGAAGATGAGGAAAACGGTGTGACGGCACGTTTTGGAATCGACGTTTCCGAATTTCAGGGTGAAGAGATTGACTGGAATCAGGTGAAAGACAGCGGTGTTGAATTTGTCATCATCCGTTTAGGATACCGCGCCTATGGAGACAGCGGGGAGCTTGTCCTTGATGCCATGTATGAACAGAATATTCAGGGGGCGCTGGAAGCCGGGCTTGACGTCGGAGTTTATTTTTTCTCCCAGGCTGTCAGTGCGGCTGAAGCCATAGAAGAGGCGGAGTTCGTCCTGGATCATCTGTCGCCCTATGAGATAACCGGACCGGTTGTATATGATACAGAGGAGATCAAGTGGGACACAGCCCGTACAGATGACAATACAAAGCAGGAGTTTACTAATTTCTGCAAGGTATTCTGCGATACCGTTGAACATGCGGGATATGAATCCATGATCTACTCCAATATGAAGTGGATGGCGTTTACGCTTGATATGTCTGAGCTTTCGGAGTATGATTTCTGGTATGCGGATTACCATGAGATTCCCCAGTGCCCGTACGATTACAAAATATGGCAGTACAGTGAGGAAGGCGTAGTGCCGGGGATCAATGCAAACGTAGATTTGAACCTCTGGTTTGAAAAAGAGGAGAAGAGCAAATAGAAGACAGAAGGAGAATGAAGGATGAAATGGAATAAATTCCGGTTGAAGACAACGACAGAAGCGGAGGATATCGTCAGCAGCATGCTCATGGATCTCGGCATCCAGGGGGTGGAGATCGAGGATAAAGTTCCTTTGACACAGTCAGATAAAGAGCAGATGTTCGTGGATATCCTGCCGGAGATCGAGGCTGATGACGGCGTTGCATATTTGAGTTTCTATCTGGAGCCTGAGGAGGACAAAGAGAAAATTCTGTCAGAGATCAGACAGGAACTGCAGGAGATGTCTTCTTATTTAAATGTGGGAGAGTGCCGGATCGAAGAGTCCGAGACTGAGGATGTTGACTGGGTAAATAACTGGAAACAGTATTTCCACCAGTTTTATGTGGATGATATTCTCATCATTCCTTCCTGGGAGAATGTAAAGCCTGAAGACAGTGACAAGATGGTGATCCATATCGATCCGGGTACTGCATTCGGGACCGGCATGCATGAGACGACCCAGCTCTGCATCCGTCAGATACGGAAATATGTGACGGAAGGGACGAGGATCCTGGATGTGGGCTGCGGAAGCGGAATCCTCGGCATGCTGGCATTGAAATTCGGAGCGGCGTATTCTGTGGGAACAGATCTCGATCCCTGTGCGATCGAAGCCACATATGAGAACATGGAAGTCAACGGGATTTCAAAGGACCGCTATGAGGTAATGATCGGGAATATTATCGATGACAAAGAAGTACAGGACAAAGTGGGATATGGATGTTATGACATCGTTGCGGCAAATATCCTTGCGGACGTTCTGGTACAGCTCACGCCGGTCATCGTAAACCAGTTGAAATCCGGCGGAATTTACATTACAAGCGGTATCATTGACGATAAAGAGCAGACAGTAGTTGACGCGGTAAAAGCAGCAGGACTCGAGGTACTTGACGTGACATATCAGGGAGAATGGGTCTGTGTGACAGCGCGTAAAAACTGACAGGAGCGAAAAGAGAGTATGCAGCAGTTTTTTGCGGATCCTTCATGGTTCAGGGACGGGAAAGTCATATTAGAAGGGTCTGACGTAAATCATATCAAAAATGTACTCAGGATGAGACCCGGGGAGGACGTGCGGATCAGCGACGGAAGCGGAAAGGTGTATCTCTGCTGTGTGGGTGCATACGAAGAGGGGACGGCGATACTGGATATCCTCAAAGAGCTGGACGCAGACACGGAACTTCCATCAAAGATCATTTTATTCCAGGGGCTGCCAAAAGGGGATAAGATGGACTGGATCGTGCAGAAAGCGGTCGAACTGGGAGCATATGCCATTGTTCCGTTTTCGGCGAAACGCTCCATCGTGAAGCTGGATGAAAAAAAAGCGAAAAAGAAACAGGAGCGCTGGCAGGCGATCGCCAAGGGAGCGGCAGAACAGTCCGGGCGCAGCCGGATACCGGAGGTGCGGAAAGTAATGACATTTGCAGAATCCCTGGATGAAGCGTCTGGTCTGGACGTTGTCCTGATCCCCTATGAATTGGAAGAGGGGATGGAGAAGACGGCGCGCATTATCGAAAATATCGCACCGGGCCAGTCCGTCGGGATTTTTATCGGCCCGGAGGGCGGTTTTGAGGAAACGGAAGTGGAACAGGCGAAAGAACATGGAGCACAGCCGGTCACCCTTGGAAAACGTATCTTAAGGACAGAGACAGCAGGATTGACAACACTCTCGATCCTTATGTATCATCTTGAAAGCAGAAATCATAATCTATAATTAAGAAAAATGTAAAGGAAAGGAACTATGGAAGTTTATCTGGACAATTCCGCCACTACCATGTGTTATCCGGAAGTGGGGGAATTAGTATATAAAGTGATGTGCCGCGATTATGGCAATCCGTCCTCCATGCACAGAAAAGGCGTGCAGGCGGAGCACTATATCCGGGAGGCGAAAGAAACGATCGCAAAAATACTGAAGGTCAATTCGAAGGAAATCTTTTTCACATCCGGCGGTACAGAGAGCGACAATCTGGCGCTGATCGGATGCGCCAGGGCAAACAAGAGAAACGGAAACCATCTGATCACTTCCTCTATCGAGCACCCGGCGATCTTAAATACAATGCGCTATCTTGAAGAGGAAGAAGGATTCCGGGTAACGTATCTTCCGGTGGACTCAAAAGGTACGATCAAACTGGATGCTTTGAAAGGGGCTCTCTGTCCTGAGACCATCCTTGTATCCATCATGTATGTGAATAATGAGGTGGGGACGGTACAGCCGGTGCAGGAGGCGGCCCGGCTTGTCAAGAAATATAACCCGTCCATCCTGTTCCATACGGACGCTGTACAGGGATATGGGAAATATCGTATTTATCCCAAGAGAATGGGGATCGATCTTCTGACAGCGAGCGGCCACAAGATCCACGGCCCGAAAGGGATCGGGTTCCTCTATATTGACAGCAAGGTGAAGATCAGACCCATCGTGTTTGGCGGGGAACAGCAGAAAAATATCCGTTCCGGGACAGAGAATGTACCCGGGATCGCAGGACTCGGGCTGGCTTCAAAGATGATCTATCAGGATCTGGAGATGAAAACTGCTCTCATGCGGGAATTGAAGAGCCATTTCATCGAAGGTATATCGAAGATTGAGAATACTACGATACACGGCTTTACAGATGAAGGAAGTGCCCCTCACATTATCAGTGTGGGTGTGGCCGGCGTGCGGAGCGAAGTGCTGCTGCATACACTGGAGGATAAAGGAATCTATGTATCGTCAGGTTCGGCATGTTCCTCAAATCATCCCTCTGTCAGCGGCGTGCTGAAGGGGATCGGAGCAGCAAGGGAGTACCTGGACGCAACACTGAGATTCAGTATGTCAGAATTTACGACAAAAGAAGAAATTGACTATACGCTGGAAACACTATATAATTGTATACCGATGCTTAGGAGATATACGCGGCACTGATGTGGAAAATGCAGGCGGCGTTTACGTGAACAAAGGAGAGAAACATGAGATTTCATTCATTTTTGATCAAGTACGGTGAGATCGGGATTAAAGGAAAGAACCGGTACATGTTCGAGGATGCTCTTGTGCGCCAGATCAGATATGCGTTAAAAGATGTGGACGGAGAGTTTATCGTGCATAAATGCCACGGAAGAGTATACGTGGACTGTGAAGGCGAATATGATTATGAGGAGACGGTAGAAAGCCTTAAGAAAGTATTCGGACTCGTGGGAATCTGCCCGGTTGTGAGAAAGCCGGTCAGAGAGATCGAAGAACTGAAAAAAGACATTGTTGCCTATGTGGGGGAGATGTATCCGGAAGGAAACAAGACTTTTAAGGTAGAGGCAAGACGCGCAAACAAACGGTATCCCATGAACTCCATGGAGATCAACTGCGAGCTGGGCGAGGCGGTACTCGATGCATATCCGGACATGAAAGTGGACGTCCATCATCCGGATGTAAAACTGAATGTGGAGATCCGCGAAGAAGTCTATATTTATTCGGAGATCATTCCCGGACCGGGAGGCATGCCTGTGGGGACGAACGGAAGTGCTATGCTGCTGTTGTCCGGCGGTATTGACAGCCCGGTGGCAGGTTATATGATCGCAAAGCGCGGCGTGGAGATCGAGGCAGTCTATTTCCATGCTCCGCCGTATACGAGCGAGCGTGCAAAAGAAAAAGTAGTCGATCTTGCAAAACTGGTGTCAGCCTATGCCGGTCCCATCAAGCTTCATATTGTTAATTTCACGGATATCCAGCTCTACATTTATGAGAAGTGTCCGCATGACGAGCTTACGATCATCATGCGCAGATATATGATGCGCATTGCAGAGCACTTTGCAAAGAAAGACGGATGTCTGGGACTGATCACAGGCGAGAGTATCGGACAGGTGGCAAGCCAGACAATGCAGAGTCTTGCGGCGACAAATGCCGTGTGTACACTGCCGGTATACCGTCCGCTGATCGGTTTTGACAAGAAAGAGATAGTTGAAATATCAGAGAAGATCGATACGTACGAGACATCTATCCTGCCCTATGAGGACTGCTGTACGATCTTTGTTGCAAAGCATCCGGTGACGAAACCGAATGTGGAGAGGATCGCAAAATCAGAACTGAATCTGACGGAGAAGATCGACGAGCTGATGAAGACAGCGATCGAGACAACGGAAGTTATTACAGTCGCGTATGGCGATTAGAAACAGTATAAAGCGCGCGGGGATACAGATGAAAGATCCGCCGCGCGCCGGGGCAAAGAAAAAGCTGCCTCATAAAGAGACAGCTTTTTTATGTGCTTATTACTTATTTGATAATGTAAGCATCCAGAGCTGCAAGGATGTCATCTACATTGCCGTCAGCGTGGATGTTGAGGTCAATCGGTTTAGAGAGATCCAGGCTGAAGATTCCCATGATTGATTTGGCATCTATAACATATCTTCCGGATACTAAATCAAAGTCATTGTCATACTTTGTGATCTCGTTTACAAAAGATTTTACTTTGTCGATTGAGTTTAATGAAATCTGTACGGTTTTCATTTTAAATAATCCCTCCTTGAATCATACAATAAAGTAAGGCTTTCCGCCTCATGTATATTCTACGGGATGCACTGGAAAAAGTCAAGAAACAAGAGGAAAAAAGAGGTAAAATTGTCATGAAAAAAGCGGCGCTGCACAACCTGGGATGTAAAGTAAATGCATATGAGACAGAAGCAATGCAGGAGATGCTGGAAAATGCCGGATATGAGATCGTTCCTTTCAAAGAAGGGGCAGATATCTATATCATCAATACGTGTACCGTGACCAATATTGCGGACCGCAAGTCACGGCAGATGCTGCACCGGGCAAGAAAGATGAACCCGGATGCCATTGTGGTGGCGGCAGGGTGCTATGTTCAGGCACAGGACGGGAAAGAGGCCGATCCGTGCATTGACATCGTACTCGGAAATAACCATAAAAAAGATCTGATAGAGATACTGGAAAAATATGATTTAAAAAGAACCGCCGGAGCAGCGGAAAAAAGGCAAGATGAGAAAGGGACATGCACTGTGACAGAGATTGAAGACATCAATAAGACCCGTGAGTATGAATCCCTGCATCTGACAAAGCCCGGTGACCACACACGTGCGTACATCAAAGTACAGGACGGATGCAACCAGTTCTGCACATATTGCATCATTCCCTATGCAAGAGGACGGGTCCGCAGCAGAGAACAGGAGGATGTAGTAAACGAGGTGAAAAGCCTTGCAGCCAACGGATATAAGGAAATCGTGCTGACGGGAATCCATCTGAGTTCATACGGGATCGATCATGACGGTGAGAGACATCTCCTGGATCTGATCCGCGCCGTCCATGAAGTGGACGGGATCGAGAGGATACGTCTTGGTTCGCTGGAACCGGGAATCATTACGGAAGAGTTTGCGGATGCTATAAGCGGACTTCCGAAGATATGCCCGCATTTTCATCTTTCCCTGCAGAGCGGGTGTGACGCTACCTTAAAAAGGATGAATCGGAGATATACAAGTGCCGAATATTACGAGAAGTGCCGTATTCTCCGGAAGTATTTTGATAACCCGGCACTGACGACAGATGTGATCGTCGGCTTCCCCGGTGAGACAGAAGAGGAGTTTCAGGAATCGCTGGCCTTTGTCGATAAAGTGGATTTCTATGAGACACATATTTTTAAATATTCAAAGCGCGAGGGGACAAAAGCGGCGCGGATGGAGGACCAGATCGATGAACAGGTCAAAGCGCAAAGAAGCGCTGCTATGATAGAACTGGGCCTGAAGAAAAAAGAAGCATATGAGAGAAGTTTTATCGGAAAGACCGTGGAAGTGCTTGTGGAAGAGGATGAAGTATATGAGGGGAAAACCGTTCAGGCGGGACATACAAAAGAGTATATAAAAATTGCACTAGAATCAGAGGAAAATCTTAAAAATACTATTGTAAAAGTGCAAATTGAAAATGATTCACAAATTATACGTTGAATTTTGAGAGGGATTATATTAGAATTGTAAATAGGGGTTCTGCGTAATCGAAGACATACAGAAAAGGAGGAAGATACGATGAGTGATCTTAGTAATACACAATTCTTTCAGGTAGAGCCGGGACCGCAGATCTCAGCAAAAGATATTCTTGAGATCGTATTTAAGGCATTGAAAGAAAAAGGATACAATCCGGTCAACCAGATCGTCGGATATATCATGTCAGGTGATCCTACTTATATCACCAGTTACAATGGGGCAAGAAGCCTTGTGATGAAGGTGGAGAGAGACGAGTTGGTCGAAGAACTTTTAAAAGCGTATATTGAGCATAATTCCTGGGAATAATCGGTTATGAGGATTATGGGACTTGATTACGGGACAAAGACCGTCGGAGTTGCGGTCAGCGATCCGCTGGGACTTACGGCCCAGGCTGTTGAGACGATAGGCCGGAAAGAGGAAAACAAGTTAAGACGTACATGTGCGCGTATTGAGGAACTGATCGCTGAGTACAGCGTGGAAAAGATCGTGCTTGGTTTTCCAAAACATATGAACAATGATATCGGGGAGCGCGCGGAAAAGTCGCTGGAATTTAAGGAGATGCTCCATAGAAGGACAGGACTTGAGATCATTATGTGGGATGAGAGACTCACTACAGTTGAGGCGGAGAGAACTTTGATCGAAAGCGGTGTGAGAAGAGAAAACCGCAAGAAACACATTGATCAGATAGCAGCAGTATTTATCCTGCAGGGGTATCTGGATCACCTTCATATAACGGAGGAACTGATACCGGATGAAGTGAACAGAAAGACCGGTGCAGGAGAATGATGATAAGGGGCAATTTTTATGGAAAAAGTAAGATTTGCTTTTGCAGACGGAAACGGGGAAGACGAGTTTTTTGTGCTTGAAGAGACGATGATCAACGGAAGTCAGTACATACTCGTAACGGATTCCGATGAAGACGATGCAGAGTGCCTTATCCTGAAAGAGACAGGAAGAAAAGGCGAGGGAGACTGCGTCTACGAGATCGTTGAAGACGAGACTGAACTTCTGGCAGTTTCAAAGGTGTTCGAAGAACTGCTGGAGGATGTGAATATAGAAATGTAAGGCATTTTCAGCCTTTACAATAGATCTATTACTGCGGGGAGACGAAAGAACGCGGATGGAACAGCAGAAAAAAACAGAAGAGCTGCTCAAGCAGAGACTAAAAGAAAAGGGCCTGAAAGTTACGCACCAGCGCATCCTGGTCCTCTCGGTACTTGAGCAGAACAGCGGCAGGCATATGACTGCAGAGGATATCTATGAGCTGGTATCTCAGGATTATCCGGAAATCGGGCTGGCTACGGTATACCGTACGCTGCAGCTTTTGTGGGATATGCAGCTTGTGGACAGGATCAATCTGGATGACGGGTGTGTGCGGTACGAGATCGGCCACCTGATAAAAGGTGACATGCAGCACAATCATCATCATCTGATATGCAGGAAATGTAATAAGGTGATCCCTTTTACAGATGATCTCCTGGATGATCTGGAGGATCATATAGAAAAGGTCACCGGATTTCATGTCCTGGATCATGAGTTGAAGTTCTATGGTTTCTGCAGGGAATGCATGGAAAAACAGAATTAACTGTCTTGAGGAAAGCAGCCTGTATATACTGCTGTTCTTTTAGCGCCCGGAAGTAATGTGATACATAAATCATAATGGAGGTGCTTATTTTTTGAAAAAAGAGAAAAAAGGAAAATTGCGTATCATACCGCTGGGAGGCCTTGAACAGATCGGTATGAACATCACTGCCTTTGAGTATGAGGACAGTATTGTTGTGGTGGACTGCGGTCTGGCCTTTCCGGAGGATGACATGCTGGGGATCGATCTCGTGATCCCGGATGTGACATACTTAAAGGATAACGCGTCCAAGGTAAAAGGCTTTGTCATCACCCATGGACACGAGGATCATATCGGTGCTCTGCCGTATGTGCTGAAGGAGATCAATCTTCCGATCTATACAACAAAGCTGACAATGGGTATCATCGAGAATAAGTTAAAGGAACACAATCTTCTGCGCAGCACAAGGCGCAAAGTGGTCCAGCACGGACAGTCTATCAATCTGGGCAAGTTCCGGATCGAATTTATCAAGACAAACCACAGTATCCAGGATGCGTCTGCCCTTGCGATCTATTCCCCTGCAGGAGTGGTCGTTCATACAGGAGACTTTAAAGTGGATTACACACCGGTATTCGGTGACGCCATCGATCTGCAGAGATTTGCAGAGATCGGGAAGAAAGGCGTACTTGCACTGATGTCCGACAGTACCAATGCGGAGCGGAAAGGATTCACACAGTCTGAGAGGACCGTGGGCATCACGTTCGACCACATTTTTGCCGAGCATCAGAATACAAGGCTGATCATCGCAACGTTCGCATCCAATGTGGACCGTGTGCAGCAGATCATCAACTCGGCATATAAATATCACAGAAAAGTCGTAGTAGAGGGGCGGAGTATGGTCAACATCATCTCCACAGCGTCAGAGCTGGGCTACTTGAATGTGCCGGAAAATACGCTGATCGAGATCGATGAGATGAAGAATTATCCGCCGGAGAAAATGGTACTGATCACTACAGGAAGCCAGGGAGAGTCCATGGCAGCTCTCTCAAGGATGGCAGCGGACGTCCACAGGAAAGTGACGATCCAGCCGAACGATACGATCATCTTCAGTTCCAACCCGATCCCGGGAAATGAAAAGTCCGTATCCCGCGTGATCAATGAACTGTCCGCAAAAGGCGCGGAAGTGATCTTCCAGGATACGCATGTTTCAGGACATGCCTGTCAGGAGGAGCTGAAACTGATCTATTCTCTTGTAAAACCGAAGTATGCGATCCCGGTGCATGGTGAATATCGTCATTTGAAAGCAAATGCCGAGGTTGCCAAATCTCTTGGGATTCCGAAGCAGAATGTGTTCATTATCCAGTCAGGGGATGTTCTCGAACTGGATGACGAGTCTGCAAAAGTCGTGGACAAGGTGCATACAGGCGCCGTGCTCGTGGACGGCCTGGGAGTCGGCGATGTAGGAAATATCGTGCTCAGAGACCGTCAGCATCTGGCGGAGGACGGTATCATCATCGTAGTTCTTACACTGGAGCGCCGGACAAACCGTCTGCTTGCAGGACCGGATATCGTATCCCGTGGTTTTGTATATGTCAGAGAATCAGAACAGCTTATGGAAGATGCAAGAAAAGCAGTAGCGGATGCACTTGATAAATGCCTGAGCGGGCGTCATACAGACTGGAATAAGATCAAGCTTACGATCCGTGATGCAATGAATGACTATATCTGGAAGAAGACAAAGAGAAGGCCTATGGTCATTCCGATCATCATGGATGTAGATGTTTAGAGACGGATTATATTGAAAAATAAGGAAACAGATCAGATGCACAGGGGATGTTCTTCTGTGCATCTGTGTCGGATGAGGGTGTGATCATATGATAGTAGATGAGCGTATCATCACTTTTATCAACTCACTGGACACAAAGAACAGTGAGATACTTGAGCAGATAGAAACAGAAGCGAGGACAGCTGATGTGCCGATCATAAGAAGAGAGATGCAGAGTCTCCTCAAGGTCCTTCTGTTGCTGAAAAAGCCTGCACGTGTGCTGGAAGTGGGGGCTGCGGTAGGTTTCTCCGCACTGCTGATGAGTGAATATATACCCGAAGAAAGCCGGATCACAACTATCGAAAACTATGAAAAGAGAATACCCGTTGCCCGTGAGAATTTCCGCCGGGCGGGAAAGGAAGATCAGATCACTCTGATCGAGGGGGATGCAGCCGAAGTCCTGAAGACGCTGGATGGTCCTTATGACTTTATCTTTATGGATGCGGCCAAAGGACAGTATATCCATTATCTCCCGGATATCCTGCGGCTTCTGCCGCCGGGCGGCTGTCTTGTCTCCGACAATGTAATGCAGGACGGAGATGTGATCGAATCAAGGTTTGCGGTCGAGCGGAGAAACCGGACGATCCATGCCCGTATGCGGGAATATCTCTATGAACTGAAACACAATGATGCCCTCACAACGTCGATCATCCCTCTGGGAGACGGTGTCGCTGTGAGCATAAAACAGGAAAGGATATAAAAAATGAGCAGACATCCTGAATTACTGATTCCGGCCAGCAGTCTGGAAGTGTTGAAAACAGCCGTGATCTTCGGCGCTGACGCAGTGTATATCGGCGGCGAGGCTTTCGGCCTGCGCGCCAAAGCAAAGAATTTCTCCATGGAAGATATGAAAGAGGGGATCGGATTTGCCCATGAGCGCGGTGTGAAAGTTTATGTGACGGCAAATATCCTTGCCCACAACGACGATCTGCCGGGAGTGCGGGAGTATTTTAAAGAGTTAAAAGAGATAAAACCGGATGCGCTCATCATAGCAGATCCCGGTGTGTTTGATATCGCGAAAGAAATCTGCCCGGAAATTGAGCGGCACATCAGCACACAGGCTAATAATACCAATTATGGGACTTATAACTTCTGGTACCGTCAGGGAGCGAGCCGTGTGGTATCGGCAAGAGAGCTGTCCATGAAGGAATTAAAAGAACTGCGTGCCAACATCCCGGAAGATCTGGAGATCGAGACATTTGTCCATGGGGCAATGTGTATTTCCTATTCCGGCAGATGTCTTTTGAGCAATTATTTTACGGGGCGGGATGCGAACAGAGGCGCCTGCACGCATCCGTGCCGCTGGAAATATGCGGTTGTAGAAGAGACAAGACCGGGAGAGTACATGCCGGTGTATGAGAACGAACGCGGCACATATATCTTTAACTCAAAAGACCTGTGTATGATCGAATATATCCCGGAACTGATCGATGCAGGAATCGACAGCTTTAAGATCGAGGGGAGGATGAAGACCGCCCTTTATGTGGCTACGGTGGCCCGGACCTACCGGAAAGCGATCGACGACTATCAGAAAGATCCGGAACTGTACCGCAAGAATATGCCGTGGTATCTGGACCAGATCTCTAACTGTACCTACCGCCAGTTCACCACAGGATTTTTCTTCGGAAAACCGGATGAGAATACGCAGATCTACGACAGCAACACCTATAATAAAGAGTATACTTATCTCGGCATCGTGGGCGGGATAAAAGACGGTCTGTGCAGGATCGGGCAGAGAAATAAATTCTCTGTAGGCGAGACGATCGAGATCATGAAGCCTGACGGCCGTAATGTGGAAGTGACCGTAAAGAGAATCCTCAATGAAGACGGCGAGGAGCAGGAGAGCGCACCGCATTCCAAACAGGTGCTGTGGGTGGAACTGAGCGTGGTGCCGGAAGAGTACGATATACTGCGCAGAAAAGAGTGAGAAATTCCGTATTTATCGGACTGAATGCCAAGGATATAAGGTCCGCAAACAGACGGAGATAAGGCACGGAAATACTTTTTCGAGATGACCAGCATGTGCTTCAGGCTCCGCTCCATAATCTAAGAAAAACTAAAGGGTCTGGAATCTGATTAAAAACGAAGCCGCAAAATGGATAACTCGCCTTTGGCTCAAACAATCCATTTTGCGGCTTAACATCAGCTTCCAAACCCTTAATTTTTTCTAGCAGATTACTTCGAAGTCGCCCTCCTCACATACCGGTCCTCTCTTTTAAGTCTTCCTGCGCCTCATCTCCGCCTGTTTTCTGCTTCATCGAATTCGGTAGACACTCCGACAAAACTGAAAATCAAAGAAACCGGTTGAAATAGGAACGCAGTCGATAAAGTTTACCCTTTTAACCGGTTTCTGTAAATTTCGTGATTATCAGGGGGAAACTTCCAATCGGATGAACGCAGAAAATCAGTCGGATACAGCCTTTTTGATGAACCTTTTGGGATGGGCGGGGAAGTATCCCCTTCCCGCCCGTCCCGGATACGTGAGTTAATCCACTGTATCCGAGTGATTTTCGGATATTTTACTGAGAAATGTCTCTCAGATAATTAGAATTTGATTTACAGAAAGATCTCCGCTTTTTTATCGCTCTGGCAGACTTTCCTGAGTTTCCCTTCTGCCACTTTCATTTTCAGTGAATTTACGCTTCTTGCGTTCTGCTTACAGACACGGACGCATTTCATGCAGCCGATACATTTCTTTGTATCTGTCTTTTTCGGCTCTTTTACCGGGATCGCACCTGCCGGACAGGCTTTTGCGCAGGCGCCGCAGAGTGTGCACATACTGGAATCTGCCTTTGGAAACAAAGAATTTTTTCCGTATTTTTTGTAAGGTGTGCTGCCGGGCACCTGAAGGTCGATGTGGTCGAAGGATTCTCCCTTTCTGATCCTGCGGTTGAGTTCTACGCCGAATTCAGCGATGGTCTTCAGATCTGTCTTATTCGGCCTTCTCGCGCCAATCGTCGGTACGATGGAGTGCTCTGCCGGGAATGCAGCAGCGCCGATGACTTTAAAGCCGCGGTTTTCCACTTCTGTTTTTAGTTCCAGGAGTGCGTCCTCATATTCACGGCATCCGTATGTAGAGATCAGGGCGGCGGGGGTGTTGTTGCCTGAGATATTCTGAAGGTATTCCATGAAAAGAGCGGGCACGCGACCGTAATATACCGGGATTCCGAAGATGGCGAGATCACTGCGGGTAAATTTCAGCGTCGGCTTTTTTTCCTTATAGACGGAAAAATCGAAAGATACAGACTTCAGGTCAATGTTACGGGCAGTCTCCATGACTGCCTTTCTTGTTGCGCCTGTCGGGCTGAAATAGACAAGCTTTAATTCATTCATTTTCATAAAATAAAACTCCTTTGTATGTATTTGATCTTCCGGCAGCGGGATGGACAGCCGATGGCGGAAGTCATGATCCGGTAACAACTATGATAGCATACAATGTGAAAAAATGCACGGTATTCGGAAAAAGGATATTGTATGATTTGTATCATGTGATACAATACAAAAAAGAGGTGATGTGTATGATACTTAAGATTGATATGGCGGGAAATATCCCCATTTATGTCCAGCTCAGGAATGAGATCGTCAAGGGAATCGGAAGAGGAGAACTGGCGGCGGGCGAAAATCTGCCTACAGTGCGGCAGCTTGCTTCAGAACTGGGGGTCAATACAATGACAGTGAGCAAAGCTTATCAGCTCCTTAAAACGGAGGGGTTTATCGAGACAGACCGGAGAAAAGGCGCCGTTGTGAGCAGTCTGCCAGATGGGGGGAATGCGGGAGGTGCCGCGGCAGAGAGATATATTGACAGGTTTGGCGACGAGCTTGAGTTATTGAGCGCCGAGGCGAAACTGAGGGGATTGAAACGGGAAGATTTCCTGAAGTTGTGCGAGAATGCATTTGCGGAGATGGGGGTGTAAGCGATGTTCATGTTTTGCGTATTTGCAGTGACAGATCTTGTGATCATCGGTATTTTTTATGCGGTCTACGGAACGAAACGGAAGTATTCAGAAGGGATGCTCCTCGGAGTGCATCTGCCGCAGAGCGCGGCGGACAGCGCGGAAGTTAAAGCTTTTATGGCGCGTTACGGCAGGAATACGAAGATATTTTATGTAGCAAACACGTTGATCAGTACTGCCGTCTGTGGATTCTGCTTCTGGTATTTCTCTGTGTTTATTATCGTATGGTCCGTGTGGCTGCTGGAATTCTGTATCGGAGCAATGGTGCTTTTGTACGGAACCCATCGGAAGCTGTACGATATGAAAGTTGAGAAAGGGTGGGTCGGGAGCAGCGGCAGCCGGATCATGGCAGTGGATACGAAAGCGGCGGCGCAGTCCGGCAGAATGGGGGTGTCCGCTCTCTGGCACCTGCTTTTCTGCGCGCTGATCCTGATGCCGTGTATCGATGCGGATATCAGGCATCTTCTGGCAACGTCTGATGACGGCCGGATTTTTCCGGTTACAGGGATTCTTGTCAGTTTTACATTTGGCATCCTGCATACTGCGGTATTAAGGATGCGCAATAAGGTATACAGCGAGGATTCGGACCTGAATGTGGAGATCAACCGGATGCAGAAAAATGTATGGTCCTGGGCATTAGTCGGAAGCAGTCTGTTTAATGCGGCGGCGTATCTCGTTGTCGTGTCCGGTATTGATGCGGACGGGGAGATCAGTGCAGGGATGCTTGTGATCTACTGCATTATGGAAACCATACCGGGAATCTTTATGATCGGCGGATTCTTCTATATGCGAAGCAGAAAAGAAAAACTGCTCCGGAAAAATGAAAGGCCGCTGTATATTGACGACGACGTGTACTGGAAGAACGGCTGGTACAGCAATCCTAATGACAGGCGTCTGATGGTCCAGGACTGGGCATGTTCGTGGAACTACACGACAAATATGGCAAGACCTGCGGGAAAGATTTTTATGTTCCTGGCTCTTCTGTTTGTGGCGGGATGTCTGGTATGGGGATGCGTCCAGATATGGAAGACTGATTTTGTTCCGATCGAACTGAATATATCCGGAACGCAGGTATTGATCACATCGGGATATTCGGATTACGGCATAGCCTGTGCAGACATCACGGGGGTGGAGCTGCTGGACGGTCTTCCGGATGATGATTACCGGAAGATCAACGGCGGGGAAGACCAGCACAAGATGCTGGGCAGGTTCAAAGGTGAAAATACGGGGAAATGCAGGATGTATCTGTATGTTGGTCATACGCCTGTTCTGGAGATCATGACAGGAGACGGGCCGGTGTATGTGAACAGCAAAGATCCGCAGGAGACAGAGAAATGGATGCGTGAAATATCTGTGAACATCGCGGAAAGTTCTTGACAATTCTATGATACCGGTGATAATATGCACAAAACAAATATTTTAAACCGTTGATGCGGAGATCAAAGTATTCATGCGCGCACAGAGAGTCCGGGTGGGTGAGAGCCGGGCCGAGATGCAGTTTACCAAATGGACCGCGGAGGGCGCAGTCAAAGGGAGATGTCCTGAGTATTCTGCGACGTGTGGGCATACGTCAGTTGCCGGGGATATGCTGGTATCTCGCAGAGTGTACGGGGAAACCGTGAATCAAGGTGGCACCGCGGAAATTATATTTTATGAATTTACCGTCCTTGACAGAATAGTTATATTCTGTCAAGGACTTTTTTTGTATTCTAGTTCAGCCATCTGATGACGGGAGACGGATTTATGCTTGCATAAGAATCCGGCGACTGTCAGTCAGATGAGCAGAGCGCCTGTCAATGAGCAAAACAGCGGCGTAGCCGCAGTAAGCACATCAGTGCGGTTTTGCGAATGGCGCGGGCTGAACGGATATTTGTCGGGCAACGGACAGCCATCTGATGACGGGAGACGGATTTATGCCTGCATAAGAATCCGGCGACTGTCAGCCAGATGAGCAGAGCGCCTGTCAATGAGCAAAACAGCGGCAATCCAGTAATAAAAAGCAGCACAGTCAAAAGGAGGAGACCAGATGAAAAACATGCTTGAAACATTACGATCTTATGCAGAGACCGGGAAGTACAGAAGGGTGCCCGTGAGCAGGGAACTGTATGCGGATGCATTTACTCCCGTGGAAGTCATGCGGACGCTCAGGGCAGCGAGCCGGCACTGTTATCTGCTGGAAAGTGCGGAGGATAAGCAGCGCTGGGGAAGATATTCTTTCCTCGGATATGCGCCTACAATGGAGATCACCTGTACAGACGGTCATGTGACCATTGCGGAGGGCGCAGAGGAAGAAGACAAAAAGCGGAAGGAGTTTGATACGGATCATCCGGGCGAAGTACTCCGTGAGATACTTAGGGATTATAAAAGCCCGGTGGTGGAGGAAATGCCGCCTTTTACAGGAGGCCTTGTGGGATACTTTTCCTATGAATATATAAAATATGCGGAGCCGTCACTAAAAGGCGTCCTGGAGCCGGAAAAGTACAGGGATAGACAGGAGGCGGGCAGCGGCAGGGAATTCCGGGATATGGATCTGATGCTTTTTGACAAAGTGATCGTGTTTGACAATTACAGACAGAAGCTGCTCCTCATAACCGGCGTCAGCCTTGAGGGGAACCTGAAAGAAAATTACGGAAATGCATTAAAAGAGCTGGACGACATGGAACGGCTCATAAAGAGCGGAGCAAAAGCGGATTTCCGCCCGCTGGAACTTGAAGAGCCAAAGCCGGAGGCGGATCAGAAAACGTACTGCCAGATGGTGGAAAAAGCCAGGGAATATATCCGGGACGGAGATATTTTTCAGGTTGTGCTCTCCAATCCTATGACAGCAAAGGCAAAAGGAAGCCTGTTTGATACGTACCGGGTCTTAAGGACAACGAATCCGTCGCCCTATATGTTCTACTTCTCCAGTGACGACATCGAGGTGGCCGGGGCGTCTCCCGAGACGCTGGCAAGACTGGAGAACGGACGCCTGTATACATTTCCCCTTGCGGGGACAAGACCGAGGGGAAAGACGGAAGAGGAAGACCGGCAGCTGGAAAGGGAGCTCCTAAGCGACGAGAAAGAGCTGGCAGAACACAATATGCTGGTAGACCTTGGAAGAAATGATATCGGGAAGATCAGTAAACCGGGAACCGTACACGCAGAAAAATATATGGAGATCCAGAGATTTTCCCATGTGATGCACATCGGTTCCACTGTCTCGGGAGAGATCAGGCCGGAGAAGGACGGTGTGGACGTCATCGACGCGATCCTGCCGGCAGGCACACTTTCCGGGGCACCGAAGATCCGGGCCTGCGAGATCATCGCAGAGCTGGAGCACAGCAAGAGGGGAATCTACGGCGGAGCGGTCGGATATCTGGACTTTACGGGAAATATAGACACCTGCATTTCAATCAGGCTGGCCTATAAGAAAAACGGACGTATCTGTGTACAGTCTGGAGCCGGGATCGTGGCGGACAGCGTCCCGGAAAATGAATTTATGGAGTGCAGGAATAAGGCCGGCGCAGTGATCAAGGCGCTGCATATGGCGAAAGGAGGACTGGCATGATACTTTTGATTGATAATTACGACAGCTTTGTTTATAACCTGTATCAGTTCCTCGCAGTTGAAGATCCGGATGTAAGGCTGGTGAGAAATGACAGGATCACACCGGAGGAGGCACTTTCGATGGAGCCGGATGCCATCGTCATTTCCCCCGGACCGGGAAAACCTTCAGATGCAGGCGTTTGTATTGAACTGATCCGGCAGCTGAAGGGCAGGATACCGATCCTTGGAGTGTGTCTCGGGCACCAGGCGATCGGGGAGGCGTTCGGAGCGACAGTTACTCACGCGTCACGGCTGATGCACGGCAAGACTTCCCTGCTGACGGATGTGGCGGATGACATTATATTCAAAGGTATAAAGAAGCCGGTACAGGTGGCCAGATATCATTCTCTCTCAGTGCAGGAGAGTACACTTCCGGTAGAACTGGAAGTGACGGCGCGCAGCGACGACGGGGAGATCATGGCCATGCGGCACAGGGAATATCCAATATACGGACTGCAGTTTCATCCCGAGTCAGTGATGACGCCGGAAGGATCTGCGATGATACGGAATTTTCTGGAGGCGGCCGGAACTGCTGTAAACGGAAGCATAGATCAGAAACCAGACAGATAAAAGGAGGACTATAGAAATGATCAAAGAAGCAATCATCAAACTTTCACAGAAACAGGACCTGACATACGAAGAGGCAGAACAGGTCATGAATGAGATCATGGAGGGAAAGGCAACGGATGTGCAGAAATCAGCTTACCTTACCGCACTGTCCATGAAGGGGGAGACGATCGACGAGATCACGGCATCCGCGGCGGGGATGCGTTCCCACTGCGTCAAACTGCTCCACAATATGGATGTGCTGGAGATCGTTGGAACAGGCGGGGACGGGGCGAACTCTTTTAATATCTCTACTACGGCTTCCATGGTCATCGCAGCGGCCGGCGTCCCGGTGGCAAAGCACGGCAACCGGGCGGCGTCCTCCAAGTCGGGAGCGGCGGATGTTCTGGAGGCGCTGGGGGTGAAGATCGACCTGCCGCCGGAGAAGAGCGCCGCCCTTCTGAAGAAGATCAACATCTGCTTCCTGTTTGCGCAGAACTATCACATCGCCATGAAATATGTTGCGCCGATCCGGAAAGAGCTGGGGATACGGACGGTATTCAATATTTTAGGACCTCTGTCCAATCCGGCGGGAGCCAATATGGAGCTGATGGGTGTCTATGAGCAGGAGCTGGTGGAGCCGCTTGCGCAGGTTATGGCGAAACTCGGGGTTGTCAGAGGCATGGTCGTCTACGGACAGGATAAGCTGGATGAGATTTCCATGAGCGCTCCGACTTCTATCTGTGAGATCCGGGACGGATGGTTCCAGTCCTATGAGATCACGCCGGAGCAGTTCGGATATACACGGTGCGAGAAGTCAGAGCTCACGGGAGGCACACCGGAGGAAAACGCGCAGATCACGAAAGATATCCTTTCGGGAAAAGAGCGCGGGGCAAAGAGATGTGCCGTGTGCCTGAATGCGGGAGCCGCGATCTACATTGCAGGCAAAGCCGCGTCAATTGAAGAGGGAGTGAGAAAGGCAGAGCAGATCATCGATGACGGCCTTGCATTGAAGAAGCTGGATACGTTTATTGAGGAGAGCGGAAAATGAATATATTAAAGACGATAACAGAGAGGACGAGGGAGCGGATCCGGGAGCAGGAAAAACTGATCCCGCCGGCTGCGATGAGACGGATGGCGGAGGCTGTGCTCAGGGAAGAACGGGCAGGCGCAGCGGCAAACAGCAGCGGAGACAGAAACGGCGCCAGACTTGAAAAGAATTATATGCCGGCTTTTGAGCGGGCGCTCCGCCAGCCGGGGATGTCCTTCATATGCGAAGTAAAAAAGGCATCCCCGTCCAAGGGGATCATTGCAGAGGATTTCCCTTATGTGGATATCGCAAAGGATTATGAGGCAGCGGGCGCTTCGGCGATCTCCTGCCTGACAGAGCCGTACTGGTTTCTGGGCAGTGACGTGTATCTTGAGGAAATCGCAGAGACAGTATCTGTTCCCGTGCTCCGGAAGGATTTTACCTGCAGTGAATATATGATCTGGCAGGCAAAGGCGCTGGGGGCATCCGCGGTGCTGCTGATCTGTTCAGTGCTGGATGATGTTGAACTGAGGGAGTATCACCGGCTGACGGAGGAACTTCATATGTCGGCTCTCGTGGAAGCACATGATGCCGGTGAAATCGAACAGGCAAAACAGGCGGGCGCCCGGATCATCGGAGTTAATAACAGGAATTTGAAAGACTTCTCTGTAGACATCGGCCACAGCGCCCGGCTGAGACAGCTGGCGGGAGAGGATACGGTGTTTGTCTCTGAGAGCGGCATCCGCGGTCCGGAAGATATGAAAGCACTCTGTAAAAACGGAACGGACGCGGTGCTGATCGGAGAGATGCTCATGCGTTCGCCCGACCGGCAGGCAGCGCTGAAAACACTTATGCAGGAGGTCCAGGGAAGATGACAGCAGGAAGGACAAGGATCAAGATCTGCGGATTAAGCCGCATGGAAGATATCGGCTATGCCAACGAAGCGCTGCCTGATTACTGCGGATTTGTCATCGGTGTGCCGTCGAGCAGGAGGAATGTTACTGTTGAACAGCTTGTCAGCCTTAAGGAACGGTTGTCAGACCGGATCTGTCCGGTGGGCGTCTTTGTAAACGCAGAGCAGGAGCTTGTGGCGGAACTGCTGAATGGCGGTGTCATTGATATAGCGCAGCTCCACGGACGCGAGGATGAAATCTATATCAGGCGGCTGAGGGATCTTACGGACAAACCGCTGATCAAGGCATTTTCGGTACAAAATCTTTCTGACCTTGAGACGGCGGAAAAGAGCAGTGCGGATCTGGTGCTCCTGGATCACGGGAAAGGCGGCACCGGGGCATCTTTTGAATGGGAACTTCTCAGGCATTGGAAAAAAAGACCGTACATTCTGGCAGGCGGGCTGGATGCCGGGAATATCCCTGAAGCGGTAAGCGAGTACCATCCTTACGCTGTGGATCTCAGCAGTTCAGTGGAAACGGGCGGAAAGAAAGACAGAGAAAAGATATTGGCAGCAGTGGCTGCGGTAAGGAGTATTACGATATGAAGAAAGGAAGATACGGCATTCATGGCGGACAGTATATACCGGAGACGCTGATGAATGCAGTGAATGAATTAGAGGAAGCATATAACTATTATAAAAATGATGAGCAGTTCAACGAAGAACTGACACGGCTTCTCAATGAATATGCAGGCAGACCGTCACGGTTATACTATGCAGAACGGATGAGTGAAGATCTGGGCGGAGCTAAAATCTATCTGAAGCGTGAAGACCTGAACCACACGGGTGCACATAAGATCAATAATGTGCTCGGACAGGTACTCCTTGCGAAGAAGATGGGGAAGACAAGAGTGATCGCAGAGACAGGAGCAGGGCAGCACGGGGTCGCAACCGCTACGGCAGCGGCTCTCATGGGTATGGAGTGTGAAGTGTTCATGGGGGAAGAAGACACGAAGAGGCAGGCGCTCAATGTCTACCGGATGCGTCTCCTCGGAGCGCAGGTCCACGCGGTGACAACGGGAACAGCCACGCTCAAAGACGCAGTGTCCGAGACGATGAGAGAGTGGACGAGAAGGATCGGGGATACCCACTATGTGCTGGGCTCCTGCATGGGACCTCATCCGTTCCCCGAGATCGTGAGAGACTTCCAGGCGGTCATTTCAAAAGAAATCAAAGAGCAGCTGATGGAGAAAGAAGGGAAACTCCCGGATGCAGTGCTCGCCTGTGTAGGAGGCGGCTCCAATGCTATCGGGGCATTCTATCATTTTATCAATGATAAGAGCGTGCGGCTGATCGGATGCGAGGCGGCCGGAAGAGGCGTCAACACGGCAGAGACGGCAGCTACCATTGCCACAGGGAAGCCGGGAATCTTCCATGGCATGAAATCTTATTTCTGTCAGGATGAATTCGGACAGATCGCACCGGTCTACTCGATTTCCGCAGGTCTGGATTATCCGGGCATCGGACCGGAACACGCGGCTCTCTATGACAGCGGAAGGGCGGAATATGTGGCTGTGACAGATGACGAAGCGGTGGATGCATTTGAATATCTGGCACGGACAGAGGGCATCATTCCGGCTATTGAGAGTGCCCATGCAGTGGCGTACGCAAGAAGACTGGCGCCCCGGATGTCGA
>MHCFR00700__coassemble_627_pt1 | contig 25530 bp, 26 predicted proteins | sample MHCFR00700__metabat2_low_PE_034 | metagenome-assembled genome bin MHCFR00700 | reverse complement strand
GTTACTTTGTCTTATGTTCCGTAACCGGAGCCGGAAGTATCCCCTCCCCGCCCGTCCCGGATACGTGGATTAATCCACTGTATCCGATTGGTTTTCGGACGCTTTATCATGGGGTGTCACTCAGATAAATACGGAATTTATTTGTACTCTCCGCTTTTTGGTGGTATCATATTAAAGCAAAATAAGGTGCTGAATATCCTCTTTTAAATTCGCACTGTTTACAGGAGGAATTTCTATGAATATATCTGAACGGCTCGCGGCTCTGCGCCGCGGGATGGAGCAGGAGAGTATTGATATCTATATCGTGCCGTCTGACGATTTTCACCAGAGCGAGTATGTGGGAGAATATTTTAAGGCCCGCCAGTTTATCACGGGATTTACGGGATCAGCAGGGACCGCTGTGATCACAAAGAATATGGCAGGCCTGTGGACGGATGGAAGGTATTTCATTCAGGCAGAAAAAGAGCTGGCTGGCAGCGGCATTACACTTTTTAAGTCGGGTGAACCGGGAGTGGATACGATCGAACAGTTTCTCGAAAAAGAGCTTCCGTCAATGGGAGTCATCGGATTTGACGGACGGACCATCGGAGTAAATGTAGGCAAACGTTATGCGCAGATTGCCGCAGAGAAAGAAGGCCGTGTATTTTATCAGGCCGATCTGATCGGAAGAATTTGGAATGACCGGCCGCAGCTCCCGATGGGAAAAGCATTTCTTCTGGGCGAAAAATACAGCGGAGAAAACACCGCATCCAAATTGCAGAGAGTACGAGAAGAAATGAAGAAGGTTTCCGCGAATATCCATCTCCTTTCTAGTCTTGATGATATCGCATGGCTTTTGAATATCCGTGGAAGCGACATTGCATACTGTCCTCTTGTCCTGTCATACATGATGGTCTATGAAGATCATGCAGAATTATATGCGGATGAAAAGAAATTCCCGGGAAAAGTCCTCAATGAACTGAAGAAAAACGAGATTTTTATGAAACCCTACAACGATATATATGCTGCGGTAAAGAACATAAATCCGACTTCTGTCATTCTGCTGGACCCTGAGAGGATAAACTATACACTTTATCAGAACATTCCGGAAGAAGCGAAGATCATAGAGCGGGAGAATCCGGAAGTTCTCATGAAATGCATTAAAAATGATACAGAGATTAATAACACAAAAAAGGCGCATCTCAAAGACGCAGTCGCGCACACAAAGTTTATGTTCTGGCTGAAACATGCGTCTGGATCGGATGATATTGTCACGGAAATATCAGCATCGGATAAACTGGAATCTTTCCGGGCACAACAGGAAGGTTATCTGGGTGCCAGCTTTGCGCCGATCAGCGCATTCGGCGAACACGGAGCCATCGTACATTACAGTGCAACGCCGGAATCCGGCGTTACGCTTCACAAAGGCGGGATGCTGCTGACAGACACCGGAGGACACTACTGGGAAGGATCAACTGATATTACCCGTACTGTAGCTATCGGTGAAATATCGCAGAGAGAAAAAGAAGATTTCACCCTTGTTGCAAGGGCGATGCTCCGGTTAATGAACGCCGTCTTTCTCCATGGATGCAGCGGAGCAAATCTGGACTGCATTGCGCGTGAAGTTTTCTGGAAAGAACGGGTCAGCTTCAATCATGGCACCGGGCATGGCGTGGGATACCTGCTTAACGTCCATGAAGCCCCCATAAATTTCCGGTGGAAAGAAGGTAATGTTCCGGCTCAGGTCCTTGAACGCAATATGATCATCACTGATGAACCAGGGATCTATATTGAAGGCTCCCATGGCATCCGTCTGGAAAATGAACTTCTTGTGTGTGAAGATGAGACAAATGAGTATGGACAGTTCATGCATTTTGAACCTCTGACATTTGTTCCTATCGATCTTGATGCACTTCTGCCCGAACGGATGACAGAAGAAGAGCGGGACATGGTGAACAATTATCACAGATCAGTGTATGAAAAAGTATCTCCTTATCTGAATAAAGAAGAGCAGGAATGGCTGAAGCAATATACAAGGCCCATATAGTACTGCTGTTTTAAATGTTGCAGTTTTGCCCTGAATCTGATACAAATATTAAGAAATCTAAAATAAGGAATAAAGAATAAAATGGAAACTACAGAAACAACTACAAATGAGCTGATTCTCCGGATTGAAGAGAAATACGCCAAAATGAGTAAAGGGCAGAAAAGGCTTGCCGACTATGTAAGGAAGAATTATGACAAAGCCGTCTTCCTGACCGCTGCAAAGCTTGGTGAAACCGTGGGCGTGAGTGAATCAACGGTTGTCCGCTTTGCCATACAGCTCGGCTATAAAGGATATCCGGGATTTCAGAAAGCGCTGGAAGAACTGGTCCGCACAAAACTGAACTCCATACAAAGAATGGAAGTGACCTACGGAAGAATCAGCCAGAGCGAAATCCTGGAAACCGTGCTTCATTCTGACATAGAAAAGATCAAGCAGACGTTGGATGTGATCGACCATAAAGCTTTTAATCTTGCCATTGACACGATTCTGAATGCCCGCAAAATTTATGTCATCGGTATCCGGAGCTGTGCACCTCTGGCATCGTTTTTCAGCTTTTACCTGAATCTGGTCTGCGACAATGTGACTCCGGTAACTACAAACAGCTCAAGCGAGATTTTTGAACAGCTCATCCGTATCGGTGAGGAAGATGTGATCGTCGGGATCAGTTTCCCGCGGTATTCTATGCGTACGTTAAAAGCTTTGGAATTTGCCAGCAACAGAAAGGCAAAAGTGATCACACTGACAGACAGCGTCCATTCGCCAATGAACCTGTATTCTTCCTGTAACCTGATCGCCCGGAGTGATATGGCATCTATTGTGGATTCTCTTGTCGCCCCGCTCAGTGTGATTAATTCTCTGATCGTGGCGCTGTGTATGAAGAAGCAGAAAGAAGTGATATCGACACTGGAAACACTGGAGGATATCTGGGGCGAATACCAGGTATACAGCGGAGACGAATTAAATCCGGTCGGCACATCATTTCCAGTAGAAAAATCCACTGATACTGCTGATGCCGACAAAAGGACATCTGACAGAAGAAAAGTTTCAGATGAAGACTCAGGTGAAAGGGATATATATGAGTAAAGTGCTGATCATAGGCGGCGGTGCTGCCGGGATGATGGCGGCTGCTTTTGCCGCGAAAAACGGAAATAGAGTTGAAGTGTTCGAAAAAAACGAAAAGCTTGGGAAAAAGCTTTTTATTACAGGAAAAGGCAGATGCAATATCACAAACGCTGCGGATCTGGAGGATTTCTTTTCTGCCGTGACCAGCAATCCGAAATTCCTTTACAGTGCGTTTTACAGCTTTACAAATGAACAGGTCATTTCATTTTTTGAAGAACTTGGCGTGAGGACAAAAGTTGAACGGGGCGGAAGAGTATTCCCGGTGTCAGACCATTCTTCCGATGTGATCCAGGCCCTGAAAAGCGAGATGGAGCGGCTTGGGGTAAAGATAAATCTGAACGCTGAAGTAAAAGAGCTGATCACTGAAAAGAATTCTACCAGAGAAACAGTGAATGGAATCCGGCTTGTCTCCGGGAAGAAAATATCCGGAGACGCTGTCATTGTTGCAACCGGCGGTATTTCCTATCCGTCTACAGGATCTACTGGAGACGGGTATCGTTTTGCACGCAGATGTGGTCACAAAGTATCTGAACTTTCCCCGTCTCTCGTGCCAATGGAAGTGAAAGAATGGTATGCAGGTGAACTGATGGGACTTTCTCTCCGCAATATTGAGATTCGTATTACAGACGGTAAGAAGAAGCTGTATCAGGAATTCGGCGAGATGCTCTTTACCCACTACGGCGTGACAGGGCCGGTCATCCTGAGTGCCAGTAGTATTGTCGGAAAAAAGCTCAAAGATACAGAACTCACGCTTCATATCGACCTGAAGCCCGCGCTGACAGAAGAACAGCTGGACAAACGTGTGCTGCGGGAATTCGAAACCAACCACAACCGTCAGTTTAAAAACGCGGTGGACAGTCTTTTCCCTTCAAAGCTCCGTCCGGTGATCGTAGAACTCTCCGGCATTCCTGAAGAAAAGAAAGTCCATGAGATCACAAAAGAAGAACGTCTCCGATTCGTCCGCCTTATCAAAGACTTTACTATGACGCTGACAGGACTGCGCGGCTATAATGAAGCTATTATCACAAAGGGCGGCGTATCCGTTAAAGAAATTGATCCGGGAACAATGGAATCAAAGCTGGTAAAAGGACTCTATTTCGCCGGGGAGGTTCTGGACCTGGACGCAGTGACCGGAGGATATAATCTGCAGATTGCATGGAGCACAGGATATCTGGCGGGAATGAATGCCGGTGTAGAGGGGAAAGGTTAATAAGTCCTTGTCCATTCCCGATCTTCGGGTTATACTATAAAAGTTGAAGATTGAAATATTGGGAGGAATGAAGAACATGGGATATAATGTAGCAATAGACGGACCGGCAGGAGCCGGAAAGAGCACCATCGCAAAGCTGGTAGCGAAAGAAAAAGGCTATATTTATGTAGATACAGGAGCAATGTACCGGGCGCTCGCAATTCATTTTCTTAAGAAAGGGATTGCACCGGAGAATACGGAAGACATCATTGAAGCGTGCCGTGATGCGGAGGTTTCTATCTGTTACGAAAATGGAGCTCAGCAGGTGTATTTGAATGGCGAAAATGTAACCGGCATGCTCCGCACAGAAGAAGCAGGAAATATGGCTTCAAAGACTTCGGGTGTTCCGGAAGTGAGAGAGAAACTTCTCGAACTCCAGAGGACGCTCGCAAGGGAAAATGATGTGATCATGGATGGTCGTGACATAGGCACAAATATCCTTCCCAATGCAGACGTCAAGATCTACCTGACGGCCAGCGTGGAAACGCGGGCACGGCGTCGTTATGATGAACTTAAAGAGAAAGGAGAAGACTGTGATCTCGATCAGATTGCCCAGGATATCAAAGAACGGGACGAACGCGATATGAACCGTGAGACAGCTCCGCTTAAGAAAGCGGACGATGCGATCCTGGTAGACAGCTCACATATGACAATCCCGCAAGTTGTATCAGAGATCTGCAGTCACTGTAGATAATCTGTATGAAAGTGATCAAAGCAAAAACCGCCGGATTTTGTTTCGGGGTAAAGCGTGCCGTAGACACAGTCTATGAACAGGTCGATACGTGCAGCGGACCGATATATACCTACGGGCCGATCATCCACAACGAAGAAGTGGTAAAAGATATGGAGAGTAAGGGTGTGGTCGTGCTCCGCACAGAAGAGGAACTGGATGACATATCCGGCGGGACCGTTATTATCCGTTCCCACGGGGTAGAAAAAAGAATCTATGACAAGCTGGAGGCAAAAGGGATACGCATTGTAGATGCCACATGTCCCTTTGTAAAAAAAATACACAACATTGTCCAGAAAGAGAGCGCTGCCGGGAAATACATCCTGATCATAGGCAGCCCTGATCATCCTGAAGTGATCGGAATCCGGGGATGGGCAGGAGAACATGCGGCGGTGGTCCAGAACGCTGATGATATTGAAAATATCGATTTCAGTAAAAACAGGAAGATATGTGTCGTATCCCAGACGACATTTAATTACAACAAATTTAAAGATTTAGTTGAAATTATCAAGAAAAAGAGTTATGATATTATTGTTTTAAATACAATCTGTAATGCTACGAAAGAGCGTCAGACAGAGGCGGAAAGCATCGCAGAGTCGGTGGATGCTATGATAGTTATTGGCGACAAACATAGTTCCAATACCCAAAAGTTATTTGAAATCTGCCATAGGGCATGTAACAATACGTACTATATACAGACACTTGACGATTTGGATTTGAATCAATTAGGGTCAGTGGAAACAGTAGGTATTACAGCAGGGGCATCCACGCCCAACAATATAATTGAGGAGGTTCAAAATAATGTCAGAATTATCTTTTGAACAGATGTTAGACGAGTCATTCAAAACAATTCGTAACGGAGAGGTGGTAGAAGGTACTGTAATCGATGTAAAACCGGACGAGATCATCCTGAACATCGGCTACAAGGCTGACGGTATCATTACAAAGAATGAATATTCTAATGATCAGTCACTCGACCTTACAACAGTTGTTTCTGTTGGTGATAAAATGACAGTCAAAGTTCTGAAAGTAAATGACGGAGAAGGTCAGGTTCTTCTTACATATAAGAGACTTGCAGCCGAAAAAGGAAACGAAAGACTTCGTGAAGCATATGAGAACAAAGAAGTTCTCAAAGCCACAGTCACACAGATCCTGGGCGGCGGCATCTGCGCAACAGTTGATGAAGTAAGAGTATTTATTCCTGCAAGCCTTGTATCTGATTCTTATGAGAAAGATCTCAGCAAGTACGAAGGACAGGAAATCGAATTCGTGATCAGCGAGTTCAACCCGAGAAGAAACCGCGTGATCGGTGACAGAAGACAGCTTCTTGTCGCAGAGCGCGCTGAAAAACAAAAAGAATTATTCGCAAAACTTCAGGTCGGCGACAGGATTGACGGTACTGTCAAAAATGTAACAGACTTTGGTGCTTTTGTTGATCTTGGAGGAGTTGACGGACTTCTTCATATTTCAGAAATGTCATGGGGCAGAGTAGACAATCCGAAGAAGCTCTTCCATGTAGGAGATCCGTTGACAGTTCTCGTAAAAGACATCCATGATACAAAGATTGCGCTCAGCCTGAAGTTCCCGGAGACTAATCCGTGGGCAAATGCTGCTGAAGATTTTGCAGTCGGAAAGGTCATTACAGGAAAAGTTGCCCGCATGACAGATTTTGGTGCTTTTGTTGAACTTGCACCGGGAGTTGACGCTCTTCTTCATGTTTCACAGATTTCCAGAACTCATGTTGATAAGCCTTCTGACGTGCTCTCTATCGGTCAGGAGATCACTGCAAAGATCGTTGATCTTAACGAAGCAGAAAAGAAGATCAGTCTCAGCATGAAAGTACTGGAGCCGGAGCACACAGAAGAAGTTCCTGCAGAGGATGTTGAAGAATAGAATTATTTATGTATATAACCGGAGCAGAAATTGACACCGCTCCGGTTTTTTATGCATTATTGTTAAATATTCGACGAGATGTTTGTACAAATATGCAATTTTTCTTACACAATTACTGGATTTTACTGCTTTAATTTAGTACAATAAAATACATAAATCAAAGGCGAAAACAGCGGTTAGTCAGACTGCTGTTTATTTGCTGTTAGAAAGGAAGAGTAAAATGGGACTTCTGACATTTAAAGGCGGAATCCATCCGGATGATGGAAAACGTTTTTCTAAAGATCAGGCAATCCGTCCGGTCACACCAAAAGGTGATATGGTATATCCTCTTTCACAGCATATCGGTGCACCTGCAAATCCGGTTGTGAAAAAGGGAGACCACGTCCTGAAAGGGCAGATGATCGCGGAAGCAGGCGGCTTTGTGTCTGCACCTGTCTATTCGTCTGTTTCAGGCACTGTAAAGGGACTCGAACAGCGTTTTAATCCGACAGGAAGCAAAACGGAATGCATTGTGATCGAAAATGACGGCGAGTACCAGGAAACTGAGTATGAGCCTGTAAAACCACTGAATGAAATGACAAGAGAGGAAATACTCGACAGGATAGGCAATGCCGGAATTGTCGGTATGGGAGGCGCCGGATTCCCTACAAAAGTTAAACTTTCGCCAAAGGAACCGGACAAGATCGAGTATATCATTGCAAACTGTGCCGAGTGTGAACCGTATATCACGGCAGATTACAGAAGAATGCTCGAGAATACGGAAGAACTTGTAAGCGGAATGAAAGTCGTTCTTTCCCTGTTTCCAAATGCAAAAGGATATTTCGCAGTAGAAGACAATAAGAAGGACTGTGCAGAGAAGCTTAAGGCTGCCATAGCGGATGATCCTCGCATGGATGTGAAACTCCTCATGACAAAGTATCCTCAGGGTGCAGAGCGTCAGCTGATCTATGCCGTAACAAAACGAGCCATCAATTCGTCTATGCTCCCGGCAGATGCCGGATGCATCGTGGACAATGTGGAGACACTGATCGGGATACATACTGCGGTAGTAGAAGGAAAGCCGCTGATGGAGAGAGTTGTTACTGTGAGCGGAGATGCTATAACGTCCCCCGGCAACTTTAAAGTGCTTCTGGGAACAAACCACCAGGAACTGATCGAAGCAGCCGGCGGATTTTCTGCAGAACCTGAGAAACTGATCTCCGGCGGACCGATGATGGGTTTCGCCATGGTAACTGCAGATGCACCGGTCACAAAAACTTCTTCCTCCATACTTGCATTCAAAATGGATATCGTTGCAAAGAGTCCGGAGACGGCCTGCATCAACTGCGGCAGATGTGTCGATGTCTGTCCCAGCAGGATCATCCCCTCCAGACTGGCAGACTATGCACAGCGGCATGACGAAGAAGCATTTGTTGCAATGAACGGGCTTGAGTGTGTAGAATGCGGTTCGTGCAGCTATGTGTGTCCTGCAAAGAGACCATTGAAACAGGCAATCGGCTCCATGCGCAAGACTGCGCTCGCAAACAAGAGGAAAAAGTAAGAGAGGTGAGAGGGAATTGAACGAGAAATTACATGTATCATCATCGCCGCATATCCGTGACAAAGTCAAGAGCAGCAATATCATGCTCATGGTCATCATCGGACTCCTTCCTGCAACTCTGTTTGGAATCTGGAATTTCCGCCATGAGAACGCATGGATCCTTGTTGTAGTCACGACTGCTGCGGCTGTTTTATCTGAGTATATCTGGGAAAAGTTAATGCACAAGCCAATCACGGTCAGCGACTGCAGTGCAGCCGTGACCGGACTTCTGCTTGCTCTGAACCTTCCGCCCACACTTCCCTGGTGGATGGGTGTCGTCGGAGCGGTTTTTGCGATCATAGTAGTTAAACAGCTTTTCGGCGGACTGGGACAGAACTTCATGAACCCGGCGCTTGCAGCACGCTGTTTCCTTCTGATCTGTTTCACCGGGCAGATGACGTATTTCGTCTATGACGGAGTGACCGGTGCAACACCGCTTGCCAATCTAAAGGCGGGTGAAGCAGTCAACACAATGGATATGCTCCTTGGATTCACTCGTGGTACGATCGGTGAGACATCCGTCATCGCCATTATGATCGGAGCGATGTTCCTGATCCTGATGGGAGTGATCGATCTGCGCATCCCGGGATCGTATATTGTATCTTTCGTCGTATTTATCGTACTGTTCGGCGGACACGGATTTGATCCTCAGTATATCACTGCACATCTGTGCGGAGGCGGCCTGATGCTCGGTGCATGGTTCATGGCGACAGACTATGTGACATCGCCGATCACAAGCAGCGGTAAGATCATTTACGGAATATGCATGGGACTTCTGACCGGACTGTTCCGTCTCTTCGGCGGTTCAGCAGAAGGTGTATCTTATGCGATCATTATCAGTAACCTTTTAGTTCCACTGATCGAAAAGGTTACTCTTCCAAAACCATTCGGTAAAGGAGGAGAGAAGTAATGAATAAGATAGTCAAAAACACTCTGATCCTGACAGCGATCACAGTCGTATCCGGACTTCTTCTGGGTGTCGTATACGATATTACAAAGGAACCCATCGCTCAGGCACAGGAAAATACAAAACAGGAGGCATACAGGGCGGTTCTCTCCGATGCTTCTTCATTCGAAGCTGTTGATTTTGATGCGAACAGCGCTTCTTCACTGCTCTCGGAAAACGGATACACTTCCGATGAGATCACCGAGGTAGTTGAAGGGACAGACGACAGCGGTGAAACTGTCGGATATGTTATCAGTGTCCAGTCCGGTGAAGCGTACGACGGCACTCTGGAGTTATCTGTAGGTATCGCCACAGACGGCACTGTAAAAGGTGTGGAAATGCTGGATATCAGTGAAACAGCTGGTCTCGGTATGAAAGCGGATGAGGCAGAATTCAAAGATCAGTTTAAAGATAAAAACGTAGAGAAATTTACCTATACTAAGACCGGTGAAGATGGCGACGATATGATCGACGCTATCAGCGGCGCTACGATCACAACAAACGCCGTTACCAATGCCGTGGATTCCGCGCTTGTTTATTATCAGAATGAATTAGGCGGCAGCCAGTTAGGAGGCGAAGTCAATGAATAAATGTACAGAACGTATTTTTAACGGACTTGTAAAAGAAAACCCGACATTCGTCCTCATGCTCGGAATGTGTCCGACTCTGGCGGTCACCACATCCGCCACCAACGGTATCGGGATGGGACTTTCTACAACAGCTGTGCTGATCATGTCAAATATGCTGATCTCCATGCTGAGAAAGATCATACCGGACTCTGTGAGAATGCCGGCATTTATTGTAGTTGTTGCATCTTTCGTGACGATTGTGGATTTCCTTTTGGAAGGATTCGTCCCGAGTCTGTATGACTCTCTTGGACTTTATATACCGCTGATCGTGGTAAACTGTATCATCCTCGGACGTGCGGAGAGCTACGCATCAAAGAATCCGGTGCTTCCGTCCATATTTGACGGTATCGGTATGGGGCTCGGATTCACAGTAGGTCTGACGTGTATCGGTATCGTAAGAGAACTGATCGGCGCAGGACAGATCTTCGGCATACAGGTTATGCCGGACTCCTATGAACCATTTACGATCTTCATCCTTGCTCCGGGCGCATTCTTTGTACTTGCCTGTCTGGTCGCTCTTCAGAACAAAGTGAAGAAGAATCTGGCAAAGAAGGGCAAGGAGGTTCCGAAAACCGCGGGCTGCGGCGAGGGATGTGCCTCCTGTGCAAGCAAAGGGATCTGCGGAGGACATCTGTCAGGCTCAGGAACAGTTTCTGAAATGTCTGCCTTAAAAAAAGATGCAGATAAAACGAATGAACAGGAGGGAGTATAAATGCAGGAATTACTTTTGATCGCAGTCGGTTCTGCGTTCGTTAATAACGTTGTACTCAGCCAGTTCCTCGGGATCTGTCCGTTCCTGGGAGTTTCTAAAAATGTTAAGACAGCTGCCGGAATGGGCGGCGCCGTGGTATTTGTCATCACGATCGCATCTTTTGTGACCGGGCTGATCTATAAATTCATTCTCGGCAATCCGAACATTATGGGCGGGGAGCTTGAATATCTGAACACGATCGTATTCATCCTTGTCATCGCGGCACTGGTACAGTTTGTCGAAATGTTTTTAAAGAAATCCATACCGTCTCTCTACAATGCACTCGGTGTCTATCTGCCGCTCATCACAACAAACTGTGCTGTTCTCGGTGTTGCATTGACAAATGTAGAGAGTGGCTACGGACTTCTGACTGGTGTTGTAAACGGATTTGCAACCGCAGCCGGATTCCTTGTTTCCATCGTACTTATGGCAGGTATCCGTGAAAAGACAGAGCACAATGATGTACCGGAATCCTTTAAAGGAACTCCGATCGTACTCGTGACAGCAGGTCTGATGGCGATTGCATTCTTCGGATTCTCAGGATTGATATAGGAGGAAAGATGATATGAGTATAATAGGAATTATTCTGGCCGTCGTCGTAGTCGGCGCTACAGGACTGTTCATCGGCATCTTCCTCGGAGTATCCGACAAAGCGTTTGCTGTAGAGACAGATGAGAGAGAAGATGCTATCCTGGAAGTACTGCCGGGAAATAACTGCGGCGGATGCGGTTATGCCGGATGTTCCGGCCTTGCCGCGGCAATCGTGGCCGGTGAAGCCGAAGTCGGCGGATGCCCGGTAGGCGGTGCCCCTGTAGCTGAGAAAATCGGCGCGATCATGGGCGTAGATGCAGGAGAGCAGGAGAGGGAAGTCGCATTTGTAAAATGCGGCGGTACCTGTGAAAAGGCAAAGACAGAATATGAATATTGCGGAATCAAGGACTGTGTCATGGCAAGTCAGATGCAGGACGGCGGCGCGAAAGGCTGTGCATACGGGTGCCTCGGTTATGGCTCCTGCGTGGCTGCCTGCCCCTTTGACGCGATCCACATCGTGGACGGTATTGCAGTCGTAGACAAAGAAGCCTGCAAGGCCTGCGGCAAATGTGTAGCTGCCTGTCCGAAACATTTGATCGAACTGATTCCGTACAAGCAGCAGACGTTCGTTCAGTGTAATTCTAATGAAAAAGGTAAAGCACTGATGGATGTATGCCAGGTAGGATGTATCGGCTGCCGTCTCTGTGAAAAGAACTGTGAGGCAGGCGCTATCACGGTAAGCAACTTCCTCGCACACATCGACGCAGAAAAATGTACGAACTGCGGCGTGTGCGCAGAGAGGTGTCCGAGGAAGATCATTAAGATATAAATTCGAATTGAACAGCTTCCGCTACAGTAGTAAAGATATACTGATCGAACAGCGGACGCAGAAAAAGAGGATACTGCAACGCTATGCCGACCCGCTTTGCCTCATCCCCTCGAATCCATGTAACGCAATATCAAAATGCTCGTCCATTGGAACTCGCATTTTAATATCGCTAACATGGAGAACGAGGTGTATTCGGAACGCTCCATGTCGATGCATAGCTTATGCAGTATCCTCTTTTTCTGCTGGCGCATCCAGTCAGCAGTATACTTGTTCTCAGCCGCAGCGCTATCTTTCAATAAATACTCATACAAATCGGAAGAGACCGGAACTTTGTCGATAAAGCTGATCCTTTTGACCAGTTTTCTGTAAATTCCGTGATTGTCGGGGAGATACTTCCGATTGGATGAACACAGAAAATCAGTCGGATACAGCCCATTTGATAAACCTTACGGGACGAGCCGGAAGCATCCCCTCCCCGCCCGTCCCGGATACGTGAGTCAATCCACTGTATCCGATTGATTTTCGGACGTTTTACCGAGAAAATATCTCTCAGAGAAACACGAATTTTACTCCAGTACTTCTAATTCGATCTCGTTACTGCTTGTATGGATCTCCCCGTCTTTTGTGACGAACACGGCTTCCACGCCGTCGAGGCTTCGGATCAGTTCAAGTCCGCCTTCCAGGCCCATGGCGAAGCAGGTTGTGCTCAGGGCATCGCCGTCTACTGATTGATCAGAGATGATAGTCACCTGATCAAGATCATTCTGCACGGGATATCCTGTATCAGGATCAAGTATATGATGATATATCACTCCGTCTTTTTCAAAATACCTTTCATAATCACCGGATGTCACAACGGACTGGTCATTTATGGATACTGCTGCCATAGCGGTTCCTGTATCCGCAAACGGCATCTGCAGACCAATACGGAAGTCTGTTCCGTCGTAACGTCCTCCGAGTGCGAGCATATTTCCGCCCAAGTCAATAAGTGCATGTTCGATGCCCTCGTTCTCAAGATATTCTTTTAACTTGTCCGCAATATATCCTTTGGCAATACCTCCCAGATCGATCTGTGCTTCCGGATCCGTGAGAACGACCGTATTGCCGTCTACATTAACGCAGTGGTAATCTATATGCGTGACTGCTTCTGCCAGCTCGTCTGGATCGGGAAGTGTCTTGTCTTCATTGTCTGTAAAATTCCAGAGACCTGATGCAGGGGCAATCGTTATATCAAAAAGTCCGCCTGATATTTCTCCGTATTCCATTCCTTTTTCTATAAGTTCAGCTGTCTCATCCGAAACTGTTACCGGCTCTCCTCCGGCATTATTTATTTCCGAAATCTCACTTGTATCTATCGTCGCACTGAGCATCTGCTCATAGTTTTCGCACATCTCCCGACAATGATCCATGATATCCTGATCCGCCCCCCATACTTCGATCTGTACAACAGTATCAAAATACGTTCCGGTCATAGTAAGCGACTCGCTCTGCGGGGGAGTCGTACATCCGGAGAGCAGGGCAGCAGATAAGAGTACCGCTGTTATAAAAAATACTCCTGATTTTTTCTGACTCAAAGCTCTTGTTTCCTTTCTGCCTTTTGTAATCTAGTTTATTATATATGATTTCCTCTCTGACTACAATAATCGATCATTCTATGGATCGCAACAATCGAACATGTGATTGCATAATAAAAATCTGTGTGCTATGATATCATAGGTGAAGAGTTAACTATAGTTAACCAGAGGTAACTGATTATGAAAAGAAGTGATCTGATCCTGGCAGGAGCAGTCCTGGCTGTGGCTGCAGTGATCCTGGCATACCAGTTTTTCCGACAGGACAGCGGGGAACATCTCGTAGAAATATCTGTCGATGGAGAGCATTTCGGCACGTATGATCTCACTGATGAGCAGACGATAGAGATAGACGATACAAACCGTGTAGTGATTGAAGATGGAGCGGCACGCATGGAATGGGCTGACTGCCCGGACCAGATCTGTGTAAACCACAGAGCGGTTTCAAAAAACGGAGAGAGCATCATCTGTCTTCCGAATCAGGTTGTTATCACTATCGTAAGTCCTGAAGAGAGCGGACTGGATGCAGTCGCACAATAGAAAGGAATAAGAGATTGAAAAACAGAGCAGCATATTTCGGTGTACTTACGGCTCTTGCACTGATCTTCAGCTATATAGAGACACTGATCCCGATTCAGTTCGGAGTTCCGGGCATCAAACTCGGTCTGGCGAATCTGATCATTGTGATCGTACTGTATAAAACAGACTGGAGGGAAGCGCTCCTGTTGTCTGTAGTGCGGATCATACTTGCCGGATTCATCTTTGGAAACCTGTTCAGTATCGTATATAGCCTTGCCGGCGGCTTCCTGAGCCTGACAGTTATGGTGCTGCTGAAGAGGACAGACAGATTCAGTGTAGCCGGCATCAGTATGGCCGGCGGAGTGTGCCACAATATCGGGCAGCTGGTCGTAGCAATGATCGCCGTAGAAACCTATCAGGTGGGGTATTATCTTCCTGTGCTTCTGGTCGCAGGTCTGATCACCGGAGCCGTGATCGGAGCAGCAGCGGGAGAGGTCCTTAAAAGGATCCGGAATCTGTCCTTCCAATAAGTTCATACAATAAGTTAGTAAAGGAAAAAAATATGATTTCATATGTAAGAGGAGAGCTTGCGGCAGTAGAACCGCAGAAAGCTATCGTGGACGTAGGCGGAGTCGGATATGGCGTGTATATGCCGCAACAGGCATTGTCGCTGCTCCCACAGCCTGGAAATGAAGTAAAATTATATACTTATCTCAATGTCAAGGAAGACGCAATGCAGCTTTTTGGTTTTCTCACAAAGGATGATCTGGAGATTTTTAAGCTGGTCATCGGTGTGAGCGGCATCGGCCCGAAAGGAGGACTGAATATTCTCTCCTGTATGTCTCCGGATGAACTGCGGTTCGCCATTATGTCGGGTGACGCAAAAGCGATTTCCGCTGCTCCGGGCATCGGAAAAAAGACAGCAGAGAAGCTGATCCTGGAGCTCAGGGACAAAGTAGACATAGAAGATGTACTGAACAACGCAGCGCATGGCGGCGATGCAGAGCAGCTTCAGGCAGGAGAGGCGGAGAGCAGCATGCAGGCAGAGGCAGTACAGGCTCTTGTGGCTCTTGGTTACGGAAATGCTGAGAGTCTCCGTGCGGTCAAGAAGACATCTGCGGACTGCCAGACTGTAGAAGACATACTGAAAGAGGCATTAAAATATCTTTTCTGAGAAGAGGAATTTTTAGATCATTATGGGAAAGCGAATCATAACAACAGAAAATCTGGAAGAAGATCTTAAGATCGAGGGTGAACTGCGCCCACAGCGCCTGACGGATTATATCGGGCAGGAGAAAGCCAAAAAGACGCTGTCTGTATACATAGAGGCTGCCAAGGCGAGAGGCGAGGCTTTGGATCATGTTCTGTTCTATGGGCCGCCCGGACTCGGGAAAACAACACTTGCAGGCATCATTGCCAATGAGATGGGAGTGCATATGAAAGTCACTTCAGGACCTGCTATCGAGAAGCCGGGGGAGATGGCTGCTATCCTTAACAGCCTGCAGGAACACGACGTGCTCTTCGTAGACGAGATCCACCGCCTCAACCGCCAGGTGGAGGAGGTGCTTTATCCTGCCATGGAAGATTATGCCATAGACATTATGATCGGCAAAGGTGCCGGTGCACGTTCCATAAGACTGAATCTTCCCAAATTCACTCTGGTCGGCGCCACCACAAGGGCAGGCATGCTGACAGCCCCTTTACGTGACCGTTTTGGTGTAGTAAACAGACTGGAATTCTATACGGACGAAGAACTGAAAACGATCATTCTCCGATCAGCAGCCGTGCTGAATGTAGAGATTGAAGAGGACGGTGCGCTTGAACTTGCCAGACGTTCCAGAGGCACCCCGCGGCTTGCCAACCGTCTCCTTAAGCGGGTACGCGATTTTGCCCAGGTGAAATATGACGGAAAGATCACAAAAAAGGTAGCTGATTATGCGCTCGACCTTCTGGATGTAGATAAATACGGTTTAGATCATATCGACCGCAGCATCCTCCTGACTATGATCGAAAAGTTTCAGGGCGGCCCTGTCGGCCTTGATACGCTCGCGGCATCAATATCTGAGGATGCCGGCACACTGGAAGATGTATATGAACCGTATCTTCTGAAAAACGGCTTTATCCAGCGGACCCCGAGGGGCAGGGTAGTAACAGAACTGGCATACCGGCATCTTGGTATCCCGATGGCATTCTAAGAAGTATAAATACGTCATGTTTCGGCATTTCTCGAAAAAACTGTTGGTTTTTACTGGCAAATAGTTTATAATAAACTGTATGAAACGCGAGGAGGATGCTATGAGTTCAGCAAAACATTTTACAGAAGTATTGATCGGGGGAAAGGTATATACTCTCAGTGGATTTGAAGGCGAAGAATATCTGCAGAAAGTATCTTCCTATCTGAATCACAAGATAACAGAATGTGCGAACAGTGAGGGATACAGGAAACAGAGCGCTGACACCAGAAATGTACTTCTCGCCCTGAATATTGCAGATGATTATTTTAAGGCAAAAAAACAGGGGGACTCCCTTGAGAATGATATCGAACTGAAAGACAAAGAGATGTATGATCTTAAGCATGAACTTATCTCCGCACAGATCAAACTTGAAAATGCCGAGAAAGAGCTTGCAAAGATCAAAGATGAAAATAATGACCTGCAGATGCAGATCGTGAAACTTGAAACCGAGATGAAAAACCGTAGAAGATAACTAATAAAGGCTGTCCTAATCGACAGCCTGTTTCATTAATAGAGGGAAAAGGAAATAATTCGACAATATGGCAGACAGAAAAATCGAAATTCTTTCACCGGCAGGCTCCTATGCAGCATTTGAGGCTGCTCTGAAAGCCGGGGCTGATGCCGTCTATATCGGAGGGGCAAAATTCGGAGCCAGAGCCTATGCGGAAAACTTTGCAGAAGAAGAATTGATACAGGCGATCCGCGAGGCTCATTTTTACGAAAGAAAACTTTATCTCACTGTAAATACGCTTCTCAAAGAAGAAGAAATCGACAGTTTATACGACTATCTCGCGCCCTGTTATGAGAACGGGCTCGACGCCGTGATCGTGCAGGATATGGGAGTCGCCGGATATATCCGCAGATATTTCCCCGGTCTTGACATACACGCCAGCACGCAGATGACGATCACGGGCGCCCTGGGAGCAAGATTTGTCGAATCACGGGGCATTACACGTGTTGTTCCCGCAAGAGAACTGTCACTGGAAGAAATCCGTCAGATCCGCCGCGAGACAGATCTTGAGATTGAGTGTTTCGTACACGGGGCTCTCTGTTACTGTTATTCCGGCCAGTGCCTTCTGAGCAGTATGATCGGAGGACGGAGCGGCAACAGAGGACAGTGTGCACAGCCATGCAGACTGCCTTACACATTTGATGAAAAGAAGAAATATTATTTGAGTCCGAAGGATATCTGTACTTTAGAAATTATACCTGATCTTATCGAGGCGGGAATTGATTCATTCAAAATTGAAGGGCGCATGAAGAAACCGGAATATGTAGCCGGTGTGACTTCTCTTTACCGAAAATATACCGACATATATCTTGACACAGGGGGAAAGGATTTCCACATTCTTCCGGAAGACCGGGAGATGCTTATGGATCTTTATAACCGTGGCGGTTCCTCCACAGGATATTTCCAGATGAGAAACGGCAGGGAAATGATGTCACTTGACCGCCCCAATCATGCCGGGGTCCCTGCAGTAAAAGTACAGTATCAAAAAGGCAGGGAAGTACATGCTCTGGCAGTCACGGACCTGAATGCCGGTGATGTGCTTGAAATTACCGGAGGGAAAAATAACTACACCCTTGGAAAACCGGTCAAAAATGGAGACTCAGTCACATTTCTCATCCAGAAACAGATTCGCCTTCCGAAGGGGCAGCTGTTGAACCGTATACGAAATGAATCTCTCCTGCATTGTATAGATACCGACATTATCGGAAAGAATCTGCAGAGGCCTGCAGACGGAGAGCTGACGCTAAAAACCGGTACTCCCGCCCGGCTTCGTGTATGTTCAGGCGGGGTAGCATTTCAGGCTCTCACCGATGAACCGGTTCAGCCGGCCCTGAGCCGTCCTATGGCTCAGGAGCGCATTTGCTCTCAGATCAGAAAGACGGGAAACTCAGAGTTTTATTTTAAAGATCTTTCCGTTGAAATGGATGATAATATTTTTATTCCTGTCGGGCAGCTCAATTTACTGCGCCGCAGGGCTCTTGACGGCCTGAAAGAGAAGTTGTTATCCCGGCATTTAAGGGAACCGGTCAATGTTCCGCCAGAATCTGACCACAAAAATGATCCCGATACTGCCCGAAGTTTTAATAAAAATCTGAAAAGTAATACAAGACATGCAGATCCAGTAAACTGGATTCCCCACTTTTCCATCTATGTGGAATCTACAGAGCAGTTCAAAGCCGCAGTCTCCTATATTTCGGAGAAACAGTTTGTTCCTGTCCGAATGTATCTGGGTACAGATATACAGACAACCCTGTTGAAAGAAGATGAAAGCGGCCAGATTTATGAAGCTCTTTGTCTGGTCAGAAAAAATAACATTGAGATCGTACCCGCCATGCCGCACATTCTGCGCAGCACGGAGACATCATCAGCCGGGAATCTTCTGAATGCAGCGGACAAGTATTCTCCCGATGGTATCCTGATCCGCAATTGTGAGGAGTTCCAGCTGCTCAGAGAACGGGGATTTGACAAAAAGATAATTCTGGACCATAATCTATATGTGTTTAACCGATATGCGAAAAAATTCTGGAATGAGCTCGGAATTTCAGATTTCACCGCACCTTTGGAACTGAATGCCGGCGAACTTTCCCAGTTACGTTTAAATGACTGTGAGCTGGAAATCTATGGCAGAGCGCCGGTCATGGTGTCTGCACAGTGCCTTTTCAAAACATCCGGAAAGTGCCTGAAGCAGTCGCATGTCTCATGCATTACAGACCGCTGTTCAAGCAGGTTTCCCGTGCGGGCATACTGTGATTTTTGTTACAATGTAATCTACAACGACCGTCCGACTTGTCTTGCTGCTGACGCTGATATAAAAGAAATCTTCCGCCTTAGGCCCCGGTTTCTACGGATCAGATTCAGCACGGAAACAGCGGACCAGGTAAAAGAGGTACTCTCCATGGTACAGAATTCATTTATTGAAAGTACAGATACTTCCGGATACGATTCTTATGGGGAAAGGCACAGATTTACGCAGGGGCATTTTAGAAAAGGTATCCTGTAACAGAATACCGGAGATATAAAATAAATGGTGATAATATGACAAACATTATAATCCAACTTTCCAAATACCTGATCATCATCCTGATGGCAGCATATACGTTTTCCTGCTTTTCTATTTTTACCAGGAACTATGAAGATGAAGAAAAAAGGGTGCTGATCCGTCAGGATGTGCTGCTTTTTCTGATACAGTTTGTCGCATTTGGCACAATGTATCTTGCTACGGAAGATATGCGGATTCTGTTTTTGTATGCGGCGCTTGCTGTCGTATTGCTTGCCGTCATACTTTTATATAATCTGATCTATCCGAATGTATCCCGTCTGGTCGTCAACAATATGTGTATGCTGATCACCGCAGGCATGATCATGATCACACGGCTGTCGTCAGATAACCCTTCTCCTTATGGAAGTGCGATCCGCCAGCTGATCTTTGCTGCGCTCGGGATTGCTTTCGGGCTTGTTGTGCCGGTTCTGATCCGTAAACTTACTTTTCTTGACAAATGGACTTATGTTTATGCGGCTGTCGGCGGAGCGGCGCTTCTTGCTGTTGCATTGTTTGCACCTAAGTCCGGCGGTGCAAATCTGGGCTTTGAAATTGCCGGGATCAATGTCCAGCCTTCCGAATTTGTAAAGATACTTTTTGTATTCTACGTTGCCGCCAGCCTCAACAAATCAAGAGAATTTAAGAATGTCGTTGTGACGACGGCAGTCGCTGCCGCACATGTCCTTATTCTTGTCCTTTCGACAGATCTCGGAGCTGCACTGATCTTCTTCGTGGTATATCTTGTAATGCTCTATGTAGCGACAAGACAGCCGCTTTATGCAGCCGCCGGGCTGGGAGCCGGGGCACTGGCTGCAGTTGCAGGCTATCATCTGTTCAGTCACATTAAAGTCAGAGTTGAAGCGTGGCAGGATCCCATCGGGACATACAGTGGCAGTGGATATCAGGTCGCACAGTCACTCTTTGCTATCGGAACCGGAAGCTGGTTCGGAGCAGGACTCTTCCAGGGACAGCCTGATACGATCCCCGTAGCGGAAACAGACTTTATTTTTTCAGCGATCACGGAGGAGATGGGAGTGATCTTTTCTCTCTGTATCATCCTGATCTGTGTGAGCTGTTATGTTATGTTTCTTAACATTGCAATGGAACTTCACAATCGTTTTTATAAATACGTTGCTCTCGGACTTGGTACATGTTACATCTTCCAGGTGTTTCTCCAGATTGGCGGCGTGACCAAATTCATTCCTTCCACAGGCATGACTCTTCCTTTTGTAAGTTATGGAGGAAGTTCAATGCTCAGCACCATGATCATGTTCGGTATCATCCAGGGTTTATATATCCTGCGGGAGGATGAAGAAGAAAAACTAGAGAAAGAAAGGGAGGCAAGAGATGGCTTGGGAAGAACAGCGCCCCGAAAGACCCGAAAGGCGCCGAAAAGCGGGCCGAAATTCGAAGAAGTCCCCAGACAGAGGGCGCGCAAAAAACAAAGAACGCATTCGAAATAGAGAATTCGCGTGGATCACATATTTCTTTGTGATCCTGTTCATTGCTCTGATGGGCTATATCGTTTATTTTACTATTGCGCGTGCCGGTACGTTTGTAAACAGCCCTTATAATCAGCGTCAGGATGCTTTTGCAAAAAGTGTCGTACGCGGCAGTATTACTGACAGAAACGGTAATGTACTCGCCGAGACCCAGGTAGCCGATGACGGGACAGAGACAAGATATTATCCATATGGTTCTCTCTTTTCCCACGTGGTCGGATACAGTGATGACGAACTGGGAAAAACAGGGCTGGAATCTGTTGAAAATTTTGAACTGCTCACATCAAATGCCTTTTTCATCGAAAAGATCCAGAATGAATTTGACGGTTCTAAGAATCAGGGAGATACGGTAGTGACCACGCTTGACGCAGATCTCCAGCAGGCAGCCAGCGATGCACTCGGAGATTACAGGGGAGCAGTGGTTGTCATGGAAGCGGATACAGGAAAAATACTTGCGATGGTATCAAAACCCGACTTTGATCCGAATGAAATCGCCGCTAACTGGGAAACCTTGAATACGGATGAAGAAAACAGTCCTCTGCTGAACCGTGCGACCGGAGGCTCCTATGCTCCCGGGTCTGTATTTAAGATCGTCACGACACTGGCTTATATGCGGCAGAACAGCAATTACAACGATTATTCTTATGACTGTACCGGATCGATCACAGAAGGAGACACAACGATTCCCTGCGCGGGAGGCAATGTACACGGATACGAAGATCTTCGGAGTTCTTTCGCAAATTCCTGTAATTCCTCTTTTGCAAACATCGGACTGCAGCTTGATATTTCCGGATTCAGGGATACTGCTGAAGATCTGCTCTTTAATTCCCGGCTTCCGGGTGTGCTGGATTATACAAAGAGCTCATTCGTACTGGATGAGGATTCGCCGACTTCAGAGATCATGATGACTGCAATGGGACAAGGGAAAACAACCGTGAGTCCCTATCATATGACCCTCATTACTCAGGCGATCGCCAATGGCGGTACACTGATGGAGCCATATCTGGTGGATTCAGTCACAAATTACACCGGCACCGAAGTGCGCCGCAATGTGCCGAAGAGCTATGCAAGGCTTATGTCTTCTGATGAAGCCTCACAGCTTAAAGACTATATGTCTGCGGTTGTGGAAGAGGGCACAGGCTCTGTTCTTTCCGGCCGCTCTTACACTGTGGCCGGCAAGACCGGGACCGCCGAGTACAGTTCCGACAGCAGCGACAGGACACATTCCTGGTTTACCGGTTTTACAAATGTGGATAATCCGGAACTGGTCATCACTGTGATCACGGAAGGATCAGACGGCAGTGCCGGCGGAAGAGCCGTTTCCATTGCGGGAACAATACTTGACTCTTATTACAATTAATATATTGTGAAAGAAGAACGCTTATGCAGATAAAATTTTACTGTGATCTGTATGTCAGTGAATGCTGGCGGGAGAAAAAAAACAAAATAATAAAAAAGCTGAAAGAAAACCGGATTCAGCCGCAGGTCTATATAGTAGCCCTGTCTCAGGGAGACCAGAATGAGCTTGAATTCTTCTCCAGCATTCTTTTAAAACAGCATGTATTTGACAACGCTGAAGTTTTTGTCGTTGGAATCGCGAACGGATATGATGAAGCCCTTTTTATGGTCAGAGATATCACAAAACAGATATACACTGAAACAGGAACGGCTGATCTCAGAAAATATATCCTGGAGCGCCAGAAAGAATATGTAAAGGCAGGGCAGTAGTTCAGATGTTACATATTATTTTGCTCATTTTAAAAATAATCGGATTTCTGATCCTGGGAGTACTGGCGCTGGTCCTTCTTCTGACGGCGGTAATCCTGCTGGCTCCTTTTGTCTACAGGCTGGAGTTCTCTGTAGATAACAGTCTTGAAAGCGTAAAAGGCCGCATCCGGTTCCACTGGCTGATGCACCTAATATCAGGCGACGTATGTTATGAAGACGGTTCCTTTGACTGGCATATACGGGCCGGATGGAAGAAATTTGGGGATGGACCTGACGATCACAAGGTCACTGGATCACCACAGATCCGTGGCCAGAACGATCATGCGGATAATCATACAGAAGACCATATAGATGATCGTGCTGAAAACCATACTGATGATCATACAGAAAACTGCACCGATGATCGTACCGAGGACCGCATTGATGATCGTATTGAAGGCTGCATCAATGATCATATTGAAGAGACAGTGTATGAAACAGATGAGCCGATGCATAAACATGAATCAGAAAGCCACCCAAAGTCCGGTCCGGCTTCCGATAAGCATAAAAAAATATCCGGTCTTTATGAAAGATTCAAGAAGATTCCGGAAAAGATAAAATATACTTTCCGCAGGATATGTGATAAGATAAAAACATTGAAGAAGAAAAAGGACCGTATTGCGGCTTTTCTCAGGAACAGCACGCATCAGAATGCGTTCTCCCGCCTGATCAAAGAATTAAAACGGCTGTTATATTTTTTGAAGCCTTCAGATGCTTCTGTAGATCTTGAGTTTGGTTTTAGCGATCCGTCCTACACAGGATATACTCTTGCCGGAATCAGCATGATCTATCCAATGATCGGTGAGTATACACAGATCAAACCAGATTTTGAACACAAAGTATTAAAGGGAAATGTATTTATAAAAGGAAGGATTCGCATTTTATACGGACTGATCTTTGCATGGAATATGTTCCGGGATAAAAATGTCCGGGTGACATACCGGCATATACGTAAATTTAGATTATAGATTTATTTGTTTAATGCTTGAAACAGATTCAGAAAAGTCATATGAGGAGGACAAAAAAATGGCTGAAGAAAACAATAGTTTCAAAACAACGCTGGAATCACTGTTCAGAGGAATGGACGGTGTCGTATCATCAAAAACTGTAGTCGGTGATGCAATCCATATAGGCGGAACGATCATTCTTCCCCTTGTCGATGTTTCTTTCGGCATCGGAGCAGGTGCTTTCTCCGGAGATAAGAAAGAGAAGGGCATGGGCGGTATCGGCGGAAAGATGTCACCGAGCGCAGTAATCGTGATCCAGGATGGCAAGACAAGACTTGTAAATATCAAAAATCAGGATACCATCACCAAAATCCTTGATATGGTTCCGGATGTGATCGACCGATTCACAACCGGCAAAGAGGAGAGAATGACTGAAAAAGATGTAATGGATATTCTCGATTCTGATGAAGAAGAAAAGTAATTACACGGAATATTCTTTCAGCAGGAAACATATGATATGTAAAGAGCCTTATTCGGAAGTGACAGCATGAAAAAAGTATGCGGTTTTGCATTATTCTGGACAGCTATAGGAATGTTTATCATGATGCTGCTTCCGAATCTGGTATGGGGCGTTATACTGACGATCGTCTTTCTTGTGCTGGGATACCGGCTCTTCTGCTGTTGAGCGAGATACCGTACAGCTCACGCTGACCGTTGCCCGTCGAATGTCCGCATGTCTGTTCAGGCAAGCCTGTCCATCCATGCGTCCGCTCTCCGGGCGTATCGCGCAAAAAAGTAACCCCGGATCTGATCTCACAGTTCCGGGGTTATTCCGTGTCTCTCAAAAAGATCTTTGTCTGATTACGCACGCTCTACACGTCCGGACTTCAGACAGGATGTACAAACATACATTTTTTTAGATCCGCCTTCTGTCTTAACTCTGACAGACTTTACATTTGATTTCCACATTTTCGGTGTTCTTCTATGAGAGTGGCTTACATTGTTTCCAAAATGAGCACCCTTTTCACAAATAGCACATTTAGCCATGACTGCACCTCCTAACAATCTGAACTGGTCATTTAGACTCATAACACTGATATTCTAGCAGAAACGTTTTAGCAATGCAAGCACTTTTTAAAAAATCATCTCAAAAAACGAATCATTGTTGTAAAATCAAAGAAGTGATAGTATAATAATCATGTTATTTATGGCAAAAACCATTAGAAAACTGGAGGTATACATTGATGAAAGGAAGTATGAGCACTGATCTGGGAATCATTACAGTCAATCCCGAAGTGATCGCCAAATATGCCGGTTCTGTAGCAGTGGAATGTTTCGGGATCGTCGGTATGGCAGCGGTAAACATGAAAGACGGTCTGGTCCGTCTTTTAAAAAAGGACAGCCTGACACACGGAATTCAGGTTGAGATCTCAGATGACAACGCCCTCACCCTGAATTTTCATGTCATTGTCGCCTATGGCGTGAATATCCTTTCTGTTTCTGACAACCTTATGAGCAATGTAAAATATAAGGTTGAAGAATTCACCGGTATGACGGTAGAAAAGATCAACATCTTCGTAGAAGGTGTGAGAGTGATAGATTAAGGAGGATATTGTCGTGGCTGTTAAAACGATAAATACGGAGATGCTCCGGAA